>Ga0187845_1000079_pt1 | contig 50255 bp, 47 predicted proteins | sample SpaLakP09_SKY_68_FD_134515 | JGI IMG/M metagenome (GOLD analysis project Ga0187845, IMG submission 134515) | Oligotrophic lake water microbial communities from Sparkling Lake, Wisconsin, USA - SP09_SKY_68 | ecosystem: Environmental > Aquatic > Freshwater > Lake | place: USA: Sparkling Lake... | reverse complement strand
TAGAAAAGGCACAGATGACCGCACAAATTAATCTGTCTTCGTCTTGATCAGAAAGAGGAAGCGATAGCTGAAGTCCGCGTTCCCAATTTCGATTTTTGATGCAATGATGTCGATCATCTCGTCCCCCATGCACTTCACTGCCTTCAATCGTCAGACTTGATAGCCATCCACTTATCTGGACTACCAATAGTTCAACTTCCTTTAAACCCAACTCATGTGAAAAAACACTTTCACCAGAGCCGATAGCCGTTTCCTGAATTTGAGATTTCAATGACGGACCAATTTCTAACTCTACGTCGAGTGGGCTTAATGGTTCAAGAATATATGTCCCTGAATCTGCAAAGTCGTCAATTATTTTTTCAATATCAGTTGCTGTTTCAATCCGTTTGATTCGCTCACCGATGTTCAGGCATGCATTAGAAAACGGTGCATCAATCTCAGAATTCAACGGCTCAACCAAAAGATTATTGAGAAGCCAACTTACTAGCCGTTCGAGGGCAGCACGATATTTTGGAAGCAACGAACCAGGTCGACGCAGTTGCTCAGATATGGGTGTAACGATAAGGCTCAACGCCTCAGCATAGAGCTCGGAAACATCTTCAGAAGGTAAATTCTGAGCCTGACCAAGCCATTGAACTGTACGTTTAGCCAAATTCTGAAGCTCAACACTCAAGCCTGAAGTATTTGCAAGTTGATCTATTGGCGCAACATGGCGTCGTCTTGCACTTGCACGTAGATAAGCATTCTCGTATTTTAAGATTAGTTCTTCAACTGTTAAATTAGAGTCACATCCCCCATCTAACGCTGATATTTCGTCGACAAGTCGTGCTTTCTTCACCCTTTCAGTAGATCTCTTTTCGGCTTCTTCGGCCAAAAGTTCAAGAAGGCCAAGGCTGGAGTTAAGCTTAGTCCATTGTCGACGAACGAGAAAATGCTGGCACTCGTCTAGCGATGTGATATCTACTTGTGTTGATCCCGCCTCCGCAAACTTTGATTTCAACTCTCCCAATTTGATCGCTGACTTGATCGTTTCTAGCTCAACATCAGCGTTGACAGAAACAATTTGTTCCATCAGCAATGATTTCGGCTCAAGCAGACACAAATGTTCGAGCGCCTCAATATTTTTTTCTTCCCTATATCGCGCAAATAGATCAATTGGAGTCAAACCAGCAAAAAAATTTACTAGTTCATCAGTAAGTGCGACACTCCAATCTGGAAAGTTTCCAGAGAGATCTCGTAAATACGATCGAGGTAAATATGGAGTCGCCCTTATAGGCCTTATTGATGTAGGTAGATTCGAACGTAGTTCATCGTGAGCCGTCGAACTTAAATCAACCACGCGATTCATCCATTTACGGATATATTCAGCCTCAACGGTTGCTCCTGTTAGCACTGTTTCTACGGCGACATCTAAAGCATTGTGAGGCCTTCGAAGACTCGAAGTTTGACTCGACCAAACTTCACACCATGTCACTACATGGCCAATTCTCACACTCACATATACTTTTGTCGCTTTTTCATATTGGGACTCTTGCCATACATGCGAAGGCAAACTCTTGAGCCATTCGCCATACAAATCGTCAATATCGATTTTGCTAAGCGAAGTTATGATGTACGGAACTACTTCCTCAAGATGTCCAGAATCCAACATGCGCCGTAATGGATCAAAAATGGATTGATATGCCAAACGCCAAAGAGCAGCATAAGTGCCAGCACCATGCGGGCGATATGTAAGTAGTTCTTCCAACTCGTGCTTGTACTTTTCCTTATACCGTTCCGGCTCTTGATGTTGACGATTAAAGTTGTCACACAGCTCGACGAGTGTGCTCAAAATATCTACGTCATTGGATGTTACCTCAGCATAAACAGCGGTGAAAAAACGGTCCGTAAGCCGGTATGGCATTGAGTCATCTCTGTGCTTCACAAAGTTGGACAACGGCTCCCGCGACCACCAACGGAATGAAGAAGCCTTGTCCAAGACATTTTCAACGCAAAAATTTTGCAATTGAGCTAGCGCAACCAGAATTTCAATGTCCCCATTCATTTGGTATATCTTCTCCACCTGATCGTAATCAAGTTGGCCAATTGCACAAACCAATTCAAAAATTGAATTGTCAGTCTCGGACAATTTTTCTTGAATTGCATCAATAAAATATCCTGATGAAATATTGAATGTCTGTCTTGTCAATAGAGCAGTCAAAGTACCGAAAGTACTACTTCGACGTGCACAAGCCGTTAATGCACTCCACTCCTCATCCAAAAAAAAATGGTCTTTTGTAGCATTCCAACTCAAATTTTGAGCGTTATCCAGAATTTTCTCTCTGGCACGCTCTAAAGATGTCTCAATCGCTATTAATTCTTGAGCTGTTCGCAGCAGGGTTTCCAGTTGAGTACCCAACTCCGACAAAGTTAGGTACTTCGCCGCTCTAAATTCACTTCGGAGACTGTCGAGAACATTTGAATTAGTAATAGCATTCAACCGCGCAATGTCCCGTTCGATTTCGCGAAGTTTTGATACCTCGCTTTCAACATTATTTTCCCAATGCTCGTTAGATAGTGGCTCAATGACAGGAGTTACAAATTTATCTAACACAGCCCAATCAGTCATAATTTTTGCGGTCAGTTCTTTTAATGCAGAATGTAATTGATCAGAATGCATGCTGATCGAGCGACCTAAGTTTTTCAGTGTTTCAGCAATCTCCGATAAATCTTCGCAATGATTGAACGAGGCAGATATGGACGCCAATTGCAGAGAAATCTTTCCAGCTTGAGTTGCAGATTTATTGAACTTTAATCTGAATTGCCGTAGCTCAGCGATAAGTCCTGCTATACATGAATATTCAAGCTCTAATTTGCTCGGCAATACACTATCTACCTTTTTTTTTGCACCTAAATTCGGTAATGCCGGTAGTACTATTTCGTTTTTTTTAAGAGAAAACTCGTTTTTAACCTGCAGCAAGGGTAGCAAATGATCAGACTCCACTAGCGCAAGCGCAGCTCGCAGCCGATTAGGAAAACTTTCCAGTAAATCTCTGTTAGCTCCAGTTGCGTGGGCAACATGGTAGTTACTTGACTCCATTAAAGCCCAAGCAAATAACGCAGATTCACGAGGAAACTGAGGTTCCGAACATATAGACTCCGCTAGATCTTGAATTCTCTCCAGATTTGGAAAACGCTTCTCATCTATTACGTCAAACATAGCCTTTATTTTTTCATCGTTCCAATCCAAATTAGCAGAACACTTTGCGGTATACCGCATTACCATATGAAAAAAGTGCGGAACAGAATTTCTTCTTTTATAGAAGCTAGCGTCATACCATCTGGACCGAAAGTCGACATCTTCAAGCCTCTCAGACAGTTCGAGTATGCGGTCTCCTGAACCCCGACTGTTACCCAATAAAAGTTTGACTTTTCGCAAAGGTTGAGTTGATGCTTTCCATACATTTGAGATTAATTGACTATCAATCTTCCCGTCCTCCGTATAGAAAACAAGAGGGAGTACATCAAGGTTTCGTTGTCTTGGATGAAGGTTCATTTAGTAAAGTAATATGTCGGCTTGTTTTAAATCTTGAACGTAACTTTAAATATTTATAGAATTAACCGTCACATCGCTTGCTTCCTCTACTAGACGATAACCCATATTAACTAAATTACATCTTTCGTGTAAACAAAAAACCCACTTCTCATAGAGAAAGTGGGTTTTTGTTTACACTAACGAAAAGTTAGGCTCTAGAACGGAATATCATCATCCATATCCGAGAAATTCGGTGCCGGGCGTGAGGCTGGGGCCTGGCGTTGTTGCTGTGGCGCAGCTTGTTGGCGTGGAGCTGGTGCTCCGCCACCGCCGCCACCACCGTAGCCACCACCATCATCCATGCCTGCACCGCCACCCATGCCCTGGCGGCTGCCCAGCATTTGCATGCTGTCGGCCTTGATGTCGGTTGCGTATTTTTCTACGCCGTCTTTGTCGGTGTACTTGCGGGTGCGCAGGCTACCTTCAACGTAGACTTGCGAACCTTTTTTCAGGTATTGACCGGCGATTTCTGCCAGTTTGCCGAAAAAGGTGATGCGGTGCCATTCTGTCTGTTCTTTCTTTTCACCGCTGGACTTGTCTTTCCAGCTATCGGTGGTTGCCACGGTGATGCTGGTCATTGCATCGCCTGATGGCATGTAACGGGTTTCCGGGTCTCTCCCAAGGTTGCCGACGATAATGACCTTGTTCACTGATGCCATGTAATTCTCCTAATTTTCCTGATACAAATTAATTTATGCCTTGACCGTAGCCGCAGTTTTGCTGCGCTTGGGTATGTTGGGCATATTGATAGCGATTATAAGCCACACTGCTGTAAGCACAGAACTAACAATAAAAACTGACGATGGATTAAAACTATGTTTGAGCCATCCGCCCAGCAAACCGCCGCAGAACAGGCCCAGGGCCTGCAAGGTGTTGTATACGCCCAATGCAGCACCTTTGGCGGCTGGCGGGGCGATACGCGATACCAGGGATGGCTGGCATGCCTCCAGGATATTGAAGGCAATAAAAAATGCAAACAGCAAGCCTACCAGCATGGCTGGGGATTGCAAGTATTGCCACAGACCAAGCTCTACCACCAGCAAGAGGGCAATGGCGGCAACAAAGACTTGTTTCATCTTGCCAAATTTTTCACCAATGAAAATCGCTGGCAACATGGCGATGAAAGAGGCGAACATGACGGGCAGGTAGACTTTCCAGTGCGCGGCCACGGGCAGGTCAGCATATTGCACCAGCGCCGCCGGCACGACGACGAACATGGCCATCTGTGTCAGGTGGAGGGCAAACACGCCGTAATTGAGGCGCATGAGTTCAGTATTCCTCAAGACCACCGACAGGGGCACGGGTGCGTGGCGTATGGCGGGTGCTTCTGGCGTGATGACCAAGACAACGGCGATGCCCAGCAGTGATAAGATGCCAGTCATGGCGAAAATGCCACTCATGCCTATGCTTTGGTACAGCAGCGGTGCGGCCACCAGAGAAAAGGCAAAGGTCAGGCCGATGGAGCCACCGACCATGGCCATGGCCTTGGTGCGGTGCTCTTCTCTGGTTGTATCGGCAATCAGGGCGGTGATGGCGGCAGAGATCGCGCCTGCTCCCTGTATGCCGCGACCTATGATGACACCTACGACGGTCGTTGCAGAGGCTGCAACAAAAGCACCAATCGCGAACAACAGAAGGCCGATGACGATGATACGCTTGCGCCCAAACTTGTCAGATGCTATCCCAAACGGGATTTGCCCAAACGCCTGGCTGAGGCCATAGATACCCATGGCCAGGCCAACCAGCATGGCATTGTCACCGTCAGGCAGGGTCTTGGCATGGATGGCAAACACCGGCAGGATGAGGAACAGACCCAGCATGCGCAGGGCAAAGATGGAAGCGAGAGACGCGCTGGAGCTGATCTCCTCGCGGCTCATGCCAGCAGGCTCTTGCTCACTCAGTGGGGATGCATCGGAAGATGTTGCAATAGTCATATTCAAAAAACTCGTCTGATCAGTTTAGTTTGCGCAAAGCAAAGACGAGCCCGCGATAATTTTCAAAACCCGTTATAGTATCAGGTTGCACGCCTACTTCCCCCAATTCGGCCCAAATTCAGCACAGAGATTATGACCACACGCACAAAAGCAGCAAAAGCGCCCAAACCGGCAGAAATCGACTTTGATGCCAGTGATGTTCAATTGGCACAAAAGCGTGATTTGATACGCGTACGTGGCGCACGCACCCACAACCTCAAAAATATCAGCATTGATTTGCCGCGCAATAAGCTGGTGGTCATCACTGGGTTGTCTGGTTCTGGCAAGTCTTCACTGGCTTTTGATACCCTGTATGCCGAAGGCCAGCGCCGCTATGTAGAATCGCTGTCGGCCTATGCGCGCCAGTTTTTGCAGTTGATGGAAAAGCCGGATGTGGATCTGATCGAGGGCCTGTCACCCGCCATCTCGATCGAACAAAAAGCTACTTCGCACAATCCGCGTTCCACTGTTGGTACGGTCACCGAGATTCATGACTACCTGCGTTTGTTATATGCACGTGTGGGAACACCGTATTGCCCTGATCACCCGGAAAACCCACTGGCAGCGCAATCTGTATCGCAAATGGTGGATGCCGTGCTGGCCATGCCTGACGACACCAAGTTGATGATACTTGCGCCTGTGGTGGCCAACCGCAAGGGTGAGCACATGGATTTGTTTGAGCAGATGCAGGCCCAGGGCTTTATTCGCTTTCGCGTGCAGAGCGGCACGCATGTAGCAAAAATCTATGAAGTCGATGATCTGCCGAAGTTAAAGAAGACTGAAAAGCATACAATTGACGTGGTGGTAGACCGCGTCAAGGTCAAGGCTGACATCAAGCAGCGTCTGGCAGAATCATTCGAGACTTGCTTGCGCCTGGCCAATGGTCGCGCACTGATTGTGGACATGGATAGCAATCATGAGCAATTATTTTCGAACAAATTTGCCTGCCCTACTTGTGGCTATTCATTGCAAGAGCTGGAACCGCGTCTGTTCTCTTTCAACAACCCCATGGGTGCCTGCCCGGAATGTGATGGACTGGGGCATATAGAATTTTTTGATCCCAAGCGCATTGTCGCCTTCCCCAACTTGTCGCTGGCCAGTGGTGCCGTCAAGGGTTGGGACAGGCGTAATCAATTCTACTTCCAGATGCTGTCCAACCTGGCGGCATTCTATGAATTTGATATTGATATGCCGTATGAGCAATTACCGGAATCGGCACAGCAAATCATTTTGTACGGCTCAGGCAAACAACAAATACCGTTTACCTATATTAATGAAAAAGGCCGCACTGTTATCAAGGAACACAGCTTTGAAGGCGTGGTCACCAACCTGCAACGCCGTTATCGCGAAACTGATTCCATGGCCGTCAAGGAAGAGCTGGCCAAGTTCATCAATGAAAAACAATGCCCGTCTTGCAACGGCGCACGCCTGCGTATAGAAGCGCGTTATGTCAAAGTGGGCACAGGCAAGCAAGAGAAGGCAATTTACGATATCAGCGCCATGCCACTGCGCGAGACCCTGCATTTCTTTGAGCACCTGAAACTGACAGGTTCCAAGCGCGACATTGCTGACCGCATCATCAAGGAAATCACGGCACGCCTGACTTTCCTGAATAACGTCGGCCTGGATTATCTGTCGCTGGAACGCAGTGCCGACACCCTGTCTGGTGGCGAAGCCCAGCGCATACGCCTGGCATCGCAAATTGGTTCTGGCCTGACTGGTGTCATGTATGTACTGGATGAACCATCTATCGGCCTGCACCAGCGCGACAACGACAGGCTGATCGACACGCTCAAACATTTGCGCGATATCGGCAACAGCGTGTTGGTGGTTGAGCATGATGAAGATGCCATACGTTGTGCCGACTTTGTGGTCGACATGGGGATAGGTGCGGGTGTGCATGGCGGTGAAATTATTGCCCAGGGTACGCTCGAAGACATCATGAGTAACAAGCGTTCACTGACGGCTCAATACCTGAGTGGCGCGCTGGAAATTGCAGTTCCAAAAACACGTACCAAGTTTGATCCGGCCAGGCAATTATTGATTGCTGGTGCACGTGGCAACAACCTGAAAAAAGTGTCGATGAAGTTGCCAGTAGGCTTGCTGACTTGCGTGACGGGTGTATCCGGTTCAGGCAAATCGACACTGGTGAATGACACGCTGTACCACGTCGCTGCGCGCCACTTGTATGGTTCACAAACTGAACCGGCAACGTTTGACCATGTCAGTGGGCTTGAGCATTTTGATAAAGTCATTTCTGTCGACCAGGCACCTATCGGTCGCACGCCGCGCTCCAACCCGGCGACTTATACGGGCTTGTTCACGCCTATACGTGACCTGTTCGCCACCGTGCCTACAGCCAAGGAACGTGGCTATAGCGCAGGCCGTTTCTCTTTCAATGTGAAAGGTGGTCGTTGCGAAGCCTGCCAGGGTGATGGCGTGATCAAGGTGGAGATGCACTTTTTGCCCGACGTGTATGTGCCATGCGATGTCTGCCACGGCAAGCGTTATAACCGCGAAACCCTGGAAGTGCATTACAAGGGCAAGAACATCAATGAAGTGCTGGGCATGACGGTGGAAGATGCACATGAATTCTTCAAGGTCGTCCCTATCATTGCGCGCAAACTGCAAACCCTGCTGGACGTGGGCCTGGGCTATATACGCCTGGGGCAAAGTGCCACTACCCTGTCGGGTGGTGAGGCACAGCGCGTCAAGCTGTCGCTGGAATTATCCAAACGCGACACTGGCCGCACGCTGTACATCCTGGATGAACCTACCACTGGCTTGCATTTCCATGATATCGCCCTGTTGTTGAAGGTGATACACAGGCTGCGTGACCAGGGCAATACCCTGGTCATCATCGAGCATAATCTGGATGTGATCAAGACTGCTGACTGGCTGATTGATCTGGGCCCGGAAGGTGGTGCTGGTGGCGGCAAGATAATTGCGACTGGCACACCGGAAGAAGTAGCGGCCAATCCTGAGAGTGTGACGGGCAAATATCTGGCACCGCTGCTGAAGAAATCCAAATAAGCCTTTGAAATAATTGGGGCGCTATTCCTTTCTTGGGAGTAGCGCTTTTTTATTTACGTAGTGTGGGACATTGTTGATTTTCATGACAGCACTTTCGGCTTGGTTATAATAGCCTTCAATCCGCAGAACAGAGGTTCTGCAAAAATATCAAGATATACACTTAGCAATGACCATACGCCTGATCGTTGGCCTGGGTAACCCCGGCCCTGAATATGAACAAACCCGCCACAATGCTGGCTTCTGGCTGGTAGACCAATTGCCAGCCAGCCTGCAAAGAGATAAAAATTTTAATGCTCTGGTTGGCAAGACCCGTATCGCCAACCAAGAGGTGTGGCTGCTGGAGCCACAAACTTTCATGAACCGCTCCGGGCAATCAGTCGGGGCGATCTGCCGCTTCTACAAAATCACGCCAGATCAGGTGCTGGTGGTGCATGATGAACTTGATATCATGCCCGGTATTGCCAAGCTCAAACTGGGTGGTTCATCTGGTGGGCATAATGGACTCAAAGATATTACTGCTGCGCTGGGCACCCAGGATTACTGGCGTTTGCGCATAGGCATAGGCCACCCGCGTAGCCTGAATTTAAATCAGGGTGTTGCCGACTTTGTCTTGCACAGGCCACGCAAGGAAGAACAGGGGCCGATAGACGAAGCCATCGCCAATAGCCTGGCCGTGTTACCCTTGCTGGTTGAAGGTAAATTCCCTGAAGCGATGATGCAACTCCACACAACAAAATGAGTTCAGCCATACAAATCCATGCTGGTCGCAAAGCCTATGCGCATCTGCGCGAGCATGGCTTGCGTGCGCAGGATGTGGCCATCATCCCGGCAGCGGCTGGTGGCCCCAAGGGTTTGATATTGCAGGCGCTGGATCAATGGATATTCGGTGAATGGTTGCCAACAGCACCGCGTGAACGCACGCTGATCGGTGCCTCTATCGGTGCCTGGCGTATGGCGGCGGCCAGCCATGCCGACCCGGTTGCGGCTTTCCAGCGTCTCGGTGATTTGTATTGTGAACAACGTTACCCTGAAAAACCTTCTGCCCTGTATGTCACGCGGGAAATCCAGAACCTCTTGCATGATTTCATCGGTGGGCATGAAGCAGAAATTGTGAACCAGCCTTTGCACAGGCTGCATTTGCTGGCTGTGCGTGGCCGTGGCCTGTTGAGCGCGCCAAAATCCGTAAACAAAGCCAAGGCTGGTTTTGTGGCTGCGACATTTGCCAACCTGGCTTCGCGTTCGCGCCTGGCGAAACATATGGACCGTGTGGTGGTTGGCGATGCACGTGACCCGCTGTTCTGGCTGAAAGCCAAGTTCGATGGTTTTGATACCCACTTTTGCCCGTTGAAAACGGATAACCTGGGCTGGTCCTTGCTGGCATCTGGCACCTTGCCGCTGATCATGGAACCAGTCTCGCATATCCCGCATGCGCCGACAGGCACTTACTGGGATGGCGGCATCATTGACTATCACCTGGCCCTGCCCTATTCACGCGTGGCAGGCAGCAAGGATGGTGACCTGGTGCTGTACCCGCATTTTACCGATCACATCGTACCGGGCTGGCTGGACAAGCCCCTGCCCTGGCGCAGGGCTGGCATGGGTGTCAATCGTGAGTGGCTGGATAATGTCATCATGGTGTCACCATCGCCGTCTTTCCTGAAGACGCTAAGCCGTGGCAAGCTGCCTGACCGTAAAGACTTTTTCTATTACGGCACGAATCATGATTTCCGCATCCAGAACTGGAAGCTGGCGATCAGCGAAAGCGGGCGCATGCGTGACGATTTTGCTGCGTTTGTTGAAAAACCAAATCTTGATCTGGTACAGGCACTGAATTTCTGAGTTGGCTAGCCTGGCATTTGCCTGCGTTGCTCAGCAATGTAGTGTATGAGTTCTGGAAAGAACTCCTGAAATCCCTCTGACAAAGCCACATAGTTACTTTGCAAATCATCCAGACCTGAGCGCAACAAATCACCATTCTTTGACAGCCTTTGCGAAGTGCGCTCTACCGCAATTCTAACGCCATCAAATTCATGATAAGACCCCAGCCAGTCCTGGCTGAGCATGCGTGGCAAGGCTGCCTGCAGATTGTCGGGCAAGACTATTTTTGATTGTTCCTGCAGGGCGGCATAAAAGCGCGCTATCAATTCCTGGCGAGGCGCCGGGCTATGTTGTGGCCAATGCTGACTCAGGACGTGATCATAAAAGATATCCAGCAAGATACCTGAATAACGGCGGTGCTGGTCCTGGAATAAACCCTTGGCCTGCAACACAATGGGGTGGCTGTCGGTATAGCTATCCACCAGTCTGTGCATGTGGATATCAGCCTGGATTTCTGGATGGTAGAGTGCAGTGTCTTTCAGTTTGACAAAGTCACCGAGCAAGGCACCCAGCATGGCTTTATCGCTATGCTGGGCCAGGTAAATGTGGGCAAGGTAATTCATAAGTAAAACTAGTATAGCTGGCTTTGTAATGGCTTGCTGCCAGCTTCAAATTTCTTTAGCTTTGCCCGTCTGGCAAAATGTCGTCCTTAACTTCGGCATCTGCAACTGACTTTGCCGGTGGCACATGACGCCCTTGCTGCTTCAATGCCTGCCTGAGCAGGTATTCTACCTGGGCATTGGCACTGCGCAGCTCTTGTGCCGCCATGCGTTCGATCTCGTTCCATAGCAAAGGATCGATACGCAGCGGGAAGGATTTTTTTCCTGGGCTGGCCATTATCTGGCATTCAAACGTGGAGTGATGTAACTGAGCAGACGCTGCGGTTCTTGCGAACCCAGACGCAAAGTTTGGCCATTGCGCAGCGTGAGACGTATAGCTCCATAACCATGCACGTTATACAGCATGCCTTGTGCAGAACTCTTGATACCCCATCCATCAATAAAGCGAGTTCTTACTACTTCGCCAGTCTGGATATCCGTCAGTGCGAACTTCCACGCAGGCCAGCCCAGCCATCCAAAACTCCAGGACAAATGGGTAGCATCAATACGTATGGTAAGGTTGCCAAGGAAGACCAGGACCAGAGTATTCACCGTCAGTATGAGGAGTGCAACCCAGGATGCCAGTGGCACACCTCCAAAAAACTGCGCTCCAAAGGAAAAGATAGTCACCAGCGGCATGAATATCCACAAAAACTTGAACCACTGTTTTTCTATATAGACTGGATGTTCCATTTTCTTGTCTCACTACAAAATCAATTATACAAAGTGCCGGTATTGATGACAGGCTGGGTCTCTTTATCTGAACACAGTACCACCAGCAAATTGCTGACCATGGCCGCTTTTCTTTCGTCATCGAGCTCACATATCTTGCGTTCGGACAAACCTTGCAAGGCAGCTTCCACCATGCTGACTGCGCCATGCACGATTTTCTTGCGGGCGCTGATGATGGCTTCTGCCTGCTGGCGACGCAACATGACCTGTGCAATTTCCGGGGCATATGCCAGATGCGTGAGCTTGGCGTCTTCAACATCAATACCGGCAGCGGTAAAGCGATTGTGCAATTCATCACGCATGGCACAGGCGACCACATCCATGCCTGCCCGCAATGTAGTCTCACCTTCTCCCAGGTCTTCACCATCGTCATAAGCATACTGGGTTGCCAGATGACGTATTGCGGCTTCTGCCTGGATGTGCACAAAACGTTCAAAATCATCGACATTGTAAATTGCCAGTGCCGTGTCCTGCACACGCCAGACAATGGCAGCCCCAATTTCTACAGGGTTACCGCGCTTGTCATTGACTTTCAGCGCTGCTGTATTGAGGGTGCGAGCGCGCAGGCTGAGCTTTCGCTTGGCATACAGGGGATTTACCCAGCGCAAACCTTCACTGCGGTCGGTGCCCTTGTATTGACCAAACAGGGACAACAAGGCGGCCTCGTTCGGTTGCAGCATGTACAAACCCGTCAGGAGAAAAATGCCCAGCGCAACAATCGCCAGACGCGCCAGCACTGCTAACAGGCTTGGCTGACCTGAACCTACCAGATCGATAAAGCTATAGGCTCCGCCTGCTACAAACAGCAGGCCAACAATAATCATGAAATAACCGTCCAGCGATGGGCGGGAGCGCTCTTGTATTAATTTTTTACCAGTCGCTGACACTGAGGTGGTACTCATACTTTCTCCTGATAGATGGCACTTTGAAATCAAAGTGATATCACTTTAGGATGAGCACAGTAAAATGTCAAGAAAGATTGAAAATCAATACTGATGGACGGAAACGACCCAAGAACGTCAAATAGCTTGCCCACTCTGGGCAAGCTTTGCAAGGCAAGATAAGGCCAGTATGAGGTCAGTAAAAGGTCAGTATAAAGTCAGGACAAGGGATACAAATTCTTCACGCGGGTACCAGCAAACTGCTTGCTGGCAGCTAACACTGAAAGACAAGTCTGCGGCTTGCAAACTGCAGGCGCAGGTTCAGTCTCACTCGCCTCACTCACATGCTCCTCTGCAGGCTTGCTGCGCGTGCCTGCAAAATACAAGAGTACCCCCAACAAGGCTGCCGAGATCAAAACCCAGAACATGACATCGCTATGAAAATGCACCAGCAGGTAACCGCAGATAACGGGGTTCAGTGCGGCACCAAACATGGCCAGGCTTTGCGCCCCATAGTAACTGCCGCGCTTGTCTGCCGGTGCAATCATGTCGATGAACATGTATTCGCAGGGGATCACGATGACCTCCCCCACCGTGAAGACCAGCGTCGCCACTACCCAACTCACGGCGCTGCTGGCATGCATGAAGCCCAGCAAACCTGCGGCATATAACATGGCACCCAGACTCACCCAGCGAAACAGGTATTTTTGCTGCATGAGTTTGCCAACAGGATATTGCAAGACCACTACAGTCACCGCATTGGTGATGAGAATAAATGGCAGCAATTGCGCAGCTGCCTGCGTTCCCTGACTGACGATCAGGTATTGCGATAAATAGCCGGAGACAAAACGGCCAAACACAAAAGAAGTCAACACGCTGCCCATGGTAAACAAGATCAGGCGACGATCACTTTTGAGCACGCCCATGGTTGCCATGAAACCGGCGGGACTGGATTTAATTTCTGATGTCGCCGCCTTGACTATCGCTGCGGGCCTGCCCAGCACCTGCGATGCCAATAGCGAGAAACCGGCAGCCAGCCATAATGGGCCAGAAACCTTAATGGCAAACAACCAGGCACCCAGAACCGGGCCAAGGGCGAACGCCACATTGATCAGCGTATAGTTGAGAGAGAAGGCTTTTGGCCTCTGCTCAGGCGGCAACAGATCAGCCAGCGTCGCCTTCAACGAAATACCGCGCAAGGTCAATGCTGATTCTATGCATATCAGGGCCAGCAAAGCTGTCCATGCATTCGGCACTATCGTCAGTGACACCGTGCAGACAGCAACCACGACGCCCGCCAGTTTCATCAGCAGATTTTTGCTGAGCCGGTCTGCCAGATAACCAGCATACAAACTGAACAGGGTAGAAAAGAAAATACTGCCACCGAGAACCCAGCCTATGGTTTGCTGGTTGATACCCAGATGCTCATGCAGATACAGTGCCATGAAAGGCAGGGCAACAGCACGCCCCATGACAAAAACAAAAGAACTGAATAATAGTCGTATCACGGGTGCGGGAAAGCGGGACATCATCTTCCTTTTTTTGGTCCATTCAATACAGGCAGGTACTGATGTCTGACATTATGGTAAAAAAAGCAGAAAGGAAAAATGGATATAATTTAAAAAAATTTTTCCCCTTTTATCGAGTTGATAGACGAGTAGACTCTCCACCATGAAACTGCTTGATCACTACCGCAAACTATATGCTTTCCTTCAGCATCAAGAGCAGCAGCCAGGCATGCCTGCACTGGCGCTCGCCATGCATTGCAGCGAACGCAATATGCGCAACCTGTTGGCGAAAATGCAGCAACATGGCTGGTTGAACTGGCGGGCGGGACGTGGACGTGGCAATCATTCGCAGCTTGAGTTTTTGCAAACCCCGGATAGCCTGGCGCTTGATCACCTGTCACAGTTTTTGGCGCGCGGTGACCTGGAACAGGCCTTTGCCAGCCTGGATGATCACCAGCGCCAGCAACTGGCAAGCCGCCTTCCTGATTATCTGGGCATGCCGGACAGTGCCTGCCGCAGCTTGCGTATGCCCCTGTTTCGCAGCGTAGAAAGCCTGGACCCCTTGAAGGTCTATGGCCGCCTGGAAGCACATCTTGTGCGGCAGATTTTTTCACGCCTGACAACTTTTGACCATCAGCAAAATGCCTTGCGCCCGGCGATTGCTCATCACTGGGAAAGCGAAAAACATGGCAGTGTCTGGCATTTCTGGTTGCGGCCCGGATTAAGTTTTCATGATGGTACTGAACTCGGCGTAGAAGATGTCAAAGCCAGCTTCTTGCGCCTGCGCGATGAGTGTGCCATTTACCAGCGACTGTACCGCCACTTGCAATATGTAGAGACCGGGCCTAGCCAGCGCGTGAGTTTTTATCTGGAGCATTCTGATCAATTATGGCCCAATTGCCTTGCTACGGCCAACTCTTCCATCGTACCGCGCCAGCGTGCGGCAGACTTTGAGCGCCTCCCGGTTGGCAGCGGTGCATTTCGCGTGATACGCAACAATACGTATCAACTGACCTTGCAGGCCTTCAAGGATTATTACCGAGAACGCCCTTTACTTGATGAGATAGATTTGTGGATGTTGCCACCACCATCCGGCCCTTCAGGCTTTGATTTGCAGTTTGGTTATGCCAACCAGGATTGCTCGAAAAAACAAACTATTGCGGGTGCAGAATCTGGCTGCACTTACATCATCTGTAATTCTTCGCGCAGTTTTTTTAAAACTGCAGAACAAAGACTGGCATTGGCCGACTGGCTGGCACCGGAGACCCTGTTTGATCCGCAAGAGCGCAGCAGGAAACCGGCCTCTGGCTTGCTGGCGATCTGGAAACACCGCGTCGCAAAAAAACCGAAATGCTGCAGCTTTAAGGCTGGCAGCAAATTACGCATGGTCAGTGGCCAGACAACGGAAATGCTGAGCCTGGCGCAAGCGGTCAAGCAAAGACTGGAAGCAGGTGGCATCACCGTCCAATGGACCAGCCTCCCTTATGACCAACTTCTGGCACGCGAATGGATGAAAGATGCCGACCTCGTCGTCACCCGTGAAGTCATGCATGATGACCAGGATTTTGGTTGTTATGAATGGTTCGTGGCCGACAGCGTATTCCGCCGCTGGATGCCTGCAAGTGCACTGAAACCGCTGGATACAGATCTGATGAAAATCAAGGAACTGGCAGATAGCAAGCGCCGCATGCTGGCTTATGCGCGCATAGGAAAACGCCTGGTGCAAGAAGGCTGGCTGATTCCCATTTCGCATGAAAATCAGCAAGTCAGCATAGCCCCGCATGTGGCAGGTGTGAGGATGACGCCGTTTGGTTTTGTGTCGTTCAACGAGCTATGGTTGAAGCGCTAAATACAAACCAAATTTTGGTGATAGCAGGAAATTTACTTTCTACGGTAAGATGCTGGTCCACTCCCTCTTTGTTTGCCCTGCATGAAAACCCGTATCCGCACTGAAGCCGCCATTCTCTGGACCATTGCCTGGCCTGTATTAATTGGTCAGCTTGCCACAGTAGGCATGAGTGTGGCCGACGTCGCCATGACCGGCCACCTGAGTGCCGACGACCTTGCCTCCGTATCACTGGGCGCGAATGTCTGGGTGATCATCCTGGTCAGTGTGATGGGCATCATGATGGCAGTCAATACCATGATAGCCCATGAAGTTGGTGCAGAAAATCATCAACGTGTGCCGCATATGGTGCGCCAGTCCTTGTGGCTGGGCCTGGGCGTGGGTTTGATAGGCTGCCTGCTATTGAATATCTCCACCCTGATCTTCAATTACCTGCAACTTGACCCCGCCATCAATGCCAAGGCTTCAGAGTTCGTGCATGTCATCAGCCTGGGCATGCCCGCATTTGCCATGTACCGCGCCCTGTATGGTTACACTACCAGCCTGAACCAGACCAAGCCTGTCATGATGATCGCACTGGGTGGCTTGCTCTTTAATATCGTCATGAACTGGTTTTTCATTTACGGCCACCTGGGCTTCCCCAAACTGGGATCAACAGGCTGCGCGCTGGCAACAGGCTCTGGTTTGTGGCTGATGCTGGGGGCAATGATATTCTGGATACGTCGTGCTGAGGCCTATCGCGAAACTTTCCCCTTCCATCAATATGAAGGGCCGAACTGGGCCGAAATCCGCTCCACCTTGCGTCTTGGCTTACCGATAGGCGTCACTTATTTTGCTGAAGTCTCAGCCTTTGGTGCAGTTGGATTGCTGATTGCACGCTTTGGCGTAATACCGGTAGCCGCAAACCAGATCGCCTTGAATTTTTCCTCACAGGTGTTCATGGTGCCCCTGAGCCTGGGCATCGCCCTGACCACACGCGTAGGGCAAACCCTGGGCGAAGGCGATGCAGAGCGAGCGCGCTTTATTTCCTGGACGGGCTATGCGCTGTCCACCAGCTTTGCGGTGATATCGGCGCTGGGCATCATGATCTTTCGTGACCTGGTGGCAGCGGCCTATACCTCCGACCCGGCTGTGCAGGCCATGGCGTCTGAGTTGCTGTTGTATGCGGCAATCTTCCAGTTATCTGATGCGGCCCAGGTGACCGCATCCTGTGCCATACGCGGCTACAAAGTCACACGTACACCAATGCTGATACACCTGATGGCCTTTTATGGCTTTGCCTTGCCGATAGGTTGCTTATTGGGCCTGGCTCCCTCATGGATGCCGTGGCATCCAGAGCAAGCCATGGAAGCGCGTGGTTTCTGGATAGGGCTGGTGCTGGGACTCACTGTCGCCGGGATCATGTTGACAGGCTTGCTGCATAAACTCAGCAAGGGCAGGATCAAGCAAGCTGGAGGCTTGAGCAATGCCACTACCTGAACCAGACAAACCGGGAAACTGCCCTAAACGCAAGATGACAATATCAAATTAACCAGTTAATGAGCATTATTTTGTCATTGTCTGCTGTATTTATCAGCAAGATTTACTGCAATTCAGACCAGAAACGGTCTGGAGGGCAGGCTTTCCGGTAAAATAGCGGGTTAATCAAATCCAACTGGCAAAACATCATGAGTCTCCAATGCGGCATCGTCGGCCTGCCTAACGTCGGCAAATCCACACTGTTCAATGCGCTGACCAAAGCAGGCATACCGGCAGAAAATTATCCTTTCTGCACGATAGAGCCAAATGTGGGCGTCGTTGAAGTGCCTGATCCACGTCTGAAACAATTGTCTGACATCGTCAAGCCTGAGCGTATCCAGAACGCCATCGTTGAATTTGTTGATATCGCCGGTCTGGTTGCCGGCGCCTCCAAAGGTGAGGGTCTGGGCAACCAGTTCCTCGCGCACATCCGCGAAACTGACGCCATCGTCAACGTCGTGCGTTGCTTTGAAGATGACAATGTGATCCACGTGGCTGGCAAAGTCAGCCCGCTGGATGATATCGAAGTCATCCAGACTGAATTGGCACTGGCCGACATGGGTACAGTAGAAAAAGCCATCCATCGCGAAAACAAGAAAGCCCGTTCTGGTGACAAAGACGCAGCCAAGCTGGTCGCCCTGCTGGAACGCATCATGCCTGCACTGAATGATGCCAAACCTGTGCGTGCGCTGGGCCTGGACGCTGAAGAAATGCTGCTGATCAAGCCACTCTGCCTGATCACTGCCAAGCCAGCCATGTATGTTGCCAACGTCTCAGACAGCGGCTTCACCAAGAACCCCTTGCTGGACCAACTGACCGCGTATGCAGCATCCCAGAATGCACCTATCGTCGCGATCTGCGCCTCGATAGAATCTGAAATCGCTGACCTCGACGATGCTGACAAAACCGAGTTCCTGGCCGACATGGGCATGGAAGAACCAGGCCTGGACCGCTTGATACGTGCGGCATTCAAATTGCTGGGCCTGCAAACCTACTTCACCGCAGGCGTCAAGGAAGTACGTGCCTGGACCATCCACGTAGGCGACACAGCACCACAAGCAGCTGGCGTCATCCACACGACTTCGAACGCGGCTTCATCCGTGCCCAGACCATCGCATTTGATGACTACATCAATTTCAAAGGTGAATCCGGTGCCAAGGAAGCAGGCAAGATGCGCGCTGAGGGTAAGGAATATGTGGTTAAGGATGGCGATGTGTTGAATTTCTTGTTTAACGTCTAAATACTGGTCAGTTTCAACAAAGAGCCGCACATTGAGCGGCTCTTTTGCTTTGCGGTTCCTATCTTCCCTGCCTCAGTCTGCCAGTTAATTTCACCTTTGGCATATGTGGTGAAAATACCGACATTACTCAGTGGCGGATTCCATGCTAACTGCCCAAGGCATTTGCCTGCGATATAATGCCTTGCAGCCCAACATTCCATCCAGCAACACTCACCCACCTTGCGGAGAGCATTTGGCTTATCAGTATTTCCCCCCTGTCATTCGAGCGAGTCAGTCATGAATCTTGATGTCCGCACCATCATGCTGATGTGGAGCGGTATAAATCTGCTGGGTGCTGGCATGATGGCACTCATCAGTTTTCATGCGGACAATGTCAGGGGCGCGCGTCAGTGGGCGCTGGGGCATTGCTGTATGGGCATAGGTATTTTTACCAGCACCCAGATGTCCCCCGAATGGCCTTTGTGGATTATTGCCAGTGTGCCTTTCATCGCGGGTTGTGGCTTTGGTCTTCTCTTTAACGGGATTGAAGCTTTTAAGGGGAAACGCTGCCATTACTGGGTCCCGGTGTGGGTTGGCGGGCAAATGATGCTGCAAAGTCTGTGGCTGGGCATGGTGCATGACAATATCCGCATGGTGGTCGCCACCAATTCCCTGCTGGTCAGCGCCATATTTGCTGCCTGCGCACTGAGCCTGATCGTCAAAGCCACGCAACCACTGAAAACTGCCTACAACCTGGCTGCAGCATCCTTCTCATTTATTGCCTTGATGAGTTTGCTCAGGGCTTTGAATATCTTGCTGAAACCGGCTGAAGAGATTTCCCTGTTTGCGCAAGGCAATGTCAATCCGGTGCTCCTGGTGCTCGGTGGTTTGTCACAATTATCCATCTCACTGGCGCTGGTGCTGCTGATCACTTTTCGCCTGGTTAGTGATTTGCGTGAACAAGCCACGCATGACAGCCTGACTGGCGCGCTGAACCGGCGCAGCTTTGAAGATGAATCGCGGCGTTTGCTGGCACGCGCGACCCGCACAGGCGATGCCATGTCCATCATCATGATTGATGTGGATTTCTTTAAACGTATCAATGACATGTACGGTCACCAGGCTGGCGATGAAGTGCTGCGCCGCCTTGCTGCTTTGTTACAGACTATCATCCGCAGTGAGGATTACCTGGCCCGCTATGGTGGTGAAGAATTTTGCATTTTACTCACGGGCACCAATGAGCAGGGCGCAGCCCTGCTGGCTGAGCGCGTGCGCCTGCTATATGCAGATCTGCGCGTAGACTGGAAAGGCGACAGCTTGCAATGCACGCTCAGTGCAGGCGTGGCAGATTCATCAAGCGTGGGGACAGAGCTGGCTGCGCTGATTGACGCTGCCGACCAGGCACTCTACCGTGCAAAAAACGCAGGGCGCAATTGCATCGCCCTGCATTCTGACTCGGCTTGAGTAACTGACTCAGACAGCCTTGCGCTGGCGTCCTGCCAGATGCGATTCGAACACATTGCTGACTGGCAGTGCCACACCATCTCTGACTGCGGCCAACCAGCTCTCGGTAGAAGCGACAGCCGCGAAATTGGAATGGAATACCACGCTATAAGCACGATGAATTTCTTCTGCACTGACATAGCCTGCCGCGTTGGCATACGGCAGTGAGCCTGTGGCATCGCTCAGGGTTTCGACTTGATAGCCATTATGCGCAGCTTCGTAGATGGTGCTGGCATTGCAGTTATGCGTCATATAACCAACAATACTGAGTGTATTGATTTCATTTTTTTGCAACCAGGCAGCTGCATCAGTGCCTGTGAATACGCTGGCCATGTTTTTTTCTATATGGTGATCAGCATGGCGGCTGGCGACCACATCATGCAATTCCCAGGATTTGGAACCGCGCGCGAAGATGGGGGCGCTTTCTGATGCCGAATGCTGCACCACCAGAACAGGGATGCCAGCAGCTTTTGCGGCATCCATGGCGCGAGCTATATTGTGCAGGGATACTTTTGGGTCAGGATATTCAATCAGCATATTGCCGGTGAAGTATTCATTTTGTACATCGATAACGATGAGGGCGCGTTTGACAGTGTTGGTGGTCGTGTTGCTCATGGCAATTTCCTTTTGTGTGGATGATCGAATCAACAGTTTGAATCAGCTTTTGCTCGGTTCATGGACTGTATGATGGGCCATCTGGCACAGGAATATAAGTGACCCGATTGCCAATATTCGATACAATCAGGCCATGCAGATATCCATACCTGAAAAGATAGTCAATATTGCGGTGCTGGCCTTTGATGGCATCAGCCCCTTTCATTTGTCCGTGCCATGCATGGTGTTTGGTGAGCATCATGGCGGGCTGGCGATGCCGGAATTTGATCTCAAGGTTTGTCTGGATCAAACCGGAAAAATTCACCAAGAGGTGCGCACCAATGCTGGCTTTGGCATACTGGTACGGCATGGGCTGACTACGCTTGCCAGGGCCGACATGGTGGTCGTGCCTTCCTGGCATGATGACTTGCGCCCTGCCCCACCTGCCTTGCTGAAAGCCCTGCGTCAGGCCCACCAGCGGGGAGCCAGGTTAATAGGCTTGTGCCTGGGCGCTTTTGTGCTGGCTGAGGCTGGCTTGCTGGATGGCCGCAGTGCCACGACGCACTGGGCTTTGGCGAAAGCATTCTCTGAACGTTATCCGCAAATCAGCCTGGACCCGAATGTCTTGTATGTCGATCATGGTGATGTGATTACTTCGGCGGGTACGGCCGCCGGCATCGATTGTTGCCTGCATGTCTTGCGCACCGGCTATGGCGCTGATGTCGCGGCCCATGTGGCCAGGCGCCTGGTGGTGGCACCACACAGACAGGGTGGGCAGGCGCAGTATATTGAGCAACCTATGGCTGTGCTGGCCACTGATGAGCGCCTGGCCAAAGTGCTTGAATGGATGCTGGCGCACCTGGCGGAGCCTCAGCAACTGGATCACCTGGCGCAAAGAGCCCTGATGAGCAGGCGCAGTTTTACCCGCCACTTCCAGCAACAAACTGGCACAACGGTAGGTAAATGGCTCTTGAACCAGCGACTGGCACTGGCGCAACGGCAACTGGAAACCAGCAAGCGTGGCATTGATGATATTGCTGCGGATACTGGTTTTGGTACGGGTTTATTATTGCGGCGTTACTTCGCCCGGGAATTTGGCATATCACCATCAGCTTATCGACGTGAATTCCAGGGCAATGCCTGAAAGCTCAGCATGAATGCATGTTAGCCATTAAAATAGCCCATACAGACTTTTGCCAACTTATTTCGCACCATGCCCAGCATACTTTCCCTGACTATTTATCCGATCAAGTCCTGCGCCGGCATCGCGCTGGAAGCAGCAACCCTGAATGAAACCGGCCTCAGCTTTGAAGGTATACATGACAGGGAATGGATGCTGGTTGACCATCAGGGCCTGTTCCTGACGCAAAGAGAATTCCCACGGATGGCCCTGATACGCCCCGAGATACACAGCGATGGCCTGTATATTCATGCGCCAGGCATGCCTGTATTGTCCCTGAACCCGCAAGAAGATACCAGCACAGCCAGCGTTACCATCTGGGAAGAAAGTTTCAGCGCCCTGGATTGCGGGCAAGCAATGGCTGACTGGTTCAGCAAGGCACTGGACACTCCCTGCCGTCTGGTACGCAGTACAGCACAAACCCAACGTTTTGCAAATCAGAAATGGACAGGCGACAGACTGGTGGCCACACGTTTTTCTGATGGCTACCCGATTTTACTGACGGCTACTGCCTCGCTTGATGATCTCAATCAGCGCCTGGAAAAGCAGGGACGCAGTGGCCTGCCCATGAACCGCTTCCGCCCGAATATCGTGCTGGCTGGCATAGAGGCTTTTGAAGAAGACTATGCAGCAAATTTTGAAGTGGGCAGCAAGATAAAGTTACGCCCGGTAAAACCTTGTCCGCGCTGCCCCATGCCGTCGATAGACCAGAGTACCGGTGAATTTGGCCCAGACCCGATGGATATTTTGCAGACTTATCGTGCCAATCCACTGGTCGATGGCGGCATCACTTTTGGCATGAATGTCATCGTCGAACAAGGTGTGGGACAGTTATTACGGGTCGGTGATGTCATGGATATGAATATTGCCTTTTAACGCAAAAAATACAGACAGATACCAACAGCAATGGAAAGCATGATGCCAGCACCTATAGATGAAGAGCCAGACCAGGCTCAGTCTGCGTTGCTGGAATTGCAAAGCGAAAACCTGGCTTTGCGGGCCAGACTCGATAGCTTGCTGGAACTGGCGCACCGCAATCAAAACATCATGGCGCGCCACCAGAGTTTCGATTTGAAGATTATTGGTGCGAATAGCTTTCGTGAACTGATCACGAATATTTTCAGCGCTCTGGCCGTCACTTCTGAACTGGATGTAGTGTCGCTGGTGCTGTTTGACAAGCTGGGCGACTTGCAACAAATGCTGGCTGACCTGAAGATAGATTTGAGTGAATTTCCACATCTGATTTTCTTGCGGCATGAAGTCGAACTCAGCCAACCAGAAACTGCCTTGCGCAAGCCGCAACTGGGTCTCTATCAAAGCCTGGCATATGCCTCTTATTTCAGCAGTTTCAACAAGAAGCCTGCCAGTATCGCCATCATCCCTATGCGCAGGCAAGGCCGTCTGATAGGTTGTCTGAATCTGGGCAGTTTCAAGGCCGACCGTTTCCAGCCCAACATGGCGACTGATTTTATTGAGCGTCTAGGCTCCATCATTGCAATCTGTCTGGAAAACGTCATTAACAATGAGCGTCTGACTTATATAGGCCTGACTGATCCCTTGACGAATGTCAGCAACCGTCGCTACGTAGAGCAGCGCATGCTGGAAGAAATTGCCCGCGCGCGCAGGCAGAGATACAGCATTGCCTGTATGTATCTGGACATCGATTTCTTCAAGCAAATCAATGACCGCTACGGGCATCAGGGTGGTGACGATGTGTTGAAGGAAGTAGCAAAACGCATCAAGGATGAACTGCGTCTCAGCGATACCCTGGGCCGTTTTGGTGGTGAGGAATTTGTGGTGGTGCTGGTCAACACCAATTTGCATGATGCAATACAGGTGGCGGAACGCATACGCAAAAGTATCGCCAGCCAGGAATTCATCTTGAGTGAGTCTGGCACTTGCCAGGCGACAATATCAATCGGCCTCACGACCATAGATGAGAACAGCAATTGCGAAGACGCCAGCAGTATCGCCCGCGATCTGGTGTTGCGCGCCGACCGCGCCTTGTACCAGGCCAAGAACGGCGGACGCAACCAGGTACGCTGTTTTTAGACTGGTCTTATTGTTGCGCAGGCTTTTTGTCTGCCTGCAATTGCTCGTATTTGGCGTTCAACTGGTCTGGCGTTTCGCGCCATTCAGGATTGAAAGGAATGCAGCTGACAGGGCAAACCTGCTGGCATTGCGGTTCCTTGTAATGGCCCACGCACTCGGTGCATTTATGCGGGTCTATCTCATAAATTTCCGGCCCCATGTAAATCGCATCATTAGGGCATTCGGGTTCGCAGACATCACAATTGATGCAATCGTCTGTAATCATCAGGGCCATGTTGTCGCTTTCATGTGCTGCTCAGTCACTACATCAGCAGCACCTACTTATATAGGGCTTACGCAAAATTGTCCCAGCAAGGCGCAGCGCCGAAGACAGTACTTTAGTACGGTTAGGAGCTGCGACGCAGCTGAGGGCGTTTTTGCGTAAGTACTATTATATTTACTTTAAGACTTGTTCTCAGCCAGCAAAGCAACTTTCTTCTTCAACCAGCGGTCAACTGAAGGGAAAACAAATTTTGACACATCACCGCCAAACATGGCGATCTCACGCACTATCGTACCTGAAATGAATTGATACTGATCAGAAGGAGTCAGGAACAGGGTTTCTACATCTGGCAACAGATAACGGTTCATGCCCGCCATCTGGAATTCATATTCAAAATCAGACACACCGCACGCAAACCGCGCACGATGACGCGCGCGTCATTTTTGCGCACAAAGTCTTTCAGCAGTCCCGAAAAACTTTCTACTTTGACATTCGGATAATGTCCCAGCACTTCATTGGCAATTTCCAGGCGCTCATCCAGGGAAAAAAATGGATTCTTGCTTTTGCTATCCGCCACACCCACCACCAAAGTATCAAAAAGACCGGATGCGCGACGCACCAGATCTTCATGACCGCGTGTTAGCGGATCAAATGTTCCCGGATAAACGGCTGTGACCATCTTCACTCCCTTTTTTCGCAATCTGCATAAGGATATGCACCAAGTTGAGCAGGCATTATGCCTGATTTTCGTGCGCCTCATGCGGTAAAATGTTGCGTTGCAGTATGTGGAAAAAGACACTACCAGCTTTATCGGCGCGGATAAGCTGCCATCCGCTTAATAATTTAGCTATTTTTTCATTTGCAGCTTCATCACTTGCTGATTCAGCCAAAGAAAACTCGGATTCTACGTAGATACAGCCTTTTGGGCTGAGCAATTGCGCGCAGGCTGGCAAAATGCGGTCCAGCCAGTCCTGTTCAAACGGTGGGTCTAGGAAGATCACGTCCATTTTTTGTGGCTGGGCAGCCAAACTTTCAAGTGCCTTGAGTGCATCTGCCCTGAGCAGCTTGCACTGGCTGGCTTGCAATTTGTCCTTTACTTGCTCCAGTTGCTTGTAAGCCGGGGTATGCGCCTCCACCATGATGACTTGCGCCGCGCCACGACTGGCTGCTTCAAAACCCAGGGCACCACTACCGGCGAACAGGTCCAGGCAATGCACGCCAGTCCAGTTGCTGTGAAGCAAATGGTTAAGCCAATTGAACAGGGTTTCCCTGACACGGTCTGGCGTAGGGCGCAAACCCTCTGCATCGACCACGCTGAGGAGGCTGCGCTTCCAGACTCCGCCTATGATGCGGACTTGATGGCTTTGACGTTTTACGACTGTCGTTTTTACTGGCTTTTTTTTACTATTTGTTTTCATTGCATGCTTGCTACGGCTAAATCTGTTTACATTGCGCTGTCTGTTAAAATGGCAGCATTCTAATATCAGGGCTGGCATTTTTTGCCGCCCGCACTCCGAAATATATCCCGATGTTTAGTTTTTTCAAAAAGAAGCCCAAAGAAGAGGCGCCAGTTGTTGTGGCTGAGCCGGCATCCGTTATTACGGAGCCAGCCAGCCCTGCACCTGTCGCGCCTGCCACTATAACAGCCACTGTCGCTACGGCTCCCGTGGCGGAAGTTGTCGCTCCCAAGGCGGCGGAACCTGAGCAAAAACGCTCTTGGTTAAGCCGCCTGAAAGCCGGGCTCGCCAAAACTTCCTCGAATCTTACCACCCTCTTCATCGGTGCCCGCATTGATGATGATTTGTATGAAGAGCTGGAAGCTGCCCTGCTGACCTCGGATGCCGGTGTGGAAGCTACCCAATTCCTGCTGGATGGACTAAAGAAAAAGGTCAAGGAAGACAAGCTGACGGATGCCGAGCAAGTCAAGGCTGCATTGAAAGTCTTGCTACTGGAACTGCTGACGCCTTTGCAAAAACCACTGGAACTGGGTCGTTATCAACCTTTGGTCATGATGATCACAGGCGTGAATGGTGCAGGAAAAACAACGACCATAGGCAAGCTGGCCAAGCATATGCAGACCCACCAGCAATCTGTATTGCTGGCGGCTGGCGATACTTTCCGTGCGGCAGCGCGTGAGCAATTGACGATCTGGGGTGAGCGTAATAATGTCACTGTTATTTCACAAGAATCTGGTGACCCTGCCGCTGTGGCTTTTGATGCAGTCGCGTCGGCCCGTGCCCGTGGCACCGATGTCGTGATGGTGGATACTGCCGGTCGCCTGCCTACCCAGCTGCATTTGATGGAAGAACTCAAGAAAATCAAGCGCGTCATTGGCAAGGGCATGGATGGTGCACCACAAGAAGTCTTGCTCATTATCGACGGCAACACTGGTCAGAATGCGCTGACACAGGTCAAGGCCTTTGATGATGCCCTGCAATTGACTGGCCTGGTCATCACCAAGCTGGATGGCACGGCTAAAGGCGGTGTGCTGGCAGCGATTGCCAAGAACCGCCCTGTGCCTGTCTACTTCATCGGCATAGGCGAACAGATTGAAGACTTGCAACCATTTAATGCCCAGGAATTTGTTGACGCCCTGCTTAGCTAAGTTTGGCGGAGGGCGGCGCAGGAAACCAGCACACAATGAAGCTCACAAAGACAAGACGCGACCATGATTGAATTTGAACACGTCAGCAAACAATATTCGCAAGATGCCTACGCGCTCAACGATGTTTCCTTGTCGATTGCTGCTGGTGAACTGATCTTCCTGGCTGGCCCCTCAGGCGCGGGCAAATCCACCTTGCTGAAAATGATCGCAGGCATAGAAAAACCAACTGCTGGCCAGGTCAAGGTGAATGGCCAGGACATAGGCAAATTGAAAAGTAGCAGCCTGCCCTATCTGCGCCGCAAGCTGGGCCTGATCTTGCAGGATCAAAAACTCCTGACTGACCGCCATGTGCTGGCCAATGTCATGCTGCCTATCATCGTCACTGGTGCCTCGCAGGCAGAAGCCGAAACTCGCGCACGCATTGCGTTGGAAAAAGTCGGCTTGCCAGACAAGACATACTCAATGCCGTTGGCTTTGTCAGGTGGTGAACAACAGCGCGTGGCGATTGCTCGTGCCATCGTCAACCGGCCTCAGATCATTCTGGCGGATGAACCGACTGCATTTCTCGACCGCGATAATGCCAACAAAGTTATCACTGCACTCAAGGCTTTCCAGAGTGCAGGTGTGACCTGCATTATCTCCAGCCATGATGAACAATTTCTCGATCAGGCCAGCCGCGTGATCTATCTGAGCCAGGGCCGTTTAGTCGATACCTGGAAATCCTCGCTGGCGGCCTGATCCTGCATCATTAAATATCAAGGACAAATTCATGACCAACTGGTTACGCCAGCACTTGTTTGCCATCAAGACTGCGCTCACCCATGTGCGCGGCAGTCCCGGCAATTTCCTGTTCAATGTACTGGTAGTCGCAATTGCGCTGGCTTTGCCCATCGCTGGCCTGACCCTGATAGAAAACATACGCCCGATTTCCTCGCAACTGTCGATAGAACCGGAAATCAGCATCTTTGTCAGCCCTGACACCCCGAGGGCAACTGCCACTGCCTTGTCGATACCGCTGAAGAAATTGTTGAAAGAGAAAAACATTACGGCAAATTTGAGTTTTATCCCCAAAGACAAGGCACTCGCCAGTCTAGAGCAATCATCCAATCTGGCCGAGGTTTTGTCCACCCTGGGCGGTAATCCTCTGCCAGACGCTTATATATTAGCAATGTCGAACAATGATGCTGGCAAGATAGAGGCGCTGGTAGAAGAAATCAAACAGATGCCGGATGTCGATGTGGTGCAGCTTGACTCTGCCTGGGTCAAGCGCCTGGCTGCACTGGTGCAGATCATGCAATTGGGTCTGTTATTCCTTGCCACGACGCTGGGAGTCGTTGTCGTGGTTGTAGTGTTTAACGCCACCCGCCTGCAAGTTATTTCGCACAGAGCGGAAATTTCCCTCACCCGCTTGCTGGGTGCAACCAATAGCTTTATTCACAAGCCGTATTACTATACCGGTGCCTTGTTAGGATTGCTGGCGGGCGCATTGGCACTGGGCATGATCGCAGCATCCCTACAGCCTTTGAACAAGGCGATTGCCGAATTTGCCAAATTATATGCTTCTGAGTTCCACCTGGCTCCGTTGGGTATCGCACAGAGCGCCATCCTTTTAGCTGTTAGCATGTTGCTTGGACTGGTGGGCGTTTTTCTCTCGGTCAGAAGGCAGTTGGCAAAAGCCAGCTAATAGCAATTTCATAAGGCCAATGTGGTTTTGCAACAGCCTCTTACAATTTGCATCGATTTGACTGCAACTTTCAGACTCAGCCAGCGTCTAAGAAATATAAAAACCTTCAATGAATGCTTGTTTTTCAATAGATTTATTTGATGAAGTTCATAGAATCTGAGTATTAGCACTCTTCTCAAGAGAGTGCTAATATAGGAACTTGATAGTGCCGAAAAGAGTAATTGATACTCTTAAGGCAGCAATAAGGAGGAAAAATGGCAACTACATCGACACAATTGATCCCTGCAACTGACAGCACGGCTCTGGCCCTAGGCTTTAGTGGCACGCTGGGTAATATTGATGCCTATATCTCTGCAGTTAATCGCCTGCCTATGCTTACGCATCAGGAAGAGATCGACTTTGCAAACAAATTGCGCAATGAAAATGATCTGGCTGCTGCGCAGCAACTGGTTATGTCACATCTGCGTCTGGTCGTCTCCATCGCCCGTGGTTACCTCGGCTATGGCTTGCCACATGCCGACTTGATTCAAGAAGGCAATATTGGCCTGATGAAAGCCGTTAAACGTTTCGACCCTGACCAGGGCGTGCGTCTGGTGTCCTATGCCATGCACTGGATCAAGGCTGAAATGCATGAGTACATTCTGAAAAACTGGCGTTTGGTCAAAGTAGCAACGACCAAAGCCCAGCGCAAATTGTTCTTTAATCTGCGCAGCCATAAAGAAGGCCTGGACGCGATGACACCCAAGCAAATTGATGCCCTGGCATCAACGCTGGATGTAAAACGCGAAGAAGTCATCGAAATGGAAATGCGTTTGTCCGGCCACGATATCGCCCTGGATGCACCGACGGATGATGACGATGAGAAATTCGCTCCTATCGCTTATCTGAAAACTGAATCTGACGAGCCTACCCGTGTTCTGGAAACACGCCAGTATGATCGCTTGCAAAGCGAAGGCCTGGAATCTGCACTTGCCAAGCTGGATGCACGTTCACGCCATATCATAGAATCACGCTGGTTGAAAAACGATGATGGTACAGGTGCAACCCTGCACGAACTGGCGGATGAGTATGGCGTTTCTGCCGAACGCATACGCCAGATCGAAAGCGCAGCCCTGAAGAAAATGAAGGGCAGCCTCAGCAGTTTTGCTTAATCAAAATATGCTGCAGTAATGACAAAGGCACTCGCGAGAGTGCCTTTTGTTTTTGGTGATCCACCTACCGTTAATGCTCCAGAATGTATTGCCAGCATGAAAATCCACGCAGAAACCTGATTTTCCATATTAAATTGCCGAAAATAAATAGTGTCACTTAACTAATTTCTCTGGCGGTGCTACATTGATCCTGCGCAGCTAACAAACTATTTTCGATGAACAGCAGGAAATATCATCGCACAGATGCTGCGCATCTTCATGCTCATGCAAGCCAGTAGAACTTAGCGTAGCAAGGCTCATCACCTGCTTTGCTCACTCTGAGAGTCTGGCTATTTTATACACGATACAGACCATGGATTCTCACCAAGGAGAAAACTAATGCTGACGTTCAAACAGCTTTCAATGCAAGGCAAAGTGATGAAAAAGAAAACATCAATTTTACTGATTACTATCCTCATGTCATTTAACTGCGGAGCGCAAGTAAAAACACTCCCGGCCAATGTCAGTTTTGTGGGCGACTGGAGTGCCAAGACCGAGCGGCCTGGCCGTGGCGTATGGCGTGATTTACAGGCATGGGAAAAAGATCGCGTTGTGCCTCGTGACAATGAACGGTTTTCACCTGATATTGCTGTGGCACAAATTCAGGTCAAGCCCGGTGATCAGGTCGGGGGATGGTCCGGCGAGCGTGCTGAAGTATCGACCATGCAATCACTCAATGCTTCGCCATTATCAGTCAATACAGGTTCCGGGAAAGAGTTTTATGGAATTTCTGTCAAATTACCAGCTGACTGGCAACCTCCGGTTGCCACTTCTGTTGATCCTTATCCCTGGGGCATTATTTTCCAGTTGCACGGCCCGGATAACTTGGGAACCAATCCGGCATTTGCCTTATGTGCAGAAAGCGACTTTCATATTAACCTGCAAACAGGAGATATCCTCGAAGGCGGAACACGTACCAAGCCCAAAAATGCAGTTCGCGCCCAGTTCAGTAATGGGCAATTGAGCAAGGGTAAATGGGTCAAGTTCATGATAGAAGTCACATGGGCAGCAGATAGCAGTGGTTATCTGGCCATTTCCAGACTTGACGAAGACCCGTCAGCTCAGTGGACCAAAGTCTATGAAGGCAAGAATATACCTACGCTGCAATTTGCTTATGGCCGGGCGGTTGGCGACCACTATTGGAAAACGGGCTATTATCGCAACCGTGGTTTGACATTTACCAGCAAGCTGTTGCTGGGGCCCGCGGTGCGGGGAACAAGTTTCGCTGATGTTGCGCAGGCAGCGTTTGGCAGTTAATGCAAGAAGTCGATGTTCATAACGAGGTCCGCGCTGCACTCAGGCAGCTGGCACCATGAATACTTCCCGGCCTGGAGGTCTCAGGCTGGCCGGGAATTGCCTTCACTTCAGGAGTATCTTCAGATCATGTGCAACTGGCTCAGGCCCCTGGCCATGGCGCAAGAATAAACGTATGCGTCCCTGGGGATCAAATACATAACTGCCAGCAGTATGGTCTACGGTATAACTGCCTGGCGTTTTACCGTCAACCTTCTGATAAAACACCTTAAATTCCTTGGCGACCTTGGCAGTTGCCTCTGCATTGCCATACAGGCCCAGGAAGCGTTTGTCGAAGTTGGGCACATAATTGGACAATAAAGCCCGGGTATCACGCTCAGGATCGAGCGTCACGAACAAGACTTGCACCTTGTCGGCATCGGCTCCCAGCAATTTCATGACCCCCGCCATTTCCACCATGGTGGTCGGGCAAACATCAGGACACTGGGTATAGCCAAAAAAAATGACGACTGCCTTGCCCTTGAAGTCTGCCAGGGTGCGCGGCTTGCCATTGTGATCTGTCAGGGAAAAATCCTTGGCATAATCCAGGCCGGTCAGATCCGTGTTGTTGAATTTTTCTTGCGCAGGCATGCAGCCAGATAAGCCCAGCAAACTCAGCGCCATTAACAGACCAGCCAGATGCCTCAACATTTTCATAGCTTGATATAGTGATCAATCAACAAGGCTGCGAATAGCAGGGAGAGGTAGATGATGGAAAATGTAAAGGTCTTGCGCGCCAGCACGTCATCGTAGTGCTTATAAATACGCCATGCATACCAGAGGAAGATCAGGCCGAGGATGATGGCACTGACCAGGTAAATCAGGCCGCTCATATGTACCGCATAAGGCAGCATGGTGGTTGCAAACAAGGCGATCGTATAGAGCCAGATATGGAAGCGGGTAAATTCCAGGCCATGGGTGATTGGTAACATCGGCAGGCCAGAACGGGCATAGTCATCCCGTCTGTACATCGCCAGCGCCCAGAAATGTGGTGGCGTCCAAACAAAGATAATCAGGACCAGCAACCATGCCTGCATTGGAACATCATTTGCGACAGCTGCCCAGCCCAGCGCCGGCGGCATGGCACCAGACAAACCACCGATGACGATATTTTGCGGTGTCGCCGGTTTCAGGATGATGGTGTATACCACGGCATAGCCGACGAAGGTAATGAAAGTCAGCCACATGGTCAGGGGATTGACCATGGTATACAAGATCCACATACCCATGCCGCCAATGACACCTGAAAACACCAGGGTTTGCGGTACCGTGATTTCACCCTGGGCCGTCGCGCGGCGAGCGGTTCTTGCCATGCGTGAATCAATTTCTTTTTCCACCAGGCAATTTACGGCAAAAGCAGCACCGGCCAGCAGCCAGATACCCACGGTAGCTGCCACCACGACACGCCAGTCAGGCAAATCTGGCGTCGCCAGAAACATGCCAATAACGGCGCAAAACACGGCGAGCTGGGTAACACGGGGCTTGGTCAACGCCCAGTACTGAGCCAGTCGGTTGGAAGGCAAACTTAAAGTGGTCATGATCTATCTTTGGCAGCGGCAAGGCTCACATGCCTTATGCGGTAGTTTAACATGGTCAGCAAGAGGACGAGCATGGCGGCCATCCCATTATGCAAAACTGCCAGCAACAAGGGCCAGGAAAAAAATACGGTAGAAACACCGATGATGAATTGGACAACGATGGCCAGCAAGAGCTGGCTGCCCAGCTTTTCCAATCCGGCAATCTTGCGTGCTCTCAACGCCGCCCACAAGCAGACAGCAACCACCAGCAGGGCGAAGTTCCTGTGCACCCAGTGTATGGCAACCAGGGCATTGAAGGGCAGGTAATTGCCATCGACGGTCTGGCCTAGCTGACGCCAGAGGCTGAAACCATGCTCAAAGTCCATCGCTGGCATGAGCTTGCCATTGCACATGGGGTAGTCATGACAAGCCAGGGCAGCATAGTTAGTGCTTACCCAACCGCCCAGTGCAATCTGCAAGAAAACTAGCAGCAAAGCCAGGCTGGCTGGCCACAACATGCGCCTGGCATCAGTAGCGGCGATATTTACAGTTATCAAAGAAGAACTTTGTTGCTCCAGACTTGCACTCAGTAGGGAAAGCAAGCCCATGCCCAGTATCAAATGGATGGTGACGATGATGGGTTGCAGCTTGAGAGTCACTGTCCAGGCACCAAAAGCACCTTGCAGGCATACAAAAAACAGGAGAAAGGTCGACAGCCAGGGGCTGGCATTGACTTGGTGGCGGCGCGACCAGGCGATGACCATCTGGGCAATAATGAGTATGCCTACACCCATGGCCATGTAACGATGCACCATTTCTATCCAGGCTTTTTGCAAAGTCACAGGGCCAGTCGGCATGGCAATTTCTGCTGCCTTTATAGCTGCATGGGACTGCAGCGGGTTGGCCTGGCCATAACAACCAGGCCAGTCAGGACAGCCCAGACCAGAATCTGTCAGGCGCGTGAATGCACCAAACATGATGAGTTCAAAAGTCAGTGTCACGGTAACTGCGATAAGTTTGCGGTATTTATTCTTTTCTTTGGACAAGAAAATAATACTCGCTGGTATCACCGCGACCATTAGTGCTGTTAACGCAAGCTGCAACCACATGACGATTAACCTATCGCAGACGCACGCAATAATTTGCTGAGGTCTTTTTTAATCTTGTTGGCATCCGCATCTTTTGGAAAGCGCATCATTAGATTGCCGAGCGGGTCTATCAGGTAAACATGGTCAGTGATCTGGCTATCGCTTTCTGTCGGCAACCAGGCTTTCAATGCCGCAGCATCCACTTTCAGCATACGCGCTCCGTCATGCTGGCGTATCAGCGAGGTATCGATAGGGGTATCATCAGTAATCAACCAGACGCGCTCTATCCTGTCCATTGCCTTGCCCTGGGCAGTGCGCAACTGACGGATGTCATACATCCTCTTTTGGCAAACTTCGGCGCAAGCGCCGCTATCTATCTGCACCATCAGCCACTTGCCTGCATAGGCTTCCAGGCCGATCGCCGGATCGGTGGCAGCAGCTCCCAGCAAATGACCTTGCAGTTTAGGCATGGGGTAATTGCGTGGGTCAAGTATGGTCCCGTAATTGGTGCGGCCGCTGGGCTTGACAACATAATAGGTAAAGTAGGAAAAAATCATGGGAGCAGCACAAACTGCCACCACCAATAGTAGTTTCCAGCGACCACGCAAAGTTTGCTTATCAGTTTTTTCCACGACGAATTCCAGTAACAACAAAAAATAAGAAGGCCATCAAGGCCAGCGCATACCATTGAAAAGCATAGCCCCTGTGCTTGTCAGCTCCCAGTGAGGGCTGAGGCCAGTCACGCAACAAGCCATCTTCAAAAACCGATGTCTGCTCAAGTACAAAGGGGTAAAAATCCCAGCCCGTCTGTTTTGCAAGTGCTTCTACATCAACATTTTGCAAGAGGCTGCCAGGCTTGACTATTTCAGCCTGGCCAAGTTGCATTACCCTGTCGAGCTTGTCCCGCATCATACCCTGTAGCACGATCTGACCTGCGGGCACAGGAACATCCGGCATCTGCATCCTGTCACGTCCATTACGTGGATGCCAGCCACGCGCAATCAATACATATTTACTGCTGCCAGCCAGCTTGAATGGCATCAGCACATATAAACCTGCCTTGCCTTGCAAGGGGCGGTTATCCACATACAAAGGCCATTCGCGTATCAATTGCCCTGTGAGCTGCAATTTTCGAAATGGCAGTATCTGATCTGGCAAAGTCTGCTCATTCAAGGCCAGGGCAGGCAGTTGCTGGCGCTCGGTCATTTGCGCTGCCAGACTTTCTTTTACCTGCGCGCGGTTAGTCTGCCATTGCGCCAAAGCAATACCCAGGCTGATCAACAGCAGGCTGGCGATAAATGGAATCAGACGGAAGCGGAAGGAAATAGGCATTCAAGTAGTAAGGTATTACAATGCAGAAATCGATCAATCAAAAGCACCAACAATAAACAGCATGAAAATTCTTGTCGCTATCGCTTTTTTCCTTATTATCTTCAGCATGGGATCAGCCTTGGTCTACTTAATGAAAGACAAGGGAAAAAGCAATCGCACGGTGAAAGCCCTGGCGTTCCGGGTCGGTTTTTCCATTACCCTGTTTTTGCTGATCTTGCTGGCCAATCATTATGGCCTGATTCAGCCTACCGGCATCAGATAGATTTACTGGTAGCGCAATATCTGCAGGGCCAGTCATCCACACACTTTCATATATGTAAAAAAGCCGCACTAACTGTGCGGCTTTTTTCATGCTACTGAAGCTTGCTATTACAGCCAGTACACAACAACGTACAGACCCAGCCAGACCACGTCAACAAAGTGCCAGTACCAAGCAGCGCCTTCAAATGCGAAGTGATGCTCAGCGGTGAAATGGCCTTTCATGAGACGATATAAAACAACCGACAACATGATCGCACCCATGGTCACATGGAAACCATGGAAACCGGTCAGCATGAAGAAAGTCGAACCATAGATACCAGAAGTCAATTTCAGGTTCAATTCGCTATAGGCATGCATGTACTCATAGACCTGGAAGCCCATGAACACAGCTCCTAGCAAGACTGTAGCAAACAACCAGAATGCGGTCTTGGCACGCTGACCTTCACGCAGAGCGTGATGAGAAATCGTCAGCGTCACACCAGAAGTCAGCAACAAGGCAGTGTTGATGGTAGGAATAGGGAAAGGCCCCATGGTTCTGAAGGCTTCCACTGTACCAGCCGGGCCAACGTTACCCCAAGTGGCAGCAAAATCAGGCCACAAGACTTTGTGATCCAGATCAGCCAGCCAGGGCATGCTGATGGCGCGTGCATAGAACAATGCACCAAAGAAAGCAGCAAAGAACATCACTTCAGAGAAGATGAACCAGCTCATGCTCCAACGGAAAGAGACGTCGATACGGGCGCTGTACTTGCCGCCTTCAGACTCTGCAATGGCGTCACCAAACCATTTATACAAAACCACCAGGGTCAGGATGATACCGGCAAAATTCAGGTAGGAACCCCAGGCCAGTCCATTCACCCAGGCAGAAGCGCCTATCATGGTCAGCAATAAGGTGGTGCCACCGAGTACCGGCCATTTGGATGGGCCAGGCACAAAATAGTATGGCGCATTAGCGTGTTGAGAACTCATTTCCATCTCCCGATGCAATTTAATGTACTACTTGAATTATTATTTCGCGACTACATGTTTGACTATCATGATCAGCACCGAGATGAAAATCAGTGCGCCTATGATGCCAGCAATAATCACATGAACAGGATTCAACTGTGCTGCATCCTGCTCGTAATCATTTTTCTTGCGTATTCCCAAAAATGACCAGAATACGGCTTTCATTGTTGCCAAAAACGAAGCCTTACGCTTACTTGCTTCTTTCAAATCTGTCATGACTTACCCGGCTCTTTACTGGCAGCAGCTTGAGACTTGCCACCCACTTCAAAGAAAGTATAAGACAAGGTAATCGTCTTAACGTCTTTCGGCAAGGCCGGATCCAGATAAAACATCACTGGCATTTGGCGTGCTTCATTCGGTTCCAGGGTCTGTTGCTTGAAACAAAAGCATTCCATTTTCTTGAAGTAGCTGGCAGCCTGTTGTGGTGCATAACTGGGAATCGCCTGCGCATCCATTTTATAAGACTGCTTGTTGACTACTTCATAAACGATTTGTGTCATTTCACCGGGATGCACTTTCATGCTCGCCACGGTAGGACGAAAACGCCACGGGCCTTGCGTGTTTGCATCAAATTCAACCGTCACTACACGACTTCTGTCGATCTGGGAGTTGGATAGCTCTTCGACTGAAATATCCTTGGGTGTCAGAATATTCACACCTGTCAACTCACATATCTGTTTGTAGATGGGTACCAAGGCGTAACCGAATCCAAACATCAAAACAGTAATCACCAGCAACTTGCCCATCATGTTCGCGTTCAGTTTGCGCTTATTGCCTGCACCCTGCTCTTCTTGCGACATTTTTTACACCTTTTCAGCGTAACCAGGTTTGCTTGATGAAGACACCAGCAAAAAACACCAGTGCGACAGAAAACAAGATAATGGCTGTTTTGAAGTTATTCGGTTTGTTTTGCTTACTCATTTTTTGTCTTGCCCCGGCAAAACCGGGGCGAGCCTAAGCCGTACTACTATTATTTGAATACTGGTGGTTCTTCAAAAGTATGGAAAGGAGCAGGGCTAGGCACTGTCCATTCCAAGCCTTCAGCACCATCCCATGGTTTTGCAGGTGCTGGCTTGCCGCCTTTGATGGACGGGATCACCACAGCCAGGATGAAGTACACCTGCATCAAACCAAAACCAAACGCACCGATCGTGGCAATCTGATTGAAATCAGTAAACTGCGCAGGGTAGTCGGCATAACGACGTGGCATGCCAGCCAGACCCAGGAAGTGCATAGGGAAGAAGGTGATGTTAAACAAAATCAGCGAACCCCAGAAGTGAATCTGGCCGCGTGTTTCGTTGTACATGAAACCTGTCCATTTTGGACCCCAGTAGTAGAAACCGGCGAACAGTGCAAACAGGGAACCTGCCACCAATACATAGTGGAAGTGAGCAACCACGTAGTAAGTATCCTGCAACTGGATATCAATTGGTGTTACCGCCAGGATCAGGCCTGTGAAACCACCCATGGTGAACACGAAGATAAAGCCAACTGCAAACAACATAGGCGTCTCGAAAGTCATCGAGCCTTTCCACATTGTCGCTACCCAGTTAAACACTTTCACGCCGGTGGGTACCGAGATCAGCATGGTGGCATACATGAAGAACAACTGTGCCGTGACTGGCATACCGGTTGTAAACATGTGATGTGCCCAAACGATGAAGGACAGGATCGCGATGGATGCTGTTGCATACACCATCGATGCATATCCAAACAAGGGCTTGCGGGAGAACGCAGGAACAATCTGGGAAACAATACCAAACGCTGGCAAAATCATGATGTACACCTCTGGATGTCCGAAGAACCAGAAAATGTGTTGATACATGACAGGATCACCACCGCCTGCAGCATTGAAGAAGGAAGTACCGAAGTGACGGTCAGTCAGCGTCATGGTGATCGCACCAGCCAGAACCGGCATAACAGCGATCAGTAGGTAAGCGGTAATCAGCCAGGTCCAGCAGAACATCGGCATCTTCATCAAAGTCATGCCAGGAGCGCGCATGTTCAGGATGGTCGTGATGATGTTGATGGAACCCATGATGGATGACGCACCCATGATGTGGACAGCGAAAATCGCCATATCCATACCAGGGCCCATTTGCGTGGACAATGGTGCGTACAGTGTCCAGCCAGCAGCAGTGGCACCGCCAGGTACCCAGAAGGAACCCATCAGCAACAGCGCTGCCGGAGGCATCAGCCAGAACGAGAAGTTGTTCATGCGGGCAAATGCCATATCGGATGCACCGATTTGCAGAGGAACCATCCAGTTAGCAAAGCCAACGAAAGCCGGCATGATGGCGCCGAAAACCATGATCAGACCATGCATGGTTGTCAACTGGTTGAAAAACTCCGGTTGCATGAGTTGCAGACCAGGCTGGAACAATTCACTACGAATGCCCAGAGCCATGACACCACCGGCCAGCAACATCGTGAATGCGAACCACAGATACAGACTACCAATATCTTTATGGTTGGTGGCAAATAACCAGCGCTGCCAACCATGTGGATGGTCATGCGCGTGGTCGTGAGAGTGATCGTGAGCGTGATCAGCTGAGGTAGTGCTCATCTTTTCTCCTGTTCTTCCTGTTTATTACTTGCGCGCAGCCAAAACTTCAGCCGGTTGGACGATGTTTTCAGCAGCCTTGTTAGACCAGCTATTGCGTGTGTAGGTGATGACTGCCGCAATTTCTGTGTCAGACAAAACACCTTTCCATGCAGGCATGCCTGGTGCTTTACCATTCAACAAGATATTGATCTGAGGTGCTTTTGGACCAGTTACCAAGGCAGAAGCATCCAGCGCAGGGAATGCACCGGGCACACCCTTACCAGTTGCCTGGTGACAGGCTACGCAGTGTTGAGTGTAAACTTTTTCACCACGTTGTTTCAACTCATCCACAGTCCAGACCTTGCTAGGATCGTCTGCCTTGGCAGCCATTTCCTTCTTCTTGCCATCTACCCATTTTTTGTAGTCTGCATCAGAGACGACAGTAACAACGATAGGCATGAAGGCATGTTCTTTACCGCACAGCTCTACGCACTGACCACGGTAAGTACCGATTTTCTCAGCCTTGAACCAGGTATCGCGTACGAAACCAGGAATCGCATCCTGTTTCACGCCGAAAGCCGGAACAGTCCAGCCATGGATAACGTCATTGGCAGTCGTGATCACGCGGATTTTCTTGTTGACCGGAACCACAACTTCATTGTCAACTTCAATCAGGTAGTTATCGCCGCGTTTTTCTGTTGGCTCTACACCAGGCGCACCAACTTGTGTGCGTGGTGTGGAAAGGGTGGACAGGAAGGAAATGCCTTCGCCCTCACCCTTGAGGTAATCGTAGCCCCATTTCCATTGCATGCCAGTGGCTTTAATGGTGATGTCGGCGTTCGAGGTATCTTTCATCGCCACAACAGTTTTTGTTGCTGGCAAGGCCATGACGATAACAATGATAAACGGTACGACTGTCCAGGCGATTTCTACCGCTGTACTTTCATGGAACGTCGCAGGTTTGTGACCTACAGATTTGCGGTGTTTCAGTATGGAGTAAAACATCACACCGAAAACTGCCACAAAAATGACCAGACAGATAACCAGCATCAGGTTATGAATGGAATAAATTTGCTCCGCAATTTGTGTAACAGGTGGTTGCAGATTCAACTGCTTTATCGCCGGACCGCCCTTCATATCTACCGCTGGTCCATTGACCACCGCCCACGTTGGCAAACTTGCAGCCAAGAGCGAGGCACCCAGCATGAACGACTTTAATCGCTTAGCATGTTTCATGTCTTTCCCCAAAACCCGATTAGAATTCTTTTAACAGAGCGCCAAGGACACAGATCTAAAAATCACAAATGCGTACCGGCAACGTCCACAACTGCGAGAGTATAAGGCGTAAAGCTGGGTGATATCAAGCAGAATACATTTCTTCCAGCCATGATCTGGCTCAAATGTCACAAAGATTTATGCGGTGATTTTGCAGTTTTTGTGCATTTTTTGATTCGGGCTTGATCTGGATTAAGAAGACTTTTTAGGCAAATCAAAGCGAACTATGGATTCACCAGCCGCAGTTTTTCGGTTAACCGGACGGAAGGCATGACCATAAACCACTTCCAGAGTCAGTGTCAGGCGACCAACTGCATTTCTGTTTTTCTCGAGTGCCACCAGCAATCGCTCATAGGCTTTGCGGCCCAGCAAACCTTGTTGGCGTGTCATCAGGGGGTTACCACCGAGTGCACGTACATCTTCCAGTAGTTTTTCAGGCTCGCCATAGGTCAGGGTGATTTTTTCCATATCCATAACGGGTGTTGAAAAGCCTGCATTAACCAGCATATCGCCAAAATCATGCATATCGACAAAGGGCAACACATGCGGCAAATCATCGACATCAGCAAAGGCTTGCCGCAATTCCATCATGGTATCAGGGCCAAAGCAGGAAAACATCAGCAAGCCCTCAGTGCGTAACACCCTGCGCCATTCAGCAAACACCAGGTCGGGCTGGGGATGCCAGTGCAGGGCCAGATTTGACCAGATCAGATCGACAGATGAATTCGCCATGGGCAAACGGGCAAAATCGGCACATAGCAAATGCTGCCCACCATCCTGGCGCAAGGCTGCGGGCGTCCACTTTGCCAACAAGCGTCCCATAGCACTTTTTGCTGCCAGTTGCTTGTCCCTGCCTGCCGTCAACATGGACAAAGAGGCATCAACACCGTAAGCCTGGGCTGAAGGATAGTTTTTTTGCAACTCTACTATATCATCCGTCTCGCCGCAACCAGCATCCAGAAAGCCAGTGGGCTCGATTTTGACCAGTTCCAGCTTTTCACGCATGCGCGTGGCAATTTCACGACGCAAAAAGTCGGAAGCACGGATTTTTTCGGCGTCGGCAAACAGGCGGCGTACCAATTGCAAACTGATGGGGGCACTCAACATAGGCAAAATTGCAAGAAACTGCGATTATAAGTTAAGCTGGCAGTTTACACTGATGTGCCCACGCTTTAGCCAATGATCACAGATAAACTCAAACAAGCCTGGCAAAATTCTATTGCGGCCCTGATACCCAATGCGTGTGCCCTCTGCCATCTTGACAGCAGCGATGTGGTTTGTAGCGCGTGTCAACTAGCCTATTTCCAGACTGAGCAACATAGGTGTCTGCAATGCGCCCTGCCCTTGCCGCCGGCCAGCGCCAGCCCGCGTTGTGGTGATTGCCTGAGTAATCCGCCTGCTTTTGACAGAACCGTGACTGTTTGTGATTACGCAGCGCCACAAGACCAACTGGTGCTGTCTCTCAAGTTTGGCCATCAACTGGCCCTGGCACCGTGGTTTGCCCGTATGCTCAGGGATAGCATCTTGCAGCAGCAAGGCAGTGAACTACCGGATTTGCTTTGTGCCGTGCCTCTGGGGGCCAAGCGATTGGCTGAGCGCGGTTTTAACCAGGCCTGGGAAATCACTCGCACGCTCACCAAACACCTGGGAGTTCCTGGCGATGTACACATTTTGCAACGCAGTCGGGAAACCGCCATGCAAAGTGGCCTGCCAACGGCAGCCAGGGCCCGCAATGTCAAGCACGCCTTCTGCCTTAGTCAACATGACATGGACAGTGTCAGAGATTTGCACCTGGGCATCGTTGACGATGTGATGACTACTGGCATGACCATGCATGAAATCGCTACAATGCTGAAGCGACACGGCGCAACCAAAGTGACTGCTTATGTTTTCGCCCGCACTCTCCCCCACATTCATTAAGGAATCACCTTGTTTCATGTTGTCTTGGTCGAACCAGAAATACCGCCAAATACTGGCAATATCATCCGTCTGTGTGCCAATACGGGTGTACAACTGCACCTGATAGAACCCTTGGGCTTTCCACTGGACGACTCCAAAATGAAGCGCGCGGGTCTTGATTATCATGACTATGCGAGCATGAAGGTGCATAAAAACTGGGCAGTTTTTTGTGCCAGTGAGCAACCCGATACCGGCCGCATGTTTGCCATGACCACTCATGGCTCCACGCCTTTTGCGTCTATGGATTTTCAGCCTGGGGACTACTTTGTATTTGGTGCAGAAACCCGCGGCCTGGCACCTGAATTGCGTGAATCCTTCCCCGCCAGCCAGCGCATACGCCTGCCAATGAGGCCAGACAACCGCAGCCTGAACTTGTCGAATACCGTTGCCGTCGTCGTCTATGAGGCCTGGCGGCAACATGGTTACGCAGGCGGCAACTGAAGTGCGGCATTGACATTTTCATTGCTGCACAGCAATTATCCTATTTACCACAAGGTATTTGAAAATTTGCTGCACTTTATGAAAAATCCTTTAGCATGGTCACTTGAGACAATATCCAGACAGCCGCTACTACTGTGATTGCCCCCAGGCCAGGACCAGAACGTGCAAAACCCAGTAATTGAGCAATTCGAAGATGACCTTCAGCAGCTACGGCATCTGATAGATGCTTTACCTGTCTGCATTTCTTATGTAGATGCAGACTACCGCTATCAATTCATTAACCAGATGTATCACCACTGGTTTGGTATCCCCAGTTCTGCCATTATCAATAAGCATATGGCTGAAGTGATAGGCGATGCAGCTTTTCAACATATCCGCCCCAAAGTCGAGCTAGCCCTGAGTGGAAAATCCGTGACTTATGAAGCCACGGTCCCCTATCTGCATGGTGGCACTCGCAATATTTCTGCTCAGCTATTACCCGTCTTTGACCTCAATGGCAAAGTCAGGGGCTGCTATGCAATGGTCGTTGATATCAGCCACAACAAACAAAGTGAAGAACAACTGCATCTGCACGAAGAACGGTGGCAACTGGCGCTGGAGGGTGCGGGCGATGGTGTCTGGGACTGGTATCCACAAACTGGCATAGAAATATTGTCAGACCGCCTGCGCGAAATCTATGGTTACGAAAAGGATGAGATAGAAGACTTGTCTGAAGAACTCGACAAGCGCACTCATCCAGACGACCTGAAGCAGATGTATCAGGACAGGCAAGACCATTTTGATGGCAAGACGGCGATCTACATCAATGAGCATCGAGTGCAATGCAAGGATGGCCGCTGGAAATGGATACTGACACGCGGCACCGTCATACAACGTGATGCCGAGGGCAGACCAACCCGCGTGGTCGGCACCCACACTGACATTTCAGAAAGAAAGCAGGCTGAAAGTGCGTTGCGTGAAAGTGAAGAGCGCCTGCGCATGGCGCTGTCTGCTACCCATCAGGGTTTGTATGATTTGAATGTACAAACCGGAGATGCTATCGTCAATCCGGAATATGCGCTTATGCTGGGCTATGCACATGACAGTTTTCAAGAGAATAAAAAGAACTGGGCAGCCAGGGTACATCCTGACGATTTCCCCATAGCTGCCCGCGCTTTCACGGAGCATCTGGAAGGCAAGACCAATGAATATCGCGTCGAATTCCGGCAAAAAAAAGCCAGTGGAGAATGGGGCTGGATACTATCAGTCGGTGCTGTCGTCGAATGGGATAGAGATGGTCGCCCACAACGCATGCTCGGTACAGTACTCGACATCACCGAAAAGAAAAAAACCGAAGCTCTGGTCTGGCAGCAGGCAAATATTGATACTCTGACCGGTTTGCCTAACCGTCGCATGTTTTATGACAGGCTGGACCACGATATCAAGCGCAGCAAGCGTCATCATCTGGCTTTGGCGGTACTGTTCATCGATCTGGATTTTTTCAAGGAAGTGAATGACACCCTGGGCCATGCAACCGGCGATGCTTTACTGATAGAAGCGGCACACCGCCTGCGCCACTGCGTCAGGGAAAGTGATACCGTGGCACGCCTGGGCGGTGATGAGTTTACCGTCTCACTACCGGAGATGCATGAGCAAAACCGTGCAGAGACGATAGCGCAAAACATCATACGCAGCATGTCCAAGCCCTTCCAGCTGGCTGGTGAAGAAATCTATTTATCTGCCAGCGTGGGAATTACCATCTATCCGCGTGATGCGGACAATCTGGATGACCTGATCAAGCATGCAGACCAGGCAATGTATGCGGCCAAAGCTCAAGGCAGGAATCGCTTCAGTTACTTCACACCTGGACTGCAAACAGCGGCGCTGACACGTCTGCGCCTGACCAATGATTTGCGTGCCGCCATTGCCGACAACAGCCTGCGCGTCTATTTTCAGCCCATCGTCGATATTCATACAGGAAGAATACAGAAAGCTGAAGCCCTGGTGCGCTGGCCCCATGCGCAACTGGGCTTCGTCAGCCCTATGGAATTCATCCCAATTGCCGAGACCAGCGGTTTGATCGTCGCCATTGGGGATCTGGTTTTCCGCGAAGCAGTGATCTGGGTCAAGAAATGGCGCGAACTGTATCATCCAGACTTCCAGATCAGTGTCAACCAGTCGCCCATGGAGTTCCAGGGCGACCAGGAACGCTATGTTAACTGGATACATCATCTGGCATTGCAAAACCTGCCTGGCCAGGCAATTACTGTGGAGATCACCGAGGGATTATTACTTGATGCCAGCCAGAAAATTGCCAGCAAGCTTTTGCAATTCCGCGATGCCGGGATACAGGTTGCGCTCGATGATTTCGGTACCGGTTATTCTTCACTTTCCTATCTGAAGAAATTTGATATCGATTATCTCAAGATAGACCAATCCTTCATCCGCAACCTGGCATCTGATAAAAGTGATATCGCACTGTCTGAAGCCATCATCATGATGGCGCACAAACTGGATTTGAAGGTCGTGGCCGAAGGGGTGGAAACCCAGCAGCAGCATGACTTGCTGAAGAAGGCAGGCTGCGATTTTGCGCAAGGTTATCTATTCTCGAAACCCGTGCCACCAGAAGAATTTGAAATCCTGCTACAGCAACAAAACAACTCATCTGCCTAAACTCATCCGCCTAAACTTAGCTACCTGAACGTACCTTGGCCAGCAATTTGCTAGTCGAGCGGTCATGCTCAAAATCGATCGCCGCCACCGTTCCACCGTAAGCCAGCACGGCCTGGCCTTCAGGGATAGACGTCATATCGTAATCGCCACCTTTGACATATACATCCGGGTGCGCTGCCAGCACGGCTTGCAAGGCGGTGTCTTCATCAAACTCCACTACCAGGCTGACTGCCTCCAGCGCAGCCAGCACAGCCATGCGATCCTCACAGTCATTTAGCGGCCTGTCATCGCCCTTGCCCAGGCGCTTGACCGAAGCATCGGTATTCACTGCGACCACCAGCGAAGCCCCAAATTCACGCGCATCAGCAAGGTAGCTGACATGACCTCGATGCAGGATGTCGAACACGCCGTTGGTCATGACCACGGGCTTGGGAAGTGCTCGTACGCGTTCAGCTAGCTCGCTGCGGGTGGTTAATTTTTTTTCGAATTCTGGCATGGTTATTTATGGATATTTTTTCAAAACCGCTCAACACAGAGACACAGAGGGAGCACAAAGGTGGCACAGAGAAACCTCAAGACTCGGCACAAGAGCGTTATTTACCATCCCGTTCCATCAAGCTGTTCTCTTGCTCTTCTCTGTGTCTCCGTGTCTCTGTGTTGAGAGGTCTTGCATTTATAAAATAAATCGCCGCTGATATCAGCGGCGATTGTAGCTTGCAATTAAACAAGCAGGTTCATGCAGCACTAGGCATGCTGCCAGGCAGAATAACCAGCCTTTGTGCAACTTCCTTGCGATAGCGGTTCAAGTCTTGCACAGTTTCAAAAGTGCGTTCAAACAGCAGAGACATATTGTGCAAGATGCGGTCAACGACTTTCTTTTCCCAAACGCCATCGAATTTGATCTGGCCATCCAGCCAGCGTTCCAGCCAGTCTGGGTCAGGCAGGCGTGACTGTATGGTGTCGTTCGGGAATAATGCCTGATTGACATGCAGGTTGGTCGGGTGCAGCGGCTTTTCCGTACGTCTGGCGGATGCCATCAGGACACCAATTTTGGAAAATGCAGCGCGGGCTACATCGCCAGCTTCTGCCAGGGATTTTTTCATATAACGCAGATAAGCACCGCCATGGCGTGCCTCATCCTGGCTGATGATTTTGTAGATATGTTTGATCACAGGCTCGGTATGCCAGTCAGAGGCGCAGCGATACCAGTGGTTCAGGCGGATTTCACCACAGAAGTGCAGCATCAGTGTTTCCAGCGGGGGTGCTGGATCAAACTCGAAGCGTACATTGTCGAGCTCTTTTTCCGTCGGCACAAGCTCAGGATGGAAGCGGCGCAAGTATTCCATCAAGACCAGAGAATGCTTTTGCTCTTCAAAAAACCAGATGGACATGAAGGCGCAAAAGTCACTGTCGCCACGATTATCACGCAAGAACATTTCGGTCGCTGGCAGGGCAGACCATTCAGTGATGGCATTCATCTTGATGGTTTGCGCCTGCTCTGGTGTCAATTTGCTGGCGTCATACTTATCCCAGGGGATGTCGGACTCCATATTCCAGCGTACTTGCTCCAAAGACTTAAACAATTCAGGGTAAAGCATGGTCAACCTCTGATAAAAATTGCGGAAATTAGAATAATTTGCCTAATTTTACCAGAGAGATGTGACGCCTTCACGACAGCGCCTGAATTGCTTAAAATTTAGGCTGCAACGCAACAAAAATATGAATTTTTAAACTACTTCGTTTTCACTGACCGCCTGCCTGACCTCATCCCTATCAAGGTTTGGTGCAAACTGCTGTATAAATTCATAAGTATAAGCACGCAGATAAGCACCACGGCGCACAGCAAGACGCGTGACATTCGATGCAAACAAGTGGCTGGCGGAAATGGTCCTCAAGCCATGGGCACGCTGCACTTCTATTGCCATCGACGCCACCAGTCCCACACCCAGACCCAAGGCCACATATTGCTGGATAACGTCAGAATCCATGGCAGTCAGGACGATGTCGGTGCGCAAACCAGCAAGACGGAAAGCATCATCAATATGACCACGGCCTGTAAAGCCGACATCATAGGTAATCAATGGATAAGTCGACAAGTCTTCCAGCGTCAATTCTTCTTTTTCCAGCAAAGGATGGCCTTCAGGTACGACGACAACGTGATTCCATTCATAGCAGGCGAAAGAAGCCAGGTCCTTGAACTGCGAGAGACCTTCGGTAGCGATACCAATATCCGCCTTGCCGGACAATACCCATTCAGCAATATGCTCTGGTGAACTTTGTTGCAGGGCTATGCGCACATCCGGGAAAGCCTGGCGAAAACCTTGTACCACCTTGGGCAAGACATAACGCGCCTGGGTATGAGTGGTAGCTATCGTCAGGGTGCCCTTGGTCTGGTCAGAATAATCTTCACCAGCCTGGCGCAGGTTTTCTGCTTCCAGCAATAATCTTTCTATGATGGGCAGGATGTCACGACCCGGTTCGGTCAAACCAGTCAGGCGCTTGCCATTGCGCTCGAAAATATCGACGCCCAGTTCTTCTTCAAGTTCGCGGATCTGGCGACTGACACCTGGTTGGGAAGTGAACAAAACATTTGCCACTTCGGTCAGGTTATAACCGCGGCGTGAAGCTTCACGGATGGAGCGCAGTTGTTGGAAATTCATAGGAAACCTTGTTTATATTTTTTATTTATTGGGAATCAACAAAGACATGCAGACGCTTGGGTCGCACTACCAGGGCTTCGCCAACTTTGAGCTTCAATAGTTCATAGCGTTCGGTAGAAATCATGGCTTCAACCAGTTCGCCGTTGTCATCTCTTTCCAGTTCCAGCTGGGCCAGTGGGCCTATACTGTGGACGCGGCGCAGTTGTACATTGAGGCCTGTGGCACCGGGGGAATAACGGTCTATCTCCAGCTCATGTGGACGCACATAACCAGTACCAAAAGCATCACGGGTTTCAGCATGACCAGGTGCCTCAAAAGGCACACCACCTGCATCGAGTATGCCTTCATGGATGCGACCACGGAACAGGTTCACATTACCGAGGAAGCCATACACAAAAGGCGTAGCCGGATGATGGTATACCTCGGCCGGCGCACCAACCTGTTCAACCTTGCCGTGGTTCATGAGGACAATTTTGTCTGCTACTTCCAGCGCTTCTTCCTGATCATGCGTGACAAAAATACTGGTGACATGCAATTCATCATGCAGACGACGCAACCAGCGGCGCAATTCCTTGCGTACCTTGGCATCAAGTGCCCCGAAAGGCTCATCCAGCAAGAGCACACGCGGTTCCACTGCCAAAGCTCGCGCCAGCGCGATACGCTGACGCTGGCCGCCAGATAATTGCGGTGGATAGCGGTCAGCCAGCCAGTCCAGTTGCACCAGTTCCAGCAACTTGGTGACTTTCTCCTTGATCTCGCTTTCGGACGAGCGCAGATGACGCGGTTTGACACGCAAACCGAAAGCGATGTTTTCAAATATCGTCATATGCTTGAACAAGGCATAGTGCTGGAACACAAAGCCAACCTGGCGTTCACGCACATGTTGGGAAGAAGCATCTTGCCCGTCCAGTAAAACCTGGCCGCTGTCAGCATATTCCAGCCCGGCGATAATCCGCAGCAGAGTGGTCTTGCCGCAGCCTGATGGTCCCAATAAAGCGGTCAATTCACCATTCGGAAAATCCAGCGAGACATTATCCAGTGCAGTGAAACTGCCAAAGCGTTTTTGTAATTGATTAACAGCGATACTCACGGTGAACTCCTATCTCTCTTTATTCTTGTGGTACTTGGCGGTTTTCATTGGTACGCCATTCGACTAATGTTTTAAGCGCGAGTGTCAGCAAGGCCAGCAAGGTCAGCAATGAAGCGACAGCAAAAGCGGCAGTGAAGTTGTACTCGTTATATAAAATCTCGACCTGCAGCGGCATGGTATTGGTCTCACCACGGATATGGCCAGACACCACAGACACAGCACCAAACTCGCCCATGGCACGCGCATTACAGAGGATCACGCCATACAACAAACCCCATTTGATATTTGGCAGGGTGACATACCAGAAAGTCTTCCAGCCTGATGCGCCGAGCACTAAAGCAGCCTCTTCTTCTTCACTGCCCTGTGCCTGCATTAGCGGTATCAGTTCACGCGCAACGAAGGGGAAAGTCACGAAGATGGTCGCCAGCACGATACCTGGCACAGCAAACAGAATCTTGATGTCATGTTCACGCAACCATTCACCAAACCAACCCTGGGCACCGAACAGCAAGACATAGATCAGGCCAGAAATAACCGGTGACACCGAGAACGGCAAATCGATCAATGTCAGCAAAACATTCTTGCCACGGAACTCAAACTTGGCGATAGTCCATGCAGCAGCTACACCAAATACCAGGTTCAAAGGCACGGATATGGCTGCGGCAATCAGGGTCAGTTTGATGGCCGACAAGGCATCTGCTTCTATGATGGCCGCCAGATAAACTTCCCAGCCTTTTTTCAATGCCTCAGAAAAAACGGCTGCCAGTGGCACAAATAAAAACAGGGTCAAAAAAGCCAGTGCTATCGTAGTCAAGACTATGCGTACCCATAGCGGCTCCAGCGTTGCTGCCGGGGTAATCACTGGCTCATGCCTGCGGGTAGCGACTGGTGCCTTGACAGACGTAGTGATGGTGGCGCTCGTCATGATCAATCCCTCCCTGCATTTTGGCGGCTGCGCGTCCAGGCTTGCAGGGCATTGATCGCCAGCAGCAGGCTAAATGAGAGCAGGAGCATAACCACAGCAATCGCCGTCGCCCCGGCATAATCATATTGTTCGAGTTTGGTGATCATGAATAGCGGTGTAATTTCAGAAATCATGGGCATGTTGCCAGCGATAAAGATCACCGAACCATATTCGCCAGTAGCACGGGCAAAAGCCAGCGCAAAACCAGTCAGCAAGGCAGGCAAAATGCTAGGCAAAATGACGCGCAAGAAAGTTTGCAGATGACTGGCCCCAAGGCTGACGGCAGCTTCTTCCAGTTCTTTTTCTGCTTCTTCCAGCACAGGTTGTACGGTGCGTACC
>Ga0187845_1000076_pt1 | contig 50802 bp, 43 predicted proteins | sample SpaLakP09_SKY_68_FD_134515 | JGI IMG/M metagenome (GOLD analysis project Ga0187845, IMG submission 134515) | Oligotrophic lake water microbial communities from Sparkling Lake, Wisconsin, USA - SP09_SKY_68 | ecosystem: Environmental > Aquatic > Freshwater > Lake | place: USA: Sparkling Lake... | reverse complement strand
GGCCACCAGGCGGGGAAAGCTGCTCGACTTCGTCATCGCGATACTCCGGATTCAGGGAAACAGCGTCAGGCCCTGGGCATCGAAGGCCAGCACATGCTCGGCCTCGAACTGCAGCCGCACCGGCTGGTGGCGTTGCAGCGCCAGGCCCTCGGCCGCACCGAGCTTGACGGCGACGATGTCATCGACACCGACCACCCGCACATAGACCAGGCAGGCATCGCCCAGGTGCTCGACCAGTTCCAGCGCGCCGGCCAGACCCGGCCCCGCATCGCCTGCCGCGCAGCGCAGATGCTCGGGCCGCAGGCCGACGCTGGCGGTGCCGGCGGGCAGCGGGCACTGCATCAAGGCCGCCGGCAGGAAGTTGATGCGCGGCGAGCCCAGAAAACCGGCGACGAAGCGGTTCACCGGCCGGCGGTAGACCTCCATCGGCGGGCCGACCTGCTCGATACGACCGCCGTTGAACACGGCGATGCGGTCGCCCAATGTCATCGCCTCGACCTGGTCGTGGGTGACGTAGATGATGGTGGCGCCCAGGCGCTCGTGCAGGCGCGACAGCTCGACCCGCATTTCGTTGCGCAGCGAAGCATCCAGGTTCGACAGAGGCTCGTCGAACAGAAACACCTGCGGCTCACGCACGATCGCCCGGCCGATGGCCACGCGCTGACGCTGGCCGCCCGACAACTCCTTGGGTCGGCGCGCCAGCAGCGGCTCCAGCTGCAGGCTGCGGGCGGCCTTCAACACCGCTTCGTTCACCGTGGCCTTGGAGGCGCCCGCCATCTTCAGCCCGAAGCCCATGTTCTCGGCCACTGTCATGTGCGGGTAGAGGGCATAGCTCTGGAACACCATGGCCACGCCCCGCTGGGCCGGCGCGACCTCGGTGACCTCGCGCTCGCCAATGAAGATCTGGCCGGCGCTGACGTCTTCCAGGCCGGCGAGCATGCGCAGGCTGGTGCTCTTGCCGCAGCCGGACGGGCCGACCAGGACCATGAACTCGCCGTCGTGTACGTCGAGGTTCAGGTCGCGGACGACAGCGGCGTTGTTGCCATAGCTCTTGTCAACGGCTTTGAAGCTGAGACTTGCCATTTTCAGGGGCTCCGCTTCGTTTGGTTCGCCACTTGATGTGTGTGGCGGCAGCGACGAGGGCGCGCCGGTCGCAGCGGGCTGAAGCATCGTCCGGTCCTGTACGGACCGGGCATCGGCTTCTTGATGCCCGCTGCGGCCGGCACGCCCTCATCGCTGCTGGAGCCTGTGTGCAGGCTCACAAAACCACAAGACACGTGTCCTGTTCCTGGTTGGCGGCCACCAGCGCATCCACAGAGGGGGCGGGGGGCCGGCCACGGAGGGCATAAAGAAGCTGAAGGTCGGTCCGAAGGGACCGGCCCAAGCTTCAGCCCGCAGTGGCCGGCCCCCCGCCTCCTCTGCCGCCCCTTAGCCGCGACGCGCAAGTCGATCTTCTTCATCTCAGGCCTTCAAATCGTGATGTGCGGCGATGAACTCGCGGTACCAGTTCGCGCTGTCCTTGGCCAGGCGCTGCTGCGTCGCAAAGTCCACATGGAACAGGCCGAAGCGCTTGGTATAGCCCGAGTTCCACTCGAAGTTGTCGAGCAGGCTCCAGTAGAAATAGCCGCGCACATCGGCGCCCAGATCGATGGCACTGGCCAGCGCGCGGAGGTGCTCGCGCAGATAGGCGATGCGCTCATGGTCGGTGACGCGGCCATCAACCACGGTGTCGGCATTGGCCATGCCGTTCTCTGTGATGTAGATCGGTGGCGGCGAATACTCGCGTGTGATGCGCACCAGGTGTTGGGTCAGGGCCTTGGGGTAGATTTCCCAGCCCATGTCGGTGAAGCCCTGCTTGCCCGGGGCCGGCACGGCCGGCAGCCGGGTGCTGATGAAGCTGCGGGTGTAGAAGTTGACGCCCAGAAAGTCCAGCGGTTGCTGGATCAGGGCCAAGTCTTGCGGCTCGATCACAGGCGCGTCCTCGCCCAGATGCTCGATCACATCGGCCGGATACTGGCCGCGGAAGATCGGGTCCATATACCAGCGCACGTTCAGCCCGTCGTCGATGCGGGCGGCGCGGCGGTCGGCCTCGGTGGCCTGGGCCGGGAAGGCCGGGGTGTGGTTCAGTACCACGCCCAGCGGCGTCTTGGTCACAGGCCGCATGGCCTGTATCGCCGCGCCATGGGCCATCATCAGATGGTGCGAGACCTGGGCGGCGACGGCGCGGCTGGTCAGGCCCGGTGCGAACTGCGCTGTTTCGTAACCCAGCGTGGCCACGCACCAGGGCTCGTTCAAGGTCGAGAGGCTGGCCAGGCGGTCGCCGAAACGGCGGGCGACCTCGGCCGCGTAGTCGGCGAACAGCGGCACGATCTGGCGCGAGGCCCAGCCGCCGAATTCGTCGTGCAGGGCGGCGGGCAGGTCCCAGTGGTACAGCGTCGCATGGGGCTTGATGCCAGCGGCCAAGAGCTCATCGATCAGCCGGTCGTAGAAGGCGAAGCCGGCCTCGTTCCAGGCGCCGCGGCCCAGTGGCTGCAGGCGCGGCCAGGCAAACGAGAAGCGGTAGGCGTCCAGGCCCATGGCCTTCATCAGCGCCACATCGTCCTTGTAGCGGTGGTAGTGGTCGCAGGCGATGTCGATGTTCGAGCCGTCGTTGATGCGGCCGGTCTCGCGGCAGAAGCGGTCCCAGATCGAGTCGGCCTTGCCGTCCAGTGCGGCCGCGCCTTCGATCTGGGCGGCACTGGTCGCCGCGCCCCATTGGAAGTCGGGTTTGAAGGCGCGCGCCAGTGCGGCGATCGAGACCGGGGTGTTGTCTGTGGCGTTCATGGAGTCAGTTCTAGGTCGGAGGGTCAGCCGCGCACGGCACCCGAGGTCAGGCCAGCCACCAGTCGCCTGGCGCTGAAGAAGAAGACGATCAAGAGCGGCAGCATCGCGATGGCGCTGCCCATCATCAAGGCGCCCCACTCGGTGTTGTTGGGGCTTTGCATCGAACGCAGCGCCAGCGGCAGCGTGTAGTTCTCGGCCGAGCGCATCACCACCAGCGGCGCGACGAAGTTGTTCCAGGACGAGATGAAGGTGATCAACCCCAGCGTGCCGAGTGCCGGGCCGAGCAGCGGCAGCACCACGCTCCAGAAGATGCGGAACTCGCCGCAGCCGTCCATGCGCGCGGCGTCGATCAGGTCGCGGTGGATCGCCGAGCCGATGTACTGGCGCATCATGAAGATGCCCAGGGCGCCGGCTGCCGCCGGGATGTACAGCGCCCGCGGCTGGTCGATCCAGCCCAGGAAGTCCATCACCATGAAGCTGGGGATCATGTTCAGGAAGCTGGGCAGCATCATCGAGGCCAGGACCACCGCGAACAGCTCGCGCTTGAAGCGGAACTCGTAGGTGGCGAAGGCATAGCCGGCCAACGAGCACAGCAGAAGGTTCAGCGCCGTCGTCATGCTGGCCACATACAGGCTCATGCCCAGATTGCGCCAGAAGGGCAGGCGTTCCAGCAGCAGGTCGAAATTGCTGAGCGCCGATGTGCCGAACCAGGCCGGCGGCGGCGAGTTGAAGATCTCGGTGCGCGGATGGGTGGCGAAGACGAAGGTGAAGTAGAACGGCGCGATCAGCAGCAGCGCGCCGGCGCCGACCAGCAGCCAGGCCATGGCGGTGGAGGGAGTGTCAGCGCGCCGCATGTTCACCTCCCACCTGACGGCCGAACAAGCGGCTGTTCAGCCAGGTCAGCACCGCGATGACGATGAACAGCAGCCAGGACACGGCCGAGGCGGTGCCAAAGTCGCCATCCGAGAAGGCCAGCCGGTACATGAAGATGGCCGTGGTCATCACCGACTGGCTGACGCCCTTCTCGATGTCCACCAGGATGAAGGGCTCCTCGAACAGCTGCAGATTGCCGATGATGGTCAGCGTCACGGCGAAGAACATCATCGGCTTGAGCAGTGGCAAGGTGATGTAGCGGAACTGCTGCCACTCGCCGGCGCCGTCGAGCGTCGCGGCCTCGAACAGATCCTTGTCGATGACCTGCAGCGCCGACAGGTAGAGCACCACATTCCAGCCCAGGAACCGCCAGAACACGACGAAGGCGACTGCGGGCTTGGTGTAGGCGGCCCGGCCCAGCCAGTCGATGCTCTCGGCCGGCATCAGCGTGCCCAGCAGCGGCACCCGTGTCAGTTCGGCCAGCACCGCGTTGATCACGCCATAGTCCTTGGACAGCAGGGTGCTGAAGATCAGCGCGATGGCTACGCTGGAGGTGATGTAGGGCAGGAAGTAGGCGCCGACCACCGCATTGCGCGAGCGCTTCAGCCTGCGGTTGATGAAGTAGGCCAGCGGCAGGGCCAGCAGGTGCTGGGGCAGGCCGGAGACCAAGGCGAACCACAGCGTGTTGTAGAGCGATTTGTGGAACCAGGGGTCGGTCAGCGCGTACCAGTAATTCTCCACACCCACCCAGCGCATCGCAGCCAGGCCGGTGGCAGGGTCCCATTGGTGCAGTGACAGCCAGATCGAGAAGCCCAAGGGGAACAGGCCGAACACGAGGAACAGCACGAAGAAGGGTGCGATGAACAGATACGGGGCGACGTCCCGGGCTTTGAGTTGACGCATCTTCATCACCCCGTCAGCGGCGCGCGCGGCGCTCGATCAGCGACTTCGCATCGGCCAGCGCCGTCTTGATATCCTTGCCCTCGGCCACGACCTTTTCGAACTCGTCGCGGATGATGTCGGTTGCCACCGCGTCGTATTTGCTGACCGGAATCGCCGGCACCTTGGCGGCAATGTCACGCCACAACAGCCGGGCCTTCTGGCCGCCGAGAAAGGCGATGGGTTCGTCCATCAGCGCGTCCTGGTGCGCGGCAATCAAGGCCGGGAAAGTGTCGAGCACGCGCAGCGAGTTCAGCTGCGTCTCCTTGTTCGCGGTCATGAAGCGGATGAAGTCCCAGGCCTCGGGCTTGTGCGCGGCCTTCTTCGGGATCGCATAGAACGAACCGCCATAGGAGCCGTAGAGGCCACCGGGCAGGTTCGCCGAGCGCCACTTGCCCGCGGTGTCGGGCGCCAGCCAGTTCTTCAGATGGCCGGTCAGCCAGGCGCCCATCATCTGTGTTGCGATGCGGCCCTGCTTGAAGCCGGCCGCCCACTCATTAGTCCACGAGGTGGCCTTGGCGTCGAGCCCGGCCTGGCGCGCCTCGCGGCCCAGCTCGAAGGCGCGCACAAAGCGCGGGCTGTCGACCAGCACCTGGCCCTTGGCGTCGAAGTAGATGCCCTCGCCGTCGTTCAGGCCGGCGCGCAGGGCGATGTCGCGCAGATCGGCCGCATCGGCCAGCAGGTAGGCCCCGGTGGCGGCCTTGATCTTCTTGCCGGCGGCGATATAGCTGGCCCAGTCCTTGGTCAGGTCGGCCTCGGTGACGCCAGCCTTGTCGATGATGTCCTTGCGGTACAGCAGCGTGCCCGGGCCGATGTCGGTGGGCATGGCGGCCAGCGCGCCCGTGCTGCTGGTGGCCTGGGTGTAGGTGTAGCGCACGAATTGCTCGCGCAGGGCCAGGCCGTTGAACGGCGACTTGGCCAGGTCTTCGAGGCCGCCGCTTTCGGCAAACTTGCCGATGAAGCGCAGGTCCAGCGCCATCACATCGGGCAGGCCCGAGCCGGTGGCCAGGGCGGTGGTCATGGCCGTGTGGTGGTCGGCGTACTGCAGCGAGACGATCTTCAGCTCGACGTTGGGGTACTGCTTGTTCCAGGCCGGCACGGCCGCCTTGGCGGCGCGGTCCAGATCGGGAAAGGTGGCCACGGTCAGCGTGGTCTTCTGTTGCGCTTGCGCCGGGGCAAGCAGCGTGGCAGACAAGGGGACAAGGAGGGCCAGGGTGACGAGCTTCATGGACATGGGGACGGTCTCCATTGAGGTTCCCTCGGATTAGAGCCTCAACGGAGGGGTTTCAAAGGCCCGGACCTGAGCCCGGGCATAAGCACATTCCCTTCTCTACTTAGAAGTTGTAGCCCGCGTTGATGGCGAGGGTGCGCGGCGCGATGTACTGCGCTGTCCAGATCGGATTGGCAAAGGAGCCCGCGCTGCCGGCACTGGTCTTGACCCTGGCGTCCGACAGATTGCGCACGTAGGCATCGATGTACCAGTTCTTCTTCGAGCTGTAGCGCAGGCCCACATCGGCGGTGGAGTAGGCCTTCTGGCGGTCACCCTCACCGAGGTTGAAGACCGACAGCCAGTTCGCCGTCTGGTAGTGGTAGCTGATGCGCGGGGCCAGCGAATTGCCATCACTGAGATTGATGGTGTGCTCGTACTGCAGCTGCAGCGCGAACTTCGGTGCATGAGGCAGCTCGTTGCCCGTCACCTTCAGGCAGTTGCCGCCCAGCGCCGGGTCGAAGCAGGCGGGCAGCTGATAGTCGTTCGACGCGGCAACGAGTTCGCCAAGCTTGGTCTTTGTGTACGACAAGGTCAGTCCCAGCTTGCCGTCCTGGCCGACGCGGGCGGCCAGCTCGGCCTCCAGACCCGACACCTTGGCGCCCTCGGCATTGCTGTAGGCGAACTGGCGGTTGCCATTGACGATCACCGGCGCGCTGAACTGGAAGTCCTTGAAATCCATGTGGTACGCGCTCAGATTGAAGGTCATCCGGCCGTCCATCAGCGTGCTCTTCAGGCCCGCTTCGTAATTGGTCAGGGTCTCGGGGCCGTAGTGCAGGCCGCCGTCGCCCGAGCCGCCCGACTTGTAGCCGGTGGATATGCTGGCGTAGGCCATCATGTCCCGGCTCAGGTCGTAGTTGGCGCGCAGCAGATAGGTGCTCTTGCTGCCGGTGTAATGCGCGTCATTGATATTGCCGGCGCTGTAGCCATTGCCCGGCTTGGTGGGGTCGAGGCCGGCGTTCAGCGGCACTTGGGGCACAGTCGCGTCATAGGTCCAGAACCAGCCACGGCCGCCGATGTTCTTGCGGTCGTCATGGGTGTAGCGCACGCCGCCGGTCAGGTGGAAGGCATCGCTGACGTTGAAGGTGACCTGGCCGAACACCGCCCTGGTGTCCACCGTCTCCTTGGGCTGAATGAAGGAGCCCTGCCAGCCCACGGTGCCCTGCTGGGTGCCGTTCATGATCGGAATGTCGAAGCGGATGCCGTTGTCCTCGGCCGCGTAATACAGGCCCAGCATCCAGTCCAGGTTCTTCTTGCCGGTGGACTGCAGGGTCAGCTCGTGACTGTAGTTGTTGTACTTGGACCAGACGGTGTTGTCTTCCTGATGACCGGCGCCGGTGGTGAAGCTGGTGGGCACCTGCACGCCCAGATCCTGGTCATAGGTGCCCGAGCCCTTGAAGCGGCCAATGCCCGCCACATAGGCCAGGCTCATGCCGTTGAAGTCGTACTCGACGCGGCTGCGCACAGCGGTGGCGTCTCGCGACAGCGACGGTGCGGTGTCGATCAGCGCCGACCAGAACTTCTCACCGGCGCGGGGCGTCTGCATCAGGCTCATCGATGGCGTACCGCGGTCGCGGAACTGCTCGAACGACAGGTCCCAGCGCAACTCGCTGGATGGCTTGAACAGGAAGCTGACGCGGGCCGCGCTCTGATTCTGCGCGTTGTACTTCGGCCCGCCCTGCACGAACAGGTTCGGGTTCAGCGCCTGGAAGCCGGTCAGGCTGCCGCCGTTGCCGGCCGCGTAGGCGGCTTGCTGGCTGGCCAGCGAAAGCTGGGGCGAGCGCTGATAGTCCACATAGCCGTCGTGCTGCTCGTGCACGAAGGCAAAGCGCATCGCCAGCGTATCGTTGATGGGAATGTTGACAGCGCCGCGCCCGCCCAGGCGGTTGAAGCTGCCCACGCCAGCCTCGAAGTAGCCGGCCTGGCTCTTCAGCATCGGCTTGGCGGTCTTCAGATTGATCGTGCCGACGGTGGAGTTGCGGCCCCACAGCGTGCCCTGCGGGCCGCGCAGCACTTCCAGGCCGTCCAGGTCGAACAGCAGCGTCGAGGCACCCTCGGGCCGCGGCGAGAACACGCCATCGACGAACAGTGCGACCTCCGGATCGGCGTACTCGGTCTTGGCGCTGTCGTTGCCGATGCCGCGCAAGGTGATGCTGACGATGCCATGGTCACCCTGGCCCGTGCCCTGAAGGCTGGGCACCAGATTGAAGACGTCGAGCAGGGTCTGGGCGTGCACGTCTTCCAGTGCCGAGGCGCTGATGGCTGTGATGGCGACGGGGGTCTTCTGCAGCGAGGTGGTCTTCTTGGTCGCCGTCACGGTGACCACGGGCAGCTTGGTGGGATCTGCCGCCGTGCCCTCGGCCGGGGCCGTTTGCGCGTAGACCGAGCCGGCCCCGGCTATCAGCGTGATCACGGCCAGCTGGACGGGCGTGCCCAGAAACATCCGGGGCTTGGGTGAGCGAGTCGTCATGTTGTCTCCTGTTTTGGACGGGTGCTTGGCACCCAGCGGTTGACCTGTTGTCGGTCTTGTTCGCCCTGAGTGCGGCGATATTTCTCATCATCCGGGGCGGATGGTAATCAGCCGATGACAGCGTTGTCAATTGGATTTTCAGGGTTTTATGACAACGTTGTCGTTTTCCCTAGCTCGGCTACTCGGAGCGGCCGGTCAACACTACAGTTGCAGCAGTGTCTCCTATGGTTTGTTTTGAAAAAGGTGAAACGCATGAAGCCCATCCAAGAGGTCTTGATCGTCGGTGGCGGCACGGCCGGCTGGCTGACCGCCGCCTTTCTGGCCAAAACGCTGGGCACGGCCGCAGGGGGCGTGCGCATCACCTTGATCGAGTCCAGCGAGATCGGCATCATCGGCGTCGGCGAGGGCACCTTCCCGTCGATCAAGGGCACCTTGGCGGCCATCGGCATTGACGAGGCGCGCTTCATCCGCGCCTGCAACGCCACCTTCAAGCAGGGCATACGGTTCGACCACTGGGTGCGGCCGCCGGGGACACCCGGCCATGACCACTACTTCCATCCGTTCAGCGTGCCCAGCCAGCGCCCCGGCGGGCCCGAGCTGCTGCCCTACTGGCTGCTCGGTGCGGCCGGCGGAAACACGGCGTTCGCCGAGGCCGCGACCTTGCAGAAGCGCGTGGCCGATGCCTCGCATGGCCCCAAGCGCGTCACCGATGCGGACTTCATCGGCCCGCTCAACTACGCCTATCACTTCGACGCCGGCCGCTTTGCCGCGCTGCTGTGCGAGCACGGCCGGTCGCTCGGCGTGAAGCAGTTGATCGGCACGGTGGAGCGCGTCGAGCTGGCCGAGGACGGCGCGATCGGCTCGGTCGTGACGCGCGAGCATGGCACGCTCACCGCCGACCTCTACATCGACTGCACGGGCTTCCGTGCGGCGCTGATCGGCGGCGCCCTGGGCTCGCCGTTCCGCGATATCAGCGACCAGCTGTTCATCGACCGCGCGGTGGCCGTGCAGGTGCCGTACGAGCGGGCCGACCGGCCGATTGCCTCGTACACCATCTCCACCGCCCACGAGGCCGGCTGGACCTGGGACATCGGCCTGCAGCAGCGCCGCGGTGTGGGCTATGTCTACTCCAGCCGCCACACCGACGACGCGCGCGCCGAAGACGTGCTGCGCGGCTATATCGGCCCGGCCGCCGAGACGCTGAGCCCGCGGCTCCTGAAGCTCAACGTCGGCTACCGCGAGGTGCAGTGGGTGAAGAACTGCGTGGCCGTGGGCCTGAGCGGCGGCTTCCTGGAACCACTCGAATCATCGGGCATAGGCCTGATCGAGACGGCCGCCTACCTGATCGGCTTCCTGTTCCCGGCCGATGGCAACACCGCGCCGGCGGCCCGGCAGTTCAACGAGATGATGAAGGCGCGCTACGAGCGCATCGTCGATTTCGTCAAGATGCATTACTGCCTGACGCAGCGTACCGACACCGCCTTCTGGCGCGACAACGCCGACCCGCGCTCGGTGCCCGACTCGCTGCGCGAAAAGCTGGCCATGTGGCGCTGCCGGCCACCGCACCGGCTGGACTTCGTCACCGACCTGGAGATGTACCCGCCGTCGAGCTGGCAGTACGTGCTGCACGGCATGGAGTTCGGCTGCGACATCAAGGCCAGCCGCGCCGCCTATCCGCGCATCGACGACGCGCGCAAGGAGTTCCAGATGATCCGGCAGCTGGGCGAGCACGCGCTGAGCGATCTGCCCACGCACCGCGCGCTGGTCGAGCGCATGTGCGCAGGCGCGGTCGTCTAGCGCTTGCGAGCCTTGCCGGCCACCCGCGCCGGGCGATCGAACGGCGCGCTGGTCGAATCGCGCACCACCAGCTCATAGGGCAGCACGCGGTGCAGACTCGCCTCTGTCGGTGGCTCGGCGTCGCTGCGGTTCGCGCCGATCAGCATCTCCACCGCAGTGCGTGCCATCTGGTCCACCGGCTGGCGCACCGTGGTCAGCGGCGGCCAGACCAGGCCGGCCGCAGGTGAATCATCGAAACCGGCGATCGACAGATCGGCCGGTACGGCCAGGCCGAGGCGCTGCGCGGCGGCCAGCACACCCAGCGCCATATCGTCGTTGCTGGCGAATACGGCGGTGGGCCGCACGCGCCGGCTCAGCAGCTGGTGCGCGCCCTCGACGCCGGTCTTGAAGGTGAAGTCGCCCTGATGCACCAGCTCGGCATCAACAGCCAGGCCGTGGGCGCGCATCGCATTGGCTAAGCCCTGGTAGCGCCGCGCCGAGGCCGCCTGGTCGGTCGCGCCCTTGATGAAGGCAATGCGCTCATGGCCCAGGCTGATCAGCAGATTGGTCACCTCCTCGGCCGCATGCACATCGTCCATGCAGACGCTGGGCTGGCCCTTGACTTGACGGCCCGGCGACATCAGCACGCAGGGCGTCTGGCTCTCGCGCAGGGCCTTCAGCACCTTCGGGTTGTCGCACAGCGGCGGTGTCAGCACCATGCCGTCGGGACGCAAGGCCGAGACCATGCGCTCAACTTGGCTGTCGATATCGGCCGCATCGTTGTGCAGCGACTCCACCACCAGGTGGTAGCCGGCCTCGCGGCAACGCAGGGTGGCGCCCTTCTGCACGCCGGCCACAAAGGCCGCGCTGGGGTCGTAGTAAAGCAGGCCGATCAGGAAGGAGCGCGCGCCGGCCAGGCTGCGCGCCGACAGCTTGGGCCGGTACTTCAGCGCCGCCACCACCTTGAGCACCTGCTCGCGTGTGGCCTCCTGTACGCCGGGCTCGTGATTGAGCACCCGCGACACCGTCTTGATCGACACGCCGGCCTGTGCGGCCACATCCACAATCGTCGGTGCTGAACCTGCTCTGCTTGCCACGGGGCTTGATCCTTTAGTGAGGGAAGCACTGTGCCACAGGCCAAAGAAGATACTTCGTCGTCAGTTCCAGTGGAGGCAGTTCGAGCGTGACTCAGGCTGCGGGCCTGCCCAGCCTTCTGCGTCGCTCGGCATCCCCGTATATCGGCGAAGAACAAAGAAAAAGCCGGCCATCCTTGCGGACGCCGGCTTTCGCTACAAGGCTAAGCCTTGCTTACTTCTTGGCCTTCTTGGCGACCGGCTTGGCGGCAGCCTTGACAGCCGGCTTTGCAGCGGCCTTGGCGGCGGGCTTGGCAGCCTTGGCCGGAGCGGCAGCGACCTTGGCAGCCTTGCGTGCGGCGGCCTTGGGATCAACGGCGGCCTTGAAGGTGGCGCCCGGAGTGAACTTGGGCAGCTTGGCGGCGGCGATCTTGATCTTGGCGCCGGTGCTGGGGTTCACGCCCGAACGGGCGGCACGTGCATGCTGCTTGAACGAACCAAAGCCAGGGATGGCCACTGCGCCGCCCTTTTTCACCGTGGTGACGACTGCGTCCAGCAGTGTCTCGAGGATGCGGCCGGCTTCGGCCTTGGTCAGCGCATGCTTGGTGGCCAGGTGTTCAATCAGTTCGGTCTTGTTCATTCCAGAGTCTTTTCTCAAGTGATGCCCGACCATCTCGGGCGGCGCTATTGTCGTTGAAACGCCGGGCCTGGCTGGGAACGGGCAGCAGCGCGGGGTCGCCAACGAGTGAATCCTGCGCAGATTTGCCGCCTGAGTGCGTCCGCGTTGATGGTTGACAGGCCAGGGCGGCGGACTTACATTCCATTAACTCCTCTATAGGTCTAGATGAATATGGCGTCAGCCTCACTGAAGCTTGTCGGCCAGTCCGCCGGCCAGAGCCGCTATGGCGCGCTGGCCGCTGCGCTTAAGTCGCGCATCGTGGGCGGCGAATGGCCGCCGGGTAGCGCCTTGCCGGCCGAGCAGACCTTGGCCACCGAGCATGGCGTGGCCCTGGGCACGATGCGCCAGGCCCTGGCCCTGCTGGTGGACGAGGGCCTGGTCAAGCGCATTCACGGCCGGGGCACCTTTGTCTGCTCCGGGCTGACCGGTGCGCCGATGCTGCGCTTCTTCCGCTTTGGTGATGGCACGGGCGAGGTGCCGGTGTCGCGCATCGTCTCGCGGCAGGTGCTGGCCGCGCCGGCCGCCGTGGCGCGGGCCTTGGGCGGCGGGCCGGGCGATGCGGCACTGCGCCTGCGCCGTCTGCGCTCGCTCGACGATGTGCCGCGGCTGGTGGAAGAGATCTGGCTGCCGCTGCCGCGCTGCGCTGCCTTGCAGGACGGCGATACGTCCGCCTGGGGTGACCTGCTCTATCCGCATCTCGCGGTGGCCTGTGGGGTGCATGTGCATCGCGCGGTCGATGAGATCGGCTTTGGTCAGCTCAGCGCCGCCGATGCCAAGGCGCTGAAGCTGCCGACCGGCCACCCCTGTGCGGTGGTGCGGCGGCAGGCCTTCGATCTGGCCGGGCGCTGCGTCGAATACCGCACCACCCGCGGCGACGCGAATGCCTTCCAGTACACCGTGTCCATCACCTGAAGGGAACGACCTTGAATTCAAAAGCCTGTTCATCGCCGACCCGCCGACGCCTCGTGAGCGCGGCGCTGGGTTCAGCCTTGCTGCCTTGGTGCGCCGCCGATGCGGCAGCCGCCATTGCCGGCGGCAAGACGATCACCCTTGTGGTGTCCTATCCCCCCGGCGGCGGCGCCGATCTGATCGCCCGGTTGATAGCGCCCAAGCTCGCCGAGGCATTGGGGCAGCCGGTGATCGTCGAGAACCGTCCCGGCGCCAGCGGCACGATCGCCGCCGGCCAGGTGGCCCGCGCCGCCCCCGATGGCACGACCCTGCTCGTCGATGCCTCCTCGTTCGCCGTCAACCCCGCGCTCTTCGGCAAGCTGCCTTACGACACCGCCACCGCCTTCGAGCCGCTGGGTGTGATCGCGCAGTTCGCCAATGTCTTGGTCTGCACGCCGAGCTTCGAGGCCAGGACCGTGGCCGACGTGATCCGCCTGGCCCGAGCCAAGCCCCGGCAGATTGCCTACGCCTCCTCGGGCAATGGCTCGGCCCAGCACCTGGCCGGCGCGCTGTTCGAGGAGCTGGCCAAGGTGCAGCTGAACCATGTGCCCTATCGCGGCGGCGGCCCGGCGCTGACCGATGTGATGGGCGGGCAGGTGCCGCTGTTCTTTGCCAATGTGGCGTCATCGATGGGCCATATCCAGGCCGGCAAGCTGCGTGCGCTGGCCGTCACGGCCAGGCTGCGCACGCGGGTGCTGCCCGAGGTGCCGACGATGGACGAGCTGGGCGTCAAGGGCCATGAGGTGCTGGAGTGGAACCCGGTGCTCGCACCGGCCGGCCTGGCGCCAGCGGTCAAGGCCAGCCTGGTGGCCGCCCTGCGCAAGGTGAAAGATGATGCCGAGGTGGTGGGCCGGGTGCGCACCCTGGGCGGCGACATCTTTGCCGGCGACGGGACCCAGGCCGCGGCCTTTCTGAAGCAGCAGCAGGTGCTGTGGGCCAAGGTGGTCCGCCAGCAGGGCATCAACCGCGATTGAGCGCCTGATGAGCGCTTCACTCAGCGGCTGGGACTGCCATGTCCATGTCTTCGATGCGGCAGCGCCGGTCCTGGAGGGGCATTACCGGCCAGCGACGCGGACCCTGATCGAGATCGAGGCCCGCGCCGCCGCCGAGGGCGTGACGCGCATGGTGCTGGTGCAGCCCAGCGTCTATGGTTGCGACAACTCGCTGCTGCTGCGGGCGCTGCAGGCCGGCGCTGGCCGCCATCGCGGCGTGGCCGTGGTCGATGCAGATGTGCAGGAGGCCGAGCTCGACGCGCTGCATGCCGCCGGCGTGCGTGGCATCCGCTTCAACCAGGTGTCGCCGGTCGGCTCGTCGCAGCCCCCGGCCGACGTGTTGCGCCGGCTGGCACCCAGGCTGCGCGAGCGGGGCTGGCATGTGCAGTGGTATGTGCGGCGCGACTGTCTGCCGGAGCTGTTGCCGTTGCAGCGCGAGGCCGGACTGGTGTTCGTGCTCGACCACCTCGCCGGCATCGAGGCCGGCACCGCGGCGGACGACCCTGCCTGGCGCGCGCTTGCCGCCCTGGCGGCGGGTGGCGCCTGGGTCAAGCTTTCGGGTTGGTATCGCCTGAACGCTGACGCCCCCTTTGATGCAATGCACGGCCCGATGGAGCGCGTGGCCGCCCTGTTCGGCAGCGCCGTGGTCTGGGGTTCGGACTGGCCGCACACCAGCCTGGACCCTGCATCCGACCTGCCCTATGCGGCCACCTGGCAGCCGGTGCGCGCGGTGCTGCCCGAGGCGCTGGCCGAAGCCGTTCGCCTGAAGCACCCGCTGCGACTCTACGGCTGACCCATCCAGCGCCGGCTCAGCCATACTGGCCGGGCCCTGCCACCTTCCCCCATACACAGGACGTTCCCCTCATGAAGCATCTCCATCTGACACGCCGCGACGCCCTCGGCCTCGCCAGCGCCGCCACTGCGGCGGCCCTGCTCCCGGCCATGGCCCGTGCCCAAGCCGCATGGCCCAGCAAGTCGGTGCGCTTCGTCGTGCCGTTCGCCCCGGGCGGCAGCTCCGAGATCGTGGCACGCGCCACCGCCGTGGAGCTGAGCAAGCTGCTGGGCCAGAGCGTGTTCGTCGACAACAAGCCCGGCGCGGCCGGCAATGTGGCGATGGGCGAGGTGGCCCGTGCCGATGACCAGCACACGCTGATACTGGGCCATATCGGCACGCTGGCGGTGAACCCCTTCATCTTCGACAAGCTGCCCTATGACGGCAACAAGGCCTTCCGGCCGATCTCGCTGCTGTCCAAGGTGCCCAGCCTCTATGTCGTGCGCCCCGACCTGCCGGTGAAGAACCTGAAGGAATTCATAGCGCTTGCCAAGTCCAAGCCCGGCCAGCTGAACTATGGCTCCGCCGGCAATGGCAGCGCCGGCCACCTGGCCTTTGAATACCTGAAGATGGAGAGCGGCATCTTCGTGCTCCATGTGCCCTATCGCGGCACCGGCCCGCAGCTGACCGATCTGATGGGCGGGCGGCTGGACGCGGCCGCCGTCGGCGCCCCGGCGGTGATGCAGTTCATCAAGACCGGCAAGCTGCGCTGCATCGCCACCGGCACCACACAGCGGCTGGCCCAGCTTCCCGATGTGCCCACCGTGGCGGAGCAGGGCTTCCCGGGCTTCGAGATGACGCAGTGGTACGGCCTGCTGGCGCCCGCCTCGCTGCCGCAAGCCCATGCCGACAAGCTCGCTCTGGCCGCCGCCCGTGCGATCAAGGAACCCGCGGCCGTCAAGCTGCTGGAGAGCGAGGCCGCCATCGTCGTGGGTAGCACCGCGCCCGAGTTCGCCCGCTTCATCGAGCTGGAGCAGCAGCGCTGGAAGCCGGTGATCGCACGGGCCAAGATCAAGCCGGATTGATTTCTTCCGGCGGGCTGTCGATTTCAGCCCGACCCGTTCGTCGTGTGTCTGCGGGCATGCCAGTTGCCTGCCCTTCATCAACCCGTGCAGAGGAGACAGCAATGAGCTATGTCGATGGATTCGTGGCCGCCGTACCGACCGCCAACAAGGAGGCCTACCGCGCGCATGCCGCGCTGATGGCGCCGCTGTTCAAGGAGTGTGGCGCCCTGAGCGTCGTTGAATGCTGGGGCGACGATGTGCCCGAGGGCAAGCTGACCTCGTTCACGATGGCCGTCAAGCGGGAGGAGCACGAGAGCGTGGTGTTCTCCTGGGTCACCTGGCCCTCGCGCCAGGTGCGCGACGCGGGCTGGGCCAGGATGATGGCCGACCCGCGCATGCAGCCGGGGCAGAACCCGATGCCCTTTGACGGCAAGCGGCTGATCTACGGCGGCTTCGAGATGATGATGAGCGTGTGACGTCTCACTCGTAGCTCAGGGCCCGCGCCGCCGAGATCCGCGAGGCATTGCGCGCCGGCCAGGCGCAGGCCAGCAGCGAGACCCCCAGCATGATGGCCAGCCAGCCCAGCGCGGTGGCGGCCGATGGAAGCGCCTGCGCCGGCACCGGGAACATGATGCGGCCGAAGGCTTCACCCAGCAGCAGGCTCATCGGCGCCGACAGCGGCAGTGACAGCCCCCAGGCCAGCACGACGATGACCAGGCCCTCGGTCTGCACCAGCAGCTGAATCGTGCGGCCCGGGGCGCCGATCGCGCGCAGCACGCCGATCTCGCGGGTGCGCTCGAGCACGCCCATGCCTATCGTCGAGGCCAGGCCCATGCCGCCGACGACGATCATCACCCAGGCCATGGCACCGAGAAAGTCGACGACCATCAGCAAATGGTCCTCGAGCACGCGCCGGCCCTCGCTTTGCAGCTGGCTGCTCGCCACCGGCATGCCGGCCTCGGTCAGCGCGGTGCGCAGGCGCTGGATGACGTCGAGCTGAGCGGCGGGGGTGCGCAGGCGCGTGCGCACCACCAGGCTGGTCGCCAGTGCCTCGCCACCGACGGCGGCCCGCGCGGCATAGGCCAGCGGCTGCAGGCCACCATCGACACTGCCGACGATGCGCCAGGTCTGCGTGCGCCCGTCCATCGCGAGCGCCAGCTCGGCGCCCACCGCCCGCTCGCGATGCTGCCTGAGCCAGGCGCGGTTCACCACCAGGTCGTTGCGATGGCCGTCGGTCAGCCAGTGGCCGTCCACCAGCTGGGGTTGCAGCATCGCCGAGGCGGGCGGCAGGCCCAGGACGGTGAAGCCGTCATCCAGGCCGTCGGCCTGCACCAGCGTAGCCCGCTGGCCGCGCCAGGCCTCGGCGGCGGCAATGCCATCGACGGCCAGTGCCGCGGCCTCGAGCGCCGCGGCCGGCTGAGGCGCGGCCAGGCGCAACGAGACGTCGTGGCGCTGGTCGGCGTAGAGCAGATCGACCGAGGCACCGACCGCGCTGCGCAGATTGGCCGCGCCCAGATAGACCGCACCGCCGGCCGCCAGGGCCAGCAGGGTCAGGGCCATGCGCTGGCGGCGCCGGAAGGCATTGCCGATGGTCATCAGCAGCGGCCGGCTGAGGCCGCCGACCGGCCAGCGCCGGGTGCGGGCCAGCGCCTGACCGCTGGCGACGATGCCGATGTCGCGCAGCGCCGCGCCGACCGAGATGCGGCAGGCACGCCGCACCGGCAGCGCCGCGGCCGCCACCGGCAGCAGGCAGCCCACCAGCAGTTGCAACCCGATCGCCCACCAGGGAATGGCATGGCCGGCGATCGGGAAGTTCAGCAGATCGGCCTTGAGGCCGGCGTACTGGCGGCCGATGGCGATGGCCGCCGGCAGGGCGATCAGCGAGGCCGCCACGCCGAGCAGCAGCGCCTGGCCCAGGTACAGCGCCATGATCTGCCGCGGCCCGGCGCCCAGCACCTTGAGGATGCCGATCTCGCGCGACTGACCGGCCAGCATGGCGTTGATCAGATTGACGACCAGAAAGGCGCAGACCAGCAGGGCCAGCAGGCCGAAGGCGCCCTGCGTCATCAGCAGCGAGTCCATCTGCGCGGCGTGGATGTGCTGCCCCGGCTCGGGCACGTCGACGGCCGTCACACGGGCGCCGCTGCGCTCGATCAGCAGCTTGACCGCGGCGGCGATGCGTTTGACGCCGGCCCGGTCCAGCGCCGCATCGCGGACGCGGAACTGCAGCTCGTTGAAGGCGGCCGGTGCGCCCAGCCGGGCCAGCGTTGCCGGCGTCGCGTAGCCATAGACCAGATGCTCCATCCAGCCCGGCGCCTGGTTGACGTCGCGCACCACGCCGCCCAGTGCCAGTGCTTGCGCCTCGCCCTGGCCCAGCCTTATCAGCGCCGGCTCACCAACGCTGGCGCCAGAGAACTCCAGGGACGAGCGCTCGATCAGCCACTCGCCGTCGCGCGGCGGCCAGCTGCCGCTGTCCGCCTGCAGGCGGCCCAGGCCGGGATCGGTGAAATCATCGACGGCATACAGCAGCGCATTGCGCCAGCCACCGCTGCTCTGCACCGCGGCCCGTACGGCCATGCGAGCGCGCACGGCGGCCAGTTCGGGCATCGCGCGCAGCTGCTGCAACAGGGCCGCATCGACCCGGTCCACACTCAGCGTGGCCGAGGCCGGCAGGCTGCTACGGTAGCCCAGCTCGGTGGCGCGCTGCACCAGGGCCCAGGTGTTCAGAATCGCGCCGGCGCCGATCAGGCCGATGGCCACCGCCGCGACCACCAGCAGGCTGCGGGCACGATGCTGGCCGAGGTCGCGCAGCAGCTTCAGGCAGCGGGTATCAAGCATGAAGCAGGACCTTGGCGGGGGTGCTGACCAAGCGGCCATCGACCAGCTCGATGCTGCGCATCGCACGCTGCATCGCATGGCGCTCATGGGTGACCATGACCACCGTCAGGCCCTCGTCGCGCACCAGCTCGGCGAGCACCTGCAGCAGGGCCTCGGCATTGCGCGAGTCTAGATTGCCGGTCGGCTCGTCCGCCAGCAGGATGGGCGGGTCATTGGCCAGCGCGCGGGCCACGGCAACGCGCTGCTGCTGGCCCCCGGACAAGGCCGCCGGGAATTTGTCGGCCTGGTCGGCCACACCGAGGCGCTCCAGCAGCCGCAGCGCGCGCCCACGGCGCCCGGCCGCGGGGCCATGCCCGCACAGGTCCATCGGCAGCATCACGTTCTCGGCGGCGGTCAGGGTCGGCAAGAGCTGGAAGAACTGGAACACGATGCCGACGCCGCGCCCGCGCCAAGCCGACAGCGCGCGCTCCGACAGGCTGTGCAGCGCCTGGCCGGCGACGATGACCTCGCCGCTGGCGGGCCGGTCGATGCCGGCCAGCAGATTCAGCAGGGTCGATTTGCCGCTGCCCGACTGGCCGACGATGGCGACGAACTCACCGCGCGCGATCTCGAAGCTGACCTCGCTGAGCGCGGTGAAGATGCCACCGGCACCGGGGTAGGACTTGCTCACCTTATGCAATCGGATGGCGGGGTTTGTCACGGGCTGCTCCTGCAGTGATTTCACTGACAGTGACTTTAGGGCGCAGCGCCACAGAGCGGGCGACCGTTCACCGGGCTCAATCGACAGTTCGGCGAATGCCGGTCCAAAGGCCGCGCCGATGGCGGCATGCTGGGGTCATCGCATCCGCTCAACTTGGAGTCGTCATGAAACGCGCAATGAACTTGCTGGCCCTGGTCCTGTTCCTGGTGGCCATGCCCCTCGCGCTGGCCCAGCCGGGGCTGCCTGCCACCGCCGTACCGAAGGAGGCGGCGCAGTTCGACTTCCTGATCGGGCAGTGGGAGGTGGAGCTGAGCCCCAAGGTCAATGGCCTGGCGGCGATGATCCATGGCCGGCCGCGGCTGCAGGGCAGCTGGAAGGCCTGGCGCGCCTTCGACGGCTATGGCATTGACGACGAGCTGCGCGTGTTCGATGGCTCGGGCAACCCGGTCAGCCTGAGCCACGCGCAGCGCATCTACGACGGCAAGACCCAGCGCTGGCTGGTCAGCAGCCTTGACGTTTACGGCGCCCGCTTCGGTGCCGCCAGCGCCCAGTGGCAGAACGGCGAGATGCGCCTCAGCGGCACGGGCAGCACGAACGAGGGCAAACCGCTGCTGACGCGCAGCCGCTTCTTCGAGATCACGCCGGAGCGTTTTCGCATGCAGCAGGACCGCTCGCTCGACAACGGCGCCAGCTGGGACGAGGCGGTGCTGACGATCAGCGCCAAGCGCGTGGCCACCAAGGCGCCCCGATGAGTGGGGGGCACAATCGGCGCCTCATCAACCTCGGGGATTGAACGTCGTGCCACGCGCCTGGGTCTGGATTCCGCTGCTGATCGGCTGGTTGCCGGTGTGGGTGCTGTTCACCGTGCTGTTCATGTCGGTGCACCAGGAGCCCTGGCAGCGCGCCGCGCCAGTGGCCCTGCGCCAGATGCTCACTGCGGCGCTGCTGGGCCTGCTCGTGCACCGGTTGACCCTGCGCCTGCCCTGGCCGTATCCGCTGCGGCTGCGCTTTGTCGCCATCCATGCGCTGGGTGCCGCCGGTTATGCGGTCGCCTGGCTGCTGTTCAACAGCCTGATCGACAGCATCAGGCATGGGCAGCTGGTGCTCAATCTGGGGCCAGGGGCCGCGCCCTATCTGATCACCGGCGTCTGGTTCTACGTGATGATTGCCGGCATCGGCTATGCCAACCGCACGGCCGAGCGCGCCGCGCAGATTGCCATGCTGGAGGCGCGCAGCCAGCTCGCCGCCCTGCGCATGCAGCTGCAGCCACACTTTCTGTTCAACGCGCTGCACACCGTGGTGCAGCTGATCCCGCTCGACCCGCGCGGCGCCGTGCGCGCCACCGAGCAACTGGCCGGCCTGCTGCGCACGACCATCGAGGAGCAGCGCGACCTCGTGCCGCTGCAGACCGAGTGGGCTTTCGTGCAGCGCTATCTGGCGATCGAGGGCATACGCTTTGGCGAGCGCCTGGTGGTGCGCAGCGATATCGACGCCGCGGCGCTGGCCTGCAAGCTGCCCTCGTTTGCGCTGCAGACCCTGGTCGAGAACGCCGTGCGCCATGCCGCCGCTCCGTCGATCGAGCCGACGACCCTGCGGATCGCCGCGCGGCTCGACGCCGGGCAGCTGAGCCTGTCGGTGGCCGATGATGGCCCGGGCATGGAGCCGGACCAGCTCGAGCGCAGCACCGGCACCGGCCTGCGGCGCCTGCGTGAACGTCTGGCCTGGCTGTATGGTGGCAGCGCCCGTCTGCAGTTTCGCCGCACCGACCCCCATGGCCTGACGGCGACGCTGACCCTGCCGCAGATCGCCAACGGAGACGACGATGAGTGAGGACGCCCGCGTCTCGGCCCTGATCGTCGATGACGAGCCGGTCGCGCGCGCCGGCCTGCGTCATATGCTGGCCGAGGTGGACTGGGTGGCCTGCATCGGCGAGGCCGGCAATGGCCTGGCGGCCGTCGAGATGATCAACCGCCTGCGGCCCGAGCTGGTGTTCCTGGACATCCAGATGCCCGGCCTGCTGGGCACCGAGCTGCTGGCCCATCTGCAGCACCGGCCCCTGGTCGTGTTCACCACCGCCTATGCCGAGCATGCGGTGGCGGCATTCGAGATTGGCGCGCTGGACTATCTGCTCAAGCCCTTCGGCCCGGAGCGCCTGGCCGCGGCGCTGGATCGCGTGCGCGGCGTCGTCGGCGAGCCGCTGGCGCCCGCGCTGGACCGTTTCGGCGAGGCGATGGGGCCCGGACCGATCAGCCGGCTGTTCGTGCGCAATGGGCGTGCCATCGTGCCCGTGCCGGTGGGCGGCATCGACTGGATCGAGGCGGTCGGCGACTATGTGGCCCTGCATGTCGGCGCGGCCACCCACCTGCTGAGCCTGTCGCTGAACCGTCTGGAGGCGCGGCTGGACCCACAGCGTTTTGTGCGCATCCATCGCACCCATATCGTCAATCTCGATCACGTCACCGCCTTCCGGCGGCAGGACGGCGGCGGACTGGCGGCCGAACTGCACGACGGCACGCAGCTGGCCGTCAGCCGCAGCAAGGCGCAGGAGCTGCGCAGCTGGGCGCGCTGATTTCGATCAGGCGCAGCGGCGTCGCGCCGCAGTTGCAGAGCTGATGCCGGGCCAGCGCCGGCACATGCAGGGTGCAGGGGGCGTGGAAGGCCTGCGGTTCGCCGTCCAGCCGCTGCTTGCCACTGCCGGCCTGCACCAGCAGCACCCGCTCGCCGCGGTGCACGCTCAGATCCGCGCTGGCCCAGGCCTCGAGTTCGATCACGCGCACCTCGAAGCCGGCACAGCCCAGGGCCGGGCCGGCCACGCACTGGCTCTGCCAGCCGGGGTGCAGTTCGACAGGCAGGACGGCATGGTTGACGATGAGCATGGCGGGCGTTCGGGGTGGCGTTGCCCGCAGTCTGCGCATGGCTTGACGCGAAGACATCGCCCGAAAGAACCATTGATCGACACCCGGGCGCCTGATCCCTGGTGGCAACCCTAGGCCGTCGGGCCTTGCTGCTGCCGCGCGTGCAACCAGGCCGCCGCCTGGCCGCGTGACGACAGGCCCAGCTTGTCGAAGATATTGGCCACATGGCGTTTCACCGTGTGCGGGCTCAGATCGAAGGCGCGGGCGATCAGCTTGTTGCTGTCGCCGGCGGCAATGCGCGTCAACACCTCCAGCTCGCGTGAGCTCAGTGCCGGCCCCGTGCCCTGCGCCTGCGCCGGACTCGCCGGTTGCGCGGTGGAGCGCAGCGCCGCCGTCAGCTCGGCCCAGGCGCGCAGCTGTGCCAGATCGGATGCCGGCAGGGCGCCCTGCCAGTCGTGTGCCGCCAGGCGGGCCAGCACCTGCGGCCCGGCCATCAGCATGCCGCCACACTCGCCGCTGTCGCGTACGCGTTCGAACACCGGGGCCAGCGTCAGCACCGCCTCGGCGCGCTCCGCCGGGCCGCCGCATTGCAGCAGCGCGTCGGCCAGGCGGAAGCGCGTTTCCAGGGCCTGGCCGAACACATCGATGTGTTCCTCATGCTCGAGCGCCCGGCGCCAATGACTGCAGGCCTGGGCCAGCTGGCCGTCGGCCATGGCCAGGTGGGCGGGCAGTGTCATGCGCTGGTCCACCCCGACGGCCCATTCCGAGGGCGGATAGCTGGCGCGGAGCACGCCGGCCAGTCGCTGCAGGGTGGCGCTGTCTTCGGCGACGACGGCCACGCGGATGGCGTGGAACAGCGCGAATGCGCGCTGCTGGGGCCGCTTCAGTGCGGCCTGGCCGGTGTTCATCTCGACGATCAGGCCGGCCATGCAGGCGCTGGCGGCCTCGCGCCGACCCCGCACCGCATGCACCATCGCGTGGAACATGCTGACCATCGCATGCACATTGGCCGGCCGCCCCAGCCAGCGGCAGTGCTCGTCGGCCAGCTCGGCCGAGGCCTCGGCCGCGGCCACGTCACCGGCCCAGAGCTGCAGCCAGCCGCCAAGCATCAGGTTGACGGCTCCCAGCGCGCTGGTGCCGTCGGGCAGGCGTGCGAACACGCCATCGACATAGCGCTGCATCGGAGCGCGCATGCCCAGGGCGCCAACAAAGGTCGGCAGCGGCGAGCATTCATACCAGCGTGCCAGGCTGGGCAGTTGCTCCAGGCCGTCGACGATCTCGTGCCACAGCGGAGCGAAGCGGCTGCGCTGGCCATCGGCCAGCGCATGCCAGCAGGCGGCCAGCTGGGCGTGGCAACGGGTTTCGGTGTCCAGCGGCTGGCTGATCAAGGCCTCGTAGACCGCCCGGGACGCGGGCTCGTCGCCCAGGCCGCTGAGGGCGATCACGTGGTACGACAGCGCCCGCAGCTCCAGATTGCGCTCGCCGCGCCGGGCAAAGCCCTGGGCCGCCAGCTGGGTGGCCTCGCACATGCTGGGCCAGTCCCAGCGCGCCCAGCCGACCAGGCCGCGCACCAGCTGAAGCAGCGGCGCCTGGTCGCGAAACTCCGCCGGAAACTGCTCGACAAAGCGCTGCACGGTGGACACGGCACCGGCCGTCAGCAGATCGGCGCCGACCTCGCCCAGCACCTGTTCGGCCTCCTCCCAGGCGCCGGCGCGCAACAGGTAGCCGATGCGGCGGGCCGGATCGTCGTCGCTGCGCGCAGCGCGCTTGAGCAGCTCGACCAGCTCCTGCGGGCGTTCGCGGCGCAGGCGGTCGTCCAGACAGTCGCGGAACAGATCATGCAGGCACAGCGTGCGTTCGCCCTCGCTGCCGTTGGCGTCGTCAAGCACGCTCACGAACAGGCCGCGCCGCTCGACTTCTTCGAGCAGCAGTGCGGCCTGGGCATCGCCAGAGACGGCCGCACAGCGGGCCGGCGTCAGCTCGGGCAGCACCGAGCAGCGCAAGAGGAACAGTCGCAGCGCCTCGGGCATGTCGTCCAGCACCTCGGACGCCATGTAGTCGAACATATGGCGCGTGGTCAGCGCCGCGCCGCCGCCGCGCTGACGTGCGCTCAGAGCCAGGCTCAGGCCGGCGGCCCAGCCCTGGGTCCGTTGCAGCAGGCTCTCGGTCTCGCTGGCCTCGTGGCCGGCCGAGGCGACCAGGTGGTCGACCTCTGCCTGGTCGAAGCGCAGATCCTCCTGCCGGAATTCGGCCAGCTCGCCGGCGGCCCGCCACTTGGCCAGCGGCAGCGGCGGATCCACCCGGCTGGAGATCACCAGGCCCCAGTGCGGCGGCAGGCGTGCGATCAGCAGGCCCAGCCAATCGAACACGGCCGGGTCCTCGATGCGGTGGGCGTCGTCGATGACGATCAGGCCGCGGCTCAACTCGGTGGCGTCCAGCGCATTCAGCAGCTCGGAGGCCAGCGCCTGGCGGGCCGCGCGGCTGCCGTCCTGCGCCGCCACCATCGCCTCGGGCGAGCTGCGCCAGGGCAGGTCGAACGGGTCCAGCGCCGCCACCAGGCAGGCGGCCAGGCGGTTCAGGTCGTCATCGGCATCGGCCGCCACCCAGGCCAGGGCCGTGCCGGGCGGCAGCGCGGCAATCTGCTGCGTTAGCGCCGCGGTCTTGCCAAACCCGGCCGGGGCCGACAGCAGGACCAGGCGGCCCCCGACCAGCGCGGCGCCCAGCGGCTGGTCGAGCCGGGTGCGGGTGATCAGCCCCGGGCGCGGGCGGGGCGGCTGGATCTTGACGCGGGCGAAGGTCGGGGTCTGCATCGGCTGGGTTCCGTCTGCCCCGAGTTTAGATTCTGCTGTCGCTTCGCAGGCCCAGCAGCACCTGCGTGAGCAATTGCTTGACGAAGGCCACGTCCAGCGGCGCGTGGCCCAGCAGCAGGCGGAAGAACAGCGGGCCATAGAGCAGGTCCAGGGCCACGTCCAGATCCAGGCCCTCGCGCAGCTCGCCGCGCTGCAGCGCTTGCTGCAACAAGACCCGGCCCTCCTCGCGCCGCGCCAGCACAAAGTGGTTGCGAAAGGCCTTGGACAGCTCGGTGTTCGGGTCCGAGGCGGCAATCATGCTGGCCACGCTGCGGCCCTTGGGGCTTGCGAAGGTGTCGGCAATGCCCTGCATCTGCTGCTCCAGCGCGGCCTGCAGCGTGCGCGTGCGCTTGGCGGCGGGCAGTGCCGCGGCAGGAGGCTGGGCCTCCATCAGCGCCGCCATGGCCACCGCGTGGCGGTCGGGCCACCAGCGATAGACGGTGGGCTTGCCGACGCCGGCGCGGGCCGCCACTGCCTCCATCGTCACGCCGGACGGGCCCAGCTGGTCCATCAGTTCGCGGGCGGCCCTCAGGATGGCATCTCGCGAGGCCAGGCTGCGCGGGCGGCCTCGGGCGCGCGGCTTGGCCTCCTCGGCATCAGCGGGCTTGACGGTCTCTGACATTTATGGAACCATATTTACTGAACGATACGTAACGTAATTCAACTTTCACAGTTTACCAAGGAGCGAACATGAGTGCTGTCCACAAAGTACCCGCCGGTTGCCTGAAGCCCTATCTGGTCGTGGCCGACGCCGCCCGCGCCATCACCTTCTATGTGCAGGCCCTCGGCGCCACCGAGCTGTTCCGCCTGGCCGAGCCCAACGGCAAGATCGGCCATGCCGAGCTGCGCATCGGCGACAGCGAATTCATGCTGGCCGACGAATACCCCGACTTCGGCGCGCTGGGGCCGGTCAGCATCGGCGGCACGCCGGTGGCCATCCATCTGTACGTGGCCGATGTAGACGCGACGATGGCCCGCGCCGAGGCACTGGGCGCCACCACGCTGCGTGCCGCCAAGGACGAGTTCTACGGCGACCGCTGTGGCATGCTGACTGACCCCTTCGGCCACCGCTGGCACATCGCCACCCGGCTGCAGGAGGTGACGCCCGAGCAGATGCAGCGGCGCTGGAGCGAGGCGCTGTCGGGCTAGGGAGTTGCTTTCGTCGGATTGCACACGGCCAGGCTCAGGCGGGCAGCCTCCTTGACAAGCTGCACCACGGTGTCACGCAGCGCCTAGGCGAAGCACTTTTGCCAGCCGACGGGGCAGGCGATGTATTCGTCTGGATTGGTCGCCGAGGTCAGAATCATCTTCATTGAGCACGCATCGTCTAGAACCAGTAGTCAGCGACGCATCGCCCATCGCGGGGCAGGTCATCGAAAGTGTCCAGCCCGTCGAAGTGATCGATCGGCACCTGGGCGATGGGCCCCGGCTCGGTCAGCCGCAGATTGACGGCAATGCGCCGCCGCCCGTCCTCGCCCTGAGCCTGCGCCCGCCAGTGGGACACGCAGCCGCAGCGCGGACAGAAATGGAACTCGATTGCCTTGCCGCGCACATAGGCCTGGGTCGGCCCCGAGACGTGGATGCCTTCGCCTTCATAGTCATAGGCCCACAACACGCCGTAGCGGCGGCACACCGTGCAATTGCAGGCCGTCGCACCGTCGGGCATGCCCTTGAATGACCAGGTGACTGAGCCGCAGTGACAAGAGCCTTGGATCATGGGGATCTCCATCCAGAGACGCTCAGGGCGATGCTTCGAGCAAGAATTCAGCCGCAGCAGGTCAACCTACCTGGGGCTCGTCAAATGATTGCTGCATGCGTCTCAAAGTGCAAGAGGTCGAACCATGAGTCGCCAAGCTGAAAACAGCGTCTGGAATGCCCGAGCTCGACAAAGCCATTGGCGGCCAGCACCTTGATCGAAGCCGGATTCTCCGGTCGGCAGGTGGCTTCAATCCGATGCAATGAGAGCGCCGAAAAAGCCTGCTCTTTTGCCAAGCGCACGGCCGCCTTGGCAAGGCCCCGTCCTTTGTACTCGGCGCCCACCCGATAGCCCAGAGAGGCACAGTGATAGTGCGCGCGCTTGACCTGGGTGAGATTGACCCGGGCGACAAGAACGCCGTCCTCCCGCAGCAGGTATTGATAGGCCAGATCCCGCGCCGCATCCTGCTGCGCCGCGTCTATCGCCGCGGCGATGCCACCGGATGCGTAGTAGGCCGCCGGACGGGCGTTGATCCAGGATTCAAAGAAGCTGCGGTTGCCAACCTCGAAGTCGGTCAGGTCGACGAGGTCGGTTGAGGAGACGGGGAAGAGTGCAAGTGCGGGCATGTCCGAAGCGTAGCGCTTCCTCAATTCGCCAGCAGGCCCGCCACACGTTCACGTAGGCCTGCCGGCGTGACCACGGCCGCATCCAGCGGCTCGCCGGCCACCAGGCCGACCCGGCTCCAGACGCCGCGGCGGAACGGCCGCACCATCGCCTGGCCCTCGTGGACGCGCGAGAAGTAGGAGCCCCAGAGGTTTTGCAGCGCCAAGGGCACCACCGGCACCGGATGCGTCTGCAGGATCTTCATGATGCCGCCCTTGAACTCGCCCAGGCTGCCATCGCGGGTGATGCCGCCCTCGGGGAAGATGCACAGCATCTCGCCGTCTTCCAGCACAGCCCTAGCCTCGGCGAAGGCGCGCTCGTAGGCGGCCGGGTCTTCCTTCTGCGATGCGATCGGGATCGCCTTGCCGAGCTTGAACAGCCAGCCCAGCACCGGCAGCTTGAAGATGCGGTGGTCCATCAGAAAGCGTATCGGCCGCGGGCTGGCCGCCATCACCAGGATCGCGTCGATGAAGCTGACATGGTTGCAGACCAGGATGGCCGGGCCCTGCAGCGGGATGTTCTCGTCGCCGCTGACCTTGAAGCGGTAGATGCAGCGCGAGGCAACGAAGGCGATGAAGCGCAAGAGGTACTCGGGCATCAGCAGGAAGATGTAGCCGGCCACCAGCGCATTGGCCAGGCCGGTGAACAGGAACACCTGGGGCACGCTGAAGCCCGCGCCGAGCAGGGCGCCGGCGATCACGCTGCTGCCAATCATGAACAGCGCGTTCAGGATGTTGTTGGCGGCAATGATGCGGGCCCGGTGCGTGGCCGGCGAGCGCAGCTGGATCAGCGCATACATCGGCACGCTGTACAGCCCGGCGAACAGCGACAGCAGGGCCAGGTCGGCCATCACCCGCCAGTGCGCCGTCTGGGCCAGGAAGGCGCCGGCGGACATCATGGGCACCGCGGGCAGCCCGCGCGAGGCGAAGTACAGATCGATCGCAAACACGCTCATGCCGATCGCGCCCAACGGCACCAGGCCGATCTCGACATGGCGCTTGCTGAGCATCTCGCAGAGCAGCGAGCCCGTGCCTATGCCGACCGAGAACACCACCAGCAGCAGCGAGGCCACATGCTCGTCGCCATGCAGCACCTCCTTGGCGAAGGACGGGAACTGCGACAGGAACACCGCACCGAAGAACCACATCCAGGAGATGCCCAGCAGCGAGCGGAACACGACCAGATTGCCGTGCGCCAGCTTCAGATTGCTCCAGGTCTCGGTGAAGGGGTTCCAGTTGATGCGCAGGGTCGGGTCGGTGGCTGGCGAGGCCGGCACCATCTGCGCGGTGATGCGGCCCAGCACCGCCACGCCTATGCAGCCCGCGGCCACCCACTGGGCGCCGACCACGGGCATGGCGATCAGCAGCCCGCCGGCCACCTGGCCCAGCAGGATGGCCACGAAGGTGCCCATCTCGACCATGCCGTTGCCGCCGGTCAGCTCGCGCTCGTTCAGATGCTGGGGCAGGTAGGCGAACTTGACCGGGCCGAACAGGGTCGAGTGCAGGCCCATCAGGAACACACAGGCCAGCAGCAGGTGCACCTGCGCCATCACGAAGCCGATCGCCGCCAGCACCATGATGCCGATCTCCAGCGTCTTGACGAAGCGGATCAGGGTCGTCTTGTCGTACTTGTCGGCCAGCTGGCCGCTGGTGGCCGAGAAGAACAGGAAGGGCAGGATGAACAGCGCACCGATCACCAGGCCGGCCAGGGCCGGCGGCAGCCAGGCCACCTGCAGCTGGTAGGTGACCAGCACGGTGAAGGCGAACTTGAACAGATTGTCATTGCCGGCGCCGAGGAACTGGGTCCAGAAGAAGGGCGCGAAGCGGCGCTGCGACAGCAGGGCGAACTGGTTCGGATGGTCGTGTGCGCTCAAGATCTCTCCAGGGTGTGCTTGGCTCTACCGTATCACCTGTGCCGGCTCGCCCAGGCCCGCTCGGGCCAGCCAGGCAAACACCGAATCCACGGTGACGGTTTCTATCCGATCGGAAAAGCGCTTGGCGCTCGGATGGTCATCGAAGGCGATGTTAGCCGCCGTGACCCGTGCGCCCAGCCGCTTCATCGCCGATATTCTCAGCGTTGTCGGCTGATAGTCCTTCAGCTTCAGCCAGGCCTGGGCCCGTTCGCGGCTGGTGGCGCCGGGCTCCTGCGCCATGGCCAGGGTCTCGATCGCCCATTGGTTGGACTGCTGGTAGGTCAGTGCCCAGGGATAGGCCAGCATGTTGTAGGCCGGCGTGTTCAGGCGCGCCACCTGGGCGTTGTCGCGCAGCAGCGGCAGCAGCCTGGCCTGAACGTCCGGCGCGAGCACCACCAGGCCGGCCTCGAAGTCGTACAGATCATCGAGAAAGAACTCGCCCAGGCCCTGGCGGTACAGGGCCGCACGCGGGGTGCCGCACTGGTTGAGTTTGTGCATCACACGCCACTGCGCGCCCTCGCGGTAGGCAAAGGCCAGATGCGAGTAGCGCAGGCCGTATTCGCTGAGGTTCTGGCCGACGCGGGCCAGCATCACCACATTCGCGCCGCTGGCGTCGAGCTTGGCAGCGGTGTGCTCGGCCAGGGTCAGCGCGCGCTGCACCGAGCTCGCGCTGGGCGGCTTGGGCTCGCAGCTGCGGCCCGCATGGGCGCTCAGACCGGTCAGGCACAGCGCCAGCAGCAGGGCGCCGGGCAGCGTGCGGCGCATCACCGCGTGACTCGTTCGTTGTAGAGCAGAGCCTTGCCGATCTCGTTCGGAATGAAGGCCACCGCCGCGCCGGCCGCCGACAGCAGATAGCCGGTGCTCATGGCCGTGACCAGCACCGTCGTGCCCGCCACCATCGACACCCCGCCGGCCAGCTGGCCGCTGAGCTTGATCGAGGCGCGTGCGCCGTCGGAGGCGCGCTCCAGCACACAGACGGTACCGGCGGCGGAAGCCTCGACGGCCACCACCGTGAGCATCGCGCCGGCCGACAGCAGCATCACCGGCGCGGCCACCGACACGGCGATCGGCAGGCCCGACAGCACACTGGCCTCGGACAGCTGGGCCTGGGCCGTGGTCTGGGTGGTGGCAAGTCCTGCCACCATGCTGGCGGCTACAAGGCCGCGAGTAAACGTGTTCAAGATGTGACTCCTTGCTCGATGGATTCGGCGCGGCGGCTCAGGCTGCCCTCACGGCGCGCCTCGGCCAGGTCAGCTTCATGGGCATCGCGCAGCGTCTTGGCCAGGGTGAACACGCTGGAGATCAGGAACAGCCAGCACACGCCCAGAAAGGCCTTGTAGGTCGGGTTCACCTCCATGCGCCACAGGCCCCAGGCGGTCAGCGCCATGGCCAGGGCGAAGCCGCCCCAGACCACCAGGCCCCACATCGGCGTGTCGGTCTTGCGGTTCTCGTTGTCGCGCACGAACTTGGCCAGCGCGAAGGCCGTGGACAGGCAGAACATATAGCCCATCACCATGAAGGCGCGGTCCAGGTCTTGCCCCGGCAGATAGGCCAGGCCGGTGGCGCACAGGGTGATGGCGGCGCCGAAGGAGATCCAGACCTGGGTCTTCCAGGCACGGGTGTCGCGGCGGATGAGATGGTGTTGCATGAGGTCCCCGAAGTTGTTGTGCGTTGATCTTGGGCGCTAGGTCGCGCCCCTTCAACTCTGCCGTATCAGGTGGCCTCAGCGCCGACCGATGGTATCTTTCAGCGGTACTTTGACGCGCTTTTTGAAACCAATGAGACGCTTGCGACATGAGCACAACACAGGACCTGGTGACGGCGCTGAAGGCTGAGCTGAAGGCGGTCGGTATCACTTATGCCGACTTGGCCGAGGCGCTGGGCATGGCCGAATCAAGCATCAAGCGCATGTTCGCCAAGGGCGGCGACATGCCGCTGTCACGCATCGACGAGGTGCTGCGCCTGCTGAAGATGGACTTCGCCGAGCTGGCGCGCCAGGTGGCCGATGCCCAGCCGCTGCGCCGCGCGCTGACGGCCGAGCAGGAGGCGGCCGTGGTGGCGGACCGTCGGCTGTTGCTGCTGGCCATCTGCTGCCTGAGCCAGTGGACCTTCGAGCAGATGGTCACGACCTACACCTTCACCGAGGCCGAATGCCTGCGCTATCTGCTGCAGCTTGACCGGCTGGGCATCATCGAGCTGCGGCCGCTGAACCGTTACCGGCTCAAGGTCGCCAAGGGCTTCCAGTGGCGGCCCAACGGGCCGGTGATGCACTACTTCCGCCAGCATGTCGCCGACGACTACTTCAGCGGCGGCTTTGACGGCGAGGGCGAGACCCTGATGCTGGTCCATGGCCAGATCGGCAAGAGCCTGGCGGCGGGCTTCGTCGAGCGGCTGCAGCGCGTCGGCCAGGACTTCGCCCAGCAGCACCTGGCCGACCAGAAGCTGCCACCGGATCAGCGCCGGCCGTACACGCTGGTGGTGGCGATGCGCTCCTGGCTGTTCGCGGCGTTCCGCGATCTGAAGCGTCAGGCCTAAGAGGGCAGCGGGCTCACGCCACGCCAGACCCGCACCACATTGCGACCGGCCCGCTTGGCCTCGTAGCAGGCGGCGTCGGCGGCGGCCAGCACGGCGGCCACGTCGTCCAGCCTGTCGTCGATCTCGACCACACCGATGCTGGTCGTCACGCCCAGTGCCAGGTCTTGCCACTGCAGCTTGTGGGCGGCGACCATGGCGCGGATCTGCTCGGCCACCTGCTCGGCGGTGTCGCGGTCGCAGCGGCGCAGCAGCACGGCGAACTCGTCGCCACCGAGGCGGGCCACGGTATCGTCTTCGCGCACACGGTGCAGCAGGATCGCGGCCACGTCTTTCAGGATGGCATCGCCCGCCGCATGGCCCGCGGTGTCGTTGACGGTCTTGAAGCCATCAAGGTCGATGAACAGGGCCGAGCCGGTCTCGCTGCGGCGGCGCTCGTGCAGCTGCTGCTGCAGCCGGGACTCGAATTCGCGCCGATTCACCAGATCGGTCAGCGGATCGTGGGTGGCCGTCCAGGACAGCTGCTCGCGCTGCTTGCGGAAGGCGGTGTGGTCCGAGACGATCCAGATCGTGCCGGCCAGCGGGTCACCGGCACTGACCGCCGCGCCCTGCAGATAGCCCCAAAAGCGGCTGCCGTCGCGGCGCTGGAACTCGATCTCCTCGGCATGTACCCGGCCCGCCAGAAAGGCCTCGCCGGCGCGGTTGACCAGGGCCCGGTACGCCTCCTCCGTGGGATAGAGCATGCCGTGCTCCCGGCCCACCAACTCGGCCGGGGTGAAGCCGAACAGCGCGGCATAGTGCTGGCCGACCAGCTCGAACCTGCGCTGCCGGGTGAAGCCGATGCCGATGGGCGCGTTGACCATCACCGCCTGCATGCGATCCAGCAGATCGTCGGCGACGCGCTGGCCGGCGGCCCGCTGCTCGATGACGTGCTGGAACACCGCCGCCAGTTGGCCGATCTCGCCCTCGCCGGTGGGCCAGGGCTGATCGGGGTGCGCGCTCGCGTCGAGCAGGCTCAAGGCGCGCCGCTCCAGTTGTGCCAGCGGTCGCAGCACCCATGCCATGGCCCAGAAGATCAGCAATGCCCCAGTCAGCGCCACGCCCAGGCCCAGCCAGGCCGCTTCGACTCGCGCCTTGGCGGGGCGACCCAGCAGGGTCTCGGCCGAGGCAACGCGGAACACCATCCAGTCCGCATCGGGCACGGCGGCCATGGCCACGAACTGGTCGCCGACGCGCTGCGCCAGGGCCTCGGGTTCCATCGGCCGGCCAGCGGCGGCCCAGCGGCGGGCGGCGGCACCCAGCCGCGGCTCGGTCGCCACATCCTTGAGCAGCCAGCCCGGCTCCGGGTGGGCGATGATGCGGCCGCTGCTGTCGGTGATCACCGTCTGACTCGAGTCATGTTCGTTGCCCATGGCCAGCGTCATGTCGCCCAGGAAGTTGCCGCTCCCCAGGCGCAGCACGCCGGCCAGCACCGCCCTGACGCGGCCCTCCGCGTCTCGCACCGGTGCGGTCAAAATGATCTCCACCACATCGAAGCGCAGGCTCCGCAGCGGCTCGGAGACCAGCAGCCGGCCCTCACTCAGGGTTCGGGTGAAGTAGTCGCGGTGCTTGATGTTCACCTGCACGGCCCGCACCGTGTCCTGATCGGCCGAGGCGACAATGCGGCCACTTTCGTCGGCAAGAAAGGTGCTGAAGAACAGCCCCTGCAGCACCGATTGGCTGGCCAGATAGGCCGACGCTGCCTCGAACTCGCCGGCGGCCTGCGGTCGGCTCTTGTGAGGCCATTGGGCGGCGGCCTTGGCGAGTGCGATCTGCCGCTCCAGTACCCGGGCCGACAGGGTCTTGCTCATGATGCCCACGCCCATGCCCGAGTCGGTCAACGACAACTCGGCCCGGCGCTGGGCATCTCGCAGCACCAGGACCACGGTGAGGGCGACACTGGCGCCGATGATCAGCGCGCTGGTCAGCGCCAGCTTCAGCTTCAGCGAGCCCAGGGCCTGTTTGGTGTCTTCCAGCCAGGTCGTGGCCACAGGCGCACCATCAGCCCAGCAGGGCTCGCCGCCTTGCCAGGCTGTCTTCGGGCCAGAACTGCTTGCGGTCGTAATACTCGGGCACGGCAGGGATGTCCGGTTTCAGCAGCACCCAAGGCTGCTTGGACATCGTGAAGATATGGATGTCGGGCGGCAGCCGGTCAGGCTCGTCCAGGCTGCCGACGCGCACAAAGCGGACCATCTCACCGGCGCCGGCGTAATGGCTCCAGACGGCAACGCGGCACAGCGGGCAGCGCATGATGTCCTGACCCTTGCCGCTGTTGGATGGCGTGTGCACCCGCTCCGGCGTGCCGTTGAGCAGCTCCACCCGCGTGGCTTCGATCATCGCGTTCAGCGCGAAGGCGCTGCCGCTCTCTCGCTGGCACCAGCGGCAATGGCAGCAGTGCACGAACAGCGGGCGGCTCGTCAGGCGGTAGCGCAGGGCTCGGCACGTGCAGCCGCCCTCCAGCGAAAAAGCGGGTTCCGTCGTCATGTGCGCATCTCCATTGCTGGGGCGATGTTTCCGTCAATTTGCACTGGCGTCAAGCCGGATTCGATGCGGGGGCCCGATATAGTGCCGGGACACAGTGCAAGGAATCATGCTCATGTCCAGCCCCAGCCCCAGCCCCAGCCTAAAGACCAGCGAATTGAGTGAAATGTTCGAGCTCGCGCCGGTGTCACTATGGCTGGAGGACTACAGCGGCGTGCGCCGTCTGTTCGACCAATGGCGCGCTGCCGGTGTGACCGATCTGCGCGCTCATCTGCGCGCCGACCTGAGCCGGGTGCTGGACTGCACGACGCGCATCCAGGTGCTGAAGGTGAACCGGCGCACCCTGGAGCTGTTCGGTGCCGAGTCGCTGGCCCAGCTGGTGGAGAACATCCCGCGCGTGTTCCGCGACGACATGCTGGAGCACCATATCGAGGACATGGCGCAGCTGTGGGACGGCGCCACCCGCTATGCCAGCCAGACCGTCAACTACAGCCTCGACGGCGAGCGGCTGGACATCGCGCTGAACGCCACCCTCCTGCCCGGCCACGAGCAGGACTGGGGCCGCGTGCTGGTATCGATCGAGGACATCACCGCGCGCATCCAGGCCCAGCGGGCCCAGGCCTTCAGCGAGCAGTACGCACGCGGGCTGTTCGAGCATTCGCCGGTATCGCTGTGGGTCGAGGACTTCAGCGCCGTCAAACGCCTGGTCGACGAGGTGCGCGAGGCCGGCGTGACCGACTTCCGCACCTTCACCGACGTGCACCCCGAGTTCGTGCAACGCTGCATGCGCGAGATCCGCGTCATCGACGTCAATCGCCAGACCCTGACGATGTTCGGCGCGCCCGACCGCCAGACGCTGCTGAGCCGGCTGCACGAGGTGTTTCGCGACGATATGGAGCGCCACTTTGCCGACGAGCTGGTGGACCTGTGGAACGGCAAGCTGTTCCAGCAGCGCGAGCTGATCAACCATGCGCTGAATGGCGACGCGGTCAACGTTTACATGCAGTTCTCGGTGCTGCCCGGCCATGAGCGCGACTGGGACCTGGTGCTGGTCTCGCTGACCGACATCACCGCGCGCAAGAAGGCCGAGGCCTATCTCGAGTTTCTGGGCAAGCACGACTCGCTGACCAAGCTGCGCAACCGCTCCTTCTTCGCCGACGAGCTGAACCGGCTGGAGCGCCGGGGGCCCTGGCCGGTGGCGGTGCTGATGCTGGACCTGAACGGCCTGAAGATCGCCAACGACGGCGAGGGCCACGCCGCCGGCGACGCGCTGCTGCGCCGTGCCGGCGAGGTGCTGGCCAAGGCGGTGGACAAGAATATCTGCGCGGCCCGCGTCGGCGGCGATGAGTTTGCGGTGCTGCTGCCGGCCACCGACGCCCGCGGCGGCGAGCAGGTGATGGCGCGCATCCACGAGCTGGCCGAGCTGAACAACCAGTTCTACGGCGGCTCGCGCCTGAGCTTTGCGATGGGCATGGCCCTGTGCCAGGGCGGCGAACGGCTGGAGGCGGCCGTGCACCAGGCCGACCAGCAGATGTACCTCAGCAAGAAGGCGTTCTACGAGGCGGCCGCGATCGACCGCCGCCACTGCTGAGCAGGGCCCAGGCCAGCACCGTCACCAGGAACGAGGTTTGTAGCCCGGATTTCATCCGGGCTACAAAAGTCAAACGTCGAACTTGACGCCCTGCGCCAAGGGCAGCGAACGCGAGTAGTTGACGGTGTTGGTCGCGCGGCGCATGTAGTTGCGCCAGGCGTCCGAGCCTGATTCGCGGCCGCCGCCGGTCTCCTTCTCGCCGCCGAAGGCGCCGCCGATCTCGGCGCCCGAGGTGCCGATATTGACGTTGGCAATGCCGCAGTCCGAGCCCGAGGCGCTGAGGAAGGTCTCGGCCTCGCGCAGATCATTGGTGAAGATCGCCGACGACAGGCCCTGCGGCACGTCGTTCTGCATCGCGATCGCCTCGTCCAGCGTCTTGTAGCGCAGCGTGTACAGGATGGGCGCGAAGGTCTCCTGGCGCACCACCTGGGTTTGCGCGGGCATGCGCACCAGGGCGGGCACGGCATACCAGGCGTCCGGATACTGCTCGGCCAGCGCGCGGCTGCCGCCGCTGATCTCGCCGCCCTCGGCGCGGGCCTGTTGCAGCGCCTGCTGCATATGGTCGAAAGAGGCCTTGTCGATCAGCGGGCCGACCAGGGTGCCGGCCTCCAGCGGGCTGCCGATCTTCAGGCTGGCGCGGGCGCGGTCCAGGCGGGCGACCAGCTCGTCGTGGATGCTTTCGTGGGCGATCAGCCGGCGCGTGGTGGTGCAGCGCTGGCCGGCCGTGCCATAGGCACCGAACAGGATGCCGCGCACGGCCAGTTCCAGGTCGGCCGACGGGGTGACGATGATGGCGTTGTTGCCGCCCAGTTCCAAGAGGCTGCGGCCGAAGCGCGCCGCCACCTTGGGGCCGACCGCGCGGCCCATGCGGGTGCTGCCGGTGGCCGACAGCAGGGCCACCTTCGGGTGCTCGACCAGGGCCTCGCCGACGGCCGCGCCGCCGTTCAGCACCTGCGACAGATGGGCCGGCGCGTCGGCGCCGTAACGGGCCAGCGCACGCTCGAACAGCGCCTGGGTGGCGAGTGCCGTCAGCGGTGTCTTTTCCGATGGCTTCCAGACGCAGGCATTGCCGCAGACCAGGGCCAGGGCCGAGTTCCAGGCCCAGACGGCGACGGGGAAGTTGAACGCGCTGATGATGCCCACCACACCCAGCGGCAGCCACTGCTCCATCATGCGGTGGCCGGGGCGCTCGGAGGCGATCGTCAGGCCGCAGAGCTGGCGCGACAGGCCGACCGCGAAGTCGCAGATGTCTATCATCTCCTGCACCTCGCCGTCGCCCTCGCTGGTGACCTTGCCGGCCTCCAGCGCGACCAACTGGCCCAGGGCGCTCTTGTGCGCGCGCAGCTCCTCGCCGAACAGCCGCACCAGCTCGCCGCGCTTGGGCGCCGGCACATTGCGCCAGACCAGGAAGGCGGCGTGGCTGCGGTCAATGGCGGCCTGCATGTCGGCGGCGGTGGCCTCGTGGACTGCGCCGATCTGCGCGCCGTCGATGGGTGAGCGCACGGCCAGGGTGCCGCCGCTGCGGGCGGCTTCAGACACGCCCAGGGCGGTCAACAGTTCATTCACTTGCGTTGTCATTTTCTTGCTCCGTCACTCAGCCGATGGACTCAACCTGCCGCGACTGCTGATATGCCTTGCCGAAGCGGTTGGCCAGGAAAGCGGGCAACTCTACTTGCTCCTGGCGGATGAAGCCAGCGCGGGGCAGCTTGCCCTCACGGAACAGGTCGACGGCGGCGCAGATGCCGGCGGCGGTGGTGATCTGGATGGCGGACAGCGGCGCGGCCTCGTCGCGGTCGGCAAAGATCTTGCGCGCGAACACCTCCTGCACCAGGCTGCCCCCGCGCATGCCGGAGACGGTCACGAACACCAGCACCACGTCCTGCATCGTTGCGGGCATGGACTTGCGCATGATGTTCTTCAGGGTCTCCTGATCGCTCTTCAGCTGCAGGTCGTGCAGCAGCATCATCATCAGGTCGCGGTGGCCGGGGTAGCGCACCGTCTTGTAGTCGAGGTTGCGCACACGGCCGGCCAGGGTTTCGCACAGCGTGCCCAGGCCGCCCGAGGTGTTGAAGGCCTCGTACTCGGTGCCGTCCAGCGAGAAATGCTCCAGGCCTTCCAGCGGCAGGGCGGCGATGGTCTCGCCGTCGTGGATGCTTTCGCAGGGGTGGCAGTACTCATTGATCAGGCCGTCCACGCTCCAGGTCAGGTTGTATTTCAGCGCATTGGTCGGGAAGGCGGGCAGCGCGCCGACGCGCATCTTCACGTCGTGCAGCGAGTCGAAGCTCTTGGCCAGGTGGTGGGCGACGATGCCGATGAAGCCGGGCGCCAGGCCGCACTGCGGCATGAAGGCGGTCTTGGCGCCTTCGGCGATGCGCTTGATCTCCTTGGTGGCGGCCACGTCTTCGGTCAGGTCGAAGTAGTTGCAGCCGGCTTCCAGCGCGACGTGGGCCACGGTGATCGCCAGGTGGTAGGGCAGCGCGTTGATCACCGTCTCCTGGCCCTTCAGCGCGGCGAATAGCGCCTTCGAATCCTCGGTGTCCACCACCAGGGTCTGCACGCCCACGGGTTCCAGCTTGGCCAGCGCAGCAGCGCTCTTGTCCATCACCGTCACCTGGTAGTCGCCGCAGCCTTGCAGCAAACGGGCAATGGTCTGGCCGATGTGTCCGGCGCCTAGCAGTGCAACTTTCATGGGGTTCTCCAAAGCAGGGGTTGTTGCGTCGGAGTCTATGAATTGGCAGTGACGAAAGAAAGCATGAGTTCGACGGATATGCGTGCTGATTCGACGTATCGTCATCGCATTCCATCGATTCGTCCGATTCAAGGGTTATCCATGAGCGATGCTTCCGTCCCCGTTCCAAGTGCGCCCGGTGCGCCGAAAGACCAACTGGACCGCGCCCTGATCGCGCTGCTGCAGGCCAATGCCCGCGAGAGCACCGCCAACCTCGCCCGCAAGCTGGGTGTGGCCCGCACCACCGTCGTCGCCCGGCTGGCGCGGCTGGAGGCCGACGCGGTGATCGTCGGCTACACCGTGCGGCTGGGCGTCGAGGCGGCCGAGCGGGCGGTGCAGGCCTTTGTCGGTCTGAGCATCAGCCCCAAGGCGGCGAAAGAGGTGATTCGGCGCCTCAGCCGGCTGCCGGAGCTGCGCCAGCTCAGCTCGGTCAGCGGCGAGTTCGACTACATGGCCCTGCTGCGCACCGAGTCCACCACGCGGCTGGATGCGCTGCTCGACGAGATCGGCGAGATGGAGGGCGTGATCAAAACCACCACCTCGGTGGTCCTGGCGGTGCGCATCGACCGGATGGCATAACAAATGCGAGCGCTTGCGGCATGATGCTCGGCCCCTACTGAAACACTGCCATGGCCCAGCCGCCCGTCCCGAACCCGAACGACGATCCCACGGTGATCCAGGGGCGCGTGGGCGTGGCCGCGGCGGAGGATCCCGACGCGACGATTCTGGACAGCTCGCGGCGCCGGGCGCAGATCCCACGGCATGACGAAGACGCCACCGTCATCAAGCCGCGCGTCACCCAGGTGCTGCCGGGGCTCGGAGCAGCGCCCGTCATAGCGGCGGCACCATCGCCGCGCCGCCCGCCGCTGCCCAAGGGCAATGCGATCGCGCTGCCGGTGGGTTTTCGGCTGCACGAGTACCGCATCGACGCGGTGCTGGGTCAGGGGGGCTTCGGCATCACCTATCTGGCCACCGATGTGAACCTGAATGCGCCGGTGGCGGTGAAGGAATACCTGCCCGAGGACATTGCCTTCCGCTCGTCGACACGCAGCGTGTCACCCAATGCCAGCGAGCACCGCGAGCGCTACCAGCAGGGGCTGGACAGCTTTCTGGTCGAGGCCCGCACGCTGGCCAGCTTCCGTCATCCGAACATCGTGCGCGTGGCGCGCTTCTTCGAGGCCCATGACACGGCCTATATGGTGCTGGAGTATGAGAAGGGGGCCTCGCTGAAGAGCTGGTGGCCACAGCACAGCGAGATTGGCGAGAAGGGCCTGGCGCGGCTGTTGCAGCCCTTGCTGGACGGCCTGGCCGTGGTCCATGCCGCCGGCTTTCTGCACCGCGACATCAAGCCCGACAACATCCAGTTGCGCCAGGAGGATGGCCGCCTCGTGCTGCTCGACTTCGGCTCGGCCGGTCAGGCGGTGGCCGTCAGCGACCCGGCCACCGTGGTCGTGACGCCCGGCTATGCACCGATCGAGCAATACGGCCTCGGCGAGCAGGGCCCGTGGACCGATATCTACGCCTTTGGTGCCACGCTGTACTGGATGATCAGCGGCAAGAAACCGCCCGACGCCGAGAGCCGCTGGATGATTTCGCAGTCGTCGCCGAGTGCCACCCACCTGCCGCGCGATCCGATGCCGGCTGCGGTGGAGATCGGCCGCGGCCGTTACAGCGAGAGCTTTTTGCAGGCCGTCGACTGGGCGCTGAACCCCGAGCCCAAGGCCAGGCCTCGCGACGTGGCCGAGTGGCGCACCCTGCTGTTCGCGGCCCAGGCTTCGAACCTGAGCTTGCGCGACGCGCTGCGCTCCGGCGATGTGCTGCAGGGTGGCAAGGAGGCCGCCCAGGCCCTGGTGCGCAAGCCACGCCAGGGCCTGCAGCGCATGGCGCGCGGCCTGCTGCAGGTGCTGCACCCGGGTGCCTGGCCGCTGGCGGTGAAGATGGCCGTGGCCATGGTGCTGACCGCGCTGCTGCCGATGATGATCACCGCCTACTACAACCTCAATGGCAGCCTGGCGGCGGTGTCGACCAGCGAGCTGCGCAACCTGGAGCAACTGGCGCGCAGCACGGCCGGGCGCCTGGCCCAGCTGATAGGCGACAGCCAGAACCTGGCCCGCTCGCTGGGCACCGATGCTGATTTCACCGCTTTTCTGGCCCACCCGGAGCCGGCACATCGAGATGCGATCAAGAGCAAGCTGGAGCGCCTGGTGGCGGCGAATCGCGACATCCACCTGATCATGGTGATGGACGCCAGGGGCACGGCCCTGGTGTCCAGCGACGCCGAGCTGATCGGCCGCAACTTCGCCTTCCGTCAGTACTTCAAGTCGGCGATGCAGGGCCAGCCCTTTGTGACCGGCATCGTCGTCGGTGCGGTGGCTGGGGCGGCGGGCATGTTCTACGCTGAGCCCATTTTTGATGCAAGCAAACAAGTGGTTGGCGCGGTCGTGCTGCGCATCCGCGCGTCCAGCTTTGCCAGCATCCTCGACGAGGTGCAGGACGATGCCAAGCGCGTGCCGATGCTGATCGATGGCGACGGCGTGTTGATCTACCACCCGCGCGAGGACCTGCTCTACCGCAGCCTGGTGCCTTTGGGCGCCGAGACCTTGGCCGCGATCCGCGCCGACCAGCGCTTTCGCCGCAACGAGATCGCCAGCCTGGACCTGCCCGCGCTGGCCGCGGCGATCAAGAGCACGCGGTCGATGGGTCATGTGGACTACCCCTCGGCCGTGACCCGGCGTGCCGAGGTGGCCGGCTTCGCGCCGGTACCGGGGCATGACTGGACGGTGGTGGTCAGCGAGGCGCGTGAGGAGTTCGAGGCGCCGCTGCAGCAGCTGTTCACCCACCTGCTGATCAGCGTCGGCCTGGTCGGCCTGCTGTTCCTCGGCCTGGCCCTGCTGTTCGCACGCAGCATTGTGCGGCCGATCAGGCAGCTGACCCAGGCCGCGCAGGCGCTGAAGAACGGCGACTTCGATGCCGCCACGGTCACCGTCAAGCGCCGCGACGAGATCGGCCTGCTGGCCCGCACCTTCAATGTGATGATCGATGTGCTGCGCCAGCGCGAACGTGAGCGCGAGCATGGCGGGAGCCCGCGCGAATGAGCTTGGCGAACGGCCCCAATGGCCTTTGGGCCGAATGGACCGCCGCCGCCGAGCGCCTGGACCGCCGCTTCGCCGGTCTCTACCAGCTGCGCTCCTTCGACTACCGTCAGCCGCTGCGTCTGCAGCAGGGCGTGCCCCGGCGCCTGCAGCGGCCCTACTCCACGCCGGTGGCCTTTGCAGACTGGGGGCCGCGTGACGCGCCTGTCCTGATCTGTTGCGGGGGGGTGGCCAACACCGCCATGCGCTTCAGCTTTCTGGCCGCCGATCTGAGCCGTCACTCGGCTGGCGCCTGGCGCGTGATCGCCCCGGACTGGCTGGGCCGCGGCCAGTCGGGTTGGCTGGCCGATGAATGCGAGTACACGCGTGACAGCTATGTCGAGCAGCTGCGTCAGCTGATTCATCATCTGGGCGGTGGGCCGGTGGCGCTGCTGGGTTCGTCGATGGGCGGCTCGGTCGGGATTGAGCTGGCGGCCAGCGATCCGGCCCTGGTCAGTCGCTTGATACTGAATGACGTTGGCCCGCACATCCCCCGAGCGCGGCGCCTGAAGCGCGCCAATACGCTGGCGCGCCACTATGTGTTTCGCTCGCCTGCCGACATCATGCGGCGCGTCGGCGCCTCGCACAAGAACGACGGCCCGGTGCCCGACGACATCCGCCTGTTCCTGGCCTGGCACCAGACGCGCTGGTCGCCGGAGAACGCCGGTCGCGTCTACCGGCTGGACCCGCGCGCGCTGCAGGCCTACCGGGCCGATGCCCAGTTCGGCGTCGATCAGTGGCAGGCCTGGCGCCGGCTGCAATGTCCGCTGCTGGTGCTGCATGGCATGCAGTCAGATGCCTTGCTGCCACCCACGTTGCGTCGCATGCAAAAGACGCAAGAGATGACCCTGGTGCATATTCCGCTGACTGGCCATACGCCGGTGCTGTTCGACCGCAACCAGACCCAGCTACTGGGCAACTGGTTGGCAGACGGCAGGCGCGAGGCGGCCGAGCTGTCGCTGCGGCTGGCCTGGCCGCGCCAGCCCTGGTAGCGTCGACCATCTTGGTGCATGGCATTTGATACCACTTTGATACTTCGGCCTGCAGTGCACCTTTTTGTGGCAAACCCCTGTGCCCAGCACTGGTTCATGATTGGCATGCCTCTTGCGGACAGTGTGGTCATCCGAACGAAGGAGCCCGCCATGCAAGCAATGAATGTTCACCAAGTCGTCCAGCGTGGCCGCAGCCAGCGCCTGCTGGTGCCGGTCAAGGCCCTGGTGGTGCTGGCCTTCACCTGGGGGGTGCTCTACCCGACCCTGCTGTGGAGCTTGCGACACGTTTTCTAAGCCCCGATCCGTCTGGGCTGCCCAGGCCTTCGTCACCTTTGGTCTGTGCACGAACCCCGCTTCCTTGATATAACTCAAGCGAGGCCCGGCGGTGGCGCCTGCACCTATAACGCTGTCAGCACATTCCAGCAGCGCCGCCGGTCAGAAGCCGGTGCCTCCGCACGACGTGAGCCATTGCAGGCCCGGCGTCGTTAAGGGGGGTTTATGTCATCGGAGCGGGAGGACCTGACATTGGCGGCCGCAAGCCTGCATGCCCTGATGGGCTGCAACTTGCCGGTGGGACTGGCCGTGCTCGACACGCAACTGCGCTACGTGCAGATCAATGAGTTGCTCGCCCGGGCCAATGGCCTCGGCGTGGTCGAGCACCTGGGGCGCAGCGTCCGCGAGGTGCTGCCCATGGCGGCCGACCGGCTCGAACCGCTGCTGAAGGCGGTGCTGGACAGCGGCCAGGGCCATATCAACTTCCGCATCGCGGCCGAGGTGCCGAGCGTGCCCGGCGAGGACTCGGACTGGCAGGCCAGCTATCTGCCCATCAAGGACGCTGAGGGCGGGGTCATCGGCGTGCTGGTACAGGCGGTCAACCACTCGCTGGAAGGTCAGGCCCGGCGGCTCAAGGAGGAGGGCGAGCAGCGCTTGCGCCGTGTGCTCGACAGCCTGTTCGTGTTCGTTGGCGTCCTCAGTCCGGACGGCGTGCTGCAGGAGGCCAACCGCGCGCCGCTGGAGGCCGGAGGTATCAGCCTCGACGAGGTCCGCGGCAAACCCTTCTGGGACACCTACTGGTGGAGCCATGACGCCGGCCTGCAAGACTGGCTGCGCGATGGCGCACAGCGCGCCGTTGCCCAAGGCGAGACCTTGCGCCGCGATATTGAGGTGCGAATGGCCGGTGACAGTCGCATGGCGATCGACTTCATGCTGGCGCCACTGCTCGACGCCGAGGGCCACGTCACCCATCTGATCGCCTCCGGCATCGACATCAATGCCCGCCGTGCCAGCGAGCGCGCGCTGCGCGACAGCGAGGATCGCTACCGCCGCGTTTTCGAGGGCTCGACCGTGGGCAAGTGCCTGGTCGGCAGTGACGGCGCCATCCTGGTTGCCAATCAGAGCATGGCGCAGATGTTCGGCTACGCCGCCGAGGCCATGGTGGGCATGAAGGTGCACGAGCTGGTGCCGCAGCGCCAGCGCGCCGGCCATCTGGGCCTGGTACGGCAGTTTCTGCAGCAGCCGCAGCGCCGTCTGATGGCGCAGCGCCAGGAGTTGTTTGCGTTGCGCCGCGATGGCAGCGAGTTCCCGGTCGAGATCGCGCTCAACCCCTTGCGTGAGGGCAATGACCAGCAGGTGCTGGCCACCATCAGCGACGTCACCGACCGGCGCGCGGCGCAGATCGAGATCGAGCGGGCGCTGCGCGAGAAGACGGTGCTGCTCAACGAGGTGCATCACCGGGTCAAGAACAATCTGCAGATCATCTCCAGCCTGCTCAATCTGCAGGCCCGCCATGCCGAGCCTGGCGTGAAGATGGCACTGCAGGACAGCCAGAGCCGTGTGCGTGCGATGGCCCTGATGCACCAGCTGCTGTACGAGCGCGCCGATTTCAGCGCGCTGGAACTGGGCCCCTATCTTCGCCGGCTGGGCGTGCTGCTGCGAGACACCTATCTGGGTGCCGGCTCGGCGGTGCGGCTGCAGATCGAGGCGCCTGAGACCGGCCTGCGCATCGATCTGCAGCGTGCCATCCCCTGCGGGCTGCTGGTCAACGAGCTGGTCAGCAACTCGACCAAGCATGCCTTCCGCGGCGGCGCGCAGGGGCTAATCGAGGTTCGCCTGGCGGCCGGTGCGGGCGGGCAGATGAAGGTGGAGGTCAGCGACGACGGCGTCGGTCTGCCCGAGGGGGTTCATCTGGGTCAGGGTGGCAGCCTGGGCTTCCAGCTGCTGCCGGTGCTGGCCGAGCAGTGCCGGGCCAAGCTGGAATTGCGCGACCGCGGCGGCCGGCCGGGCACGCACTGGTGTCTGTTGCTTCAGCTCAACGGCAATTCATCGGGAGTACATGATGCTGGATCTGCTTGACCGACCGCTGCGCGTGCAGATCGTTGAGGATGAACGCATCGTCGCGCTGGACCTGCGCAGCGGACTGGAGCAACTGGGCTTCGACGTCGTCGGCATCGCCTCCAACGAACCGGATGCCGTGCGCATGGCCGAGACCACCCGGCCCGATCTGGTGCTGATGGACATCCATCTCGACGACGGCAGCGACGGCATCAGCGCGGCGCGCCAGATCCGCGAGCGGCTGTCGGTGCCGGTGGTCTTCCTCACCGCCTATGGCGAGCCTGAAACACTGACGCGGGCCGCCGAGGCTGCGCCCTATGGCTATCTGCTCAAACCCTTCGAACTGCGCGAGCTCAACGCCACCGTGCGCATGGCCCTGGTGCGCCGCCAGGAGGAGCGCAAGACCGAGAGTGCCCAGCGCCGCCTGCAACTGGCCCTGGAGTCGGCGCGGCTGACCGTGCTTGAACTCGACGATGACGGCGAGCACCTGAACTGGAGTGGTCAGGCACTTGGCGACGATCTCGCCGGACTGGCGGCCGGTCGGGGCCTTGCCGGCTTGCTCGACTGTCTGGACGACGCCGGCCGCGAAGCCTTCGATGGCCTGCTTGAGCGCGGCGACCCGATCGATCTGACCTGCCGCTGGCAGCTGGGCGACACGCCGGCGCGCTGGCTGGAACTGCACGCGCGGCGGTTCGCGGCCGATCGCCTGATCATGGGCATGGTGCGCGATGTCTCGGCGCGGGTCGAGCGCGAAACCCGGCTGCGGCAAGCCCTGGTCGTGTTCGATGCCACCGAGGAGGCCATCCTCTTCCTCGACGCGGCCCAGCAAGTGCTCAGTTGCAACCCCGCCTTCAGCCGCATGACAGGCTGGAGCGAGGCCGAGGTCAAGGGCCGCCGGCCGGAGGAGTTTCTCTACGCCCGCCGCCATGGCGACCAGCCCGTTCCGACGAGCGAGCCGGCAGCGGTGCCGCGCCAGGGCGAGGTGACCTGCTGCCGCGCCGATGGCAGCCTGTTCCCGGCGCTGGAACATCTGTGTGCGGTGCTTGACGAACGCGGTCACATCAGCCACTACGTGCTGAGCTTCTCCGACATCAGCGAGATCCGCGCCACTCAGTACGAGTTGCGTCACCAGGCCCTGCACGACCCACTGACCGGCCTGGGCAATCGCCTGAAGCTGCAGGAGTCCCTGCATGCCCGCACCCTACGTTCGACCCATGCCAGTGCGCCGTTCGGTCTGCTCTTCATCGACCTCGATGGCTTCAAGAACATCAACGACACCCTGGGCCATGACTGCGGCGATGACCTGCTGATCGCCGTGGCCGACCGGCTGCAGGCGCTGCTGCGTCGTGAAGACCTGGCCACCCGCCTGGGAGGCGACGAGTTCGTCGTGCTGATGCACGATCCTGGCAGCGACGGCGCGGCGATGCTGCTGGCGCACAAGCTGCTGACGGCCATCGCCAAGCCGGTGAGCCTGGGCACGCAGTCGGTCAGCGTCACCGCCAGCATTGGCGTGGCCCTGTTCCCGCAGCATGCCAGCACCGCCCATGATCTGCTGAAGGCCGCCGACGCGGCGATGTATGAGGCCAAAGCGCGTGGGCGCAGCCGCGCCGCTGTTTACGAGCATGCGCTGGCCGATGTGGCAGCCGCCCATCTGCAGTTGGAGCAGGGCCTGCGCCGCGCGCTGGAGCTCAGGCAGCTGAGCCTGCACTGGCAGCCGATGGTCGAACTGGACACGGGCCGCCTGCTGGGTGCAGAGGTCTTGTTGCGCTGGCAGCACCCCGAGCTCGGCGCGGTGCCGCCGCACCGCTTCATCCCGATCGCCGAGGCCACCGGTCTGATCTGCCCGATCGGCGCCTGGGTGCTCGATCAGGCCTGTGCCCAGGCGGCTGCCTGGCAGTACGCGGGTCGGGGCCTGGCCCGGGTGGCGGTCAATATCTCGGTGCGCCAGTTCGAGCAGGAGGATGTGCTGCAGCTGGTGCGCAACACCTTGCAGCGCCACGGCCTGGCGCCCGGGCGGCTGGAGATCGAGGTCACCGAGAGCCTGTTCGGCAACGGCGCGGCGATGCGCCGTGTGCTCAGCAGCCTGCGCGACCTGGGCGTGCGCGTGTCACTGGACGACTTCGGCACCGGCTTCTCTTCGCTGGGCCAGTTGAAGAGCCTGCCTATGGACCGACTGAAGATAGACCGCAGCTTTGTCTCCGACCTACCGCATGACGGCAGCAGCCGCGCCATCGTCCGGACCATCGTCACCCTGGCACGCAGCCTCGGACTGGACATCACGGCCGAGGGTGTGGAGACCGAGGCGCAGTGCCAGGAGCTGCTGGCGCTTGGCGTCACCGAGGCCCAGGGCTGGCTGTTCCATCGGGCGATGGCGGCGGAGCAGATGCAGTTGCTGCTGCTCAGCCAAGCCTGAAGGGATCGTCGATCGAGTGCGCCGGTGTGGTGAACCAGCTCGGCCCCTCGGCGGTCATGAAGACATGATCCTCGTGGCGGATGCCGAATTCACCGGGCATGCAGATCATCGGCTCGTTGCTGAAGCACATGCCGGCCTGCAGCGGCGTGTCGTCGCTGCCCACCAGATAGGGCCATTCGTGGATGTCCAGGCCGCAGCCATGGCCGGTGCGGTGCGGCAGGCCGGGCAGGTCGTAGCTCCCGCTCAGGCCGCCGGCGGCGAGCACGCGGCGGGCGGCGCGATCCACTTGCTTGCAGGACACGCCCAGCTGGGCGGCCTCGAAGGCGGCGGCCTGGGCGGCCTTTTCCAGATCCCAGATGCGGCGCTGGCGCTCGTTGGGCGTGCCGAAGACGTAGCTGCGCGTGATGTCGGACATATAGCCGTGCACCAGGCAGCCGGTGTCGATCAAGACCATGTCTCCGTCCTGCAGCAGCTGCGGCTCCTTGACGCCATGGGGGAAGGCGGTGGCGGCACCGAACAGCACGATGCAGAAATAGGAGCCGCGGGCGCCGACCCGGCGGTGTGCCTGGGCGATGAAGGCCTCGACTTCCAGCGTCGAGATGCCAGGTCTGAGCATGCTGGCCGCGGCCTGGTGGACGGCCATCGTCATGTCGTGGGCGCGCTGCATCAGCGCGATCTCATTGGTTGACTTGAGCATCCGGCAGCCGGCCGTCACCGGCCTGGCGTTCTTCCACAGGAAGGCGTCACCGGCCTGGGCCAGGCCGTCGGTGGTGAAGAAGGGGCAGTCCTCGCTGAGGCCGATCACGCCACCCGGTGCCATGCCCATGCGGGCCAAGGTGGCATGCACCAGCGCATAGGGGCTCTCATGCTCGTGCCAGGTGTTGACTCCACCGGGCACCAGCATGTAGTCGCGCAGGGTGCCCTCCTCGAAAGCCGGGGCGATGTACTCCAGCTCGCCAACGGCGGGGATGATGACGCCGACCATGCGCTCGCTGGGGTGCCAGACGGTGCCCGAGAAGTAGGTCATATTCGTGCCGGCATGGGCATAGATCGCCGACCAGCCCAGCTCGCGCATCCGCGCCTGCGCCCGGGCAATGCGCTGGAGGTGCTCGTCCAGAGCGATCGGCACGGCGCCGGCCATCATGTTCTCCAGGGCCGCGAGGGCCTGTTCCGCGGTCTTGCCGCCGACGCCAACGGTCATCTTTGCACTCCAGCAGGGTGTTGATATATCAGGGGAATATAGCGCGACCTTGCCGCTCGGTCATCCCCGGTGACCGCTCGCGCCCGCCGAGCGACCGCTGGCCGACAAGGCGGATGCACGCGCTACATCCAGCGGCCACAGTGCGTGTCTCTGTACACCCGCCAAGGACTCCCATGACACGCACCCTCCTGTTTCGCCTGACCCTGCACTGCGCAGCCCTTTCGTCTCCGCTGGCCCAGGCCTATGACGGCCCGGTGCACAAACAGCCCTTCAGCCTGGCCGCCTACCAGACCGTCAACGGCCAGACCATCAAGCAGCTGCGCATGGGCTACGAGACCTATGGCCGCCTGAATGCCGCGCGCGACAACGTGATACTGATCAACCACCACATCACCGGCACCTCGCACGCCGCCGGCAAATACGCGCCGAGCGATGGCGCGCCGGGTTACTGGGACGCGCTGATCGGCGCCGGCAAGGCCATCGACACCGACCGCTTCTTCGTCATCGCCACCGATTCGCTGGCCAATCCGAACAGCAAGTCGCCGACGGTGGTGACGACCGGCCCGGCAACCACCGACCCCGACACCGGCAAGCCCTATGGCCCGCGCTTTCCGGTGCTGGCCACACGGGACAACGTCGAGGTGCAGCGTGCCCTGCTCGACTCGCTGGGCATCACCAAGCTCCATGCGGTGGTCGGTGCCTCGGCCGGAGCCTGGCTGTCGGTGGAATGGGCCTCGGCCTACCCGGAGCGGGTACAGCGCCTGTTGTCCATCGTCGGGCCCGGGGTCGAAAGCCCGGCCTATGCGATTGCCAAAATGACGGCCTGGGGCGCGGCCGTCAAGGCCGACCCGAACTGGGCCGGCGGTGACTACTACGGCAGGGCCGAGCCGCAGGCCGGCCTGGCCCAGGCCATGCGCCTGGTGACCTTCGACGCGCTGAGCTATGCCTGGGCCGACAAGGCCTTCGGCCTGCGCTGGGCCGATGCGGCGCTGAACCCCGCCGCGGCGCTTGAGCAGCCGTACGCCATCGATGCGACCTTGACGAAGATCGGCGAGGCCCGGGCCAAGGGCATGGACGCGAATATGTGGCTCTACACCCTGAAGGCACTGCAGCTGCCGACCGTGCAGCCGACCCGCATCAAGGCCCGCTCGCTGTTCCTGGCCATCAACTCGGACCTGATCTTCCCGCCAGCCCTGTCTCGGCGCGCGGTGGCAATCTTGCAGGCGCAGGGTACGCCGGCCGAATTCAAGGAGCTGGACCTGCCCGGCGGCCATGCCGATGCGCTGGGTGCCGGCATGGTGGTGGCCGCGCCGGCGATCGCCGAGTTCCTCGCTCGTTGACTACATCGGCCGGAACAGATGGCCGAAGGCGCGGCTGACCTTGACAGTCCGCGCCAGCCCCTGCAACTGCAGGTGGTAATGGCCGATCTCGTCCCGCGTGGCTCTGAGAATCCGGGCGCTGTTGACCATCACGCTGCGATGCACCTGGATGAAGTCGTCGGCGCCGTCGAGGCGGCCCATCATCTCGCGCAGGCTGATGCGCACCAGCGCCTCGCCGCCGGTGCTGACGACGTTCACATATTTGTCGGTGGCCTCGAAGCAGATCACCTCGGCCACCGGGATCATGCGCACCACATTGCCGACGCCCGCACGTATCACCTTGATGCGCGGCTGGGGCTGGGCCTCGGGCGCCAGGCCCTGCATGCGCTGGACCATGGCGGCCTGCTCGTTGCGGGACGGTGCGGCACGGCCGGCCAAGCCCTGCTGCAGGCGCTGCACGGTGCGCTGCAGGCGCTCGGCACTGACCGGCTTCAGCACATAGTCCAGCGCCGCATGCTCAAAGGCATGGAGGGCAAATTCATCATGGGCGGTGACGAACACGATCAGCGGCAGCGCCCGGTCCTCGGGCCAGTCATCGGCAATGCTGGCGGCCACGTCCAGGCCGGACCGGCCGGGCATCTTGATGTCCAGAAACACCACATCAGGCAGCAGCTGCAGGGCAAGATCGGCGGCGGCGATGCCGTCCTCGGCGAGGGCGACGATCTGCAGCTCGGGCCAGGCCTGGCCCAGCAGGCGAGTCAGCGTGCGGGCCAGGGCCGGCTCGTCTTCGGCGATCAGCGCAAGGGCGGGGCTCACAGCGGCACCTTGACCATCACGTTCAGACCGCCACCGGGC
>Ga0187845_1000075_pt1 | contig 51523 bp, 30 predicted proteins | sample SpaLakP09_SKY_68_FD_134515 | JGI IMG/M metagenome (GOLD analysis project Ga0187845, IMG submission 134515) | Oligotrophic lake water microbial communities from Sparkling Lake, Wisconsin, USA - SP09_SKY_68 | ecosystem: Environmental > Aquatic > Freshwater > Lake | place: USA: Sparkling Lake... | reverse complement strand
GGGCAGCACGCGGTCCATGTGGGTCATGGCAGCGGTCTCGGTGATCTCGACCTCCAGCAGCGCGGGGTCCAGGCCATGGGCGTGCACCAGGCCCAGCAGCCCGTCGGCGAAGCCGCCATCCTCGAATTGCAGCGGCGACACATTGACAGCCACCGGTAGCACCGCCAGGCCCCGTTGCCGCCACTCGCACAACTGCTGGACAGCCTGGCGCAGGATGAGAGCGCCCAGGGCGACGATCTGGCCGGTGCGCTCAGCGGCGGGGATGAAGTCCGCCGGGCTGACCCGGCCGGCGCCGGGCCGCTGCCAGCGCACCAGGGCCTCGAAGCCGACCAGGCGGCGTGCGTGGGCCGCGAACTTGGGCTGGTAGTCGAGCTGGAACTCCTGCTGCTCGATGGCCGCCGCCAGCGCCTGCTCGATTTCCAGCAGCCCGCCCGCACCGGCCGCCATGCCGGGCTGGTAGGCCACGGCGGCCGGGCCGGCCTGCCGCTTGGCCTGGTGCATGGCGCTGTCGGCCGCGCTGAGCAGAGCGGCGCCGCTCTGCCCATGCGCCGGGAAGCGCGCGATGCCGACCGACATGTGCACGTACAGCGCCCGGCGGCCCACGGTGAAGGGTGCATTCAGCAGCGCCAGCAGGCGTTGGCCGGCCAGCACCGCAGCGGCATCGTCATCGACCCCGGGCTGCAGCAGCAGAAACTGGTCTTCGCCCAGCCGGGCCAGCAGCGCGTCGGGCGGCAGGGCCACGCGCAGGCGAGTGGCAATGGCCTGCAGCAGCGCGTCTCCGGTCTCGTGGCCCAGGCTTTCATTGACGAGCTGGAAGCGGTCCAGGTCGGCCGACAGCAGAGCAAAGCCGGGGCTGCCGGGCGTCGTCAATTCGGCAAGGCGATCCAGCGCAGCGTGGCGGTTGGGCAGGTCGGTGAGTTCATCGTGCAAGGCCTGGCGGCGCAGCGCCTCGGTGGCGCGGTGGCGCTCGGTGTCGTCCAGCATCAGCACCAGCAGGGCCGGGCCGCCGTCCCACTCGATGTAGCTGGACACGCCACGCACATAGATGGCGCTGCCGTCCAACCTGAAGCGCTCGCCCTCCCAGGCGATCTGGCCGCCGCGCTGCTGCATGAGCTGTGCATAGCGCGCACGGGCGCCCTCGACGTCGGCCGGCGCCAGGGCAGCCTCGATGGACACGGCGCCGCCGATGCGATCGATCCCGAACATCGCCAGCGCAGCAGGGTTGGCGTAGACGGCACGCCCCTCGCGCACCACGACGAGGCCTTGCATGGACTGCTCGTAGAGCTGACGCAACCGCACGTTGACCCGCTCCGTCTCCTTGTGCGCGCGCCGCACCGACAGCAGGATGAGGGCCATGGCCAGCGCCACATGGACATAGGTGCCCAGGATGTGGGTCAGGACGGAGCGGGCCAGCGGGTCCAGCAGGGGGCCGCTGAGATGCACCAGCCCCGAGGCGATGAAGCAGGTGGCAACGAAGCGCTCGGAGCGCGCGCCACCGCGCCAGAGCCAGGACGCCGCCAGCCAGGCGCCGCCCGTCAGCACGATGGCCGCCACGACGACGGCGTAGCGCTGATCCAGCAGCGCCAGCGCCAGGATGACGCCCAGCAGCGCGCCGAACAGCGGCGCATTGCGCGCCCAGCTCCAGACGCGGCCGCTGTAGCGCGCGGCGCCGGCGAGTTCCAGCGCCAGCGACGCGATGATGCAAGCCGTGGCCACCGTGGCCTGGGCCTGGTAGGGCAGCGAGTTCAGGTCGGGCGGCGCCAGCGCCACCCCCAGCGTCAGGCCAACGGCCAGCGTCACATGACTCCAGCCCCAGTCGCTGATGTGCGGATGGCCGGGCTCCAGCCTCGCCAGCACCAGCAGCGCCACGCCGAGCATGGCGATCAAGCTGGTGCTGATCAAGAGGAACCCGGTCATCGCTCCATCCTAGCGACGCCACCCCGGTTCACGCCATGGGTAAAAGTTCCCCGTCAGGACTGCGGCCGGATGTCACGGCGCCCGCGGCGGGCGCGCATCACCACGTGATGGTGACGACGCCGCTGGCCGGCAGTTCGTACGCAACGCGTTGGCCGGGCGCCTGCACCGTGAAGCGCTGCGCCTTGGCCCCGGAGTTGCTGACGATGAGGACGGTGCTGCCGTCCGGGTTGGTGAAGGCGACGTGGTCGAGGTCCTTTGCACCGCCGGTGGAGTCGACGCGCCGCGCGCCCTGGCGCACGAAGCGGCTCGCATGGCCGAAGGCGTAGTACTCGATGTTGCGGGTCACCTTGCCGGTCTTGGGGTCGATGGTGACGACGCCGCGGCAGTCCTTGCAGCCGCCCAGGTGCGGGCCGTAGGCCGGGTCCAGCGCCAGGTTCCACATCAGCACGCCGCGTGCACCGTGGCGGGTGCTGCCGATGATGAGGTTGCGCATCATCCAGGGCAGCGTCTCGGCCCACTGCGGCTTCCATTCGCCGCCGGAACACTCGGTGAACCAGACGTCCAGTTCGGGGAACTGCCGCGCCACCTGCGACTGCGCCGACACGTCACCGGCATAGCAGTGCCAGGCGACACCCGACACGTACTTGCGCGCCGTCGCGTCGGACAGCATGGACAGCGGGCTCCAGGGCTCGTCCCAGTTGTGGTCCCACTCCAGGATTTGCGTCTTCATGCCTTTGCTTTGCAGCAGCGGGCCAAGGTGCTTGCCGACCACCTCGGCCCGGGTGCGCGGCGTCATGCGCATGCCGGGGTAGTCGGGCGGCTCGAAGTGGGGCTCGTTCTGCAGCGTCAGCGCAAAGATGGGCACGCCTTCGGCCTTCATCGCCTCCACGTAGCGCACCAGGTAGTTGGCGAAGGCGCCGTAGAACTCGGGCTTGAGCTGGCCCTGCACCAGGCTGTCGGTCGTCTTCATCCAGCCCGGCGCGCTCCACGGCGAGGCCATGACCTGCAGCTTGGGGTTGAGCGCCAGCGCCTGCCTGGTGGCGGGAATGACGTCGTCGCGCTCGGGGGCCAGCGAGAAGTGCTTCAGCGCTGGGTCGGTCTGGCCCGGGGGCATGTCGTTGAGGCTGTAGTGGCGGCGCGAGAAGTCGGAGGCGCCGATGGTCAGCCGCGTCAGGTCGAAGCCGATGCCGTTGCCGTCGCGCGTGAACAGCTCGCGCATCAGCGCGTCGCGCTGCGGCTCGCTCATGCCGTGGCGCATCAGCCAGGCCGAGCCCTCGGTGATGGCAGCGCCGAAGCCGGCCATGCGCTGGTGCTGGCGCTTGGGGTCGATGCGGATGACCGGATCGGCCTTGGCAGGCGTGGTGACTGCACTCGGCGACAGCAGGTTCTGCTGGTCGCCAGTGGTCAAGAAAGCCCGTACAGGTGACGCGTTAGCAACTGTGGCGAGGGTGGCCGTCAGGGCCAGCAGGATGTGTTTCATGGTGAGGGCCTGTTCAGGCTACGGAAATCGGTGCGAGAGGGTCTGCGCGAGTGCAGGGCTAGGCGTGCGACGCCGCCTGGGCTGATGCCCAGGCAAGGCGCGCAACGACGCCATGTGCCCGCGCAGACCCTCTCCCGAAGGGTTGTCACTCAAAAGCACGCGCGCGGCGTTGCGAAGCCTCGCTGGGGGCCTACCCCAGCTTCGTTTCGCGCCTTGCTCGCGGGCCTTTGAGTGGCAACGCATCCGATCTCCGTAGCCTGAACAGGCCCTAGTTCAGTCGAAGTTCGCTGGTCGCGTCGAAGACGCTCAGCAGGGACTCGTCGATGTCGAAGGCCAGCTGCTCGCCGGCGACGATGCGGCGGCCGTCATGCACCAGCGTCGAGAAGCCTTGCTCTCCCAGCGTCATCCAGACGACCTGGTGGTTGCCCATGGGCTCGACGAGCTGGACGGTGGCGCGCCAGCGGCCCCCGTCCTGCAGGTGCACATGCTCGGGTCGCACGCCCAGCACGAGGTTCTGCCCCGGCTTGGCGCGGCCGGCGGCGAGCTGCAGCGGCAGCGCGCCTTCGAGCGACACGCCGTCCGCGCCGACCCTGGCCGGCACAAGGTTGATGGCGGGCGAGCCCAGGAAGCCGGCAACGAAGAGGTTGGCCGGCTGCTCGTAGACATCGCTGGGCGTGCCGATCTGCTGGATCACGCCGCTCTTCATGACGACGATGCGTGAGGCCAGCGTCATGGCCTCGACCTGATCGTGGGTCACGTAGATCATCGTGTTGCCCAGCGTCTGGTGCAGCAGCTTCAACTCGCGGCGCAGCTCGGCGCGCAGCTTGGCGTCGAGGTTGGAGAGTGGCTCGTCGAACAGGAAAACGCCCGCCTCGCGCACCAGCGCCCGACCGATGGCGACGCGCTGGCGCTGGCCGCCGGACAGCTGGGCCGGCTTGCGACTCAAAAGCGGTGTGAGCTGCAGCATGTCGGCCGCGCGCTTCACGCGGCGCTCGATCTCAGCCTTGGGCACACCGGCCACGCGCGGGCCGAAGCTCATGTTGCGCTCCACCGTCATCGTCGGGTACAGCGCATAGCTCTGGAACACCATGCCGATGCCGCGCTCGGACGGCTCGGCGTCGGTCATGTCCGTGCCGGCTATGTGGATGCTGCCGCCGCTCACGTCGATGAGGCCGGCGATGCTGTGCAGCAGCGTCGACTTGCCGCAGCCCGAGGGGCCAAGCAGCACGAGGAACTCGCCCTCGTGGACCTGCAGGTCCAGGCCCTTGATGACCTCGTTGGAACCGAAGCGAATGCTCAGGTTCTGGATGTTCACGCCGCTCATTGCGGTGTCTCCCATGGGTGTCCGCTGCTGCGGGCTGTTTCGGGGTTGACGGGCCGAGCGCCGGGCCGCTCCCAAGCCGGCCCGCACTGGCGATGTGCTTGCCGGTCGAACCGGCAAGCATCGCCGTCCCCTCGGGGGACCGGCCAAGGTACTCCTTGGACGAGGGGCTTCACTTGACCGCTCCTGCTGCAATGCCGCGGACGAACCAGCGGCCGGAGATCAGATAGACCAACAAGGGCACAGCAGACGTCAGGATGGTCGCGGCCATGTTGAGGTTGTAGAGGCGCTCGCCCGTCGTCGTGTTGATGACGTTGTTGAGCTGCACCGTCATCGGCTGGTGCTCGCGGCCGGCGAAGGTCAGGCCCAGGATGTAGTCGTTCCACACGCCGGTGATCTGCATGATGGCCGCGACGATGAGCATGGGCGTGGACATCGGCAGCACCAGCTGCACGAAGATGCGCCAGAAGCCGCCGCCATCCACGCGCGCCGCCTTGAACAGCTCGCTGGGCAGGCTGGCGTAGTAGTTGCGGAACAGCAGCGTCATGATGGGCATGGCGAACACCAGGTGCACGACGACGATGCCGGGCAGGCTGCTGTAGATACCGATGGCCGCCTCCAGCTTGACGAGCGGGTAGATCATCACCTGGATGGGAATGAAGGCGCCCATCATCAGCAGGCCGAACAGCCACTGGCCGCCTTTGGGCTTCCACCAGCTCAGCGCATAGCCGTTGATGGCGCCCAGCAGGATGGGCAGCACGACGGAGGGCACGGCGATGGCGACCGAGTTCCAGAAGCCGCCGCGCACGCCCTCGCAGCTGACGCCGGTGCAGGCCTCGCTCCAGGCGGCGCGCCAGGCGTCCAACGAGGGCGCCGAGGGCAAGGCAAAGATCTGGCCGAGGCGGATCTCGTCCATGCTCTTGAACGAGGTCGTCAGCATCACGTACAGCGGCAGCAGGAAGAAGGCTGCGGCGAACAGCAGGAAGGCGTAGATGCCGACTCGCGCCCAGAGGGAAGTTGATTTGCGCTTGCTCATGTCAGTGGCCTCCCTGCGCCTTCTGACGCGAGCGGGCATAGGCCAGCGGCGCGACGAGCGCGAGGACGGTCAGCAGCAACATCACGGCGCCGGCTGAGGCCAGCGCCAGATTGGCACGGCCGAAGAGGTGGTCCATGATGAACTTGGCCGGCACGTCGCTGGCCGTGCCGGGGCCGCCCTGGGTCATGGCGACGACGGTGTCGAAGACCTTGACGACGCCCACGGCCAGCAGCGTGAAGACGGTCGCGAGCGTCGGGCCCAGCATCGGCAGCACGATGGACAGGTAGACGCGCCAGGTGGGGATACCGTCCAGCCGCGCAGCCTTCCAGATCTCCTCATCGATGCCGCGCAGGCCGGCCAGCATCAGCGCCATGACCAGCCCCGCCCCTTGCCACGTGCCGGCAATGACGACGGTGTAGATGACCATGTCCTGGTCGACGATCCAGTCGAAGCTGAAGTCCTTCCAGCCCAGTTGCTGCATCGCGTTCTGCAGGCCGCTGTCGGGGTTGAGCACCCATTGCCAGACCAGGCCGGTGGCGACGAAGGACATCGCGTAGGGGTAGAGGAAGGCCGTGCGCAGCACGCCCTCACCACGCACCTTCTGGTCGATGAAGACGGCCAGCAGGAAGCCCAGCAGCATGGCCGCCACGATGTAGAGCACGCCGTAGACGGCGAGGTTGTGGATGGCAAGCTGCCAGCGCTCGTTGTCCAGCAGGCGCTCGAACTGCTGCAGGCCGACGAAGTCGTCCTTGGGGAAGGTGCGCGACGTCGACAGCGACGTGCGCACGGTCCACAGCACGGTGCCCACGTAGCCGATGAGGACGATAACGGCCAGGGGCAGCAGGGCGCCCCAGGCCGCGAGAGAACGACGCTTCATCGGCTCAGTTCCTGAGCGCGGAGACGATGTCCTTCTGGACCTTCTCGACGGCGATGTTCCGGTTCCAGTAGCTCGTCAGCACGTCCTGCAGCGCGCCGTTCTGGTCGGGCGTGATGTAGATCTCGCCGTTGCCGAGCTGGCGCGACTTGTCCTTCATCGCCGCCACGCCCATCTGCGCGCAGAGGTCCATCTTGCTCACGTCCACATCGGTGCGGATGGGGATGGAACCCTTCTTCATGCTGAAGGCGACCTGCGTGGCCGGCTGCGTGATGACGCTGGCCAGCAGCTGCTGGGCCTTGATCTGGTCGGGCTTGCTGGTCTTGGGGAAGACCATCACGTCGCCCTGGATGATGTAGGGCGCCTTGGGGCCGAAGCCGGGCGCGCAGCCGTAGTCCTTGCCGGCCTCCTGCTTGGCCTGGGCGAACTCGCCCTTGGCCCAGTCGCCCATGATCTGCACACCGCCGCGGCCGCTGATGAGCATGGCGGTGGCGTCGTTCCAGTTGCGGCCCGGCGAGCCCTTGTCGGTGTAGCTCTGCAGGCGCTTGTAGGCCAGCAGCACCTTCTTGAAGTCCTCGCCCATGATGGCCTTGGGGTCGCGATCCTTGAAGACCTTCAGGTAAAGCTCGCGGCCACCGAAATGGGCCAGCGTGGCGGTGAAGACGATGCCGTCCTGCCAGGGCTGGCCACCGTGGGCCAGCGGCACGAGGCCGGCGGCCTTGAGCTTGTCCAGCGCGGCAAAGAGTTCGTCGAAGGTCTTGGGCTCCTCCGCAATGCCGGCCTTCTTGAAGGCGGCCTTGGAGAACCAGAACCAGGTCATGTTGTGGATGTTGACCGGCGCGGCGTAGTAGTGGCCATTGACCTTGATGGCCTGCAGCACCGTCTCGGGCAGGAACTTGTCCCAGCCGTCGCGCTGGGCAACGGCGTCGACGTTGTTGAGCAGGCCCTGGTCGACGATGTCGCGGAACTGCTGCGTGGTGTTGAACTGTGCGGCCGTGGGCGGGTTGCCGCCGGCGATGCGGTTGATGGCCACCGAGCGCGCCTGTTCGCCCAGCGCGACGGCGGTGTCCACCCACAGGCCGCCCTGGGCCTTGTAGGCCTCGGCCAGCGTCTTGGCGGCAGCGGATTCGCCGCCCGAGGTCCACCAGTGGATAACCTCGGCTTTCAGGGGAGCTTGGGAGAGGGCGGGCAGGGCCGCGCTGGCGAGCACGGCGGCGGCCAGGGCGTGGCGGGGGAACTTCATCTTGTCTCCGAATCTTGTGTGCGGCGAGGCGCAGTGTCTCCCGGTCAGGCGCGGCGCGCCTGAGGGCTGACCCTGTAATATTTCATTTAGAAACTGCCTTCACCCCGTCGAACGCGGGGGATAAACCGTTAATCATTCATTCAAGAACTGGCCGTACCAGAGGCCGCTGTCCTTCAGCGTGCGCTGCTGCGTGGCGTAGTCCACATAGGCGATGCCGAAGCGGCGCAGATAGCCCTCGGCCCATTCGAAGTTGTCCAGCAGGCTCCACGCGAAGTAGCCCTTGACGGGCACGCCGGCGTCCACGGCCTGCTTCAACGCCGCCAGGTGGCGCTGCAGGTAGGACAGGCGTTCCTTGTCGTGCACGCGGCCGTCGGGCGTCAGCACATCCTCGAAGGTGGAACCGTTCTCGGTCAGCTGGATGACGGGCGGGTTGTAGTCGCGCTGGATGCGGGTCAGCAGGTCGACCAGGCCTTGCGGCGAGACCTCCCAGCCGAAGCCGGTGCGCTCCACGCCCTCGTTCTCGACCAGGCTGGCGCGCATGGGGCCACCGGCCGGGTCGTCCTTCACGGCCTCGGGGAAGTAGTAGTTCACGCCGAGGAAATCTGTCTTCGTGGCGATGGCGTCCAGGTCGCCGGGCAGCACGGCGGGCGCGGCGTCACCCAGAAGCTCCAGCGTGTCGGCGGGGTAGCCACGACCGAACAGCGGGTCCAGGAACCAGCGGTTGCGCAGCCCGTCGTGGCGCTTCAGCGCGGCGATGTCCTCCGGGCTCCCGGACGCGGCGCTGATGGGATGCAGGCTCAACGTGATGCCGACATCGGCGCCGGCCGAGTTCGCGCGGATGACCGGGATGGCCTGGCCGTGCGACACCATCACATGGTGGCAGGCCAGCATGCCGTCCGCCAGACTCTTGCCGCCGGGGGCGTGCACACCCTCCCAGTAGCTCATCATGCAGGAGCACCACGGCTCGTTGTGCGTGATCCAGTGCTTGACGCGGTCGCCCAGGCGGCGCGTGACGATGTCGGTGTATTCGACGAAGGCCGCGATGGTGTCGCGCGACAGCCAGCCGCCCTCGTCCTGCAGCACCTGCGGCAGGTCCCAGTGGTAGAGCGTGGCCCAGGGGTCCAGGCCGCGCTCCAGCATGCCGTCCACCAGCCGGTCGTAGAAGGCCAGGCCGGCTTCGTTCACGGCGCCTCTGCCCTGGGGAAGGATGCGCGGCCAGGCGATGGAGAAGCGGTAGGCGTTGACGCCCAGCGCCTTGGCCATGTCCAGGTCTTGCGGCCACAGGTGGTAGTGGTCGCAGGCGACCAGCGCGTTGGAGCCGTCGCGGATGCGGCCGGGCTCGCTGCAGAAGCGGTCCCAGATGGACTCGCCCTTGCCGTCTGCCTGGCCAGCACCTTCGATCTGGAAGGAAGAGGTGGACACGCCCCAGCGGAAGTCAGCGGGGAAGTCTTGGCGTTTCGGGGCGGTGTTGGAGCTCATGCTTCGGATGTGGAGGCGCCGGCAGTGAAGCCGGCGCGGTTTCAGGGAACTAAATCAGAACTTGTAGCTGCCACCGACCAGCAGCTGTCGGCCATAGGACGTGTAGCGCTCCGGCAGTGTGGCGTTCGGGTCGCTGGCGCCGGACGAGATGCCCACCCGGGTACGGTAGGGCCGGTCACGCAGGTTATTGACCTGCAGCGTCAACGACAAGCCCTTGTAGGGGCCGGTCTCGAAGGCATAGCCGATCTGGGCGTCGATGATGGTCTCGCCCAGGATCATGCTCGGCACGTTCTCGCCGAAGGTGCCGCGAACCGTCGTCACGAACGGCGAGCGGTGGCGGCTGCCGATGCGGGCCGAGATGCCGTCGCGCTCGTAGTAGACGGTGAAGTTGGTCGCCACGCCCGACAGGCCGTCCAGCGGCTTGCTCGGGTTGTTCTCCTCATGCAGCGAGCTGCGCGTGTTGGAGTAGCTCATAGCGACGCCGATGCCATCCAGCTGCGGGCTGAACAGCGAGCCGTCGATGGAGCCGCTCAGCTCGGTGCCGGCCACCATGCCGCCCCGGCCGTTGGCCTGGGTGTTCAGCAGGCCGATGTTGCTCTTGGGCACCCACTGCGTCGGGTTGGGGAAGCCGGTGAAGTCGAACGGGATGCTCTGGCCGTAGACGAAGTTCTTGATGTTCTTGTGGAAGGCCGCCGCCGCCACGTAGCTGCGCTTGCCGAAGTAGCGCTCCACCGACAGGTCCACCGAGTCCGCGCGCCAGGGCTCCAGCTTGGCATTGCCGCCATTGGCCGACCACATGCGGTCCTGCTCGCCGACATTGATGCCCGAGAAGCCGGCGCGCATGTCTTCCATGTTGGGCCTCGCCAGCACCTTGGCCAGGCCGAAGCGCAGGATGGTGTTGTCCGTCAGGTCGGCCGACAGGTTGAGGCTGGGCAGCACATCGGTGTAGCTGGTGCCACCGGTGGTCGGGTCGCTGGCGCTGGTCTTGGGGTTCCACAGCAGGCCGTTGCTCCACTGCTTGGCGTGCACCACGCGCAGGCCCAGGCTGGCGTGAAGCGGCACGCCCCAGTCGGCCTCGAAGCCCAGTTTGGCGTAGGCGGCGGTGATCTTCTCGTGCACCGACCAGATGCGGCCCGGCGCCTGGTCTGCCGACGAAGGCGCGACGTCGTACAGGCTCAGCGCGCTGGGCACGTCGAAATTGACCATGCGGATGGGGCTGCCGGCAAAGCTCAGGTCGGTCGGCGAGCGCAGCAGGTTGGCGGGGATGAGCACCGGCGCACGCTTGTTCTTGAGGTTGTAGTAGACCTCCGTCCGGTTCATGTCCTTGTCGCGCTCGGAGTAGTCCAGGCCGCCCTCGACGCTGCTCAGGAAGCCCTCGAACGTGCGGCTGCCCGACAGCTTGAGCGCCTTGATCTGGTCGCGCACCTTGGGAAACTGGCTGCGGCCGTCGCGGCCCCAGCCCGGCGGGTCGGTCAGCATGACCTTGCTGCCGTCGCCGTAGTCGAAGCTCGGGTGGAAGGTGGAGATGCCGTCGCCCGTGGCGATGTTGACCTGACCCAGGCTGACGCGCGAGGGCGCGCCGGCCGCCAGCTCGGCGTTCTGCTCGTCGCGCTTGGCCTTGGACCAGCTCAGGTCGGCCGCCAGCTTCCAGTCGGCCAGCTTCAGCTCGTTGTTCCAGCCGATGGCGCGGATGTCGTCGTGACGCTTGTTGAAGCTCGTCAGCGCGACCGGGTTGACGGTGTTGACCGTGCCGCTGGTGACCAGCTTGTCGCCGTTGACGACCGTGGTCTGCGCGCCGCTCCAGCTGGCACCCGACCAGACCGACATGTCGGACATCACCGTGCGGCGAGACTCGGTCTGGTTGAACTTGGAGTAGTACAGGTCCAGCGTGCTGTGCAGGCCGTTGCCGGGCTTGTATTCCAGCACCGCCATCAGGCCGTCGCGCTTCTGGCGCGAGGACGCCACGCCCAGCTCGAAGCCCTGCAGCGCGACCGAATCGGTCGGCGTGCCCGGCAGCGGCGAGCCCCAGACGCTGGTGTTGGCCCACCACCAGCTCTTGTAATGCTTCTCCTGGTTGGGCGAGTCCAGGTGGGCAAAACCCACGGCCGCGCCCCAGGTGCGGTCGGCCGACTGCGTGATCCACGAGGCGCTCAGGCGGTTGCCCGTGCCCGAGATCTCGGGGTTGAGCGAGCCGTTGGAATTGCGCTCCACGCGGCCACCAATGACCATCTGCGACTTGCCGAAATCCAGCGGCCGCAACGTCTTCATGTTGACCGTGCCCGACAGGCCCTGGGACGACAGGCTGGGGTCCGGCGTCTTGTAGACGGTGGCGGCGTTGATCAGCTCCGAGGGGAACTGGTCGTACTCCACCGAGCGGTTGTCGCCCGTGCTGACGATCTCGCGGCCGTTCAGCAGCGTGACGCCATAGCGCGGCGCCATGCCGCGGATGCTGATGACCGACGAGCGGCCCGCCACCCGCTGGGCTGTGAGGCCCGGCAGGCGCGAGATGGCGTCGGCGATGGACACGTCGGGCAGCTTGCCGATGTCCTCGGCCGAGATGGCCTCGACGATGGCGTCGGCATTGCGCTTGGTGCTGATCGACGATTCGAGGCTGGCGCGGAAGCCCGTCACCGTGACGGTGTCGAGCTTCTGCTCCGTGGCGGGCGCGGTCTGCGCCAGCGCCGAGGCGCTGATGAGTGCGGCGCAAAGGGCCGCGATGGGTGTGAGGGCGTGCGCGTTGGCACGCAGGGATTGGCGAGGCATGTTTTGGGTCTCCTGGTTCATCTTGTTCGCTGGTTGGGCGGCTCTCTCACCGGCATCCCTTCGCTGGCCAGGCCAGGGATTTTGCCAGAATTGGAACCGGTTCCAAACGCGCCGCAAATCTAAGTCGGCACGCCCAGGCTTGTCAATCGAATTGCCCCGGGGGTTGACGTTTCATTTATCCAACACCTACCGTCGCGGCCCCAACGCGAGACAACGATGAAGCGCAACACACCCCTTCTTGCAGGACTGCTGGCTCTGGCCGCCGCTGCCAGCGCCGCCGAAACCGATGCCATCGTGCAGGCCTGGCCCGCACGACAACCTCAGCGCGACGCCGCGCTGGAAGCCCGCGTCGAAGCCGCGCTGAAGACGTTGACCCTGCGCCAGAAGGTCGGCCAGATCACCCAGCCCGAGATCCGCGCCATCACGCCCGACGAGGTGCGCGACTACGGCATCGGCACCGTGCTGAACGGCGGCGGCGGCTGGCCGGGGCAGGACCGCGCCGCCACGCCGGCCCAGTGGCGCGCGCTGTCGGAGCAGCTCCAGGCCGCCGCGCTGCAGGCCACGCCGGGCATTCCGCTGATCTGGGGAACTGACGCCTTGCACGGCCACAACAACGTGCGCGGCGCGACGCTCTTCCCGCACAACATCGGCCTGGGTGCCACGCGCGACGCCGACCTCGTGCGCGACATCGGCCGCGCCACCGCTCGCGCCATCCGTGCGACCGGCCTGCACTGGACCTTCGCGCCCACGCTGGCCGTCGTGCAGGACGTGCGCTGGGGCCGCACCTACGAGAGCTTCGGCGCCGACCCGGCGCTGGTGCGTCGCCTCGGCCAGGCCTCGGTCGAAGGCCTGCAGGAGGGCCTGAAGGACGGCCGCGGCGTGCTGGCCACCGCGAAGCACTACATCGCCGACGGCGGCACGCGGCGCGGCATCGACCAGGGCGTGGCGCACGCGTCGCCCACCGAGCTGGCCAAGGTGCACGGCGCCGGCTACCTCGGCGCGCTGGACGCCGGCGTGCTGACCGCCATGGCCTCCTTCAGCAGCTGGACCGACAGCGCTGACTACACCGAGCACGGCAAGATGCACGGCAACAAGACGCTGCTGACTGGCGTGCTCAAGGAGCGCCTGGCCTTCGACGGCCTCATCGTCAGTGACTGGGACGGCATAGCCCAGATCCCCGGCTGCAAGAACGACGACTGCCCCGCCTCCATCAACGCCGGCATGGACATCGTCATGGTGCCCTTCGAATGGAAAGCGTTCCACGCCAACACCGTGCGCGCCGTCGAGCAGGGCCGCATCCCCATGAGCCGCCTGGACGACGCCGTGCGCCGCATCCTGCGCGTGAAGTTCAGCCTGTCGGTGCCGACGAGCGTGCCCGCCACGGTGGAAGCCATGCAGGCGCCCGAACTGGCTCGCCGGGCAGTGCGCGAATCGCTGGTGCTGCTGAAGCACAAGCCCGGCCTGCTGCCGCTGCCGCGCACGGCCCGCGTGCTGGTGGTGGGCGCGTCGGCCGACGACATGAAGCGCCAGGCCGGCGGCTGGAGCGTGACCTGGCAGGGCCGCGACACGACCAACGCCGACTACCCGCAAGGCACGACGCTGCTGGCCGCGCTGCGCCAGCGGCTGGGCACGGCTCAAGTCACGTTCGATGCCGATGCCAGCCAGAGCGACCCGGCCCGCTTCGACGTTGTCGTCGCGGTGCTCGGTGAGGAGCCCTATGCCGAGGGCGAGGGCGATGTGCGCATCACCGAGAACCTGCGCCACAGCCGCCGCCACCCCGCGGACCTGGCCGTGCTGCAGAAGGTCGCCGGGCGGGGCGTGCCGGTCATCACGCTGCTGTACTCGGGCCGGCCGCTGTACGTGAACGATCTCGCCAACAAGAGCGACGCCTTCATCGCCGCCTGGCTGCCGGGCAGCGAGGGCGCGGGCCTGGCCGACCTGCTGGTGGCACCCGCAGCGGGTGAGCCGGCCTGGCCGGGCTTCAAGGGGCGGCTGTCCTTCCCGTGGCCGGCCGGTCCGTGCCAGTTCAGCACGCGTGAAACCAAGCCCTGGTGGCCCATCGGCGGCGGATTGAGCGGCAAAGAGACCAAAGTCGCCGCGAAGCCGTTGCCCGAGCCCGCAGACCCGGCACCGATCTGCCCCCTGTGATTCAATCCGCCACCTAGGGGATAGGACAGGCATGGCAACGATCAAGGACGTGGCAAGACTGGCAGGCGTGGGCGTGGGCACGGCCTCGCGTGTCATCAGCGGAAACGGTTCCGTCGCGCCGGCCACGGCCGAGCGGGTGCGCAAGGTCATCGCCCAACTGAAGTTCCGCCCCTCTCACGCGGCGCGGTCGCTGGGCAACGGCACGTCCAAGCTGATCGGCGTCTACATCCCCTTCCTGCGCGGCACCTACTACACGCCCATCCTGCGCACCATCGACCTGGTGCTGCGCGCCCAGGGCCTGCACATGGTGGTGGCCTTTGGCGAGGGCATCGAGGACGAGCGCAAGGAAACCAACGACGCGATGCGTTTCCTGCTCGACCGCGACTGCGACGGCCTCATCGTGCTGTCCAACGCCATCCAGGACGACGACATCAAGGCCCTAGGCCCCGCCGCGCGCCAGGTGGTCGTGCTGAACCGCCACTTCGACCGCATCAAGGAGCAGTGCTTCACCGCCGACCACGTGCAGGGCGGCGTGCAGGCGGCGCGTGCGCTGCTGCAACACAAGCACAAGGACATCGCCGTCGTCTCCGGCCCCACCACCTCGCCCGACAACGTCGCGCGACTGGCCGGCTTCATGGGCGAGCTGGCGCAGCGCGGGCTGGACACGTCCAAAGTGCTGACCGTGCCCGGCGACTTCTCCAACCAGGCCGGCTGGGACGCTGCCGAGGCGCTGCTCAAGCTCAAGCGCCTGCCCACCGCCGTGTTCTGCGCCAACGACGAGATGGCCATCGGCCTGCTGGCCCACTTCCAGGAGCGCGGCGTCTCGGTGCCGCACGAGGTGTCGGTGCTGGGCTATGACGACTCGCCCAGCGCCGAATTCGCCGCGCCGCGCCTCACCTCCGTCCACATCCCCAGCCGCGAGGTGACGCTGGCCGGTCTGAACTGGCTGCTCAACCGCTGCTACGAGGCGGACCTGCCGGTTTCCAGGCAGTTCGACATCACCGTGACCTGGCGCGCGTCATTGGCTGCCCCCCGCCCAGTCACGCGCCGCTGAACGCGGGCGCGCCTGGTCGGCCCCCCGAGGGGGCGGCGATGCTTGCGGCCGGCTTGGGGCGGCCCGGCGCTCGGCCCACGCGTCAAATTGCGGCGAAGCTGAGGCCACAATCCGGGCTGAACTCTCTGGCTTCAGTCCCATGTCCCAACGCGTCCTGACCGGCATCACCACGACCGGCACCCTGCACCTCGGCAACTACGTCGGCGCCATCCGCCCGGCGGTGGCCGCCAGCCGCGCGGCGGGCGTGGAGAGCTTCTTCTTCATGGCCGACTTCCACGCGCTGATCAAGTGCGACGACCCGGACCGCCTCGCCCACTCCAGCCGCGCCATCGCCGCGACCTGGCTGGCCGCCGGCCTGGACGCCGACCGCGTCACCTTCTACCGCCAGAGCGATATCCCCGAGATCCCCGAGCTGACCTGGCTGCTGACCTGCGTGACGGCCAAGGGTCAAATGAATCGCGCCCACGCCTACAAGGCCGCTGTGGACGCCGCCGTGGCGGCCGGCGAGGAGCCCGATACCCACGTCAGCCTGGGCCTGTTCAGCTACCCGGTGCTGATGGCGGCCGACATCCTGATGTTCAACGCGCACAAGGTGCCGGTGGGCAAGGACCAGATCCAGCACATCGAGATGGCCCGCGACGTGGGCCAGCGCTTCAACCACTTGTTCGGCAAGGGCCAGGACCTGTTCACGCTGCCCGAGGCCGTGACCGATGCCGAGATGGAGCTGCTGCCGGGGCTGGACGGCCGCAAGATGAGCAAGAGCTATGACAACGTCATCCCGCTCTTCGAGGGCGGCAGCGCGGCGCTGAAGGAGGCGGTGGCGCGCATCGTCACGGACAGCAAGCTGCCAGGCGAGCCCAAGGACCCGGACGGTCAGGCGCTCGTGACCATCTACGACGCCTTCGCCACGCCTGAGCAACGCGCCGCTTTCCGCGCGGCGCTGCGCGAAGGCCTGGCATGGGGCGATGCCAAGCAGCAGCTGGTCGCACTGATCGAAAGCCAGATCGGCCCGATGCGCGAGCGCTACGCCGCTCTGATGGCCAACCCCGAGCAGCTTGAAGCCATCCTGCAGGCCGGCGCGGCCAAGGCGCGCGCGATTGCCGCGCCCTTCCTGCAGCGGCTGCGCGTGGCCGTCGGTCTGCGGCCCTACACCGCAGCCGCCGTCACGGCCGTGGCCAAGGCCGAGAAAGCGGCGCTGCCTGTCTTCAAGCAGTACCGCGAGGCGGACGGCAAGTTCTATTTCAAGCTGCTGTCGGCCGGCGGCGAGCTGCTGCTGCAGAGCAGCGGCTTCGACCAGGGCCGCGAAGCCGGGCAGTGGGTGGCGCGTTTGAAGCGCGAAGGCTGGGTTGCCGACGCGCCGGTGAACCGCGAGGCCAGCGAGGCCGACATCACCGCCGCCCTCGCCGCATTCCAGGAAGAGACCTGACATGGTCACCACGCCCGCGATCACCGAGCTCCTCGCCGGCACATCGCGCGGCGATCCAGCTGCCCTGCAGCAGCTTTACGCGGTCCTCTATCCCGAGATCAAGCGCGTCGCCCGCATCCGCCTGGCGCAGAGCGGGCATGCGGCCGGGCTGAACACCACGGCCCTCGTGCACGAAGGCTTCCTGCGCATGGCCGACCAGCAAGGCCTGCAGGGCGACACGCGCGGCCAGTTCTTCGCCTATGTCGGCCGCGTGCTGCGCTCGGTGGTCATCGACCACCTTCGCGCCGACGGCCGCGACAAGCGCGGTGGCGACGCCGTCATGGTGACCCTCTCGGCCGCCAACGACGTGGCCGCCGTGCAGAGCCAGGCGGTGGACCTGATCGGCCTGGACCAGGCGCTGGCCCGCATGCGCGAGCTGGACCAGGGCCTGTACGAGCTCATCGAGATGATCGGCTTCGCCGGCCTGTCCATCGCCGAGGTCGCGACGCTGCGCGACCTGTCCACGCGCAGCATCAACCGCGAGCTGCTGAAGGCCCGCGCGCTGCTGCAGGAACTGCTGGGCGACCCACCCGACACCGTGTACTGATGCAGGCCGCCGACTGGCAGCGACTGTCTGCGCTGTTCGACGAATTCGCCGGGCTACCGCTGGCAGAACGCGAAACCCGGTTGGCCAGGCTGCAGCCGCCTGAACTGGCCGCCCGCCTGGCCCGCATGCTGGCCACGCTGCCCGAGAACGACGAGCCCGCCATGGTCGGCATCGTCGGCTTCGACCGCCAGTTGGCCGACGCCCTCGCTGCCCCGACCTCCGCCGCAGCGCCTCAGCCGGGTGACCGCTTCGGCGCCTGGTGCCTGGCCGAGCTGCTGGGCGAAGGTGGCATGGGCCAGGTCTGGCGGGCTGAGCGGGCCGACGGGCTCTACCAAGGCGAGGCCGCCATCAAGCTGCTGCGTGACGACGTCGCCAGCAGCGGCCTGGCCGCCCGCTTCGCCCGCGAACGCGCGCTGCTGGGCCGGCTGACCCACCCCGGCATCGCCCGCCTACTGGACGCCGGCGAGCAAGGCGGTCGTGCCTTCCTCGTGCTGGAGTACGTGGCCGGGCGCACGCTGTCTGAACACGTTCGCGAGCGCGGGCTGGGGCTGACCGAGCGGGTGCGGCTGCTGGTGGGGATCGCGCGCGCCGTCGAGCACGCCCATGCGCAGCTCATCGTCCACCGCGACCTGAAGCCCAGCAACGCGATGGTGGACGAGCAAGGCAACGCCAAGCTGCTGGACTTCGGCATTGCCGGCCTGCTGGACGACTCGGGCCAACAGTCCGACAGCCAGCTGACCCAGCTCGCCGGCCGCCGCCTGACGCCGGCCTACGCCGCGCCCGAGCAGATCACCGGCGGCGCCATCGGCGTGGCGGCCGACATCTACTCGCTGGGCGTGATGCTCTACGAACTGGCCAGCGGCCAGCTGCCCTTCGGCAAGCGCGGCCTCAGCCGCACGGCGCTGGAGCATGCGGTGCTGCACGGCGAGGCGCGCCGCATCACGCGCACGCTGGGCACCGCCGATGACGCCGCGCCCGACACCGGCCCCGGCCGCCCGCCCGACGCCGACCGCGCCGCCGGCGACCTGGAGGCCGTGGCCGCCAAGGCCATGCGCCGCGACCCGGCCGAGCGCTACGCCAGCGTGGGCAGCTTCATCGACGACCTGGAGCACTGGCTGGCCCAGCGCCCGGTCAGCGTGCGCGCCGAGGACTGGCGCCACCGGGTGCGGCTGTGGACGCGCCGCAATGCGGCACTGGCCGTTGCCGCGAGCCTGGTGTTCACGGCACTGAGCCTGGGCCTCGGGCTCAGCCTCTGGCAGCGCCAGGAGGCGGTGGCATCGGCGCGCCAGAGTGAGGAGGTCACGCGCTATCTGACGGAGCTGCTGGCCTCGGCCAACCCCGACAGGCACGGCGGCCGCATCCCGACCATCTTCGAGGTGCTGGAGAAAAGCCGCGCCGAGTTGCGGCAGCGCTTCTCGGGCGACGACCTGACCTATGCCCGCGTGCTCGACGTCATGGTGGCGACCTACTCGGACATGAACCGCCACGACATCGCCATCCCGCTGGCCAAGGAGCTGATCGCCGTCAGCGCCAGGCACTGGGGCGAAACCGATGAGCACACGCTGATCGCCAAGCTTCGGCTGGCTCGCATCTTCACGGCACTCAATTCGCCGCTGGAGGTCATCGCCCTGGGCGAGCCCATGCTGCCCGCCTTCGCCAAGGCCAGGCCAGGCACAGCGATGGAGGACGAGTACGAGAGCTTGCTCTACCAGCTCATCGTGGCCTACGCCGGTGCGGCGCGCTTTGCCGACGCCGAGGCCATCCATGCACGCGCTTGGCCGATGGTGCAGAAGCTCTACAAACCCACCGACTACGAATACCCGTTCTACAACACCTACATCTACCAGCTGCGACTGGCCGCGGGCCGGCTGCTGGACGCCGAGAAGGCCATCGAGTCCACGCGCGCCTCCTGGGCCACCGCGCCGGCCCACCGCGCCCGGTTCGTGCAGCGCTCGCGCCAGCATCTGTGGAACATCCAGGCCCGGCTGGGCCGGCCGGAGGGCAGCGTAGAGAACGCGCAGCGGCTGATCGCCGACATGGACGCCCTGCTCGGCCCCGGCAATTCCAGCAGCCAGCGCATGCGAGCCGACCTGGCGCGGCATTTCGTCGAGCTGGGCGACTACGCGCAGGCCGTGCAGGTCTACGACGAGCTGGAGGCCGGCCTGCCACCCGAGGCCGCCAACCATCCGACGCTGCGCCTGCCACGCGCGACCGCCGCCCTGCTGGCGCGCACCCTCGCCCACCCCGAGCAAGGCCGCGCGCGGCTGCAGGAGGCGCGCCGGCTGCTGGCCGAACTCGCCAACAGCCCTGACATCAGCGGCCCACCCTGGGCTGAAGCGGGCCTGGCCCTGGCGCGCGTGGGCTTGCGATTGAACGACCTCGACCTGGCCGAGCGCGCGCTCGCGCCGCTGAAGGACCTGCAAGCCCAGCCGTGGCTGGCTGTGCACCGCCAGCTGCAAAGCCGCATCGGCCAACTGGCTGGCGAGCTGACGCGGGCGCGCGGCCAGCGAGGGGCCAGCCTGGTGGGGCTGCGCGGGCGCGTCGCGCTGCTTGACGCATTGCCGGCACCGCAAGGCATGCCGCACTGGCGTGCCCAGCTCGACCTGGCCGCCAGCCTCGTCAACACGCCCGAGGCGGCTGCTGCGCTGGCGCGCGCCGACGCGCTGCGCCCCGTCTGGCTGGGACGCCATCCGCTTGACGCCCTGCGCGCCGAACTGGGCCGGGGCGAATGGCGGCCGCAGTGGGCGGGTCAGTTCTAGAGCCGCCGCTCTACGGAATGTGGGGCGCGCATCACGCAAAAAAGCGTTTACCCGTATGAGCCGGCCGTTGCCGCGATGTAACTTCGCGGGTCCGAAAAGAAGCCCTAGGAGACACCATGGCCACCATCGCCGCCGACCAACTCGCGCTGCCCCGCCTCTATCACTGGGAACGTACCGCCGGCAGCGCCGTGACGCTGACGCAACCCATGGGCGGCGCCGACGTCAAGGACTTCACCTGGGCCCAGGTAGGCGACCAGGTCCGCCGCATGGCCGCCTTCCTGAAGGCCAAGGGCGCTGCCGAGGGCTGGCCGGCCGACGCCAAGGTGGCCATCCTGTCCAAGAACTGCGCCTGGTGGCTGATGAGCGACCTCGCCATCTGGATGGCCGGCTATGTCAGCGTGCCGCTGTACCCGACGCTGGCCGCCGACACCATCACGCAGATCCTCACGCACAGCGAGGCGCGCTTCATCTTCATCGGCAAGCTGGACGGCTGGGAGGGCATGAAGCCCGGCGTCATGCCCAGCCTGCCCGGTGCCAGCTACGCGCTGTCCCCTGACGACGTGAAGCAGAACTATGAAAGCTGGGACGCCATCTGCGCCCGCACCGAGCCACTCAAGGGCGAGGTCACGCGGGCTGCAAGCGAGCTGTGCACGCTGATCTACACCTCGGGCACGACCGGCAACCCCAAGGGCGTGATGCACAACTTCGGCGCCTTCACCTGGGCCATCAACGAGGGCCTGCTGCGCTTCCCGATGAGCGCCAGCGACCGCATGCTGTCCTACTTGCCCCTGGCCCACGTGGCCGAGCGCGTGCTCGTCGAGCAGGCGTGGCTGAAGGTCGGCCTCAAGGTGTTCTTCGCCGAATCGCTGGAAACCTTTGCCGCCGACCTGCAGCGTGCCCGGCCGACCATCTTCTTCAGCGTGCCGCGTCTGTGGGTCAAGTTCCAGCAGGGCGTGCAGGCCAAGATGCCGCCGCAGAAGATGAACAAGCTGCTGCGCCTGCCCATCATTGGCGGGCTGGTGCGCAAGAAGGTGCTGAAGGCGCTGGGCCTGGACCAGTGCCGCATCGCCGTCGGCGGCGCCGCGCCCATGCCGGTGGCGCTGCTGGAGTGGTACGGCACGCTGGGCCTGCACATCAACGAGGGCTACGGCATGACCGAGAACCTGGCCCTCTCGCACATGACGCTGCCCGGCAAGAACCAGCGCGGCACCGTCGGCCCGGCCTACGACGGCGTGCAGACACGCATTGACCCCGCCAATGGCGAGCTGCAGATGCGCAGCCCGGCGCTGATGCTGGGCTACTACAAGGAGCCCGGCCTGACGGCTGATGCGTTGACCCCTGACGGCTGGCTGCACACGGGCGACAAGGTCACGCAGGACGCCGACGGCTGCGTGCGCATCACCGGCCGCGTGAAGGACCTGTTCAAGACCAGCAAGGGCAAGTACGTCGCTCCCGCGCCGATTGAGGACAAGCTGGGCATGAACCCCGCCATCGAGGCCTGCTGCGTGGCCGGCGCCAACCTGAACCAGCCGCTGGGCATCGCCATGCTGTCGCCGCAAGGCGTGCAGCGCGCCAGCAGCGACGCAGCCGGCCTGCAGGCCGAGCTGTCCCAGCATCTGGCGGATGTGAACGCCAAGCTGGACCCGCACGAGCAGCTCGACACGCTGGTGCTCATCAAGACGCCATGGACGGTGGACAACGGCTTCATCACGCCGACGTTCAAGGTCAAGCGCAATCGGGTGGAGGAGGTCTATGCCGGCAAGTTCGATGCGTGGGTGGGCAAGCGGGCCAAAGTCCAGTTTGGCGACTGAGACTCAACCGCGCCAGTAGTCGGCGCGGCCATAGTGGCCGCGCAGATGCTCCACCCACAGCCTCACCCGCAACGGCAGATGCCGTGATTGCGGGAACACGGCGTAGATGCCGTTGGGCGGCGCGGCAAAGTCGTCCAGCACGCTGACCAGCCGCCCGGCCGCAATGTCGGCTTCGACCTCCCAGGTGCTGCGCCAGGCCAGGCCCAGGCCGGCCACGCACCAGTCGTGCAACACCTGGCCATCGCTGCAGTCCAGCCGCGCGCTCAGGCGCAGGTGCTGCACGGCGCCGTCCACCTGGAAGGCCCAGCCGCGTGTCTGGCTGGCTTCTGAGCTAAGCGTCAGGCAGGCGTGGCGGGCCAGCTCGTCGGGGTGCCTGGGCGTGCCGGCGCGCTTCAGGTAGCCGGGCGCGCCGACGCACAGCCGCCGGTTGTCGGCCAGGCGCGTGCTGACGAGGCTGGAGTCCGGCAGGACGCCCACGCGCACGGCGCAGTCGAAGCCTTCATGGACGATGTCGACGACGCGGTCGCTGAGGTTGAGCGACAGGCTCAGCTCGGCATGCTCGGCGAGAAAAGCGGGCACCAGGGGCGCGACGTGGCGGCGGCCGAAGCCGGCCGGCGCCGTCACGCGCAGATGGCCGCTGGCCTTGAGACCGCCGGCGCTGACCGCCGCTTCCGCGTCGGCCAGCGACGCGACGAGGCGCTGGCAGTCCTCCAGGAAGGCCTGGCCCTCGGGTGTCAGCGTCAGCCGCCGCGTGGTGCGCAGCATCAGCTTGACGCCCAGGCGCGCCTCCAGCGCGTCCAGCCGGCGGCCCATGACGGCGGGCGCGACGCCCTCGGCTTGCGCCGCCGCCGTGAGGCTGCCCTTGGCCGCCACCAGGACGAAAGACTCCATCTGCTTGAGCTTGTCCATGTCGGCGATTGTGCTGGGTCAACAACGCAAAGAGTGCGGTTTCAGCAGCGATCTTTGCGTTTGAGTCACAGATGAATCGCGCGCCACGCAGCGAATGTCGACACGGCGGGGCGCTAGATTTCGGCATCCGTGTTTCGCTTTGTCTGCCAGGAGTACGCCCCATGTCCACCGCCAGCCGCACCACCCTCCACCGCATGCAGGTCGACACCGACCTGGCCCGCTTCATCGACACCGAAGTGCTGCCCGGCACGGGAATCGCCGCCGATGTGTTCTGGGCCGGCTTCAGCAAGCTGGCCCACGAGCTGGCGCCGATGAACCGGGCGCTACTGGCCGAGCGCGACCGCCTGCAGACCGAGCTGGACGCCTGGCATGAGGCCCACCCCGGCCCCATCACCGACATGCCGGCCTACCGCAGCTTCCTGAGCCGCATCGGCTATCTGGTCGAGCCGCCCGCGCAGGTGCAGGCCACCACCGCCAACGTCGACGCCGAGCTCGCCCTGCAGGCTGGGCCGCAACTGGTGGTGCCCATCCTGAATGCGCGCTATGCGCTGAACGCCGCCAACGCTCGCTGGGGCTCGCTGTACGACGCGCTGTATGGCACGGACGCCATCTCCGAAGCCGATGGCGCCACCCGCGCGGGGGGCTACAACCCGGTGCGCGGCGCCAAGGTCATCGCCTTTGCCCGCCAGGTGCTGGACCAGGCCGCCCCGCTGGCGCAGGGCTCGCATGCGGATTCGACCGGCTACCGCGTGGAAGGCGGCCAGCTCGTGGTCACGCTGGCCTCGGGCGCAACGACAGGCCTGAAGGACCCCGCCGCCTTCGCCGGCTACCAGGGCGACGCCGTCGCGCCGAGCAGCGTGCTGCTGGTCCACCACGGCCTGCATCTGGACATCCGTATCGACCGCTCCACCGCCATCGGCAAAACCGACGCGGCAGGGGTCGCCGACGTGGTGCTGGAGTCGGCCCTGTCGACCATCCTCGACCTGGAAGACTCCGTTGCCGCCGTCGACGCCGAGGACAAGCTGCTGGCCTACCGCAACTGGCTGGGCATCCAGCTTGGCACGCTGACCGAAGAAGTCGCCAAGGGCGGCAAGAGCTTCACGCGCCGCCTGAACGCCGACCGCGTCTACACCGGGCCGGCCGGCGGCACGGTCACGCTGCACGGCCGCTCGCTGATGTTCGTCCGCAACGTCGGCCACCTGATGACCAACCCAGCCATCTTGCTGGGCGACGGCAGCGAGATCCCCGAAGGCATCATGGACGCCGTCATCACGACGACCATCGCGATGCATGACCTGAAGCGCGCTGAGCGCCGGGCCGCCCCAAGCTCAGCAACACCCCCTCGGGGGGCAGGAGTCGGCGCAGCCGACGACGGGGGGGGCAACAATTTCTGCAACAGCCGCACGGGCAGCGTCTACATCGTCAAGCCCAAGATGCACGGCCCGGCCGAAGTCGCCTTCGCGGCCGAGCTGTTCACCCGTGTCGAGCAGCTGCTGGGCCTGCCCGACAGCACCGTCAAGCTGGGCATCATGGACGAGGAGCGTCGCACCTCCGTCAACCTGAAGGCCTGCATCGCCGCCGCCGCCAGCCGCGTGGCCTTCATCAACACCGGCTTCCTGGACCGCACCGGCGACGAGATGCACACCGCCATGCGCGCCGGCCCCATGCTGCGCAAGGGCGACATGAAGACGTCGAGCTGGATCACCGCCTACGAGCGCAGCAACGTGCTGACCGGCCTGGCCTGTGGCCTGCGTGGCCGCGCCCAGATCGGCAAGGGCATGTGGGCCATGCCCGACCTGATGGCCGCCATGCTGGAGCAGAAGATCGCCCACCCCAAGGCCGGCGCCAACACCGCCTGGGTGCCGTCACCCACCGCCGCGACGCTGCATGCGCTGCATTACCACCAGGTCAACGTGGCGGCCGTGCAGCAGGCCCTGGAAAAGGTCGACCTGGCTGCCGAGCGCGAAGCCATCCTGAACGCGCTGCTGACTATCCCCGTTGCACCGACGGCCGACTGGACGCCCGAGCAGCGCCAGCAGGAGTTGGACAACAACGTGCAGGGCATCCTGGGGTACGTGGTGCGCTGGGTGGACCAGGGCGTGGGCTGCTCCAAGGTGCCCGACATCAACGGCATCGGCCTGATGGAGGACCGAGCCACGCTGCGCATTTCCAGCCAGCACATCGCCAACTGGCTGCGCCATGGCGTGGTGACGGCGAGCCAGGTGAACGAGACGTTCACGCGCATGGCAAGCATCGTGGACGGCCAGAACGCCGGCGACCCGGCCTATCTGCCGCTGGCCGCCAACCCGCAAGGCGCGGCCATGCAGGCGGCGCTGGATCTGGTGTTCAAGGGCGAAGCGCAACCCAGCGGATATACCGAGCCGCTGCTGCATGCCTGGCGCCTGCGCAGCAAGCAGCCAAACTGACGCGGCATTTCAAAAACAAACATGTCTGGAATATCTCTGACACGAGCCAGACATGAATTTGAAACCTGCTGCCGACGCCCAGCAAAACCAGGAGCTGCGGCGGCGGCGCTGCCGCGAGGGCAGACGGCGCGCTTGCCTCTCGCCCGAGAGAAGGCTGCCTTCGTCGCGCAAGCACAACAGGCCAGCAAAAAAGGTAGGGATGACCTTCGGCTGCCGCCACGCGCTAAGTTGGCGTCCCTTCTCCGGAATCCGACTGCAGCGCGCCCGCCCGCTAGTGCTAACCCGCGTTGGGCGGGGGGTGTCTTCCTTCACACTGCGCGACGCCTCGCCACCGTCGGTGATCCTGTATGTGGCGAGTATCGGTATTGCATTCAATACTCGCCCATCCTGGAGTCCATATGTTCAAACGTACCCTTGTAAGCGCTGCGTCACTAGCGTGCCTTGCAACCCTCGCAATCCCGGCATTCGCTCAACAAGCCCTTGAGCGCGTTGAAATCACCGGCAGCCGGCTGAAGAAACTCGACCTGGAAGCCGCCAGCCCGACCGTGACGATTACTGCCGCTGAATTGCAGGCCAATCAAGACGTCACGCTGGAAACCTTCCTGAATACTCTGCCGCAGGTGAATCCCGCCGGCACGACGAGTTCCAACAACCCCGGTAACGGCGGCCAGGCGAATATCGACCTGCGCGGCCTGGGCAGCAACCGCAACCTGGTGCTGATCGACGGCCGCCGCCCGATGGTGTCGGCGTCCGACCAGACGGTCGACATCAACACCATCCCGATGGCGATGGTGGAGAGCATTGAAATCATCTCCGGCGGCGCTGCCGCCGTGTACGGTGCCGACGCCGTGGCCGGTGTCGTGAACATCAAGCTCAAGCGCAACTTCAAGGGCATCGACCTGCGCTACGGCACGACCAACACCACCAAGGGTGGCGACGCGAAAGAGCGCAACATCCAGGTCCTGATGGGTGGCAACTTCGCCGACAACCGCGGCAACGCCGTCATCGGCCTCGAATACATGGATCGCCAGGCGATCTACAAGCGCCAGCGTGATTTCGCCGCGCTGGCCACCAGCACGACCGGTTCGTGGCCCGAAGGTCGTTTTGCGCCGAACTCCAATAACCTGCCTTCGCAAGCAGCGGTCGACGCTCTCTACGCGGGCTACGGCTATACCGGCCCGAAGATCACCAACGGCAACGCGCACTCGTTCAATACCGACGGTACGCTGTTCTATCCGGGTCTGTTCAATTCGCCGCTGGACGTGGTGAATTTCAAGTATCCGATCGACGCCAATGCAGGCGTGAATACGCGCTTCTTCCCGGACTTCTACAGCTACAACTTCGACCCGGCCAACATCCTGGTGCTGCCGATGCAGCGCCGCTCGGTCACGGCCAAAGCCAACTACCTGCTGAGCAATGGCATCGAGGTGTTCGGCAAGATTTCGAACTCGAACTACAACTCGACGACCGCCCTGGCGCCGACGCCGGTAGCCGGTGGCGCCTGGCGCGCGCCGGGTCAGACGACGGCGGCGACCCAGATCACCAGCTCCCTCATCACGCCAGGAATAAACCCCGCGACGAACAAGCCGTTCGCAGGCACGACGCTGCTGGTCAATGCCAAAAACGTCTTCATCCCGGCCGACCTGAAGAAGCTGCTGGACAGCCGCACGGGTGACGACATCAACCTGGTGGGCACAGGCGCAGACGAGCCGTTCACGATGTCCTGGCGAACGGTTGCCGCCGGCCTGCGCACCAACACGTACACCAACGACGTCACCCAGTACCTGGCCGGCGCCAAGGGCGAGATCCTGAACACCGGCTGGAACTGGGAAGGCTCCATTTCGCACGGCATCACCAAGATCGACCAAAAGCAGCTGGGCAACATCAACGCCCAGAAGCTGGCCGATGCCTTCGGCGCGGTCGACGGCGGCAAGAGCCTGTGCGCGGGCGGCGTGAACCCCTTCGGCCGTCAGAGCCTGTCGGCGGAATGCGTGGAATATCTGCAGCTGCCCACTTCGCTGGCTCAGCAGTTCAAGCAGACCATTGGCCAGTTCTTCGTGAGTGGCGATGTGGCCGAGTTGCCCGCCGGCCCGATGGGCCTGGTGCTCGGCGCCGAGACCCGCCGCTTTGCCTACGAACTGAACCCCGGTTCGACGGCCGGCCCGATCTACGGCTTCAACTCGCAGTCCGCCGCCAAGGCAAGCAACAGCTTCGACGACTTCTTCGCCGAGCTGTCGGTCCCGCTGGCTGCCAACATGCCGCTGATCAAGTCCGCCAACCTGTCGCTGGCGTACCGGAATTCCAGCAGCCAGGCGACCGACTTCATCAAGGGCCTGGAAACGCCGAAGACGCGCTCCAACGCCTTCGCCGCGAACCTGGATTGGAAGCCCACCAGCGAATTGCGTGCCCGCGCCTCGGCGCAGCACTCGGTGCGCGCGCCGAACTTCGGCGAGCTGTTTGACGGCGGCGGCGGCTTCCCGAGCTTCTTCGACCCCTGCTCGGTGAACAGCATCGGCCGCACGACCGGTGCCGACGCCGCCAAGCTGGGCGCGCTCTGCAAGGCCACCGGTGTGTCCAACACCAGCTTCGTCGCCTCGCCTGGCGCGCAGGCCGAAACCATCACGACGGGCAACATCAACCTGAAGCCGGAGTCCTCCAACTCCGTGACCTTGGGCCTGGTGTGGGCGCCGAGCGCCGACAGCATGTTCAGCGGCTTCCGCGGCACGGTGGACTACTACAACATCCGGGTGAAGGACGCGATCGCCTCGCCCGACGTGAACGAGTTCATTGCCGATTGCTACAACTACAACGGCCGCAACCCGTCGTACTCGGCAACCCAGACCAGCTGCGCAACGATCTTCCGTTCGGGCAGCTCCATCGTCGGCGCCTATGACCCGGTCGACCCCGACGGCGCCTTCGCCGGCGGCAACGAAGGTTCCATCAAGACGTCGGGCATCGACATCTCGGTGGGCTGGACCGGCAAGGTCGGCCCGGGCAAGCTGAACGTCGATGCGTTCTGGACCCACCTGCTCAACTTCAAGTCCAAGACCACGTCCCTGCTGCCCGAGGTGGACTACGCAGGCACCATCGCCTACTTCGGCGCGGGCCTGGGTCAGACCTTCCCGACGGACAAGGTCACCATGACTGCGAACTACAAGTGGAACAGCGTCGGCATCGATCTGCGCATGCGCTACATCGGCGCGATGACCAACCGCATGGCCAAGCTCTTCCCGGGCGAGGCGCTGACCGGCGTGCCCTCGACGACCTACTGGGACCTGGGTGGCAGCTACGAGCTGACGAAGGCACTGACGTTCCGCGCCGGTGTCAACAACGTGCTCGACCAGAAGCCCCGTACCTACTCGCCGAACGTGCAGTCCGGTACCGACCCGTCCACCTATGACGTCGTCGGCCGCCGCTACTTCGTGTCGGCGCAGCTGAGCTTCAACTAAGATCTCCCACAGATCAAAAACGGCCGCAGCGATGCGGCCGTTTTTTTTGAACTCGGGGAACGAATGACATGACCGATGACGATCGCGCCATGGCGCTGCTGTCGGATGCCACCATCGATCTGACGGCCCACCGGCAACGGCTGCGCGGTGAGGGCCGGGCGCAGATCAGCCCCGCCATGGATGCCCATCAGGCCGCCCGCCTGCTGCAGGCGGTGGAGCAGGCACCGTTCCGGCTGTCTGTGAACAGCGGCGCGAAGAGTCTGGATCTTTCGCTCGACGAGCTGGCCTCACTGCAGCCCGAGCAGGAAGCCAAGTTCACCGAGCTGATCCACGCGGGGGCTGCGAGCGGCTTCCAGTATTGCTTTGACACTTACCGGCTGTCTGATGAAGTCGAAGGCGGCCAGCTGACCTCGGGCCCGCTGCTGGACTTGTACCGCGGGCTCAATTCGCAGCCCTTCCTGGACCGCTGCCGCTACCTGGCCGACGACGACAGCATCGAGTTCTGCGATGCCCAGGTCACCCGCTACCGGCCGGGCCATTTCCTGACGATGCACAACGACGATGTGGCCGGCAAGGGGCGGGTGATGGCCTATGTGCTGAACCTCACCGTCGCCTGGCGGGCCGACTGGGGTGGCCTGCTGCTGTTCCATGGCGCGGACGGCCAGGTGGGGGGCGGCTTCGCGCCGGCCTTCAATCGCCTCAACCTCTTCAAGATCCCGTGCGACCACGCCGTCAGCCTGGTGGCGCCCTTCGCCCAGCAGCCCCGCTACGCCGTGACCGGCTGGGCCCGCAGGCGGGCATGACCGCGCGCCCGCGACAATGACCAGGGCCTGTTAACACTACGGCAGCAGGCCGCGCCGTAGTGTTAACAGGCCCTAACCCAGCCAGGCAAGACCCCAGTGAGCAATCCAGAACCCGCAACACCGCTGCCGTCACAGTGCAGCGTCCTCATCATCGGCGCCGGCCCCGCCGGCAGCGCCTGCGCGCGGGTGCTGGCGCAAGCCGGCATAGCCGTGCTGCTGGTTGACCAACACCCGCCAGGCCGCGACAAGATCTGCGGCGACGGACTGATTCCCGATGCGCACAAGGCGCTGGCGCGGCTGGGCCTGCTGGACGAGGTGATGCGCCGGGCTCAAGCCGTGGCCCATGTCGGCTGCATCGGCCCGCGCGGCGGGCGCATCGACGTGCCGGGCACCCTGGCCGTGCTGCCGCGCAAGGAGCTGGACGCGCTGATGCTGCAGGCCGCGCGCGACGCCGGCGCGCGCTTCGAACAGGCGCGCTTTGAGGCGCCGCTGGAGGTGGACGGCCGCATCGTCGGCGCGCGGCTCAAGCGTGGCGACGAGGTCGTGGAAGTGGCGGCGCGCTGGGTCGTGCTGGCCACCGGCGCCGTGCCCAAGGCGCTGACGGCCGCCGGCATGTGCGAGCGCCACACGCCCAGCGGCGTGGCGCTGCGCGGCTATGTGAAGGCGCCGCAGATGGTGGGCAAGATCACCGCGCTGGAAGTGGTGTGGGACAAGGCGGTGCGTCCCGGCTATGGCTGGATCTTCCCGGCGCCCGACGGCCACTTCAACATCGGCGTGGGCGTGACCGACAGCCACAAGGATCTGGGCGGCGGCAAGGGCGTCAAGAAGGACGTGAACCTGCGCGCCATCTTCGACGCCTTCGTCGAGAAGTACGCACCGGCTGCCGAGCTGATGCGCGTGGGCGAACTGGTGGGCGAGCTGAAGGGCGCACCGCTGCGCTGCACGCTGACCGGCGCCAGGTGGACACGGCCCGGCCTGATCGTCACCGGCGAGGCGGCGGGCTCCACCTACTCCTTCACCGGCGAGGGCATCGGCAAGGCGATGGAGACGGGCATGCTGGCGGCAGACGCCCTGCTGGCCCACAGCGACGACACCGCCGCACGCGCGGCCTACGAGGCCGGCCTGACGGCGCTCAAGCCCAAGTTCGACCTCTACGAACGCGCCAACCGCGTCAACGCCCACCCGTGGCTGGCAGACCTGCTGATCTGGCGCGCGAAAAAAAGCCCGAGGCTGGTCAAGCGCATGAGCGGCGTGCTCAACGAGACGAGCAACCCGGGCAACCTGGTGAGCGTCAAAGGACTCTCACGCCTCTTCTTTGAATAGTCAGACCCGCTCGATGATGAGCGCAATGCCCTGCCCCACGCCGATGCACATCGTGCACAGCGCGTAGCGGCCGCCGGTCACTTCGAGCTGGTTGACCGCCGTCGTCACCAGCCGCGCGCCGCTGGCGCCCAGCGGGTGTCCCAGCGCGATGGCGCCACCGTTGGGGTTCACGCGGGCATCGTCGTCGGCCAGGCCCAGGTCGCGCAGCACGGCCAGGCCTTGTGCGGCGAAGGCCTCGTTCAGCTCGATGACGTCCATCTGGGCCAGCGTCAGCCCCGTCAACGCCAGCACCTTGCGCGTGGCCGGCGCGGGACCGATGCCCATGATGCGCGGCGCCACGCCGGCCGTGGCCATGCCAACGACGCGGGCGCGCGGCGTGAGGCCATGGCGCGCGGCGTCCGCTTCACTCGCCAGCAGCAGCGCGCAGGCGCCGTCGTTGACGCCGCTGGCATTGCCGGCGGTCACGCTGCCGTCCGGCTTCACGACGCCCTTGAGCTTGGCGAGCGCCTCCAGGCTGGTCTCGCGCGGATGCTCGTCCAGCAGCACGCGCAGCGGGTCGCCCTTCTTCTGCGGGACCTCCACCGGAGCTATCTCGCGCTCGAAGAAGCCGCGCTTTTGCGCTGCGATGGCCTTGAGTTGCGAGGCCAGCGCCATGCGGTCCTGCGCCTCTCGCTCAATGCCGAAATCGGCGGCCACGTTCTCGGCCGTCTCGGGCATGGCGTCCACGCCGTACAGCGCCTTCATCTGCTTGTTGACGAAGCGCCAGCCGATGGTGGTGTCGTAGATGGCGTTACTGCGGCTGAAGGCACTTTCTGCCTTGGGCATGACGAAGGGCGCGCGGCTCATGCTCTCCACGCCGCCGGCGATCAGCAACCCGGCCTCGCCAGCACGGATGGCCCGCGCGGCGGTGCCGACGGCATCCAGGCCCGAGCCGCACAGGCGGTTGACCGTGCTGCCCGGCACCGCCACCGGCAACCCGGCCAGCAGCGCGGCCATGCGGGCGACATTGCGGTTGTCCTCGCCGGCCTGGTTGGCGCAGCCGTAGATGACGTCTTCCACCGCCGCCCAGTCGACCTTGGCGTTGCGTGCCATCAGCGCCTTGATGGGCAGGGCGGCGAGGTCGTCGGTGCGGATGGAAGACAGCGCGCCGCCGTAGCGGCCGAAGGGCGTGCGAATGGCGTCGCAGATGAAGGCGTGGTTCATAGATCAAGGGCTCGCAGATAAGGGCTGACGCGATAGCGCTCGCCGCGGTAGTAGGCGTCCAGCCGGTCCAGCAAGGCGACGGCAGGCCCGGCACCCCAAAGCCCCTGCCACTCGAAGGGCCCGGCCGGGTAGTTCACGCCGAGCTTCATGGCCGCGTCGGCGCCTTGTTCGTCGCAGACCCCCTGCTGTACGGCGTCATTGGCCTCGTTGACCAGCATGGCGATGGTGCGCGCGACGATGAGGCCGGGCACGTCGACCATCTGACGCGGCGTGAAGCCCAGCGCTGCCAGCCAACCCACCGGGTCGTCGAAGCTGCCGGACTTGGCATAGGCCAGATCGCCGCCGGCACCGACATCAGTACCGAGAGGCAGGTCGAACACGACGACCGGCGCCTGCTGATCGCGCTGGGCAGCAAGCTCCTGGGCCGTGCGGCCATCGGTGAGGCGGATCTGCGCGCGGTCCGCTTCCAGGCCGACCCAGTCGCTGGTTTCATCCCGCTCGGCTTGCGGGAAGGCGGCGGCAAAACGCTCGGCGACGAAACCCTGCCCGTGCACGACCAGGCGCTCGGCAGTCGGCACCGACTGGGCATAGCTTGGCAGCGCGGGCGCGCCGTCCGGATAGCGATAGAACCCCCGCCCACTCTTGCGGCCCAAATAGCCCGCGTCCACCAACTCCTGCTGCACCAGCGACGGCGTGAAGCGGCGGTCGAAGAAGTTGGCGGCGAACACCGAGTTCGTCACCGCGAAGTTTGTGTCGTGGCCGATCAGGTCCATCAGTTCGCACGGGCCCATGCGAAAGCCCGCCGCGCGCAGGCAGGCGTCGATCAGCTCCGGCGTGGCAGCGTGGTCTTGCAGCAGCATCAGCGCCTCGGCGTAGTAGGGCCGGGCGATGCGGTTGACGATGAAGCCCGGCGTGGAGCGCGTGTGCACAGCGGTCTTGCCCCACCGGCCAGCGAGGTCGAAGACGGCCTGCGCGACCTCGGGCGACGTGCCCAGGCCCGACACCACCTCCACCAGCTTCATCAGCGGCACCGGGTTGAAGAAGTGCATGCCCACCAGCCGCTCGGGCCTCTTCATGTCACGGGCCAGCGCCGTGACCGAGATGGACGATGTGTTGGTGGCGATGACGGCCTCGGGCGGCAGCACTGCCTCCAGATCAGCGAACAGCGCGCGCTTGACGTCCAGGTTCTCGACGATGGCCTCGATGACGAGGTCCACCGGCACGAGGGCATCCACCGGCGTGATGCGCGCCAGCGTGGCCTGGGCCGCGTCGGCCGTCAGCTTGCCCTTGGCAGCCAGGCCCGCCAGGGTCTGCGCGAGCTTGGCCTTGGCAGCGTCGGCAGCACCGGCGCGGGCGTCGAACAGCAAAACCGCGTGGCCAGCCTGGGCGGCGACCTGGGCGATGCCCGCGCCCATCAGGCCGGCGCCGACGACGAGGATGCGGGCGTTGTCTAGCGTCATTCGGGAGGTGTCCAGTTCGGTTTGCGTTTGGCGAGGAAGGCCGAGAAGCCCTCGCGGGCCTCCGGCGTGGTGCGCACGCGGGCAATCGTCTGCGCGGTCAGCTCGCGCACCTCGGGGGTGACGGGGCCGGGCGCCAGGCGCGCGTAGAGCTGCTTGATCTCGACCTGAGCTTGCGGGCCGCAGGAGAGCAGGTCAGTCACCCAGGCGTCGACGGCTGCATCCAGCCCGTCGACCGGCACGACGCAATGCACGAGGCCCAGGCGCAAGGCCTCGTCGGCGCCGATGCGGGCGGCCGTCAGCGCCAGCCGCCGCGCCTCGCGCAGGCCCACGGCGTTGACGAGGTGCGGGCCGATGACGGCGGGCAGGATGCCCATGCGCGCCTCGCTGACCGAGAAGCTCGCCGCGTCGGACGCAACGGCCATGTCGCAGGCCGCCACCAGCCCCACGCCGCCACCCAGCGCCGCACCTTGCACGCGCGCGATGGTCGGCTTCGGGCAGTTGGCAATGCACGCCAGCATGGCCGAGAAGCGGTGGGCGTCGGCGAGGTTGTCGGCTTCGGACGCAGCCGCCGCGCGCTGCATCCATTGCAGGTCGGCCCCGGCGCTGAAGTGCTTGCCGGCACCCGCCAGCACGATGGCGCGCACGCTGGCATCGCCACCCAGCAGCGCAAACGCCGCGTCCAGCTCAGCAATCAAGGTTTCGTCGAAGGCGTTGAACACGGCGGGCCGGTTCATCGTCAGCTGGGCCACGCCATCACTGCGGCGTTGCAGGTCGAGGGAGGTCAGGGACATGGCGGCATTCTTGCACCGCACCTTCCGTGCACGTCAATTGCCGTTCAGGCGGCCCAGCCTGCCATTCACCGCACCAGCCGCCCGGGCCGGGCAGCACGCCTCCTAGACTGCGCGCCATGTCTTCACACCTGCGCCGCTGGCTCGGCCTGGAATGGTCTCAATGGCTGTATCCAGGTCCGCGCCGCGTCTTCACACCCGACGAGATGGCCAAGGCGGGCAGCCAGCCCTGGCCGGCCGGCATCGACGAGTACGCCTACGTCAACCTCATCATCGTGCTCGCCGTCTACACGCACGAGAGCCGGTTCGGCCCCTACCTGTGGCCGGTCGGGCTCGGCCTGTGCTGGGGCGCCCTCGCCATGGCACGCTCGCTGTGGCGCTCGCCCACAAGCAAGCGCCTCAATGTGGCCTGCTGGGGCGTCGGCTTGGTGCTCGGCACAGGCGCCGTCGTGCTGGTCAAACAGGGCTGGCGAGACGACGTGCAGGCCAGCCTGCCGGTGATGCTGGCCGTGATGACAGCGGTGCTGTCCGGCTGGTGGGTCCTGACGATCTATCGCGTCGACCAGATCGAGTCCCGGCTGCGCGAGCTGGCGGATCAGGAGGCCGCGCTGCGCCTGTCCACCCGCCTGGCCGCCGCGCAGATCCAGCCGCATTTCCTGTTCAACACGCTGGCCTCGCTGCAGCACTGGGTGGACACGGGCGACCAGCGCGCTGCGCCGCTGCTGCGCGATTTCACGGCCTATCTGCGCGCCACGCTGCCAATGTTTGAGCGCGAGCTGCAGCCCTTGGCCGACGAGATCGAGATGGTGAGGCGCTATCTGGCCATCATGCAGGCTCGACTGGGGGCACGGTTGAGCTTCGGCATCGACGTTCCAGCGGATGTCGAAGCGCAAGTGCCGCCGGGCCTCGTGCTGACGCTGGTGGAGAACGCCATTGCGCACGGCATCGAGCCGCAGCTGGGCGGCGGGCGCATAGACATCGCCGCCCGCCGCGACGGGGGTCGCCTGACGCTGACGGTGCGCGACGACGGCCCCGGACTGGCCCCCGGCTGGGCCGATGGCGTGGGCCTGGCCAACACCCGCCGCCGCCTCGCCCAGGCCTGCCCCACCGGCACGCTGACCCTGGCCGACGCCGCCCCCGGCTGCATCGCAACATTGACGCTATGACCCCCATCACCGCCCTGATCGCCGACGACGAGGAAGCCCCTCGCGAACAACTTCGTGCCGCGCTGGGCCGCCTGTGGCCCGAGCTGAAACTCGTAGCGGCAAGCACGAATGGCGCCGAGGCCTGGGACGATTGCCTGGCCTTCGAGCCGGCCATCGCCTTCCTGGACATCCGCATGCCCGGCCTGACCGGGCTGGAGGTGGCGCGCCGGCTCTCCGCCCTGGCCGCGCCGCCGCTGATCGTCTTCGTGACCGCGTACGACGACCACGCGCTGGCCGCCTTCGATGCCGGTGCGGTGGACTATGTGCTCAAGCCCATCGACGACGAACGCCTGGCCCAGGCGCTGGCCAAGCTGCGCGCGCGGCTGGCCCAGCCCACGCCCGACACGACGGCCCTGCAGCGCCTGCTGGCCGGGCTCGTCCAGGCCCGGCCCGTGGCCCGCCCCATCCAGGCCAGCATCGGCCGCGAGGTGCAGCTGATCCCGCCGGAGGACGTCATCTACTTCGAGGCCGACGCGCGCTACACCCGCGTCGTGCACAGCGGCGGCGAGGCGCTGATACGCACGCCGCTGCGCGAGCTGCTGACCCAGCTTGACCCCGACCAGTTCTGGCAGATCCACCGCAGCGTGCTCGTCAACAGCCGCTGCCTGGCGCGCGCCATCCGGGTGGACGAAGGGACCATGGTGGTCACGCTGCGCGGCCGGGACGAGAAGCTGCCAGTGTCCCGACAGTTTCAGGCGCTCTTCAAGGGCCAGTGACTGCGCTGTCCGCGCTGTCGCAAGGGCAAACCCTGGGAGTTGCCGGGAAGCGAGTTCGGACAATCCGCGCCACTACAGAGGCCCCTAGTTCTTGGGGCACCCACACAAGACCAGCCACCATGCCCGCCGCCCTGCCCAACCCGCGCTTCGACCACTTCTACCGCTACGACGAACTGACGGCGCTGCTGTTTGCCTACGCCGAGGCGCGCCCCAACCTCGTGTCGGTGCGCGCCATCGGCAAGAGCTACGAGGGCCGCGACATCTGGGTCGTGGTGGTCACCAACCTGGCCAGCGGCATGGACATCGACAAGCCGGCGCTGTGGCTGGACGGGAACATCCATGCGGCGGAACTGACGGCGTCCACCACCTGCCTGTATTACCTGCACCAGTTGCTGCTGCAGCACGGCGGCACCTCCACTGAGAGCCAGCAGGTCAACCGCCTGCTGGACACGCGCACCCTGTACATCGTGCCGCGCCTGAACCCCGACGGCGCCGAGCTGGCCCTGGCCGAGCGGCCGCGCCACATCCGCAGCTCCACGCGTGCCTACCCCTACACCGAGGAGCCGGTCGACGGCCTGACGGTGGAGGACATCGACGGCGACGGCCGCATCCTGACCATGCGCGTTCCCGACCCGCACGGCGGCTACAAGAAGCACGCGGGCGACCCGCGCCTGATGGTGGCGCGCGAGCCCGGCGAGCATGGCGGCGAGTATTTCCGCCTCATTCCCGAAGGCTTCATCAAGCACCATGACGGCCTGACCGTGAAGGTCAACCCCGACCGCGAAGGGCTGGACCTGAACCGCAACTTCCCCGGCGAATGGCGCCAGGAGTTCCAGCAGCTCGGCGCCGGCCCCTACCCGACCAGCGAGCCGGAGGTGCGGGCGATGGTCGAGTTCATCACGACTCATCCCAACATCGGCGCGGCCATCAGCTTCCACACCCACAGCGGCGTCATCCTGCGCCCCTGCGGCACGCGTGCGGACAAGGACATGACGCCCGAGGACCTGTGGCTGTTCCAGCAGTTCTCGGCGCTGGGCGAGAAGCACACCGGCTACCCGGCCATCAGCATCTACGAGGACTTCCGCTACCACCCCAAGGACGTCATCACCGGCACGCAGGACTGGGTCTACGAGCACCTGGGTGCGCTGTTCTGGGTGGTGGAGCTGTGGTCGCCCAAGAAGGAAGCCGGCGTGGAGGACAACCAGTGGATCGACTGGTACCGCCAGCACCCGGTGGAAGACGACTTGAAGCTCTTGAAGTGGAGCGACGAGCACTGCGGCGGCAAGGCGCATGTGGAATGGACGCCGTTCCAGCATCCGCAGCTGGGTTCTGTGGAGATTGGCGGCTGGGACAAGATGAACTACTGGCGCAACCCGCCGCCGGCCCTGCGCGAACGCGAGGCCGCGCGCTTCCCGGCCTGGATGACGCAGATCGCGATGAGCCTGCCCAAGCTGGAGCTCATCCGCACCGAGGTGCGGTCGCTGGGCCCCGACATGTGGCGCGTGCGCCTGGCCGTGGCCAATGCAGGCTACCTGCCGGCCTACGTGACGCAGCGTGCGCTGGAACGCAAGACGGTGCGCGGCGTGATCTTCGAGCTGCACCTGCCCAGCGGCGACCCGGCCATCAGCCTGGTCAGCGGCAAGGAGCGCATGGAAGGACCGCAGCTGGAAGGCCATGCGCCCAAGCAGAGCCAGCTCGCCTTCCTGGCCAACAAGCAACCCACCGACGACCGCGCCGTGGCCGAGTGGGTCGTGCGTGCCCCGGTGGGCACGCGGCTGGCGCTGAGCGCGAGCGCGGAGCGCGCCGGGGTGGTGCGCACGGAAGTCGTGCTGGACTGAAAGCGCGCTGAAGCGCTGAGAAGCGCTAGCTTGCCGCCCGGTCGCTTTCCTGCGCCGCCACCACCGCCGCGCGCCACAGCCGCGCCGGAATGAAGGTGCGCAGCTGCTCCATGGCCTTGGCGATGAGCGCCGGGTGCAGGCCATGGTCGAGGTGGGGCAGCACATCCGCCGTCACATCGGCGCCCAGGTCGACCAGCGCCTGGGCGGCGTCAACGACATGGCGGTACGGGAAGCGCTGGTCCGCCAAACCGTGCAGCAGGTGCACGCAGACCTCCTGCGGCGCATGCTCGGGCCGCGACAGGTAGCCGCCGGCAATCGCCAGCACGCGGCCCACCAGCGCCGGCTCGGCCTGCACGGCCTCGAGCGCCAGCAGCGCGCCGTCACCCACGCCGGCCAGCGCCACGCGCTCCCAGGCCAGGCCCAGCTTGGCGGCCTCCAGGCGCAGGCGCGCTATCAGATGCGGCAGCGCGGCCTCGACGCCCTCCACGCTGGGCGCGTCATCCGCCCACCAGCGGCAGCGGCCCTCGGCGTCGCGCAGCGGCGGGTGCAGCGTCAGCGTGACGGCGTTCGGGTACTGGGCGTGTAGCGCGGCGGCCAGCGGTGCCAGCGTGTCGGGGCCATCGGGCGCCAGGCCGCTGTCCGGCAGCAGCGCGAACAGCAGATCGGGGGCCGCAGCATTTTGAGTAGGGCTCATGTCGGTATTTTCGGCGCCGTCGGCATATTTTTTCAACCCAGTAAAAAACTGGGTCGCAATATTTTTCGGCTCAGTAAGACATCGCATTCCGGCGAGATTCAAGGCAGTTTGATTTCGCCACGATCGTTTTGCAGGTTCGCAGTATGCGAAGGATTGTGGTTAATTTTCCCCGCACAGAACCGCGCCGCACGCCCAAGCGAAGACCTGGGCGCCGGCCGTTGGCGCGGTCGACACACTCTGTTGGTTGGCAGCAACGCAACCGTCACAAGGCATGGCCCAGACGGATCGGTAATGACCCTAGACGCGTCTTGAAGGTCACATGTAACAGAGCCCACCCCCTAGCATCAATCTCGTTGACGAGCCGCAGGCTGCGTCGCCCTACCCGGGCGGCGGATGGCTTTGAAACGCACCCCCTTGATGGACCCTTTTATGCCCACCCATTCCTCCAGTTTCAAACCCTCCTATAAACCCGTCGCCCTGGCTGTTATCGGCCTGATGCTGGCGCAACATGCTGCAGCGCAACAAACTGGCGCTGCAGAAACCCCTGCGACCAAGACCGAAGCCACCACCAAGCTGGATACGGTCGTCGTCACCTCCGGCTCGCGCATCAAGCGCGACGCGTTCAGCTCGCCGGCCCCCATCCAGATCATCAAGAACGAAGACGCCGCACTCGCGGGCTTCACCTCCACCGCCCAGGTGCTGCAAAGCACGACCGTGACCGGCGGCCAAGGCCAGATCAACGCCGCGTTCGGCGGCTACGTCACCGACGGCGGCCCGGGCGCCAACACCGTGGGCCTGCGTGGCTTCGGCCCGACCCGCTCGCTGGTGCTGCTGAACGGCCGCCGCATGTCGCCGTCCGGCACCCGCGGCTCGGTCGGCGCTGCCGACCTGAACACGCTGCCCAACTCCATCGTCGACCGCATCGAAGTGCTGAAGGATGGCGCCTCGTCCATCTACGGCTCCGACGCCGTGGCCGGTGTGATCAACATCATCACCCGCAAGGACCTGGACTCCATCCGCCTTGACGCGGGCGCTACCGCGAGCGAGCACGGCGGCGGCAATTCCTACAACTTCTCCATCGCCGGCGGCCTGATCAAGGACAACTACCGCGTGCTGGCGTCGTACAACTTCAACGACAACACAGCGCAGACGCTGAGCCAGCGCGACTGGACCAAGTGCAACACCACCTACCAGCGCACCACCGCCGGTGGCGTGATGGGCGAGTGGGGCAGCGCCGACTACAAGGATCCGAAGACCGGCAAGCCCAAGTGCTACCCGACCGGCCTGACCGGTGAGAACGGTGTGACCATCAACACCATCGGCACCAACCTGACCGCCGGCACCCCTGCCACCAATGCGGTGGGCACGAGCTTCAACCGCTGGCGTCCGAACGCGGCCATCACGGGCGCGATGGCGGGCTACGAAGGGGTGGGCGGCGGCCAGACGACCAGCCTGCACGTGCGCGACACGTTCGACGAGCGCATGCTGAACAACACGCTGCTGTCGCCGATCCGCAATCACAACTTCTACGCCGAAGGCGCGATGGACCTGACGTCGCTCGGCGACGCCGAGTTGTACGGCGAACTGCTGTTCAACCGCCGCGAGTCCTCGCAAGTGGGCTTCCGCCAGCTGTCGCTGGACTACGCCAAGGGCAGCCCGCTGATCCCGGCCAACCTGGCTTTCAGCCAGGTCCAGGCGGCTCCCACGCTGATCACCAACGGCGCGGCCCTTGGCGTGCGCGGCTTCATCGGTGCCGGCAACAGCTACTCCAGCCAGGAAGTTGACTTCACGCGTGCCGTCGCCGGCCTGCGCGGCTCGTTCGGCAAGATCAACTGGGACTACGACGTCTCGGTGACCCACTCCGAAAGCAGCGCGTCCTACACCTTCGACGGCTTCGCGACCGACCGCCTGGCGCAGAGCCTGAACGTCACCTCCAACGGCAGTGGCGGCTTCAACTGCGTCAACACCGCCAACGGCTGCGTGGCCGCACCGGCACTGACGGCCGACGTCATCGGCGGCAAGCTGCCGGCGGCCTGGTTGGGCTTCGTCTACGGCAACTTCGTCGGCAACACGAAGTACAAGGAAACCGTGGTCACCGCCTCGACGACCGGCAAGCTCTTCAAGCTGCCCTACGGCGACCTGAAGGGCGCGTTCGGCGCGGAGTTCCGCAAGGCCTCCATCAACGACACGCCGTCGGAAGCCATGCAGAACGCCAACATCTACAGCTTCACGTCGGGCGCGCCGACACGCGGCAGCGACAAGGCCACCGACGTGTTCGCCGAACTTGAAGTGCCGGTGCTCAAGGACGTCACGTTGGCCAAGGAGCTGACGCTGAACCTGTCGGCACGCCGTGCGGACTACCAGTCCTACGGCACGGGCTCGACCCACAAGGTCGGCGCGCTGTGGGCGCCCGCAGGCTGGATCTCGGTGCGCGGCACCACTGGCACGTCCTACCGCGCTCCGGCGCTGTTCGAACAGTTCGTGGGTGCAACAACCGGCTTCCTGAGCTCGTCCAGCGACCCCTGCAACGACTACACCACCAAGGGTGCCGTGCGTGCAGCCAACTGCGCCAGCGAAGGCCTGCCGGCCAACTTCCAGCAGGTGAACGGCATCACCGCCATCACCTCGGGTGGCGCCACTTCTGGGCTCGCCGCTGAAACGTCCAAGAACGGCTCGTGGGGCATCATCCTGCAGCCGGGCCTGCCGACCGGCTGGGGTGACCTGTCGCTCGCCGTGGACCGCTTCGACATCAAGGTGGACAACGGCGTCTCGCGTGTCGGCGCCGGCAACATCCTGGGCAAGTGCTACGACGACCCGCAGTTCCGCACCGGTGGCAGCTTCTGCCGTCTGGTGACCCGCAACCCGGGCAACAACGCGCTGTCGGTGAACAACAGCTACATCAACCTGTCCACCGACGTCGTACGTGGCTATGACTTCACCGCGCGCTACACCAACGACGTCGGCATCGGCAAGCTGCGCGTGAACGTGACGGCGACGGAGTTCAAGGAGCAGTCGAGCAAGCTGTTCGCGACCGATGCGCTGGACGACACCAACGGCACCCTCGGTTCGCCGAAGTGGTCGGGCGCGATGGACGTGAACTACACGGTCAAGGGCTGGAACGTCTACTACGGCCTGGAATGGGTCGGCAAGCAGTCGAACTACGAGTACTACGGCATCGACCCCGCCACGGCAGCGTACAAGATCGACACGCCGAACTACTTCCTGCATTCCATGTCGCTGTCCTACAGCGACGCGGTGGGCAAGTGGAAGGTGACGGCTGGCGTGCGCAACATCGCCGACAAGACGCCGCCGCTGATCTCTGCGGTCACGACCTACGGCAACAACCGCATCGGCAATGCCTCGCTGTACAGCGGCTATGACCTGCAAGGCCGCCGCGTCTTCATGAACGTCTCCAAGACCTTCTAATCGGCAAACGGTCCATCGCCCTGGCAACCCCGGTTGCCAGGGCTTTTTTTCAGGTGTGATTTCCATGCAAAGCTACTTGAACAAACTGGCGCGGCTGCTGGCTGTCGCCGGCGCAGGGCTGGCGGTGTGCCCCGCCACGTTGATGGCGCAGGCGGCCCCCGCCGCGCCCATCCGCGTCCCCACCGTCGAGACGCTGGCCCAGTTCCCCGGCATGACCGGCTTCCAGATCTCCCCGGACGGCAAGCACATGATTGCCCTGCAGAGCCAGGGCGATAACCGCACCATCCTGGTCTGGAAGTTGGCCGATCTGGCGGCCAAGCCCACGGTCATTGGCGCCAGCAACATGCAGATCTCCAGCGTGTCGTTCCTGAAGAACGACATGCTGCAGGTCAACATGACGCAGCCCTACGACCTGCGCGGCGATGAGACCCTCAAGGTCTTCATCAACAAGCTGTACTTCACCGACCTGGAGGGCAAGAACTGGATCGAGCCGATGGCGGCCACCGAGATCCCGCGCTCCGAGATCGCCAAGAAGGCGGCGGCCCTGGCCAACCCGACGGTGTTGAACCGGCTGCTGTCCGACCCCGAGAACGTCATCGTCGTCAGCGACTCGGGCAACGCGTCCAACCGCGACGTCTACCGCTACAACCTGCGCAGCAACAAGGCCCAGCGCATCATGCGGCTGAGCGAATCGGACAGCAACGTGTTCGTCAACAGCAAGGGTGTCGTCTGGGCCAAGTCGCGCCTGAACACCGACGGCCAAGGCGCCTTTGTCGCGCTCGACTTCCGCAACAAGGATGGCGACTGGGAAGAACACTTCCGCAACTATGTGAAGAACCGCGACGTCGTCGACGTCATCGCGGTCGGCACCAAGCCTGGCACGGCCATCATCAGCAGCAACGTGGGACGCGAGTTCGCGGGGCTGTACGAGTACGACATCGCCAGCCGCAAGACGACCGCCACGCTGTTCGAGCACAAGTATTTCGACGCCACCGGCGTGCGCTCCTTGCGCACCGACGACTCACCGCCCGACGACGCCTACGACGGCTACACCTACAACGGCCACCTGGGCCGGGACACGCAGCATTGGGTCAACGAGAAACTGGATTCCGTCGTGCGTGGCGTCGGCCAGGCGCTGGGCATCAAGGAGATCAATCAGGAGTTCGTCGGAGTGGCCAGCGGCGAGCGCGCGGCCGTGCGTTCGTTCGACGGCGTGTCCGTGCGGCTCACAGGCTATGTGGGTGGCGAGACGCCCACCTACCTGATCCGCGTCAGCGGCCTGACCTACCCGACCGAGCACTACCTGCTGCGCGGTCAGAGCATCCAGCTGCTCGCCAAGGAGCGCCCGGACATCGACAAGCGCGCGCTCGGTACGGCGCGCTTCGTCTACTACAAGGCGCGCGACGGCCTGAACATCCCGGCCTACCTGACCGTGCCCAACCCGCAGCTGTGCGGTGCCGGGCCCTACGCGGCGGTTGTGCACCCGCACGGCGGCCCCTGGGGGCGCGACTACATGGACTACGACACCTCGGGCTGGGTGCCGCTGCTGGTGTCGCAGTGCCGCGTCGTGCTGCAGCCGCAGTTCCGCGGCTCGGCCGACTGGGGCCGCACGCTGTGGTACGCAGGCGACCGCGAGTGGGGCCAGAAGATGCAGGACGACAAGGACGACGGCGCCAAGTGGCTGGTCAGCGAGAAGCTGGCCGACCCCAAACGCATCGCCATGTTCGGCTTCTCCTACGGTGGCTATTCGGCATTCGCCGCGTCGGTGCGCCCGAACGGGCTCTACAAGTGCGCCATCGCCGGCGCCGGCGTGTCGGACATCGAGCGCATCTGGGCCAAGTTCTTCACCAACCCGTACTTCCAATCTGCCCAGGAACCCACCGTGCGCGGCCTGAGCCCATTAAGCAAGGCGGACAAGATCGAGATCCCCATCATGGTCTACCACGGTGAGCGGGATCAGGTCGTGCCCATCATCCAGTCGGAGCTGTTCGTCAACAAGGCCAAGGCGGCCGGCAAGCCGGTGGAGTACCACGTACTGGCCGACTACGCCCACGGCCCCGCCTGGACGCGAAAGATCATGGCCGACCAGTTGGGCCTGATCAGCAACTACCTCGGCAAGGGTTGTGGCGGCGGCGGTCTCTGACTGTTGACCCCTCGCCCAGGCGCCCCCGCTGCACGCGGGTCGTCTGGTCGGTCCCCCGAGGGGACGACGATGCTTGGCAGATCGACCGCCAAGCACATCGCCAACGCGGGCCGGCTTGGGAGCGGCCCGGCGCTCGGCCCGCAAGGAAGGCACCGCGAGGTGCCTTTTTCTTTGGTCGCTGCGACGAGCAGCCTCAAACCTTCAACGTGAACGGATTGAAGCTGGTGTCGCGGTCGTAGTAGTCCAGCCCCTCGACCCGCTTCAGGAAGGCGATGAAGCGTGCCGTGACCGGGAACAACACCGCCTCCCAGATCAGCTTGAAGATGTACTGCGCAACGAACACGGCGAGCAGTTGCTCCTGCGGCCAGATGCCCCAGAACGCAATGGTCAGGAAGAGGCCGGTGTCCAGCAGCTGACCCACGGCCGTGGAGCCGACGATGCGCGCCCACAGGTAGCGGCCGTTGGTGGCGACCTTCATCTTGGCCATCACGAAGCTGTTGGCAAAGCTGCCAGCGGCAAAGGCGATCATCGAACCGGCCACGACGCGCCAGGTGTTGCCGAACATGGCCTCGACATGCAGTTGGTAGGCATCCATGAAGCCATTGCGCGCCGGAGGCAGGTGGACGATGACAAACGCCATGAAGGCCGCGAACAGCAACGCCCCGAAGCCGGCCCAGACGACGCGGCGGTCACGGCCATAGCCGTAGACCTCGGTCAGCACGTCGCCAAAGATGTAGCTGATAGGGAAGAAGAACAGATCCGCCCCGAAGGTGACCGTACCGATCAGCGGCAGATCAACCTGTGCGGCCTTGGCCGGGCCGATCAGGTTGGCGCACAGCAGCACGCAGACGCAGGCGGCCATGATCAGGTCGTAGTACTTGAAGCTGCGGGCAGGCGTTGTCATCGAGGAGCCTCGTTTGGCGAAGCGCGCAGGTTAACGGCTCGCGCAGTGCCCGCGCCATCGCTTGCCGACAAGACCCGCGGGGCGATAGGCGAGGCCTTCAGCGCCCTTTGGCGTTGAGCTTGAAGGCGCTGACCACCTGCACCATGCGGCCCGCCTGCTGGTTCAGGCTGTCGGCGGCTGCCGCCGCCTCCTCCACCAGTGCGGCGTTCTGCTGCGTGACCTGGTCCAGGTGCGTGATCGCCTGGTTGATCTGGCCGATGCCGGTCGTCTGCTCCTGGGCGGCCGTGCTGATCTCGGTGAGCAGTGTGGCGACGGATCTGACCTGCTCGACGATGCCGTCCATCGAGCTCCCGGCGTTGGCCACCAGCCGGCTGCCCACCTCGACCCGCTCGACGCTGGCGCCGATCAGGCTCTTGATCTCCTTGGCCGCATCGGCCGAGCGGCCCGCCAGGCTGCGCACCTCGCCGGCGACGACGGCGAAGCCCCGCCCCTGCTCGCCGGCACGGGCGGCCTCGACGGCGGCGTTCAGCGCCAGGATGTTGGTCTGGAAAGCGATGCCATCGATGACGCCGATGATGTCGGCGATCTTGCGAGATGCTGCGCTGATGCCCTGCATGGTGGTGACCACGTCGCCCACCACTTGACCGCCGGCAGCGGCCGCCTGGCAGGCCGACTCGGCCTGCTGGCTGGCCAGGCGGGCGGTGTCAGCGTTGCTGCGCACCGTGGCGCTGAGCTGCTCGACGGCGGCCGCGGTCTGCTCCAGGCTGCTGGCCTGGCTCTCGGTGCGCTGGGACAGGTCGGCATTGCCCGACGCGATCTCGCCCGCACCCGTGGAGATGCTCTCGGCGCCCTGGCGCTCCTCGCTGACCATGCCGGCCAGGCCCTGCCGCATGTCCTGCAGGCCCTGCAGCAACTGGCCGGCCTCATCGGTGCCGCTGACTTCGATCTCGCTGACCAGATCACCGCTGGCCACGCGGTGGGACGCCTCCAGCGCCACCTGCAGCGGGCGGGTGATGCTGACCGTCAGGGCCCACGCCATGCCCACGGCCAACGCGAGCACCGCCAGGCCGGCCACCGCAATGGCCGTCACGGTGCGCTGGTGGCTGGCATTGGCGGATGCCGTGGCGGCGGCGGTGCGCTGCTGCTGCAGGTTGATGAAGGCCACCAACTCGGCCACCGCCTTGGTCAGCAGCGGGTCGATCTTGTCGGTGATGACCTTGCCGGCCTGCTCGGTGTTGAACTGCGCGGCCAGATCGACCGCCTCCTTGAAGCGCGCATCCATCTGCGCATCGATGTCGGCCAGACGCGAGAAGAGGGCCTTCTCTTCAGCGGTGAGGTCTTCCGACTGCAACCGCGACTTGATGCCCAGATAGGTGGCCCGCTGCTTCTTGGCCTCGGCCTCATCCTTCTGCACGCCGGCCACCTCGGTCTGCAGGCCCATGTTGCGCACGGCCACGGCACTGCTGAGCAGGGCGGTGCGCATGTCCACAGCCAGGTCCTGGCGCGCAGCGGCGCTCTGCAGGGTGGTGAGCAGCGCACTGCGGCTGGCACCACTGCTGAGGAGGGCACCGATCAGAAGCGCGCAGGCGGCGAGCAGGATCAGCGCGAAACCCAGGCCCAATCGCAGGCCGATCTTCAGATGTCGCAGGTTCATGGCAAGGCTTCGGCGAGAGGGGGAGCCCGGCACGGCAACGGTCGCAACGACCGGCCGCAGCGAGTGCGACTCGAGGTCGGTTCGCTCAGCCCTTGTAGATGCCGCAGCCGACGAAGGTGTCGCCCACGCGCTCCAGGTACATGAGCTTGCCCTCGATCTTCTGGGTCGCGGGGTTCAGGAACTTGTAGCCTTCGGACCAACCCTTGCCCTTGGTCTTGGCCAGGTCCACCAGCATCTGGATCAGCGGCTTGCCGTCGGGGTCCTTGAGACCGATCAGGTCCTTGCCGATCAGCTTGGGGTTGGCGCCGTGCGCGAGGTTCTTGCCGTTCAGGTCGTAGACGATGACGTACAGGTCGCGGTCCTTGAACTGCTTGCCGTTGGTGAACTCGTCGTAGGCCTTCTCGGCACCCTGGGCCTTGATGAGGGCCACGGCCTTCTTGACCATCGCCTCGGCCTCCGCGGCTGTGCCCTGGTCGGCTGCGCGTGCGGCGCCGCTCATCAGCAAGCCCATCAAGGCGAAGGCAAAAAGTTGGAACAGACGTGTGAAGCGAGTCATGTGGAAATCTCCTGCTCGTAGTGTTCGCCAGCCACAGGCGGGCCGGACGGCGCACGCCATCGGCTTGCGCGGCGTCCTTCGAGCCTAGTGGACTTGGGCGGCCTTGGCGAGGCGTATCCACTGCTCGACACCCCCACGCGCTCACGGGCACCGGGCGGGCGTGTGCAATTCGCGCCGCGGCGGCGGCAAGAGCTGCATGGATGTGCGTTGGGGGCCGCTCAGTGCGACGGCGTCGCCCTGTTCACCAGCCGCAGCAGCGTCTGGTGCAGCTTGGCCGTGTCGATGGGCTTGGTCAGAAAGTCGTTCATGCCCGCCGCGAAGGCGTCGTTGCGCTCCGACACCAGGGCCGCCGCTGTCAGCGCGACGATGGGCAGCTCCTCGGCGCTGAAGTGCTTGCGCAGCTCGCGCGTGGCGTCGTGACCGCCCATGACGGGCATCTGCACGTCCATCAGCAGGATGTCGAAGGGCTTGCCGACGCTGGCGGCGGCCAGCACGGCCTCGATGGCCTGGCGGCCGTCGCTGGCCTGGGCCACCTCCATGCCCCACTGCTCCAGCTGCGCCACGGCAATGAGCATGTTGACCGGGTGGTCCTCCGCAATCAGCACGCGGCGGCCGTGCAAGGCCTCCTGCGCCGCGCCACTGGCACGTGTCTCGCGCGGCTGGTGGGCCATGGGCGCGGGCGCCCCGGGCAGGGGCAGTTCGGCCCAGAAGGACGAACCCTGGCCCACCACGCTGCGCATGCCGACCTCGCCGCCCATCAGCGTGGCCAGCTCGCGGCAGATGGACAGGCCCAGCCCCGTGCCGCCAAAGCGCCGCGTCGTCGAATCGTCGGCCTGCGTGAAGGGTTGGAACAGGCGCGCCTGCTGCTCGGCCGCGATGCCAGGGCCGGTGTCGCTGACCTCGATGTGCACCCACTCGCCCACGCTGCCCTGGCTGTTGCGGCTCATGGCCTTGACGCTGACGGTGATGCCGCCTTGGGCGGTGAACTTGAGCGCGTTGGTCAGGTAGTTGGACAGGATCTGGCGCGTGCGCAGCGGGTCGCCGAAGACCCAGCTCGGCAGGGCCGGGTCGATCTCGACGGCAAAGCTCAGGCCGCGTGCCTGCGCCAGCGTCAGGTAGGCCAGGCGGATGGACGCGAGCAGCTCGCGCAACGAGAACGGCTGGCTCTCCAGCGTCAGCCGGCCGGCTTCGATCTTGGAGAGGTCGAGGATGTCGGAGATCAGGCCCGACAGGCTCTCGGCGCTGTCCATCATCTGGTTGAGGTAGTCGCGCCGCTGCATGTCGCTGATGTCGGGCTGCTGTGCCAGGCGACCCAGGCCCAGCAGCCCGTTGAGCGGTGTGCGGATCTCGTGGCTGGTGTTGGCCAGGAAGGCGCTCTTGGCGCGGTTGGCGGCCTGGGCTTCGTCCTTGGCATGGGCGAGCTGGTCTTCCACGCGGCGGCGCTCGGTGATGTCTTCGATGATCCAGATCGTGCCGCCCCGGCTGGGGTGGGCGGGGTCCACGGCCTGGGCCAGCAGGCGGGCCAGGAAGGTGGAGCCGTCACGGCGGCGCATGGTGCGCTCGGTCTCGACCTGTTCACCGGCGGCCAGGCGCGGGCCCAGCTCGCGGCCGACCGATTGCCAGTCCTCCACCGCAGGCCAGACGACGCTGCCATGCTGGCCGATCAAGCCGCCGCGCTCCCAGCCGAACATGGCCTCCACGCGCGGGTTGGCCAGCACGAATTGCTGATCGCGTGTCAGCGTGATGCCGATGGACGCGTTCTCGAGGATGGCGCCGTGCACGAGGCGGGTGCGCTCGCTCTCGCTCACATCGCGGGCATAGAGCACCAGGTAGTTCTGGCCGTCCATCTCGAAGGGTGCAACCGACACCAGCATGGAGACGACACTGCCATCCTTGCGCCGGAAGGCGATGGGCCGGTTGCTGGCCATGCCGTCGCGCCGTATGGCGTCGCGGATGCTGTCGCGGTCGGCCGGGTTCTGCCAGATACCGATCTCGGCCGAGGTGCGCCCAACCACCTCTGCACTGCTCCAGCCCGTCAACGCCTCGAAGGCCTTGTTGACCATCGCATAGCGCCCGCTGTCGGCTTCGGTGAGCGTGATCAGGTCGGGGCTGGTGGACACCAGGTGCGACAGCAGGCCTTCGGAGCGGCGCAGTGCATCCTGCGCGCGGCTCTGCTCGGTCTGGTCGGTGAAGAAGGTCAGCGTGGCCAGTCCGCTCGCGGTCTCGACGCGCACGCTGGTGGCCTGCACCAGGCGGCGCCTTCGCGACAGCGTGCGCAGCCGGTACTCGGCCATGGGCTGCATCGCGCCGGGCGACAGGCCTTCCAGCCGCGCAGCCTGCTGGCGCGCGGTCTCGTCGTCGCCGGGCTCGTAGTGGCTGAACAGGTCCTGCCCGATCATGCTGGAGCGTTGCGCATAGCCGAACATGGCCATGGCCGCCGGGTTGGCGTCCACCACACGGCCCCAGCGGTGCAGCACCAGCGGGCTGGGCGAGCGGCGAAACAGCTCGCGGTAACGCGTCTCGGTGGCCTGCACGGTCTGCTCGGCAGCCACCTCGTGTGTCACGTCCCGCCCGACACCCCAGTAGCCGCGAAAGTTGCCCAGCGCATCAAAGCGCGGCTCGCCGCTGATGGACACCCAGCGCGGGCTGCCATCGAGGCCGGTGCGGCGCGCCACCATGCCGTGGAAGGCACGGTGTGATTCAAGGTCCGCGCGGTGGGCGTCGAGCTCGTCGTCGGACAGGCCCATGCCGTCGACCTCCCAGGGCGTCTTGCCCAGGCGCGCTTGCAGGTCCAGGCCCGAGCTGCCGGCGCGCTCCTCGGCCACATGGGTGAAGCGGAACTCGCGGTTCATCTCCCAGTACCAGTCCACCGCCATGCCCAGCAGGCCGCGAAAGCGCGCGGTGCGCTCCTCGGCCTCGGCCAGTGAACGCTGCACCATGCGCAGCAAGCCGAAACCGGCGATGAGGCCGGATCCGAACAGGCAGAGCTGCACCGCGCTGCGCAAGAACAGGCTGTTCATGGCCATCGGGTGGGTGGCCCAGCCCAGGCCCTCGGCCACGCCCATGCCCACCAGCCCCGCGCCGCCCAGCAGCGTCAGCATCAGGCCCGCGCGCAGCCCCAGCATGCCGGTGGCGAAGGTGACCACCAGGCTCATCAGCGTCAGGCTCAGCGCCCACAAGCCCAGGTCGCGTGACACCGCCACGACCACGGGCAAGGCCATGACCAACGCCATCATGCCCAGCGAGATCAGCCTGCGGTCGCTGCGGCGCGGACCGCGCGACAGGAACACCAGGCGCAGCGTCGCCAGCACCGCGATCAGCAGCGCCAGCAACGGTGGCGCCAGGCCATCCAGCCATTCGTGGGGCTGGCGCGTGAACCACAGCAGCACGGCGACGGGCGGGAATATCGGTGCGCACGCCATCAGGAAGACGCGCGAAGCCTGCCACTGCATGCTGCTCTGCAGCTGCTCCCGTTGCTGCTCGGCGGGCGCCGCGTGGCCGACGAGGCTGCTCAGGGCGTCGCCGTCGCGGCCCATGCTCAAGCCAGGCTTGCGCGGGTGGCCTGGGCCACGGCACGAGCGCGCTCGGCGAAGTCGGCACCCTGGCTGGCGTAGAGGATGGCGCGCGAGGAGTTCACCACCAGCGGCGCGCTGCGGCCGGCGGCCCGGACGACGGCCGCAGCGTCACCGCCTTGCGCGCCGACACCCGGCACCAGCAGCGGCAGCGTGGGCGCGAGGGCGCGCACGCGCGCGATCTCTTCGGGATAGGTGGCGCCCACGACGAGGCCAAGCTGGCCGTTGCGGTTCCACTGCGTCTCGGCCAGGTAGGCCAGGTGCTCGAACAGGCGCGGCTGGCCGGGCACGTCCGCCAGGCGCTGCATCTGCCAGTCGTCGCCACCCTTGTTGGACGTGCGGCACAGCAGGATGGCGCCTTTGCCCTCGTAGGCGAGGTAGGGCTCGATGGAGTCGAAGCCCATGAACGGCGACAGCGTGACGGCGTCGGCCTGGTAGCGGACGAATGCCTCGCGGGCGTACTGCTCGGCAGTGGAGCCGATGTCGCCGCGCTTGGCATCGAGGATGACGGGCACGCCGGGCGCCACGTCATGGATGTGCGAGATGAGGCGCTCGAG
>Ga0187845_1000073_pt1 | contig 52389 bp, 44 predicted proteins | sample SpaLakP09_SKY_68_FD_134515 | JGI IMG/M metagenome (GOLD analysis project Ga0187845, IMG submission 134515) | Oligotrophic lake water microbial communities from Sparkling Lake, Wisconsin, USA - SP09_SKY_68 | ecosystem: Environmental > Aquatic > Freshwater > Lake | place: USA: Sparkling Lake... | reverse complement strand
GCGGGGCGCCCACAAGAAGGGCCAGTCCTGGGAAGGGCGGGGCGACTGCATCGACTGCCACCAGTGCGTGGTCGTCTGCCCCATGGGCATCGACATCCGTGACGGCAGCCAGCTGGAATGCATTAATTGCGGTCTCTGCGTCGATGCCTGTGACGACATTCTGGGACGCCTGGGCCGGCCGACCGGGCTGATCGCCTATGACACGGACTCGGCCGTCGCCGCCCGGGCCTGCGGGCAGAAGGCGGTCTACAAGCTCGTCCGTCCCCGCACGATCTATTATGCGCTGGCGCTTTGCCTGGTGTCGGGTCTCACCGTCTGGGGGCTGATCAGCCGGCCCCAGGCCGATGTGCATATCATCCGCGACCGAAATCCGATCTTCGTGCGCATGCATGATGGCGCAGTCCGCGACGGCTACACCCTGAAGATAGCCAACCGGACCTTTGCCGACCGCCGGTTCGAGGTCGCCTTTGCGGACCTGCCGGGGGCCAGGCTCAGCCAGCCGGGGCAGCCGCACAATTCGAGCGTCGAGGTTCTGGTTCCCGCCGACCAGGTCGTGGCCGTGCGGGTCTTTGTCACCGCGCCACCCGATCCAGACCGCCCGGCCAGCCTGCCGGGCCGCTTCGTGGTCCGTTCCGGCGACATCCGGACCGAGGCCAGGACCGTCTTCCTTTCCGGAGCTCTGAACCCGCAATGACCCTGGCCACAACACCCCAGTCGACGCCGGTCCCGCCCCCGGAGAAGGGCCGGATCACCGGGTGGCATGTGCTGTTTGCTGTGGTGGCGTTCTTCGTCATCGTCATCGGCGTCGATGCCTTCTTCATCGTCAAGGCTTACAGCACCTTTTCCGGCGAGGTGGCGTCCAACCCCTACGAGGCCGGACTGGCGTTCAACCGCACCCTCGCCCTGCGGGAGAAGGAAGCGGCGCTCGGCTGGTCGGCCGTGGTCGAGACCCCCCGCCCCGGCATTGTGGCCGTGCAGATGAAAGACCGGACCGGCCAGCCGCTGACGACCCTCTCGCTGACGGGTACCCTGGAGCGTCCGGCGACAGAGACAGGCCGTCAGGTTCTCGATTTCAAGCCGACCGGCGAGGGCTGGTACGAGGCCCGGGCCACGCTCGACGGGGCCTGGGACCTGAGGGCGGTCGCCCGCAATGCCCGTGACCAGTTCGAGGTCGAAACCCGACTGGTTGCGCCATGAGCCAGAGCCTGGCCGTCGCGCGCGATCTGGAAGCCTTCGTCCGACGCGATGCGGCGGGCCGGGGGCGGCTTGACCTGCTGGTCAACGGCGCGCGCTGCGCCGGCTGTATCGGCAAGATCGAAAAGGCGGTCCAGGCCCTGCCGGGTGTCGACGGTGCGCGTCTCAACCTGACGACCGGCAAGCTGGCGGTCGAGCTGGACCGGTCTGCGGCTGATCCGGACCGGGTCGTGCAGGCGGTCGAGGGCCTGGGCTATCGCGCCTGCCTGTTTGACCCCGCCGAGGCGGTGGCGGCCCAGGATCGCGAAGGCCGCGAACTGGCCGTCGCCCTGGGGGTCGCCGGCTTCGGGGCTGGCAATGTCATGATGTTCACGGTGCCGGCCTGGGCCGGGCTGTTCGGCCAGGAGCTGAACGGCTCGACCCTGACGGTGATGTACTGGATGGCAGCCCTGGTCGCCACGCCATGCGCCCTGTTCGCCGGCCAGACCTTCTTCCGGTCGGCCTGGGCCTCGCTGCGGCGGGGCAAGGCCAATATGGACGTGCCGATCTCGATCGGCGTCCTGCTGACCCTCGTGGTCAGCTTCTCCGAGACCCTGCTGCACGGACGTCACGCCTATTTCGACGCCGCCGTGACGCTGCTGTTCCTGCTACTGATCGGTCGTTATCTGGACCATCGCCTCAGGGCCAATGCCCGTTCGGCGGCGCGGGATCTTTTGGCCCTGCAGTCGCCGGTGGTGATGCGGCTGGACGGCGATGTGGAGCAGGGGGTTCCCGTCGCTGAGGTCAGGGTCGGTGACCGGCTGAGCCTCTCGCCCGGCGACCGGGTGCCGGTCGACGGCACGGTGGAGTCCGGCGTCTCCGAACTCGACAATGCCCTGATCACCGGCGAGACGGCGGTAGTCACTGTGGCGGCCGGCTCGGCCCTGCATGCCGGGGCCCTGAACCTGACCGGTCGTCTGGTCATGAGGGCGACGGCGGTCAGCGAGGACTCGACCCTCTCGGCCATCGCCCGTCTGATGGAGGCCGGCGCCCAGAGCCGCTCGGCCTATGTGCGCCTGGCCGACAAGGCCGCAGCCCTTTATGTCCCGATTGTTCACACCGCAGCGGCCCTGACCTTTGTCGGGGGCTGGGCCCTCGGGCTGGGACCGCGCGAAGCCCTGCTGCGGGCGGCCGCCGTCCTGATCGTCACCTGCCCCTGCGCGCTTGGCCTCGCGGTTCCGGCCGTCCAGGTCGCGGCCAGCAGCCGGCTGTTCCGCAAGGGCGTGCTGGTCAAGTCCGGGGCGGCCCTCGAACGGCTGGCCGAGGTCGATCATGTCGTGTTCGACAAGACCGGGGTCCTGACCCAGGGCCAGCCGCGCCTGATGGACGCGCCTCCGCACCTGGTCGCCCTGGCCGCGCCCCTGGCCCGCGCCTCGCGCCATCCCCTGGCCCGGGCCCTTGCGGCCTCGGCCGGCATCGGCCTGGTCGCCCACGACTGCGTCGAGACAGCCGGGCAGGGGATCGAGGGGATGATTGATGGACGCCGCGCCCGTCTCGGCCGGGCGGCCTTTGTCGGCGTTGCGAGCGGCGGTGGCAGCGAAACCGAGCTGTGGTTCGGCTTCGACAGCGACGTGAAGGTCCGCTTTGCCTTTGAGGACCAGCCCCGGGCCGACATGGCCGAAACCGTGGCCGAGCTGCGCCGCATGGGGCTTGGCGTCGAGATCCTGTCGGGCGACCTGGCGGCTCCGGTACAGCGCATCGCCGACAGCCTCGGCGTTGCCTGGCAGGCGGGGCTGACGCCGTTCGACAAGTCCGCCGCCATCGACCGGCTGAAGGCCGAGGGCCGCAAGGTCCTGATGGTCGGCGACGGCCTCAATGATGCGGCGGCCCTGGCCCGCGCCCACGCCTCCATGGCCCCCGGTGCTGCGGTCGACGTGGCCCAGAACGCCGCCGACCTGGTGTTCACCGGCACCGAGCTGGGGGCCGTCACCCGCGCCATCCGGGTCGCCCGGACGGCCCGCCAGCGGGCGCTGGAGAACTTTGCCTTTTCGGCCCTCTACAATCTGGTGGCCGGCCCGGCGGCCATGTTCGGCCTGATCAATCCGTTCATTGCCGCCCTGGCCATGTCGGGATCCTCGATCGTCGTGCTGCTCAATGCCATCCGCCCGGAACTGGCCTGGAGGCGCAAATGAACATCCTGCTGTTTCTCGCACCGGTCTCGGTCGCCCTCGGCGGCCTGGGTTTGGCCGCCTTCCTGTGGACCATGCGGGCTGGCCAGTACGAGGACCCGAGGGGCGACGCCGAGCGGATCCTCTACGACCATCTCGAAGATCTTCCGCCGGTGGCTCCCCGCGATTGATCCAGATCAGGGCCGGCGAATCTGGCGAAGGCAGAATGGCCTGATCCGCAGGAGTATTCGCCATGACCCTCGTATCGGCCCTGGAGCCTGAAGCCCGCAGCTCGGCCCCGTCGCGCCACGATCTGCTGCGCCGGTACGACAGTCGCGCGCCGCGCTACACCAGCTATCCGACCGCCCTGGAGTTCTCCGGCGAGGTCACCGGCGAGGTCTATGGCCACTGGCTTTCCAGCCTCGATCCGAGCGAACCGGTTTCGGTCTATGCCCACATTCCGTTCTGCAACCGGCTGTGCTGGTACTGCGGCTGCAACACCCGGGTCGTGAAAAAGCAAAGCCTGATCAGCGACTATGTCGGCTATCTGGTCGACGAACTGGCCTTGGTCGAGGCCCATCTGCCGGGCAAGCTCCGGGCCGGGGCCATTCACCTGGGCGGGGGTACGCCCAACACCCTGTCGCGCGACGACCTCGTCACCCTGTTCGGCGCGCTGAGACACGTCTTTGCCTTCACGCCGGGCGTGGAGATCTCGGCCGAGCTGGATCCGGCCATCCTGACCCAGGCCTGGGTGACGGCGGCCGCCTATCATGGCCTGACGCGGGCCAGCCTCGGCGTGCAGGACCTGGCCCCCCACGTTCAGGAAGCGGTCAACCGGATCGAGCCCTTCGAGGTGGTGGCGCGGGCGGTCGGCTGGCTGCGCGAGGCCGGCATCGCTTCGATCAACCTCGATCTCATGTACGGCCTGCCGCGCCAGACCGTGGACGATGTGGTCTCGACCCTCGATTCGGTCCTGACCCTGCGCCCCGAACGCATCGCCCTGTTCGGCTATGCCCACGTGCCCTGGGCCCGGCCGCATCAGCAACTGCTGGATGAGACGGCCCTGCCGGATGCGACGGCACGGCTCGACCAGAGCGAGGCCGCCGCCGAACGCCTGCTGCGCGCGGGCTATGTGGCGATCGGCCTCGACCATTTCGCCCTGCCCAGCGACGGCCTGGCCATCGGCGCAGCGACGGGGACCCTGCGACGCAATTTCCAGGGCTACACCACCGATCCGCATCCGACCCTGCTGGGGATCGGCGCGTCGTCGATCGGCCGCCTGCCGCAGGGCTATGTCCAGAACGTGTCCAGCGAAGTCGCCTGGCGGGCGGCGATCTGCGAGGGCCGCCTGCCGGTGGCCCGGGGCGTCGCCCTCACGGCCGACGATCGTCTGCGGGCCGATGTCATAGAACGACTGATGTGCGATTTCAGTGTGGACCTCGGCGAGATCACGACCCGGCACGGCCTGGGGCCGGCGGTCTTTGCGGATGAAGCCCGACGCCTGCGCGCGCTGGCCTCTGACGGCCTTCTGATCCTTGACGGTGACCGGCTGACCATTACCGAAGCCGGGCGGCCTTTCGTGCGGCTGGCGGCACGGGGTTTCGACCGGCGCTCAAAGGACGAGGATGGCTTCTCCCGGGTCCTCTAGAGCCACCCGCGAGCGACGCGAGCGCTTGATCCCGATCAAGGCAGCCTGAAACGTCGTAGGTCAGCATCCTGGCAATGAATCAGGACCCTGACGATTGCAGTCTGGCCGCCGTGCCGCTCTTCGCGCCGATGTCGACGTCGGCGCGTCTCGACCTGCAGCAGGTCAGTGAGTTGCGGCCCTTCGAGAGGGGCGCCGTGCTGGGGGGGCAGGAGCGCGACAGCCTCCTCGTTTTGCTGTCCGGTGCCGTCGCCCTGGGGGGTCATGAGGCCGACCGGGTCGCGGTGCTGTCGACCTTCCGGGCTCCCTGCGTTCTCAACCTCGCCTGCGTGATGGTTCAGGCCGATTGTGAGATCCGCTGGCGAGCCCTTCAGGCCGGAGCCCTCCTGAACCTGCCCGGGCCCACATTCCGCAAGGCCCTCGCCGGGGACCCCGGTCTGGCGGCCCGCGCCATCAGCGAACTGGCCCTGGCGCATCAGCGACTGCTGTCTGGTGCCGCCAGCCAGAGGCTGCGGTCCTCAGAACGCCGGGTGGCCGCCTATCTGCTGTCGCTGACGGCGGTGACGACAGGGCGCGTCACGGTCCATCTGCCCTACGACAAGAACCTGCTCGCCGCGCTACTGGGCATGACGCCGGAGAACTTCTCCCGGGCCATGGGTCGCCTTGTGGAGCTGGGTGTCAGGGTCAAGGGAAGTGATGTCTCGATCGAACAGGTCGAGCGTCTGCGCGCGGACCCTGCCGGCTAGCGATGAGGCCATCGCCCGCCCATTGCCTTCGGACCCATTCCACCGCAATGGCAGCGTCGCAAAACCAGACTAGGGTCGGGTCATGGGCAAGCTGACACCACAAACGGGCCTTGGCCCTGTTTCTCCGCTCGTCTTGGCGATGCTGTGCCTCATGACGTTGCGCCCCGGTCCCGTCGCGGCTCATCCGGGCCATGCCGTTCAGCCGGTCGCACCGGCTCAGGGCCCTGATCGCGCTTCTCGGCCCGAGACGCGGCGCTGGCTGGCGGGTGACCACCATGTCCACAGCTGGTTCAGTGTCTCGCTCAAGCCCTCGGCTGACCCGACCCAGCCGCCCGTTCTGGTCAAGGCAGGGGACGCCAGCAACCCCATTACCGTCAATGCCCGTCAAGCGGCCGCACATGGCCTGGCCTGGATGGTCGCAACCGATCATGGCGGACCAAACCATGCCCGGCTGAACCGAGACGAGGCCTATCCGGAACTCGTGCGGTCACGCCGCGAGACGCCTGGCGTCCTGCAGTTCTGGGGCATGGAACTGGATACGCCTGCGGCCGAGCATTCCAGTGTGATCCTGCCGCGCTCCGAAGGCGAGCGCGACGGCCTGTTCGGCATCGAGCGGCAATACAACCGGCGCGAACCCTGGCCGGCCGATCCCGCCCGCGACCAGGAGGCCTTCATGCTGGAGGCCCTGCGCCACATGAGGGCCCTGCCCAGGCCGCCCCTCGTCATCGCCAACCATCCTTCCCGGTCGGCGACGGACATCGGTCGCTACGGGCTCGTTTCCCCATCCGAACTCCGGAACTGGAACGACACCGCGCCAGATGTGGCGGTGGGTATGGAGGGAGCTCCGGGCCACCAGGCCACGGCCCTGAAGCCGGACGGCTCCCTCGATCCCAAGGGCGACAGGGGCGGCTATTCGCGGTCGCCGACACTCGGTGGCTTTGACCAGATGACCGCGCGGCTGGGCGGGTTCTGGGACGCCATGCTGGGCGAAGGGCGCCGCTGGTGGATCACCTCGACCTCGGACTCCCACCGCCACTACACCGAAGGCGGCAGCGATTTCTGGCCGGGCGAGTATTCAAAGACCTATGTGAAGGCCAACCGCACCTATGAAGACGTGCTGGACGGCCTGCGCCATGGTCGGGTCTTCGTGACCATGGGCGATCTGGTCTCCGAGGTCGACGTCACAGTCATGACCGCAGACGGACACCGGCGGGCCGAGATCGGGGGGCGGCTGGAGGTCGCGGCCGGAAGCGACGTCGTTGTCGTCATTCGGGTACGTGATCCGGCCGGCAAGAACTTCGGCGGGGTTTCGCCGCAGGTGGCGCGCATCGACCTGGTCCAGGGCGATGTCACCGGACCGGCGTCGGACCGCAGCCTCGACGCCAACCCCACGACCCGGGTTGTCCGGCGCTTCACGCCTTCAGCCTGGGCGCGGGAAGGAGAAGTTCTGTCGATGGTCCATGTGATCCGCTCCGTGAAGGGGGCGGGCTATGTCCGGGTGCGGGGTACCAGCGGCACCGAACTGGAGCCGACGGCTGATCCACTCGGGGAGGACCCCTGGAGCGACCTCTGGTTCTACGCCAACCCGATCTTCATCGACGTGAAGTGAAACCCTGGGCGGTGCGGAGCGGGCCGAGTTCCCCGTGCCGCAGTCCCACGGTCAATCGTCCTGCTCTCGAGCTTCGAGTTTTGGTCTAGTCCAATTTAACAACCTGGCTGCGCGGCCGTCTTTGCGATGCGGCCGCCTGGGACAGTCTGGCGCGACTGCGGCCAGGAGATGATCCGGCACGACTTGGCGCTGGCCTGCCAGAAAATCCGGTTTCGGAGCATAACTCACCACGAAAATGGCGGCCAACTGCCCCGGTTGGCTGCGAAGGCTCCGGATGCGTGTCGGCCGAACAAAAATTCACACGCGATTTGGCCGGGCTGTCACGCAGGTGTCGCTGCTCGCTGCTTTAAGTCATCTGGTTCATACCAGTTGGGGCGAAGAACACCATGTCAAAGCCATATCCCGTTCGGGCTACAGGTCCGGATCTCAAGCGCATTCTGCTCGCAACCGCCGCGATCCTGGCCCTGGGGGCCCAGGCCTCTGGCGCGTTCGCTCAGGAAGCGACCGGTAATGAGGTCGACGCCGTGGTCGTCACGGGTTTCCGCAAGTCGCTGAGTGACGCCCGCAACATCAAGCGGGACTCGGTCATCCAGAAGGATGCGATCGTCGCCGAAGACATGGCGAAGTTTCCTGAACTGAACCTCGCGGAGTCGCTGCAGCGTCTGCCGGGTGTCCAGATCAACCGCGAGGCCGGCGAGGGCCGGCGCATCTCGCTGCGCGGCCTCGGTCCCGACTTCGCCCGCGTGCAACTGAACGGCATGGAAGTGCTGGGCAATGTCGACTCCGCCCAGGACAGTCGCGGCCAGCGCTCACGTGACCGGGCCTTTGACTTCAACATCTTCGCCTCGGAACTGTTCTCGAAGGTCGAGATCGAGAAGACCTTTGAGGCCGCGCAGAATGAAGGGGGCATGGCCGGCACGGTCGGCCTGTTTACCGGCAAGCCGTTCGACTACAAGTCGGGCAGCAAGGGGGCCCTGTCGGTCAAGCTCGGTACCAACGAGTATACCGAAGATGCGCAGCCGCGTGTCGCCGCGCTGTTCAGCCACAACTGGGATGACAAGTTCGGCGTGCTGGTCTCGGTGGCCTATGGCAAGCGCGAGACGACCGAGCAGGGGCACAACACCTACAACTACTCCAAGCCCGGTGCTTCGACCCTGGCCGGCCTGGTCACCAAGGGCCTCGACATCTCAAAGCTGAGCGCTGCACAGCAGGCCAAGTTCCTGTCCGGCGACCTCTATTTCGCGGACGGCAACCGCATTTCGTCCTGGAACGCCAAGATGGAGCGGCTCGGTGTAACCGCTGCGGTGCAATGGAGGCCGGTGGACAACCTGCTCCTGACTCTCGATGCGCTGCATGGCGAGTTCACCACCCACCGTGACGAACTGCACCTGGCGACGCGTCCGCTCGCGTCCACGGGATCCGTAGCCTTCGACACGGCCGCCAGTTCGGTCTGGCCGGCTGCGTTCCGGAAGAGCGCCGTCATCAACAATCTGGCCTGGGACAAGAGCAACTACGTCACCATGACCGACGTCACGGGGACGACCTTCGGCAGCGAGCATCGCCGGTCGCTGAACGAGAACCGCTTCGACCAGCTGGCCCTGACGGGCAAGTGGGATGTCTCCGAACAACTGACCATCGACGGTCACGTCGGCTACGAGAAGTCCACCTACAAGACGCCGTATGACGACAAGCTCTACATGCGCGCCAAGGGCAATCTGGTGGCCAACTATGGTGCGGACGGCCAGTCGGCCAACTTCTCGTATCCCGGGTGGGATCCCACTAATCCTGCCAACTACGCGATGGATTCATTCTATTATCGCGGGTTCAACAATGAATCGGGCCTGCGCGAGGGTGTGCTCAACGCCCGCTACGAACTGACCGACGCCCTCACCCTGCGGGCCGGGGTCGCCTATCACCGCTTCTCGCAGGACGGCATCGAGCTGTTCTACGACGACAACGTCAATGGGACCCGGTCCAAGGCCCGAGGAACCTCGGTGGCCGACATCACCTCGGTGTTCACCAACAACTTCGGCTCGTGGCTGATCGGCGACTACGCCAAGGCCTTCGCCAAGTACAACGAGTACCACCGCTTCGGTCCCAACAAGGACGGCACCGGCGGCGCGCTGCAGGACATCGAGAACGTCTACAAGACCACCGAAGAGACCGTGTCCGAGTACGTCCAGATGGACTGGGACAGCGATCTGTTCGGCAAGCGCTTCCGCGGCAATGTCGGCCTGCGCGGCTACAGCACCGACACGCACAGCACCGGCTGGATCCAGGGCGACAGCTACGCCTATCTGGGGACGGCCGACGTGGAGGGCAGCTATTCGGGTGTCCTGCCGGCCCTGAACACGGTTCTGGAACTGACACCGGAAGTTCTGGTGCGCTTCTCGGCCACGCAGAACCTGAACCGGCCCGGACTGGGTTCGATGGCCGCAAAAGGGTCGGCGTTCCAGAACTCCGATAGCGGAGAGATCACCGCATCGCGTGGCAATCCCAACCTGAAGCCCTACAAGGACACCACCCTCGACCTTTCGGTGGAATACTATTTCGGCAAGGTCGGACTGCTGTCGGCCAGCGTGTTCCAGAAGACCATCAAGAACTACATCGGCTCCCAGACGCTTGAGGATATCCCCTTCAGCCAGACAGGCGTCCCGTTCACGACCATCCCCGGAGCCACGGCCAGCACGATCGTTTCCGAGTTCTCGATGCCGATCAATGTTGCGGGCAAGAACAAGCTGACTGGTCTCGAACTGGTCGCACAAAGCCAGTTTACGTTCCTGCCGGCCCCCTTTGACAACTTCGGTGCCGTGGCCAACTACACCTATGTGGACGCTGACCAGGCGCTCACCGGGGTCTCGAAAACCAGCTACAATGCCACGATCTATTACGAGACCGATCACTGGGGCGCGCGGGGCTCCCTGAGCCACCGCGACCGCTGGTTCAGCGGCCACAGTGACTCGCTGATGAGCGCCAGCACGCGCGGGTTCCAGGCCGGCACCTATTTCGACGCCTCGGCCTTCTACAACTTCAATGACCAGCTGCAGTTCACCTTGAACGCGATCAACCTGACCAACCAGAAGGACACCCAGTTCTGGGGTCAGAACGAGTACCTCTATAATCAGACCCAGAGCGGCACGACCTACATGGTCGGGCTCAGCTACAAGTTCTGACACATCCAGACTCTAAAGCTGATGCGCCCTGTCTCCTCGTGAGGCAGGGCGTTTTCCCGGGTGTCCTGAGACGTGATTGTTTCCCATCGTCATCGCTTCATTTTCGCAGCTGTCCCGAAGACCGGTACCCATGCGGTGCGTCGGGCCCTGCGCGAGCATCTGGACGATACCGACCTCGAACAGGTCGGCCTGTTCGTGAACAAGCGCTTTCCCTGGGGGGACCTGGCGGCGATCCGCCACGGTCACCTTCCCTTGCGCCAGATCCGCCCCTATCTCGGCGACGCGGTCTTTGAGGCCTATTTCAAGTTCGCCTTCGTGCGGAACCCCTTTGATCGCTTCGTCTCCTACTGCGCCTTCATGCTGCGCGACGGCGATGTCTTTCAGCAGCGGCCGCAGGACGTGATGCGTCACTTTCTGTTTGTCGAGCCGCCGGTGGATCACGTGCTGTTCCAGCCGCAGGCCTCGCTGCTGCTCTCCGAGGACGGGGTGAACCTGCTGACCGATGCCGTGGGGCGTGTCGAGGACATGCAGGGATCTTATGATACGATTTGTGCCCGGATCGGCATTGCCTCGCGCCCGCTTGAGCGCGTCAATGACAGCCGTCGCGAGGATTACCGCCGTTACTACGACCGGGATCTGATCGACGGCGTCGCGGCGCGCTATGCTCAGGACCTTGAGGTCTTCGGCTACGGCTTTGACGGGCCGAAATGACCGCCGCCCCGCGCCCACTCACCGCCAATCCTCGCAAGACGTCGGGTGTCCGGTCCCTGGGCGCGGTCGACATCGCGGCCTTGCGGACGGCGGTGCTGGCGATCCCGCCGGCCCTGTGGGCCGAAGAAAACGCGCGCAAACCCAACAGGTTCGAAGTGCTGGACGAGACGATGCATATCGTCTTCCGCTTCATTGACAGCCCGCGCGACTGGCGTGGCTCGCATGACCGCCCGGCCTGGGCGCTCTGGAACCGGGTCCTGACGCCGGTGATGGAGCAGGCCGTCCGCCCCTATGGCTACCGCAGCGGTGTCTTTCCCCGGGTGATGCTGGCGCGGATGCGGCCCGGCGGCATGATCCATCCGCATATTGATGCCAATCCCGCCGCCAAGTGGCCGCACAAGATCCACGTTCCGCTGCTGACCAATCCCGGCGTGGTGTCCTTCTTCGGCGGACGGGAGCACCATTTTGCCGCCGGCGAGGCGGTGGAGGTCGACAATCTTGGGCCGCACTGGGTCCGGAACCAGGGTGAGACCGACCGCATCCACCTGATCTTTGAGTACTATGACGCCGATCAGCCCGAGCCGGACTGGCTGGAGCCGTTTCTGCGGGCGGAATCCGTCCGGTGAGCCGTGTGGCCGGCCGCAGCGATCGCGAGGCCCTCCTCCAGGAGGCCCGGGGCCTCCGTCAGGCCCATCGGATCCGTGAGGCCCTGACCCGGCTGGAGGATCTCAGGCGAGGACATCCCCGGTTCAGCCGCCTCTATCAGGAAAGCGGCCATTGCCACGTCCTGCTCGGCAACGCTCCGGCCGCGATCGAGGCCCTGGAGGAAGCGGTCCTGTTGAACCCGACCCTGCCTGCCAGTTGGGACATGCTGGAGCAGCTCTACCGCCGGCAAGGGGACGTGGCGCGGGCAGCCCAGGCGGCGCAGCATCTGGCCGTGCTGCAGCAACTGGCCCCGGCGGTCGTCGTCGCCAGCAGTCTGCTCGCCGATGATGATCTTGCCGCCGCCGAGGCGGTCATTCGGGACCATCTGGCGCAGGACCCCGGCAATCCCGGGTGTCTCCACCTTCTGGCGCGGATCCTGCTCGCCCGGGGCGACCTCGGCGGAGCCCAGGCCCTTCTGGAGCCCCTGATCGAGCAGGTCCCCCTCTACCACGACGCGCGTTTTGACTACGTCCTGGTGCTGTTGCAGCAGCAGAGCTACCTGTCGGCCCGACGCGAGGCCGAAGGGCTGCTCGCTCATGATCCGGTCCGGCGGGATTACCGCAAGCAGTATGCGGCGGCCTGTATCGGGCTCGGCGATCATGAGCCGGTCATCGATCTCTACGAGGAGTTGCTGGCGGAGCCGTCGCTGCCAGGTCCGGAGATCGCCGAGCTGCGGCTGTGGCGCGGCAATGCGCTCAAGGTCACAGGCCGGCAGGCTGAGGCTGTAGCCGACTACCGGGCCGCCCTCGCGGCCAGGCCGGACTATGGCGTAGCCTGGTTCAGCCTCGCCAATCTGAAGACCTATGTCTTCACCGACGAGGACCTTGATCGCCTGCGGGCTGCGGTAGCGCGCAATGACCTGCAGGACCTGGACCGCGTCTATCTGGGTTTTGCGCTCGGCAAGGCGCTTGAGGACCGGCGGGCCTTTGCCGAATCCTGGGCCAGCTATGCCCGTGCCAATGCCCTTAGGCGGTCGGCGAGCCGCTATCGGCCCGAGGTCGCCGAGGCCTGTGTGGAGCGGCTCAAGGCGGTGTTCACGGCCGAGGTCTTCGCCACCCGGGCGGGCTGGGGGGCGGAGGACACCGCACCCATCTTCATCCTCGGTCTGCCGCGCTCCGGATCAACCCTGATCGAGCAGATCCTGGCCTCGCATTCGGCGGTCGAGGGGACTCAGGAGCTGACCGAGATCGACCGCATGGTCGCCGAACTCTGCGGGCGCGATGGGGCCTGTGGCCTGCCGGTGGATCCTGAGGCCATCCTGCGCCTTTCGGCCGGACAGATCCGGGCCATGGGCGAGCGCTTCCTGACCGAAACCCGGACTTACCGCCGCTTGGGCAAGCCCTTCTTTATCGACAAGATGCCGAACAATTTCTGGCACATAGGCCTGATCCACTTGATCTTGCCGCAGGCGACCATCATCGATGTCCGGCGCGAGCCCATGGCCTGCTGCTTCAGCAACTTCAAGCAGATGTTCGGCTCCGGGAACCAGGAGTTCAGCTACGGTCTGGACGATCTGGCTCGCCACTATCGGGCCTATCTGCAGCTCATGCAGCACTGGGATGCTGTGCTGCCAGGACGCGTTCTGAAGGTAGACTACGAAGCAATTGTCGACGATCTCGAACCCAGTGTGCGTCGCTTGCTGGCCCATTGTGGTCTGGAGTTCGAACCGGCCTGCCTGGCCTTTCACGAAACCCGGCGCAGTATCCGCACGCCCAGCTCAGAACAGGTTCGCCGGCCGATCGGGCGCGAGGCACTTGACCAGTGGTGCCCCTATGAGCCCTGGCTGGGGCCTCTGAAATCGGGCCTGGGTGATGCCCTGACGCCTGGCAGGACCTGAACGATGCGCCTGTCCCAACCCTTCTTTCAGCTCCCCATGGTGTGCGATGCGGCGCGGCTGCAGTCCGAAGTGGCAGCCTTGCCGGCCGAGGCCTGGATTGCCCACCCCGACCGCGTAGCCGGCAATAGCGCAGCACGACTGATCAGCGCCGGCGGCGGTGAAACGGACTCTGTTCACGGGCAGATGCTGCCGACGCCCTGGCTGGCCGGCATGCCCTATGTGCAGCAGGTCCTGGCAGCCTTTGGTGTCGTGTGGAGCCGGTCACGCCTGATGCGGCTGGCGCCCGGCGCTGGCGTGCCCGAACACGCGGACATCAACTATCATTGGCACAAGCGGGTGAGGCTGCACATCCCGGTCTTTACCCGTCCCGAGGTCCGCTTCCACTGCGACGGCCAGGCGGTTCACATGGCCGCAGGGGAGGCCTGGATCTTCGACAACTGGCGCCGGCACCATGTCGAGAATCGTTCGAGTGCCGAACGGATCCACCTTGTTGCCGACACCAGTGGAACTGCCGCGTTCTGGCAGTTTGCCTGTGGTCCGACTCCGCCTCGCGCGCAGTGGCGGACAGTGGCCTGGTCAGCCGGCGCGAATTCGAAACTGCTCACCGAGGGCGACCAGCGCTTGCCGGTCATGCCGGCGGCCGAGGTAGATTGGCTCGTCGACGACCTGCGGACGGAACTTGCGATTGGCGACGCCGTCGCCGACTCTGAAGAACGCCTTGCCCGCTTCGGTCTGCTGCTCGAGGACTTTGTCCTCGACTGGCGCCAACTGTGTGCTCTGCATGGTACCGGTGGGCGAGGTCGGGCAGACTTCCTGAGACTCGCCCGGGCCGTTCATGGCGCGGCCAGGTCCCTGTCGGGGGGGCTGATCATGAGGACCAACCGAGCCGACGCCTTGCTGGTCCTCGAAAAGCGGATCCTGCAACATCTGGTCGAAGACGAGGGTTCGTTGCCGACCGGCCAGATTTCGAGCCTGGGATGAAAGACATGGACCGGACATTCGATCTCGCCGTCGTCGGTGCCGGCATTGTGGGTCTCGCCCATGCCCTGGCGGCCGCCCGTCTCGGCCAGAGGGTGGTCGTCATTGACCGCGACGCCCAGGCCAACGGGGCCTCGGTCAGAAACTTCGGCTTCGTGACGGTCACGGGTCAGGCCCGGGGCGAGGTCTGGAAACGGGCCCGGCGTTCTGCAGAGGTCTGGAACGAGGTCGCCGGTCCTGCCGGCATTGAGGTGTTGCAGCGCGGCCTGACCATGGTGGCGCGCCGACCGGAGGCCCAGGCCGTTCTGGAGAGCTTCCTGCAGACCGAGATGGCCGAAGGCTGCGCCTGGCGCGATGCCGACCGCCTGGGCGACCGACTGCCCGTCCGGGGCAAGGTGCTGGGGGGGCTGACCAGCCAGGTGGACCTGCGGGTGGAATCCCGTACGGCCATTCCGAGGCTGGCGGCCTGGCTGGCGGAAGCCCATGGCGTCGTCTTCCATCGGGGTGCGGCGGTCTGGCGAGTCGAGCCCGGGCTCCTGGAGACCTCAACCGGCGCGATCGCAGCGAACGCGATTGTCGTCTGTCCCGGTGATGATCTGGTCACGCTGTTTCCCGATCATTTTGCGCGGGCCAGGGTGACCCGCTGCAAGTTGCAGATGCTGCGCCTGGCCGATCCGGGCTGGCGCCTTCCGGCACCGGTGATGTCGGACCTCGGCCTGGTCCGTTATCTCGGCTATGCCGAGTTGCCGCAGGCCGAGCCGCTTCGGGCCCGGCTTCTGGCCGAGCAGGGCCGTCATCTCGAAAATGGCATCCATCTGATCGTCGTCCAGAGCGCGGATGGTTCGCTGGTGGTCGGTGACAGCCACCACTATGCCGCGACACCCGACCCGTTTGGCCATGCCGACGTCGATGCCCTGATCCTTGAGGAGTTCGCCGCCGTGTTCGGCCAGGCCGCGCCCCCTGTGCTGGAGCGCTGGACGGGAACCTATGCTTCGGCCGCCGGCCACAGCCTGGTCGAGACCCCCATGCCCGGCGTTCGTCTGGTCAGCGTGACCAGCGGCACCGGGGCCTCCACAGCCTTCGGCCTGGCCGAGGACGTCATCTCCGAACTCCTGGGTGAATGCCAATGACGCTATCCCTGTCGCCCAGCCCCATCCGTGCCGTAGTTTTCGACTGGGCCGGAACGATGATCGATTTTGGCTGTCGTGCCCCGGTTGTGGCCCTGCGCGCGGTGTTTGCCGAGGCGGGCATCGAGATTACCGAGGCTGAGGCACGGGCAGATATGGGCCGGGCCAAGCGTGACCATGTGCGGGCCCTGCTGGCCATGCCGCGCATCGCCGCGCTCTGGTCCGCCCGCTTCGGCACCGATCCGGCCGAAGAGGATGTTTCCCGCCTGCACGATGCCGTTGAACCCAGGATGCAGGCGGCGGCCCGCGACTGCGCCCGGCTGATCCCCGGAGCCGCCCAGATCGTTGCAGACCTGCGCAGCCGGAGCGTGCCGATCGGATCCACCACCGGCTACACCCGGCCGATGATGGCTGACATCCTCCCCCTGGCGGACACCCAGGGCTATGCGCCGGATGTCGTCGTTTGCGCCGGCGAAACCCGGTTCGGACGCCCTTCACCCCTGATGATGTGGAAGGCCCTGGTCGAACTCGGCGCCTGGCCGGCCCGGGCCTGCGTCAAGGTCGACGATGCGACCGTCGGTATCCAGGAAGGGCTTGAGGTTGGAGCCTGGACGGTCGGTCTGTCGGCTTCGGGCAATGGGATCGGCCTCGATCAGAAGGCGTTTGAGGGCCTGCCTTCGGCCGATCGCGAAGCCCGGGTCACGGCCTCGGCCAAGGCTCTCTATGAGGCCGGGGCCCACTATGTGGTCGAGAGTGTCGCCGGACTGGGCCCGGTCCTGGCCGACATCGAGGGACGGATCGCACGCGGCGAGGTCCCGCCGCTGAGCCGCATCCCTGCCTGAAGGGGTTACAGGATACCCGCGCGCCCGATCTCCGCGCGGAGCAGGTCATGATAGGTCTCGAAGCCCGCGACCTCTGCGTCGGGAGCTTTCCCGGCCTCGTCATAGGATCGCAGTCGCAGAGCCGCCTGGGCCATAGGGTCAGTCAGGAAGGTTTCGACCTCACCGGGTGCCATCGGGCCACCCTGCAGGGCCAGGCTTTGCACGGAAGCCGGGCTGAGGCGCTCCAGATAGGCTGGGTCGACTGTGACCCTGTATCGTTTGGCCGCGACGTGCAGGCGGACCGACTCGGTCACTTCAGGGCTGAAGGCGCGCGCAAGAAAGCCGGCGCTGATCTGTTCATGGCGGGTATCAATGCCGAGGTCGGCGGCGTCCTCACCGGCCTTCTGCATCATGTGGCCGATATCGTGGAGCAGGGCGGCGACGATCATGGCCGGCGGGGCCGCGTCGAGCTTGGCGTGGTGGGCGGTCTGGAGGGCATGCTGCATCTGGCTTACGCCTTCGCCGTAGCGGAGATGGCCGAGACGATTGAAGACATCCGTGAGGTCGGCCACGAAGGCATCGGCCGCTGCGTTGCAGGTCATGAGGGATCCGTAAGTGTCGTGGGAGCTGGAGGCTTGGGCTGTGCAGCTAGAGGCGTATGGCACTGATGCCGGGGTCGGCGTGGCTGGTGGGTTCGGTTGCAAGATGTCCGGCCGGGCGGTCCGTCGTCATGACCTTCATCTCCGAAAATCTCAATTTGGTATAGACCAGATTGAAGTGACATTCGGCGAAACTTTCGTGAATCCTTGATCGCGGGCGGAAAGTCGTGAGCCTGAGACCGGCTTTCTTGACCTTGGGGTAGTGGGCTTCCATCCTCGCGCCATGGCGGGATTCGACCGTCGGCAGGTTCTTCCGATGCAGCAGTCCGACACCCTCCATTATCTTGGAGTACGAGACGACATCGCCGTTCGGATCGTCAGCGGCGAGTTCAGGGCTGGCCAGAAACTGCCGTCGGAGCGCCAGCTCCAGATCGGCGGCGGGGTTGCTCGCGGTACGATTCGTGAGGCGCTTTTCCAGCTGGAAGCCGAGGGGCTGATCTACCGGCGCGACCGGAGTGGCTGGTACGTCTCGCCGCCCCCCGTGGTCTATGATCCGACCCGGTGGGAAGGCTTCATGTCCTATGTCGAGGCCCAGGGCCGGCGGCCGGCAACGGAGACCCTGAGCAAGGTCGAAATCCCTTGCGATGCCGAGCTGGCGCAGATTTTCTCGCGACCGGTCGGCGCACCGATGTACTGGAGTCGCCGCCGTCGCTCGATCGACGACCGGGCCGTCCTGATCGAAAGTATCGTTGTCGACGCCTCCCTGGCTCCGGGTCTCATCAAGCATGATCTCGACGGTTCGCTGACCTCGGTCCTCAAATCGGTCTATGGCATCGGAGTTGCCCGCAACAAGGTGGACATGCGGCCCTGCGCCCTGATCCGTGACGAGGCCGAGGCCCTGCGGGTCAAGTCTGGTCTGCCCGGCCTCAGCGTTGAGCGGACCTGCTACAATGCCCAGGGGCAGGTCGTCGAATTTGATCGGGAACACTGGCGACACGACGCCCTGAAGGTCAGTGTGGACATCCGGGTCCGCTAGGGCGCGGTGGCCCGGCTTCCACCCGTGTGTTCCCGTCATCCGGCTGTCGTGGACGTGGTCTAGACCAGCTGCTTCAATTGGAGCGTTTCGATGAGCACGGCCCCACGACGCTGGCTGGAGCGAGCCAATCCGCTGGCGTTCACGCTGTTCGCGGGGCTTGCCGGCTTCTGCGCCTACTTCTCGATGTATGCCTTTCGCAAGCCGTTCGCGGCGGCGACGTTCGGCGAGGTCGACGGCTGGACCCTGGCGATTGACTACAAGATCGCCCTGGTCCTGGCCCAGGTCGCCGGCTATGCCGCCTCAAAGCTGATCGGAGTCAAGGTGATCTCCGAGATCGCACCGGCGCGACGCGGCGCGGCCATCCTGGGACTGATCGGCACGGCCTGGCTGGCCCTGCTGGCCTTCGCCGTGGTTCCCGCGCCCTGGAATGTGGCGGCCCTGTTCCTCAACGGCCTGCCCCTCGGCATGATCTGGGGCCTGGTGTTTGGTTACATGGAAGGGCGTCGGACGTCCGAGGTTCTGGGCGCAATCCTCTGTGCCAGCTTCATCCTCTCGTCCGGTGTCGTGAAGTCGGTGGGCAAGTGGCTGATGGTCGAGGTGCATGTCTCGCCATTCTGGATGCCGGCGGCGACCGGTGCGCTGTTCCTGCCGCTGCTGGCCCTTTCAGTCTGGGCCCTGGTTCAGCTCCCGCCGCCCAGTCCCGCCGATGAGGCGGCGCGCGTGCGTCGCCAGCCTATGAACCGGGACCAGCGCCGGGCCTTCCTGGCGGCCTATGCCCCCGGTGTGGTGCTGCTGGTCATGGCCTATGTGCTTCTGACGGCGTTCCGGGACTTCCGCGACAATTTTGCCGCCGAGATCTGGAGCGCCCTGGGGTTCGGCGAGGCCTCAGGCGTCTTTACCGCCAGCGAGTTTCCGGTCGCGGTGATTGCCCTGGCGGTGATGGCGGCGGTCATGCTGGTGCGCGACAACCTGCGGGCGCTGCTGGTCATGCACGGCGTCATTCTGGCCGGCTTCCTGATCCTGGGCCTGTCGACCCTGGCCTTCCAGGCGCATCTGCTCTCGCCGCTGGTCTGGATGATCATGACCGGGGCCGGCCTCTACATGGCCTATACGCCGTTCAATGCCATGCTGTTTGATCGCATGATCGCCTTCAGCGGCCGGATCGGAACGGCAGGCTTCCTGATCTATCTGGCGGACGCCTCGGGCTATCTGGGCAGTGTCGCGCTGCTGCTCTGGCGCAACTTCGCCATGGTGCGTCTGGACTGGCTGGCCTTCTTCACCGCCAGTGCCTATGCGACCAGCGTCGTCGGGGTCGCCTGCACCCTTCTGGCGGGGATCTACTTCCTGCGGCGCAAGCCTGACGCTGCCGAAGGCGCGGAGGGGACGCGGCAGGCCGCCGTCTGAAGGCACTGCCGCGTTGGTCTCTGGCGTCTAGAGCCGGACCAGCTGATCCATGACGGCGGCGCCGCCCATGGCGGGATCCGTGATGCTGTCGAGGCCCGTCTCCAGCCGTCCTGCAAGCCGGCGCAGATAGCCGTCAGCCTCGATAGACAGGTCGTACCAGCCGCCCGTCCCCTTGACGTTCAACAGGTGCCGGACAGTGCGTGACGGCGGCAGGTCCAGGCTCCAGGGCCGGAAGGCAGTCTTGTAGGCGTTCGGGGTTGCCGACACCTTCCGAATGACATCCCCGAAATTGCGCAGGCTCAGCGTGAGCTGTCCGGCCTTAGCCACCGAGACACCCAGCGTGGGCTCCCGGCCCGGTGCCGTGCCGATGTAGTGGCGGTGGAAGCCGTTCGGGCCCAGCACCCAGAGGTCATAGGCTCCCGCAGGCCAAAGGGCGGTCAACTCCCGGCCCGGTTCAACGGTAAAGCGCCGCGGCGGAAGCTCCAGCCGGAGCCGGTCATAGACATGGAAGACTGCTGCCTGCCTGCCGTCATTGGCCAGGCTCAGCCCCTGCCGGTTGTCCCTGGCCTGCTCGTCGATCCGCAACACATAGGGCAGGGCCCGTGACGGTCGCGGCCCTGTCGCCTGGACGGGAACCGCCGGAGTGGCCGGGGTCGGTGGTACGGTCGTCGCCGGAAGGGCCGCGGCCTTTGCCGCCGTGGCCTCGGTGCTCGGTAGGGCCTGGACGAAGGGCGTCGTGTTCGGGGCCTTGAAATCAAAGGCGCTGGTCAGGTCGCCGCAAACGGCACGGCGCCAGGGCGAGATATTGGGCTCCTTGACCCCGAAACGCGCTTCCATGAAGCGGATCACAGAAGTGTGGTCGAAGACCTGCGAATTGACCCACCCGCCCCGGCTCCAGGGCGAAAGCACATAGAGCGGGACGCGCGGACCCAGCCCATACGGCCGGCCCATCAGCTCATCGCGTTCGGCCTTGGCCTCGGTGGGATTACGGACGTGGTGGTACTCGCCGGCCGTGTCGACGGTGGAGGCCCCCAGCACGGTGCCGTCCGTCGCGATGGACGGCGGTGCCGGCGGCGGGACATGGTCGAAGAAGCCGTCATTCTCGTCGAACATGACCAGCAGCACGGTGCGGGCCCAGACCTTCGGGTCGGTCGTCAGGGCGTCGATCACCCTTGCGGTATAGTCTGCGCCCTGGGCCGGGCTGGAGGGGCCGGGGTGCTCTGAATCGGCCGCCGGGGCGACGATGTAGGAGACCTGCGGCAGGGCCCCGGACAGGACATCCTCGCGCAGGCCGTCCAGCTTGCGGGTCGACAGGGCCAGGGCCTTGAGGCGCGGGTCCGAGCCCGGCAGGCCGTCATGGCTGTCGCGATAGGTCTTGAAGCCGGCCGTGGGATTGTCGGTGAAGTTGTCGGCCATGTCCTGGTAGATCCGCCAGCTGACGCCGGCGGCCAGCAGGCGCTCGCCATAGGTCGTCCAGCGATAGGGATCGGCTGCGCCGCCGTCGGCGACCAAGCTATCGTGGCTGTTGGAAATGGAAGGGCCGCCGAACTGCCCCGAAGGGTCGTTGGTCGCCGTCCAGAGGAACAGCCGGTTCGTGTTGGTCCCTGTTTGGGTCGAGCAGTGATAGGCGTCGCACAGGGTAAAGGCGTCGGCCATTGCGTACTGGAACGGGATGTCCTCGGGGCGGTAATAGCCCATGGCCCGTTCGGTCTTGGCGGCCGGCCAGCGGTTCATGCGGCCTTCGTTCCAGGCCGCCTGGGCATCGGCCCAGCTGTGGGGCGTGCCCTCGACCCGCATGTGGGCAAAGGTCGAGACCGTGTCCAACGGGAAGGGTGACACCTGGGGTGGACCGCCCGCGCCGGTGTCATTGACCTGGGTCCAGACGGTCCGGTTCTCAACGCCTGGGCTGTTCGGCACCGGGATCGGGAACCGGTCACCGAAGCCCCGGACGCCGTTCATCACGCCGAAATAGTGATCGAAGGCCCGGTTCTCCTGCATGAGGATCACCACATGTTCGACGTCCTTCAGGGTTCCGGTGCGGACATCGGCATCAATGGCCAGGGCTCTGGCGACAGCCGGCGGCAGGGCCAGGGCCGCGGTGGCTGACAGGAGAAAGGCGCGGCGGTCTAGTGGGGACATGGCACTTCCTGCCGGACTCCTGAACGGGGCTTCTGTCTAGCGGCGACCGATGTCCCCGGCATGACAGTGACCGCGTTCCAGACCTTGCCCCAAGGCGTCGTGGATCGGCCAGCTCATTGACCCGCAGAGGTGGCAAACTCAAGCTGCCCCGCCGAGATCAGCTGGCTATGCGGGATGGCGGGAGCCGATAGCGGCAGGCCGTCCCTTGTGATGCCCGACAGGTGATCCCCCTGGCCCTGGCGCTCAATGATCAGCGCCTTACGGCCCGGGACCTCGATGCGGGCCCGCTCGACCAGCGGAATGCCGAGGACATAGCGACCGCTGGCCGGCTGGGCCGGATAGAAACCCAGGGTGGCGAAGATGTACCAGGCGCTCAGCTGGCCGGCGTCTTCATTGCCGATGATGCCGTCAGGCCTGTCCTTGTAGAAGTCGTGGGCGATCCGCCGCACCAGCCTGTGCCCGGTCTCTGGCTTGTCGGTGAAGGCATAGAGCCACGCGACGTGGTGGCTGGGCTCATTGCCATGGGCATACTGGCCGATCATCGCTTCCTGGCCGAGATAGGCCGCGCCCTTGGTCGGGGGCAGGTCGAAGAAGAAGCGATCGAGCATGGCGCGGAAGGCGGCCGCGCCGCCCATCGCGTCGCGCAGACCCTCGGGGTCATGCAAGGCCGGGGTCCAGCTGTACTGCCAGGCGTTGGCTTCGGTGTAGTCGCCCGGATTGTTCAGGGGCGAGGTCGGTATCAGCGGATCGAACGGCGTGCGCCAGTTGCCCTGGCTATCGCGGCCGCGCGCCAGCCGGGTTTCGGGGTCGATCAGGGCGCGCCAGGACCCCGCCCGCCGGGCAAAGCGCTGCGCAGTCGCGGGCTCACCGAGCAGGGTAGCCATCCGGACGACGGCGTCGTCGCCGATCCCGGCCTCCAGTGTCCGCGAGACCGCTTCCCCCTCCACGCGATCGAAGGGGTAGTAGCCGTAGCGGTCAAGGACGCTCCATTGCGACAGGGCGGCATCTTCGGTTGAGGTGCGGACCATGGCGGCCAGGGCGCGCCGGCCGTCAAAGCCACGGAAGCCCTTGGCCCAGGCATCGGCCAGCACCGGCAGGGCCGGCTCGCCGATCATGGTCCCCGTCTCGCCGCCCCAGATCGGCCAGATCGGCAGGCGGCCGCTAGCCTCGGCATGGTCGAGCAGGCTGCCTGCGAAATCATCGACCCGCTCGGGCACCAGCAGGGTGTAGAGCGGCATGGCGGCGCGGAAGCTGTCCCACAGCGAAAAGGTCGAGTAGCGCAGGCCGTGTTTCGCCTCGCGGATGCGGCCGTCCGGACCGGGCCAGCGGCCATCGCGGTCGGAGATCACCGACGGATGCAGGAAGGCGTGATAGAGCGCCGTTGTGAAGATCCGCTGTTGTTCGCGCGGACCCTCGATGGTGGCGCGGGCCAACAGCCGGTTCCACGCCTCGCGCGCTTCGGCTTTTGCCTTGTCAAAGTTCCAGTGCGGGATTTCAGCCCGGTTGAGCCGTGCGCCGGCCACATCCGTATTGGCCAGACCGATCTTGGCCTGAAGCGTGCGCCCCTCGCCCAGGTCGAACCCGAGCAGGTAACGCGGCGCGACGTCACCGGGCCGGGGCGGCAGGGCGATGCGCTCGGCCACGCGGTGGTCGAATGCGAGCGAGAAGGCGATGGTCCGTGTCGTCCAGTTGCGGCGCAGCGCGCTGCCCTCAAGCCCGAACGGGGTGGCGACGACGTCATGCGACAGAACGGGCTGCCGGTCGGTCATGAAGGTGAGGCCGTGCTGCAGGTCGACCAGAACCCAGACCCGGCCGCCCTTCTCGAACACATAGCGATGGAAGGCCGTTCTTAGGCTGGAGGTCAGCTCCACGCGCACCTGGTTGTCGGACAGCGTGACGGCATAGTAGCCGGGCCTGGCCTGCTCGCTGGCCTTGTCATAGCCGCTGGCCAGGGTCTCGCGCCGCGTCTGGCTGGGCTGCAGCAGGACATCGCCCAGTTCGGGGATGCCGGTGCCGCTGGCCCGGTTCTGCGAGAAGCCGATGATCGAGGGGGCACTGTACTGATAGCCGGAGGTGAACGCCCAGCCGCTGTCGGCATTGTCCGGACCGGGCTGGACCATGCCGAAGGGGTAGCTGGGTCCCGGGAAGGTGTGCCCGGTTCCGTCGGTGCCAACGAAGGGATCGACCAGATCGACCGGCTGGGGGGATGGCTGGGCCAGCGCCCTAGCGTTCAGCGGGGCTGGCAAGAACAGAAGCAGGACCAGAAGGCTCAGCCACCGCCTCATGACGCGCTCCAGATCACCGGATTCAGCGGCGTATCGATGACCTCGCCCACCACCGCGCCGGGGCACCACTGGTTCCAGTCGGCCGCCTGCATGTGATTGACCGGCTCTGCCAGGGTCATGGCCTGGTCCATATAGATCATCGTCATCACCGACCGGGGCTGCTGCGTGCGGTTGGCTCCCGCCCGGTGGAAGGTCCAGCCGGCGTGGAAGCTGACGTCACCCAGAGCATAGGGCTGCTCATCAATGGGGAAACCCTGGGCTTCCATCGCCGCCGTGATCTGCGCTTCACTCTCGTCGGAAATCGGCAGGTCACGACCAAACTCGGCGGTCTGGCTGCCCTTGTAGAAGGCCAGCGGTCCCATGTCGCGGGGGACGGGCTGCAGGGGGATCCAGACCGTGACCGTCCGGTCCGATGCCATCGGCCAGTAGTACTGGTCGGCATGGGCCGGGGTGAAGCCGCCAGACGGCTCCTTGTAGAGCGACTGGTCGTGATAGAGGCGCACGCCCTCCACGCCCATCAGGGCTGCGGCGATGCCGGCAATGCGCTTGCCGAAGACGAAATGCCTGACGACCTCGGAGGTGCGCCACAGGTTCATGACCTGCAGAAAGGCGCGGTCATAGGTGCTGCGGTCTTCCAGCGGCTTGTCCTGGGTGTTGAGCGCCAGGGTCAGGCGGGTGATTTCTTCGCCGTAGTGGGCCAGGGTCGCCGCATCGAGCACGCCGGACAGGCGGACAAAGCCTTCGGTGCGATAGCGCTCAATCACGTCGCTCGAAACGGGCAGGGGGGTATCGAGGTCCTGCATCAGGTGTGATCCTTCATGTCCAGTTTGGCCGGTTCACCGGGCGAGGTTATCGGTGGTGTGACGGCAAGGGCGCTTGGGGCGGCAGGGCGAACAGGGCGGTCTGCCATGGCCGCAGACGGGCCCCGCCGCCACCGATCAGATCCGGCGTGTCCGAGCCGGGCCCGTCATAGGTCACCGGCAGGGCGGACAGGTTGGCGACGATCGCGAAGCGTTCGCCGCCGCCGCTGCGTTCGATCACTAGAAGCGACCCCTTCGTCGCCTGGATACGCTGCGTGCCGCCGCGCAGGGCGGCATGGTTGCGGCGCAGCGCAGCCAGCTTGCGGTAGCGGTTGAGCAGGGAGTCGGCCTTCAGGTCCTGCTCTTCGACCGAAACGCCGTCATGGTCGCGCGCAAAGCGCTGATCCCAGTAGCGCTCGCCCACCCGGCGGTACCAGAGGGCCTGGTTAGGGCCGGCATCCGTCGCGGACCATTTGAAGGCCTCGCGCATCGGGATGTCTTTTTCGTCTGTCTCATAGCCGGCGTCGCCGGCGCCGCGCATGCCCAGCTCCTGACCGTAATAGAGAATGGGCGTGCCCTTCAGCAGGAAGACCAGGGCTGCGGCGGTTCGCAGTTTCTCGGGCGAAATCTGCGGGTCTGATGCGATCCGGCTGACGTCGTGGTTCTCGGCAAAGAGCAGCTGGTGCTTGCCCGGAGGCGTGATCCGCGCCGTTTGGTCGAGGGCTGTGGCCAGCGCCGTCGCGTCAAAGCCGCGCAGGGCCTTTTCGACCGGGAAGGCGAAAATGGCGCTGGTATCGGCCCGGGTCAGATAGCTTTCGCCATAGTCGCTCCAGTCCGCCTGTTCCGCGATAAAGGTCAGGCGAGGATTGGTGGCGCGCAGGGTGTCGAACAGCGGCTTCCAGAACTCGACGAACAGGTTGGTCAGCAGCCCACGCGAATCCAGGTCGTCCATCATGTGATCGAGGCGGAAGCCGTCGACGCCGTCGTCAAACCGGCCGTCACGGTTGGGATCGACCCAGTCGAGCAGGTAGCGGTCGAAATAGGCGCGGACGGAGGGTGCCTTGAGGTCGACGGTCGTCACGCCGTGGGTGTCCCGGCCGAAGTGGCGGATCTCGCGAAGATTGAACGGTCCGTCTTCGGCCATGCCCGCGGCCCGGTCGCGCCAGAGCAGATGGTCGGCGAAGGGGGAGTTCCGGTCCGCCAGGGCCGCAGTCCACCAGGGATGGCCTTCGGCGAGGTACTGAAATTCCATGTCGAGATAGATCTTGATGCCGTTCCGGTGCAACTCGGCGACCAGGTGCCGGAAGTCGTCCATGGTGCCGTATTCCGGATCGATCCCGGTGAAGTCCGTGGCGAAATAGTTGTGGTAGACGCGGCTGGGATAGAGCGGCGTCAGCAGAACGGCGGTGACCCCGAGCGATCGCAGATAGGGGATGCTCTCGGTGACACCGTTCAGATCGCCATGCCCGTCTCCGTTGCTGTCGCGGAAGCTCCGCGTGAAGATGTGATACACAACCTCGTCAGTGAGGCTGTCGATCGGCGGAGCGGCCGCCTTGGGCGGCGCGGCCTCGGCGGGTGTCGATGCGCCGGGCGGAAGCCCGAGCGCCACCGCCGCGCAGACCAGCAGGGCCGCCGCTTTCCACGGGCTGATCCAGTTCATGGCGACTCCTGGCTTTTGAGGGGATGAGAAGGCGGGCCCGCTGCTGCCGGAGGCGCGCTTGTGAGAGGCCTTGAGCTTCATTCCATCGCTCCCCGTGCTGCACCTTTGGCAACTTGGGTGGAAGGATAGCTGTCGAATTTCCGCGCGTCGCGGCGATCAGATGTGGGAAATCTGGCGATACACTATAAGGTTTTTGTCATGCTGCTGCCGCTCTCCGAACCCGTGCCCCTTGCACCCGGCCTCGTGGCGCGGGTGCAGCAGGTGCGACAGGATGCCGAAGACCCGCTGCCCCAGCGTTTCCTGCATTTCCATGGACCGGCCGAGCTGGTGCTGATCGAGGACGGTGCGGGCCGGTTTCTATGCGAGGACGTCCAGTTTCCGTTTTCGGCGGGCACGCTTCTGTTTGCGCCGGCGATGGCCATCCACGACTTTGATTTTTCCGAAGGGCCGCGGGCCTGGACCCTGGTGCAGTTCGATCCCCTCGCGCTCGACCCCGGGGTCGTCGCCCTGCCGTCCGGCCCGCGCAGCAGCGCGCTCGATGATCCGATGCGCCTGCGGATCAGGGGCCTGCTGGACTGGCTGACCCAGTCGATCCCGGCCCAGCTGCCCCGCCAGGCTGTCGCGGTCCAGCTTCAGGTCCTGGTACTGGCGATCAGCCAGGCCTTCGGACCTGCGACTGAAGAGCGGTCCACGGCTCTGTCCTCGCTTTCGAGGTTCCGTCCGGTCCTGGATCAACTGTCGCAGTTCCCGTCCAGGACCGTCACCCTGGAAGAGGCCGCGTCACGCTGCGCCATGTCGCCAGCCTACTTCTCGCGCTGCTTCTCCCGGACGTTCGGAACGGGCTTCATTGCCTATCAGGGTCAATTGAGGCTGCAGCAGGCGGCCCGGATCATCGCGACAAGTGACGAGCCGATCTCACAGGTCGGCTACAGGCTGGGCTTTCGGTCACCGGCCTATTTTGCCTACTGTTTCAAGTCCTTCTTCGGTGTCACGCCGTCAGAGCACCGCAATCGGCCCTAGGCGCAGAGGTGCGTCTGAGCCCGGCGCAGGGCTGTAATGCGCCGTTCATTCTGACGACAGATGAGGTTCACCGCGCCCCCTCAACTCTTGTTTCGAAGGCCAGCCGGCCTGCCTTCGTAACGAGAGGACACCCCGAACTTGAACTCTGCAGCCCTTGCCGCTTCAGCCCTGGCCCTCGCGGCCCTGCTCCCCGCCACCGCCTCGGCCGATGAAGGCCGCTTTCAGATCAAGGCCTTTGTCTCCCACGTCGCGGTGGACGGCGCGATCGACAGCGTCAAGCGCGATGCCATCCCCCTGCCGGCGGGGTCGGATACCCGGGCCAGCGACAGCTGGGTCCCGACGATCGCCGCCGAGTACTTCGTGACCCCGCGCCTGTCGATCGAGACCATCTGCTGCGTGACGCAGCATGACGTGACGGGCAGCGGCAAGATCAAAGGTGCGACCCTGATCGACAAGGCCGAGGTTATCCCGGCGACGGTGACCCTGAAATACCACTTCCCGCTCGACAACGGCATCAAGCCCTATGTCGGTGCCGGCCCGGCCTACTTCATGATTTTCGGGGAAGACCTGGGGGCTGGAGCCCGCAGCCTCGGCGCGACCCGGGCCAGCCTCTCCAGTGAACTGGGGGCCGCGATCCAGGCCGGCGTGGACATTCCGCTCCCGGGCCGGAATCTCGGGCTCAGCCTCGATGCCAAGCGCTACTTCGTCGACACGACCGCCCGGTACCATGCGCGCGATTCGCTCGTGCTGCAGTCGGAGCATCAGCTGGATCCGTGGGTTCTGAGCGCAGGCCTGTCATGGCGCTTCTGACCCGGATCGCTCGGCCCGCCAGCCTGGCCGCTTCGGGCCTGCTGGCGGTCGGCCAGGCCCACGCGGCCGACGAGGACGTCCAGGCCTGGTCGACGGTCCAGGCGACCAAGGCGCTCTCGAAGCGCACGCTTCTGGCGGTCGATGCCCAGACCCGGTTCAACGAGGACGCCAGCCGTCTCGGCCAGCTGATCGTTCGACCCTCTGTCGGCTGGAGGCTGGACGACACCAAGGTCGTCTCGGCGGGCTATGCCTACATCCGGAGCAGCGCGCTCGGCCGGACCCCGACCCACGAGCACCGCGGCTGGGAACAGTTGACCTTCCGGCTCGCCGGTGACGGCAAGGGGCCGACCCTGACGGGGCGAACCCGGCTGGAGCAACGCTGGATCGAAGGCCGGGACGGCACCGGCTGGCGGGTCCGGCAGCAGGTGCGGTTCACCGCGCCCCTGCAGGACAAGGTCCGGGTCGTGGCCTGGACGGAGCCCTTCGTCGGTCTGAACCAGACCGGCTGGGGCCAGCGTGACGGCCTGCATCTCTGGCGCAGCTTCGCCGGCGTCTCGATGCCCGTCTCGAAAACCGTCGCGATCGAGCCCGGTTACCTGCACCAGCGCGCCTTCCGGCCGGGGGTGGATGCCGTCACCCACGCCGCTTCAGTCACCTTCAATCTGCAATTCTAAACGGAGCCAACAGAACCATGACCCTCAAGTTCCTTTCCTCGAAAACCACTTCTGACCGTCGCCCGTCGCGCAATGCGATCCTGGTCGGCGGTGCCCTCGCTGCGGCCCTGACGGCCGGTATGGCGCAAAGCGCCGCGGCCCTTGAAGTGCCCCAGGCCCTGGCCAGGATGACGCCGTCTCAGGTGGCCGATCGCGTCGAGGTGCGCGATGATCCGCTGGAAGATCACGTCACCTTCAGCACCCGCCCGGTCATTCGCAAGGGCAGCTACAAGGACGGGGTCTCGGTCCATGACGGCTACGTTAAGGCCTTCAAGCCGCGCGACAGCGCTGCAACCGAATGGCGGGTCAGCCATCACCTGACCTTTTTCGGGGCGCGGCGCGACGTGAACCTGATCCATATCCGGTCTGGAGGTAAGCTGCTGAAGATCGAGCCGGCCACCGTTCGCCGCTGGTCGGAGGAGTGTTCCGACAACGGAGTCACCTGCGGTCAGCACATGTCCGTGGAATTCAAGGTCCCGGAGGAGACCATCCGCGAGATCGCGGCGGCCTACAAGCCGGGCGACCGGACGCCCTGGCCGGTGCGGTTCAAGGACGGCCACGGGCGTGACTTCACGGTGAGCCTTGCGCCGTCGGAAGTCGCCGGTCTGGTGAGTGCCGTCGATACCTGGAAGCGCTAGGGCCGGTCAGCCCTGACCCGGGTGATCCAGGGTCAATCACCCCGTGAACACTGTCGAAGGGCTGCGCCTCACCGGGCGCAGCCCTTCTGGCGTTCCGGCCAACATTTCTCACCCGCCTCGCGCTGTAATCTGCGGTTCATCCTGGCGACAGTTTGGGTTCACGGGCGGGTCTTAAGCCTGTGGGGGAGGCGATGATCGCCACGACAACAGGAGAAGACAGAATGAACCGCCGCTCCATCCTCGCTGCCGGTGCCCTGCTGGCTGCCGTTGCGGCCTCGCCGGCAGCGTGGGCGAGCTCGACCTACAACGGCACCCTGACAGAAGCCGAGGTTCTCGCGGCGCAGAAGGCCTGGGGCGAGGCGCTCGTCGCCATTTCCCGCGAACATGAAACCAATGGTCACGCCAAGGCCAAGGCTCTGGCCAGCACCGTTCTCGACAAGGCCTATGGCTACAATCTCGGCCCGGTGCTGTTCAAGCCGACCCTGACCACCTCACCGCAGACGTTCCGCACCACCAAGGAAGGCGCGCTCGCCTACTTTGTCGGTGGCGAGGCGAGCTATCCCAATGACAAGGGCTTTGCCCTGCAGGGCTGGCGCTCGGTGGAAATCAAGAATGCTGCCGTCCAGATCCACGGTGACATCGCCAGCACCACCGGCAACGTCATCATGACCGACAAGAACGGCAAGGTGACCGTCGTCGACAAGAGCTGGACCTTCAAGAAGACCGATGACGGCATGATCCGCATCGTTGCCCATCACTCCTCGCTGCCCTACGCCGCCGCCAAGTAGGCGAGGAGTCCACGTCCCCCTTAGACTGGACCCCCGTTCTCCGGAACGGGGGTCTCTTTTTTGGGCGATACCCTCAGGTTCCGGCCGGCCGGGGCCTGGTCGGCGTGTCGAGCCGATAGCCCAGTCCACGCAGGGTCGTGATGTAGGAGGCCCCGTCGACCGGATCGATCTTGGACCTCAGCCGCCGGACAAAGACATCCACCACATTGGTCAGGGGATCCTCATCGACCCCCCAGACATTGGACAGGATGCGTTCGCGGCTCAGGACCCGCCCCGGCGACGTCATGAACAGCTCCAGCAGGGCCAGCTCCCGCGCTGTCAGGGTGACTTCCTCGCCGTCGCGCATGACCCGCATGGTCGAGCGGTCCAGCTCCAGTCCGCCGACCGTCAGGGTCCTGTTGACCGGGGTTCGCTGGTCGCGTGGCCGCCGGAGCAGGGCCTCAATCCGGGCCAGCAGCTCGTCGAAGGCAAACGGCTTGACCAGATAGTCATCCGCTCCTGTCCGCAGTCCCAGCACGCGGTCCTCGACGGTACCGAGTGCGGTCAGCATCAGGATCGGGGTCATGACGCCGCCGACCCGCAGGGCCTGGCAGACCTCCATACCGGTCATCTTGGGCAGCATCAGGTCCAGCAGAATGACCCCGCTCTGGTCCAGTTCCCGCAGCATGCGATCGAGGTCCTGCGCCGCCTCGAGGCCGGCTTCACCGTCCCTGGCGACGCGGACCTTGTAGCCTTCGGCCTTGAGACCGCGCTCGACGAAATCAGAAACGCGAGCATCGTCCTCGACGACGAGAATATGCATCTAGAGCGGGTCCTGAGAAATGAGGCTGGCGGCAAGCGGAAGAACGAGGCGCGCCGTGGTGCCCCGTTCGGGATCGCTCGCCAGGGTCAGCCGGCCGCCCTGGCGTTCCGTCAGTGTCCTGGCGATCGGCAGTCCCAATCCCGTGCCGTCCGCCCTGTGCGCCCTTGCACCGGCCGTCCTGTACCCGCGCTCGAAAACCCGGTTCAGATCCTGCTCGCCAATGCCAATGCCCTGGTCGATGATCTCGAGTCTCCAGGCCGAGGTATCGCCCGGCACCGGGCCGGCATGCACGCAGATGACCCCGTCGCGATGCGAGTATCGGATCGCATTGTCGAGCAGAAGCGCCATGATCTGCTGAAGCCGCTGAGGATCGGCACAGACCTGTACCGCCGCAGGGTCCACATTCAGGTCCAGCCTTAGGCCCCTTTCGAGAGCGACCGGTGACAGGGTCGCGACGGCGTCCTCCAGTGCCGTGAGCGGGTCAATGTCCGCGAGATTGAGCTGCAGGACTTCGGCGTCGCTGCGCGCCATCATCAGCAGGTCCTCGATCAGGGCCGCCATCTGGCGCGAGGCCTGGGTGATCCTCTGGAGAGCATCCCGGTGATCCTCGATCGTCTTGCTGCCGCGAAGCGAGACTTCCGCCTCCCCTCGAATAGCCGTTAGGGGCGTGCGCAGTTCGTGGCTGATATCGCCCAGCAACTGGCGGCGCCGGGCCTCGGCCTGTCGCAGTTCGCCGAGGGCGACCTCCAGTTCGCGCGTCCGGGATGCTACCTGGATCTCCAGGCTGTTGCGCAACTCGGCTTCCTGTTCCCGCCGCGCAAACAGCTCTTCGGCCATGTGATTGATGCTGTGGCCGAAGCGCGAGAACTCCTCGAAGCCGCCCACTGGCATCCGGTGAGTCAGCAGCCCCTGCTCGAAGGCCTTGGCGCTTTCGGACATCGCCGCGAGCGGGCGGCGCAGGGCCCGGGCAAAATAGACCGCGAGGATGATCGCCGTGAGCCCCAGCACCGCGGCGGCCGACCAGGACAGGAACTTGACCCGCTCCAGATAGAGATCTGCAGTCTCGCGCGTGCGCTGGAGGATGTCGGCCTCGGTCCGGATACTCCCGTTGAGCATCTCGCGCAGGTCACGGCCCGCGCCCTCGTCGAACACCGTCTCGATCGCCGCCCAGGCGCTCCGGGCATCCCGGGTCGGCCCCCGGCGATTGATCTCCGCGATAGGCTCGCGCAGCGCCACCACACTCTGGCCCAGCAGTCGCAGCGTATCGTCGCGACGGCGGGCTTCGGGGGACGGGCCACTCGCCGCTCGATCCATACGTTCGGCCGTCTGGCTGAGGCCCTGCAGGCGCACGATGGTCGTGGCCATCTTCTGGCGCAGCATTTCCCCGTCGCCGGGGACATGCGGCGCGCCGATCAGGGCCCGCAGCGACCACGCCCGCAGACGTTGCTTGGTTGCCGAAAGCTCCCAGAAGCCGCTCTGCAGATCGCCGGCGACCCGGCCTCGCATGACCTGGTGTTCGGCGCGACTGGCGATCCAGGCCGCAAGCCCCCCCTGAGCCAGGGCCAGCGAGGCCATGAGGACGAGCGCGACGGTTAGTCGTGTCGAAAAAAGCGGCTTCACGCTCGTCGCCTCTGACCGGAAATGCGGGGACAAGCCTACATAGGCGAGCCGGTGGAGTTCGGCCACCCATACCCTTTGCCGGACAATTCCGCCGTTACGAGCGCAAGGCTGAAGGGAGTCGGCCCATCAACCTCCGTTGCCATCAAGGACCTGCGCTGCTCCTGAAGCCGCCCGGCCGGGGGCCGTCCAGGTGCGCTTGTCGAGGAACGGGCCGTCGTATGCCTTTGCAGTCGGAGCCCGGGTGGCGCGTACGGCTGCCGGAGACTGGGTCAAAACGGGCCCCGGAACCGGCTGCCCGGAAAGGCAGGCCGTCGGTGACTGGGCATAAAGCTGGGCGGCGAAATCGTACACGGCCCGCTCGATCACCGTCCGGACCCCCAGTTGCAGCGGTTCAAGGGCGCTCTTGCCGCCCGAGACATCGATGACGACCCCGTCGGCGAAATCGAACACGCCGGGCTTGGTCTCGCGACCGATGATCTCCTTCTGGTAGGACGCAACGGCGACAATCTCCTGGGAGCGTGTGCGGATGAGGCGCAGGTCGGCGGCCACGCTGATCACATAGGTGCTGCGGGTGAGCGCGCCCTTCAGGCCCTTGGCCTCCGTCGCGCCGACGGCGGCGTCCAGGCCGGAGGAGCGGATATTGTAGTTCAGCTCGGTCAGGCCGCCGGACAGATAGTAGTCCGATCCCGCGATCTCGCCGGCGAACACCGCCCGATAGCGCTCGGGATCGACCGGGTCCGAAGGATTGTCCGACAGCATGTGGGCCTGGGCATAGGCCAGCTCGGCATCAGAGATCACAAGGTCGCTCCGTTCGACCAGCGGAAAGCCGGCGCGCGAGAAGGCCGTCAGGGCAAAGAGGCCTGCGCCCTGGGTCAGTTTCGCGCCGGTCGCAAAGTCGCGCTTGCCGGTCAGGTCGGACAGCGCGCTGACGGCGATCCTCGGCCGCCGGACCGGATCGGCGCGGTCGCCGAGACAGGTCAGGGCTGCCGAATAGAGCGTCGGGTTGGCCGTCGCCGGTGCGCCGCCCAGCGGCTTGGCATAGAGCCCGGTCTTGGGATCGGGCGTCGTTGTCGCGCAGCCCCCGAGGAAGCCGGCCAGCAGGGCCGGGATCGCCACGGCGGACAGGGTCTTGTTCAGGCGAACCATGATGGATTTCCTTCAGGGGAAGGGTGGATGGCGCGGACGTCCTTCCGGAGAGTTTTCGTAACCTGTTGAGCGCGTTAGTGGCGCTCAGGGTCCGGCTGGTTCCGGTGGGGTCCAGGCCTGGTCGAGCTCCGGTGCCGGCAAGCAGGTCCTGCGGGCCGCCTCGTCATAGAAGCGCGCGGTCAGGTCCAGCACCGCCCGTTCGACGAGGGCCCGGACAGCGGCCTGGACCGGCTCCATCCGACTGACACCGCCGCTCACCTGGCCGTTGGCGCTCTGTCCCCCGACGAGCAGGCCGAGATCGCGCGACTTGCCGATCACCTGTTTCTGTAGCGAAACCGTATCGATGACCTCCTGGCTCTGCGTATCCACAAGCCTTAGGTCGAGCCCGACATTGAGCACATAGGACCTGTCCGAGCCCGCCAGCCGCGCGCCGTCGCCGCCGCCGGTGCCCAGCTGGGCGTTCAGGCCAGACGACTGGATGTTTTCGTTCAGCTCGGTCACCCCGCCGACCAGATAGTAGCGGGAACCGGCAATCTGGCCGGCCAGGATCCGGCGATAGTTGTCGCCGCTGGTCCCGGCCCGTTCGGGGGTGTCCGACAGCAGCTTCTGGCGGGCGTAGTTGAGCTCGATCTCGGACACCGAACTGTCCAGACGTTCGACCACCGGGAAGCCTGCCCGGGCCAGGGCGGTGATCGCAAACAGCGAAGCGCCCTGGCTGATCTTGGCCCCGGTTTCGAAATCGACCTTGCCGGTCAGGTCGGAGATCCGCCCGACGGCGATCCGGGGGCGCGGGGCCATGCTCTGGCGCGCGCACCTCAGGGCCGGGGTATAGGCGGTATCGTTTCGCGTGACCGGAGCCTCGGGCCGGGGTGCGGCCAGGGCCGGGCCTGACACGGTCAGGATCGCCAGACCGGAGAGCGCGGTTCGCAGGATGGCGGAACGGGTCATCGCCGCGCCGCTCATCGATCCTGCGCCGAGGCGACGCTCGCGCCGACCGCCGCGACGGCCTTTACCGTGCCGCTGTTGGTTTGCTGGTTGTCGATAATCAGGGTGTTGCCGGATCCAGTCACGGTCACGGTCAGCAGGTTGCCCGCTGCCGTGGCCGAGGCATTGCCCGCGGCACCGGCGGAAAAGAAGTCGGCCCCCGCGCCGAACGCGGTCGGCCCGCCCAGGGTCAGACTGCTGTTTGCCGAGCCCTGCTGGATGACCCCGTTCAGGACCACGCGATTGCCGTTGGCGTCGCGGGTCGACGGCGAGAACCGCGTGGTCTCGATCGATCGGGCCCCGCCGTAGCCGGCTTCGACGGCGGAGAGGCTGGACGGCGCGGTCTGGGCCACGGCGAGACCGGAGAAGGCTGACGCGAACGTGGTGATAAGCGCGAGGCGGCGAAGTCGAAAGGTCATGGCTGGAATTCCCTGCGGAAAAGGACGGCGTCCGCGTCGCTGCCGACGCGGACGCCGGGGGCGAATTAGAAGCCCGTCACGGTGAGGGAGTTGCCGATCGCGGCCGAGGTCGCAGCGACCTTGGCCCCGACGTCTTTCACGGTGACGTTCGCAGCGGCATTGACGCCCGCATAGTTGATCTGGGTCGAGCTGGCCGTGTTGAAGTTGCTGGTGATCGTGGCCGAGTTGCTGAGCGCCGCAGCGGTCGCTCCGATGTCGCCGCCGACGTTGTTGACGGTAGCATTGAGCACGGCCGTGGGGTCGTAGTTGGCGTACTGGGTGTTGCTGATATTGCCGACGAAGGCCGTGTTGATCGTGGCGCTGTTGGCGATCGCCGCAGCAGTGGCGTCGACCTTGCCGCCGATGTCCTTCACCGTGGTGTTCAGCTCGGCCGTCGCGTCGCCGAAGAAGCGCTGGGTATTGACCACCGAAGCGCCGGTTTCGGTGCCGCCGCCGACGGTGAGGCTGTTGCCGATCGCGGCTGAAGTCGCGGAAACGTCGCTCTTAACGTTCTGGATCGTGGCGTTCAGCTTGGCGCGCACATTGGCCGCGTTGGTCTGGCCGGTCGTGGTCGATTGAGCCTGGGCCGAGCCGGCCATCAGAACCATGGCGGCGGCGAGGAGAGAAGTACGGGTCATTTTCAATGTTCCTTCAGGGCCTGGAGTGGCCAAGGAAGGAGGAGCAAGGCGGGTGCCATGCGAGAAACATGACATGTGGTTAGCGAAAATAAACTAACAATATTCAAGTCTCATTAATATGTTGTGCCAGTTAAAATCACACTTCGCTTGCTTGGAGAATAACTCACTTTTAAGGATTTGAGGTGGGAGTTATAGTTATTCAATAATTACCAATACATCATTTTGTCATGGTCGTGGAGTGTGCCCAGAAGGTGCCGGCCGGGCCGCGCAGTGTCGCAGATTGAGACAGTCGGTTCCTCGCGGCAGGTGCGGGGACCCCGGGTCGGAACCGGCCGTCAGCCTGCGCCGTGCTGGACGACGCGCGCGTGGCGCTAAGCCAGCACCGTTGTCACAAGGGGGCAGCGTCCAGGGCCTCGCGCAGGGCGGCCTGGCGTGAGCGGCTGACGGGCAGGGGCGCGCCCTCGGTCAGAAGCAGACGCCAGCGGTCGCCGTCGCGCTTCAGGCGCTGCACGTGCGACAGGTTGACGATGACCGACCTGTGGATGCGCAGGAAGGTCTCCGGAAGCTGGGCCATCAGGGCATCGAGCCGGGCGGCGTGCAGCAGGCTGCGCGCCCCGACCAGCCGCAGTTCGGCATAGTCGTCGGCACCCACCACGGCCAGGATGTCGGCCAGGGGCACCAGCTCGACCCCGCGCGCCGAGGCTACGGTCAGGCGGTCGGGGCGGCTGGCGGCCTTGGTCAGGGCGGCCTCGCGGCCGCGATCGTCGCGGCCCAGCCGCACGACCTCGACCATCAGCAGCGGCAGCACCAGACTGGTGGCCAGCAGGAAGAAGGAAAAGTCGGCCAGCCATTCGGGGAACCCGATAGCCACAGCCAGGAACAGGGTCAGATAGGCCAGGGTCAGCCGCGCCCCCGGGAGACGCCGCCACACACCCACGGCGGTCGGAAGGGCAGACAGGGCCACGCCGATGATCAGCGCCCAGACCGTCTTGATGTCGAAGCCCGGCAGCAGGACCGTCGCACCGACTAGGCCCAGGGCCAGGCCGACCAGCGGCCCCCTGTGCCTGACCAGAAAGCGCGAGGCGACATAGGTCACCAGTAGCACCGCGAAAACGGCGGCGAGGGCCCAGATGGTGCTCATCCGCCAGGCGTGCAGGGGATAGGGATAGTCGAAGAGCGGCCGAAGGCTCTCGACCACGGCCTGCAGGGCTGCGACCCCGGCCATGGCGGCCAGCACAAGGCTCGAGCCGGTGCGGCGCAGGGCATGGATGACGCCGAACCCGAAGGCTGCCGCCAGCAGCGTCCCGGCTGCCACGAAGGTGATGGCCAGCAGGGCGGTGCGTTGCGGATAGGGATGCGGCAGGACGACCATCGCACTCATCGGCCGGGCGAACCGCAGGCCGCCGTGAAAGGACGACAGGTGCAGGATCAGGGTGTTATCGCCGGGCTGCCAGCTGGTCTCGCGGATCGGAAAGATTGCCTGGTAGCGTCCGGGGACTTCGGCGCCCCTGGAGGCGGCTGGACGGCCGTTGGTACCCAGAGGCCGACCATTCAGCCAGGCTTCGGATGACGCGACGCCTGCCAGGTAGAGGGCGCGTGGCCTTGTATCCTTCGGAGAGAGGATCGTGGCGCGGATCCACAGCGCCCGGCCCTGGGGATCGACGAAATCCTCCACCGGCCGGCAGTCGCTGAGCACTGGACCGCCAGGGCCGATCGCCCCCTGACACGTCTGCCAGGACAGGTCCTGGGCACGGGCCAGGGGCGCGAGGCTGGTCAGGACAAGGGTGAGAAACAGGATTCGCCACATGTCCGTACTCATAGGGCGCCGCTGGCCGACGGGCTCTGCCATTCGCCGATCAGGGCACGCATTTGACCGAAGGGCGGTGGCGAAGCGCACGGCCGGCGGTTCAGCTTTGGGCATGACCCAGACATCACTTCATCGCCGCGCCCTGCTCGCCGCCGCCGGCCTCGCCCTTCCCGCCCTTGCCTTCGCGCAGACCGCGCCCCCGGTGTCGCCGACCGAGGCCGGCCCCTTCCGGTTCAAGGGCTGGCAGGGCAAGGACACCGATGCCGAACGTGGCTTCTTCGAGGTCCCCGAAGACCGTCGCGACCCCCGGTCACGCAAGATCCGGCTCAGCTATGTCCGGTTCGCATCGACCGCAGCCCGGCCAGGGCCGCCGATCATCTATCTGGCCGGTGGTCCCGGGGGCACGGCGACACGGGCGCTGTCCGGGCCACGGTTTCCGATCATGATGGCCTTGCGCGAGGTGGCCGACGTCATCGCCTTCGACCAGCGCGGCACCGGCCTGTCCAACCACATCCCCGAGCGGCCGGCCTCGACGCGCCCGCCGCCGCCGTTCACGCAAGCCGGACTGACGTCCTATTTCCGCACCGATTTTCAGGAAGCCTGGGTCGACTGGACCAGGGCCGGCGTGGCCATGACCGGCTACAACACCGAACAGAACGCCGACGATATCGACGACCTGCGTCGCCACCTGGGCGCGGAAAAGGTTGACCTCTGGGGTATCAGCTACGGCACGCACCTGGCGCTGAGCATGCTCAAGCGCCACGGCGACCGGGTGAACCGTGTGGCCCTGGCCAGCCTTGAGGGGCAGGACCAGACCGTAAAGCGGCCCTCCGCCATCGACACCCTGTTGCAGCAGGTGGATAGCCTGCTGGCCGCCGACCCGGCCGTGCGGGCGGCCATTCCGGACCTGCCAGCCCTGATGCGGCGGGTGCATGCCAGGATGGAGGCGGCGCCGGTGAGCTTGACCGCGACCCTGAACGGCGCGCCGGTCACGCTGCAGATCGGCGGCTTCGCCATTCAGCTCATGTCGGGTGGCCTGATCGCCAATCCCCAGACCCTGGTCATGCTGCCGGGCCTCTATCTGGCGCTCGATGCCGGACAGACCGATGTGCTGAAGCCCTTCATGGGCGAGTTCGCCAACCTGCTCGGCATCGCCGGCATGCCCGAAGCGACGGACCTCGCCTCGGGGATCTCACCGGGCCGGCTGGCGCTGGTGCGACGGGAGGCCAAGACCGCCGTGCTGGGTGAGGCCCTGAACTTCCCGATGCCGCAGCTGCTGGGTGTGGTCCCGGGCGCTGATCTGGGCGAGGGCTTCCGCGCGCCGCTGCGCATCGACCATCCCGCCCTGCTGCTGGCCGGCACCCTGGACGGTCGCACGCCGATGTCCGAGCAGGACGAGGTGGCCGCCCAGTTCCGGCGCAAGTCCCGGGTGATCGTCGAAAACGCCGGCCACAACGTCTTTGAGGCCCATCCTGACGTTCAGCCCCTGCTGGTGCGGTTCTTCCGGGGCGAGGCCGTCGCCGATACACGGCTGTCTCTGCCGCCACCGACGTTCAAGCTGGGGTGATCGGGTCAGGGTCCGAAGACTGGAGGCGGGCCTTCTCGTCTGGGGGCGCTCAGCCGCGCTTTCTGAGCGCCCGGGTGAACATCTCACCGCTCTCGACAAACCCGGTGGCCAGGCAGAATGCGCGCAGCTCCCCGGGGCCGACCGGCGGGTGAAGGACAAGTTCGCCGCACCCCGCAGAGCGGGCGGCCTGGGAGGCCGCCTTGAGAAGCAGGCGCGCGACTCCGTTTCGCCGCCTGTCCGGATCGACGAACAGGGTTGAGATCCACCCCACCTTCTGGTCGGCCGTGAGGACAGAATGCCAATGGGCCAAGATGACGCCGGTCGGCGGGCCCCATTCATCGGCGACCAGCAGGACGCCGGGTTGTTCCTGGATGGCCCTCAGACGCTGGGCAAGCCTGTCCCGGGCCAGGGGCAGGCCAGTCGTTCTGAGCAGTTCGGCCAGGCCGTCCACGTCGCCATGGTCTGCGGCTCGAATGGAAAGGCCGTAGCGGCTCGACATGAGGTCTGAGTCTCCCGATCGTGCGAGATTGCGGTCTGGGCCGCTCACGCCAAAGCCTCGGACCGCGCTGGTGGCTGTTGCAAGCAAGCCGGGCTAGCCGTCTGCCTCCATCCCGTTCAGGCGAAGCGCTGTATCAGGAAACGCGCGCCCAGCTGGAGGCCAGGCTCATCGATGCTGTGGCCGAGCCCTGGCGAAATGTGGGACGCGACGTCGAAGTCCAGGGCCCTGAGCCCGCTTTCGGCCTGATGCAGGGCTTCGACAGGCAGGACCTCGTCGCGGTCGCCGTGAACGAGCAGAACGGGCGGGCGGGTCACGACCTCGGCGGCCAGTTCGGCCGGGTCGGCCAGCATGCCGGAGAAGCCGATGATGCCGGCCAGGCTCCTCGCCCGGCGCGGCCCGACATGTAGGGCCATCATCGTGCCCTGGCTGAAGCCGACCAGAGCCACCTTGTCCTCGCTGAGGCCATGGGTGGCGAGCTGGGCGTCGATATAGGCCTGCAGGGCTGGGGCCGAGACACGCACGCCTGCCGCGCGCGCGGCCGGCGTCAGGCTGGTCAGGGGCCACCATTGTCGCCCGTAGGGCACGCCGTCGCAGGGCTGGGGCGCGTCGGGGGCGAGGAACAGCGTGTCGGGCAGCGCTGCGGCCCAATAGGGAGCCAGATCGATCAGGTCCGCGCCGTTCGATCCATAGCCGTGCAGGAGGATCACCAGGGACCTAGCCGGGCCGCCTGAGGCGGGTGCCGCGCTGGGACCGTCAAGCCGGGGGATCTGGGTCATGGCGGTTCCTGGCCGGTTCGGTTTCGCGTTGGGCCCCCACCATAGCCGGCTTCGCCCGGCGGCGTCGCGCCAAGACTCGACCGGGGCGTCGCCATGACCCTTCTGCGCTCTTCGCAGGCTGCGGGGTGCGCCGACCGGTGGAGCCGGAACGGCTGGGCCATTTCCAGGTCTTCGGCATAGCGACATATTGTAGGACAAATGTGCAGTTATTATGGTAGCGCTCACAAAGTTGAGCCGAGAACGCAATCATCGGCGAACTACCGGGAGGGGACATGTTTGGTAAGCGGGCCGCCAAGGCACTACGTTCGGCTATTCTGGCAACGCTGATTTCAACGGGCTGCGCATTGGCCCAGCCGGCCCCCGGGTCCCAGGCCTATCACTGGCAGAGCGTCCCTTACGGCGCGGGGGGCTATGTCGATGGCTTCATCTATCACCCGCGGGAAAAGGGCATTCTCTACGCGCGCACCGATGTGGGCGGGCTCTATCGCTACGATTTCACCGGGCGCTCCTGGCTGCCCCTGCTCGATCATCTTCCGCGTGAAGACGCGGACTTTATGGGTGTTTTGAGTGTGGCCATCGATCCGGCCAACCCGGACAAGGTCTATGCCGCTTGCGGTCTCTATCTGCAGGACTGGGCCCGCAAGGGTGCGATCCTGCGATCCGATGATCGCGGCCTGACCTGGAAGAAGACTGAGCTGCCGATCCGGATCGGTGGCAATGCCGACGGACGGGGCACGGGTGAACGGCTGGTCGTCGATCCCAGGGATTCAAACACAGTATACTTTGGATCAAATCAGGACGGACTTTGGCGGAGTACGTACAGCGGCGCGACCTTTACGAAGCTGACGGCTTCACCTGCGCGATCGATAAACTTCCTGATTTTCGAGCCGTCGTCCAATGACCTCTACCTTGCCAGTGCAGACGGCAAGGGAGGGCTGTATGTCAGCCGGGACAAGGGCAGCACCTTCGTTGCCGTCGAGGGCGCGCCGCAACAACTGCCGCAAAGGGCTGCCTTTGCGGCGGACGGCACGATGTATGTGACTTTTGCGGTCGGTGACGGCTCTTCGTGGGCCGTGAACCCCAGCCATGCCGAAGGTGGCAAGCTGGTCCGTCGTGATCCCGGGAGTGCAGGCTGGAAGGAGATATCGCCGATCAAGCCCAGTGACGGCCTGCGCGGCGGTTACTCCGGCATCGATGTCGCTCCAGACGGAACCGTCGTCGTGTCGACCCTGGATCGCTGGTGGCCCCATGACGATGTCTTTGTGTCGCGCGACAAGGGCGCGCGTTGGTCGGCCCTGAGCCGGCAGGCGCGCTTTGCGGCTTCCGACTATCCCTGGCTGGAGGAAACCAACCCCGAGCGTCGCATGGGCGGCTGGCTTTCAGACCTGAAGATCAATCCCTTCAACCCTGATGAAATGACCTATGGCCATGGGGGCGGGGTGTGGACCAGCCGCAACCTCTCCGCTGCGGGTACGGATCAACCCCTCATTTTCGACGCCAATATTGCCAATCTGGAAGAGGGGGCCGTGACGCAGCTGGTCTCTCCATCGGGTGGGGCGACGATTCTGGCAACGATGGGAGATACGGCCGGTGGTGCCTGGGACGATCTGACAAAGTCTCCGAAGGCCGGTCTGTTTCGCCCGAATACCGAGACAAACGAGAGCATAGACTATGCGGGCCAGAGGCCCGGATGGATCGTTCGCACGGTTCACAACAGCAAGACCCGCGGATTTTTCTCAAAGGATGGCGGTGGAAGCTGGGACATGTTCGCTGCGACACCAGTCGTGGCCAGCCCGCCGAACGAGCCCTACAGGGGGCCGGGGGCGATAGCCATTTCCGCCAAGGGCTCGGCGCTTGTTTGGGCTCCTGAGCGGTCTGGTGGCTTTCATTCGTCAGATGGCGGAAAGTCATGGAGCCCGTCCGCCGGCTGGCCTGACCAGAGAGAGCAGACTCTCACGCCGATCGCCGACAAGGTCGTTGATCAGGTCTTCTACCTGCACGATCGTCCCGGCGGACGAATCCTAGTCAGCGTCGATGGTGGCGGGTCATTCAAGATGATCGCCGAAGGCCTGCCCGTGATCCAGTCCTGGGACCGGTCGCAGCTTGCCGTAACGCCCACGCGGATGCGCGATCTCTGGATCGCCTTGCCCAGCGGGCTCGTTCATTCCCGCTCCGCCGATACGCCGTTCAAGAGCGACAAGAAGGTTGAGGCGGCCTGGGCCATTGGCTTCGGCGCACCCCGCCTGAAAGACGGCTACCCCACAGTCTTTGTTTTTGGAAAGATTGCGGGTCAGGGCGGACTCTGGCGGTCGGAAGATGAAGGGGTGAGCTGGCTCCGGATCAATGACGACGCGCACCAGTTTGGTGACATGCGTTCGATTACGGGCGATCCGCTGGAATTCGGAACCCTGTACATTGCCCCTCATGGTCGCGGCGTCATGGTCGGACGGCCACCCGTCGTGACCAAGCCCTAGAGCAGGTCTTGGGCGTTCCCGGGCGGCCTCTACAGCGGTGTGGAGGCGCTCTTTTGATCCCGGGAACGGACGGCCTTCGGTCTGAACCGGCCCCTGCCATCAAACTGAGTGATCCTCATGGCTATTCCCCGTCGGATTCTGTTCAAGGGCCTGCTTGCGGGCGCCGCGCTTCCGGGCCTTGCCCAGGCCCGGTCGGAAACGGTTGCGGCTGCCCCGGGAACGCCCGCCTGGGGTGTCGGGACGGAGACGCAACGCAAGGCCGATCTGGGGAACGGGACCTATCTCAATCCCATCCTGAGCGGGGATCACCCCGACCCGACCATCCTGAAAGATGGCGGAACCTACTACATGACGTTCTCGTCGTTCTATTCCTACCCGGGTCTCGTGATCTGGAACTCCACGGACCTGGTCAACTGGACCCCCGTGGGCCCCGCGCTCAGGAAGCCGCTGGGCGTGATCTGGGCCGTCGATCTGATCAAGCACAACGACCGCTATTTCATCTACATCCCGGCGGATCCGGAGGGGAAAGGCTGGTCGATCCACGTCATCTGGGCCGACCATATCGGCGGACCCTGGAGCGATCCGATCGACGTCGGCATCAAGGGCTGTATCGACCCGGGCCATGTCGTCGGTGAAGACGGCAAGCGCTACTTGTTCGTCAACGGCGTGCGCAAGGTCCGCCTGACGGATGACGGTTTGGCCGCCGACGGGCCTCTGGAACCGGCCTATGCCCCATGGCGATATCCGGATGATTGGGTTGTTGAGAATTTTGCGCCCGAAGGTCCCAAGCTTCTACGCCGCGACGGCTGGTTTTACCTGATTACGGCGGTTGGAGGCACGGCTGGACCGGCGACAGGTCACATGGTCATCGCCGCGCGCTCCCGCTCTGTGCACGGCCCCTGGGAGCATTGTCCGTACAATCCTCTGGTGCGCACCCGCAGCGCGGCCGAGCCCTGGTGGTCGCGCGGGCATGCGACGGTCGTGGAGGGTCCCGCCGGTGATTGGTGGATGGTCTATCACGGCTATGAAAATGGCTATCGGACCCTCGGCCGGCAGACTCTTCTGGAACCCATCGAATGGACCGCCGATGGCTGGCTCCGGGCCCTGGGAGGCGACCTTTCGAAGCCTCTGCCCAAGCCTCGCGGGGGCAGGGCAGGACCGTCCGCGCCAGGACTCTCGGATGACTTTTCCGTCGACCGGATGGGGGTGCAATGGAGCTTTCATGATCCGGCTCCGGATGAGGCCGGGCGAGCGGTCTATGAACCCGGCGGCCTTCGCATTCAGGGACGTGGCACGTCGCCGGTCAACTCCGCACCGCTGACCTGTCTTGTTGGTGATCGATCCTATGAGGCCGAGGTCTCCATCGGGTTGCTTGGTGAAACCGAGGCGGGGATCCTGCTTTTCTACAATCACAAGGCCTTTGTCGGCCTCGGGTTCACGCCGAAGGCCCTGAAGGTCTCCCAGTATGCCGAGGAACTGACCTGGGCCGAGATCGCACAGGACGCCCGCAGACTCCGGTTACGAGTTACCAATGTCGAGAATGTCGTGACCTACCATTACTCGTATGACGATGGCCGGACATGGATAAGGCATGGGACGCGGATGGAGGTGTCAGGTCTGCATCACAACGTCTTTGGCGGGTTCCTGAGCCTTCGTCTTGGTCTGTTTGCCGCCGGATCCGGAGCGGTCAAGTTCAGCAATTTCAGCTACCGGGCCAATCCGCTCCAATCGCAGGAAAGTGTCCTGCACGGGATGTGATCCCGCTTTTTGCGGCCAGCCTCGAACGCGGCCATATCAGCGGCGGTTCGCGTGGTGCAGTCCAGCCAGGCGCAGGCGTGTCTCTTCTATCTGAAGAGTAGATCGATCTCGCTCTGGAGAACGTCCGGACCATTGAGGGCTGGACCATTGATGGTCTGCTCACGGTAGAGCCGCTCGGAGGCCGTCTCTGCCTCCTCCGCGTCGACGATGCCGGCGCATCCGGCAACCCGGTTCAGCCGGGCCTCCAGTGTGCCCAGGATGTCCGCAATCTTGCTTAGCCGCTGACCCACCAGATCGTGGAAGCCGCAAGCTTCCAGTATGGCGATGGCGTGGTTGTGGGTATCCCCTGGCCCGGTCTCCGGCGCGGCCAGAATGGCTTCTGCAGACGTCAGGATGCGGGAGACGCCGTCGTCGGCTTCCCGGCGCATGGCAACGAGTTCAGCCCGGGCTGCAGGCAGTCGCTCGCCCCCCATCCGACGCGGAGCCAGTCCGCTGACAACAGCGCGCAACTCCATCAGGCTCTCACGCAGTGACGCGAGCTCGCTGGCTGCCGGGCGGTCATCGCCCGCAGCAACATCAAGGTCGGGTGCTGGGCGTTTGAGCGAGGTCACCGATACATCAACTCCCTGGCTGCGGGGTAGGCCCGCCGCCTGTCAGAACTCTCCGAATATCGTCGACATCTTCTGCTTCAGGGTTTCGGCGTTGAAGGGTTTGACAATGTAGTTATTGGCACCGGCCTGTTTGGCGGCGACGACGTTTTCCGTCTTGCTCTCGGCCGTGATCATGATGAAGGGCGTGCGGCTCAGGGCGGCGTCGCCCCGCACGGACCGGAGCAGGTCGTAGCCGGTCATCGGCTCCATGTTCCAGTCCGAGATCACCAGGCCGTAGGGCTTGCGCTTCAGCTTGCCCAGGGCTTCCTCGCCACTGGCAGCTTCGTCGAGGTTCTCAAAGCCCAACTGTCGCAGCAGGCTGTGAACAATCCGGATGGTGGTCTTGTAGTCATCGACAACAAGGATAGGCATCGAAGCGTCGGCGGCCATTCTGTCCTCCAGGGATCCGGTCTCGGGACAACAGAACACAGGTCTGTAAAAATATGCTTGTGATGGAATCCGGGACAGATTGTCGCACTTGAAAATAGGAACTCAACAGCCTGAGCCGGCCGAGGTTCTTGCCTGGAAAGAGCAATTCAGATTCCGCGCCCGTTGAAGGGATGAATTCAACCTTTGGCCTAGCTTTTGGAGGTCCAGGCGAGGACCGATCCGTAACTGGCCATTAACTAACAAGGACCAGCCTCGACCTCTCAATTCCCGACCAGGAACGGACCCATGGCTAGCAACGACATGATTGACCAGCGTCTGGATTTCCTCGGCATCGACCGTGATGCCCGGGCTGCACTGCGATCGGCCGGCGGTCTTGTCGCCAAGGAATTGCCCGGAGTTCTGGACAAGTTCTACGACAAGGTCCGCGCAACGCCCGACGTTCGTCGCTTCTTCAGTGGCGACGGCCAGATGGATGGTGCCAAGTCCGCTCAGCTGCGCCATTGGGCCTCTATCGTATCCGGCAATTTCGACCAGCAGTACATCGACAGCGTGCGCAAGATCGGCCACGTCCATGCGCGCATCGGCCTGGAGCCGCGCTGGTACATCGGCGGCTATGCCCAGCTGATGGAAGGCCTGATGCGAAAAATGATCGCCGAAGCTTTCGGCGGCGGGGTCATGAAGCTTGGCCGTCGCAAGGGCGGCAAGGATCTGGCCGATCAGATGACCGCCGTCATGAAGGCGGTTCTGCTCGACATGGACTATTCAATTTCGATCTATCTGGAATCGATCGAGCTCGAAAAGCAGAGCGCAATGACCGATCTGGCCGAGCGGTTCGAAGCCAGCGTCGGCAAGATTGTCGGAAGCGTCGCCGACCAGGCCCGGGAGCTCGAGACGACGGCGCGCGCGATGGCCGACACGGCAACCCGCACCAGCGAGCAGTCCACCACCGTCGCCGCCGCCGCCGAAGAGGCCACGGCCAATGTCGCTATTGTGGCCTCCTCTTCGGACGAGATGGGCAAGTCGGTCGCCGAGATCGCCCAGCAGGTCAATCACTCAACCAATATGGCGGGTCAGGCCGTGCTGCGGGCCCAGGCCACCAGCGAAACCATCGATCGCATGTCGCGTTCGGCCGAGAAGATCGGCGAAGTGGTCCGGCTGATCAGCGACATCGCCGGCCAGACCAATCTGCTGGCCCTGAACGCAACGATCGAAAGCGCCCGGGCCGGTGAGGCCGGTCGCGGCTTTGCGGTCGTGGCCGCCGAGGTCAAGAGCCTGGCCACCCAGACCGCCAAGGCCACCGAAGACATCTCCAGCCAGATCAGTGAAATCCAGCTGATCACCGGTGATACCGTGATCGCCATCGCCGACATTGAGCGCACGATCGATGAGATGAACACGGTGTCGGTCGCGATCAATGCTGCGGTCGAGCAGCAGTCCGCAGCGACCCGCGAAATTGCCCGCAATACCAATGAGGCGGCCAACGGCACCCAGGATGTGTCGCGCAACATTTCGGAAGTGCTGCTTGGGGCCAACCAGACCGGGGCCGCCTCGCGGCAGGTGGTGATGGCCGCGCAGGAACTGGGGCGACAGGCCTCGACCCTGCGGACCGAGGTCGACGCTTTCCTGCGCTCGGTTCGAGCCGCGTGATCGTGACTGTCCCATCTCGCCAAGTCGATAGGCACCCCCATGGATGACCTGATCTCCGACTTCCTGACCGAGGCCAATGAGAGCCTTGAGGTCATCGATATCGAGCTCGTCCGGTTTGAAGCCCATCCGGGTGACCGGCCGGCGCTCGACAAGATCTTCCGGCTTGTCCACACCCTCAAGGGCACCTGTGGCTTCCTTGGGCTGGGTCGACTGGAGTCGCTGGCCCATGCCGGCGAGACCCTGCTGGGGCGTTTCAGGGACGGCAAGCTGCAGGTCAGCGGCGAGGCCGTCACCCTGGTCCTGAAGTCGATCGACCGTATCAAGACGGTGATCGACGGCCTGGGCGCGACAGGCGCGGAGCCGGCTGGTGATGACAGCGATCTGATCACAGCCCTGGAAGCCATGGCGATGGGTGCGCCCCCGCCTGAAACGTCCGAGTCCGAGCCCGAGCCCGAGCCAGAACCCGAGCAACAGGTCGAGGGCTATGATCCTGTTCTGGGCCGCGCCCTGCGACCGGGTGAAGTCTCTACGGCGGACCTCGACGCGGCCTTCGCCGCGGCCGAGGGGCCGGTCGATTTCGCACCGGCCTCCCTGCCCGAGGCCCCGGTCCCGGCCCCGGCGGCGGAAACCCGCCCGGCGGAGAGCGTGGAGGAAGATTCCGCACCGATCGCCGCGGCCCAGTCGATCCGGGTCGGTGTCGATGTCCTTGAAGACATGATGACCCTGGTCTCCGAACTGGTGCTGACCCGCAACCAGCTTCTGCAGATCAATCGCAGCCGATCCGACGATAGTTTCTCTCCGCCCCTGCAGCGCCTGTCGACCATCACCGGCGAGCTGCAGGACAGCGTCATGAAGACGCGGATGCAGCCGATCGGTCAGGCCTGGAAGAAGTTGCCGCGGATCATTCGCGACCTGGCCAACGAGCTGGACAAGAAGATTGACCTTGTTCTCGAAGGCGAGACCACCGAGCTGGACCGTCAGGTCCTCGAGCAGATCCGCGATCCCCTGACCCACATGGTCCGCAACTCGGCGGATCATGGCCTGGAGGGTCCGGCAGACCGGCGGGCAGCGGGCAAGGCTGAAACCGGCACCATCCACCTGTCCGCCTATCACGAAGGCGGCTCGATCGTGATCCGCCTGCGCGATGACGGCCGCGGCCTGGACACGGCCCGGATCCGCGAAAAGGCAATTGAAAAGGGTCTGTTGACCCGCAGCGACGCCGAGGCCCTCACCGAGAGCCAGGTCCATCGCCTGATCTTTGCGCCGGGCTTCTCGACGGCCGCGGCCATCACCAATGTCTCCGGCCGTGGCGTCGGCATGGACGTGGTTCGCAGCAATATCGAGCAGATCGGCGGGCAGATCGACCTGCAGTCGACCTTTGGCTCAGGCTGCACGGTCACCATCAAGATCCCCCTGACCCTGGCCATCATCTCGGCCCTGATCGTCGGGGCCAGCGGCGAGCGGTTCGCGGTTCCCCAAGGGGCCGTGCTCGCACTGATCAAGATCGGCGAAGGTGCCGAGCACCGGACCGAGGTCATCGAACAGGTCCGCATGGTCCGGCTGCGCGAACAGCTCGTGCCGCTGATCGACCTGGGCGCCGAGCTTGGCCTCACCCAGGCCCTGCAGCCCAATTTCGTGATGATCATGAAGGTGGGCAGCCACCGCTTCGGGGTCATTGTCGAGGAAGTCATCGATACCGAAGAGATCGTCGTCAAACTGCTGGCCAGTGTGCTGCGCAACATCTCGGTCTTTTCGGGCGCGACCCTTCTGGGCGACGGCTCGGTCGTGCTGATCATCGAGCCCAATGGCCTGTCGCAGCGCGCGGGTGAGATGCCGCAGGCCGCACGGCGGGCGATCGATGCCGCCGCCACGAGTGACGAGGACGCCAAGATCGAGCGCAAGACCATGCTCCTTGTCCGTGTCGGATCCGGGGCGCTCAAGGCGGTTGAACTGGGCCAGATCACCCGTCTGGAGCATGTGCCGGTCGCCGAGTTGCAACACCTCGGCTCGCGCGCGGCCCTGCAGTATCGTGGCAAGCTGATGCCGGTGCTGTGCGTGGACGACGACCAGCGCCTCAAGACCGAGGGCGTACAGCCCATGCTGGTTGTCGCCGGCATGCTCTACACCATGGGCCTAGCCGTCGATCACATCGTCGATGTGGTCGAGACCCCGGTGACGATCGAGTTGAGCCCGACCAAGACCGGCATCATCGGCACGGCCCTGATCAATGGCCGGGCGACCGAAATCATTGACCTCGACCATTTCATGATCATGGCCCTGGCAGAACATTCACGGACAGGGCCGGCCGTCCAGGCGGCCCAGACCCAGGAGGCGGCATGAGCGTTCGCGACTATGTGACCGTCCGCGTCGGCGGCCATCTGTTCGGGATCGAAGCGCTCTCGATCCAGGACGTCTTCTATCCGCGCAACATCACGCCTGTGCCCCTGGCGGCGCACGAGATTCTGGGTGTGCTCAATCTGCGCGGCCGGATCGTAACGGCGGTCTGTGCGCGCCGGCGATTGGGACTGCAGCCCCGAGAGGCCGGCGCGCCCGAGCCCAAGGCCGTGGGGATCGAGGTCGGGGGAGACAACTACGGCCTGATCGTCGATCAGGTCGAGTCGGTCATGAAGCTGGACTCCGACGAGTTGATCCCGCCGCCGGACAATCTGCCCCAGCGCTGGGCGGAAATCATTCCGGGCGTCTTCAGACTGCCAGACTCCCTTCTGGTGATCTTTGATGCGCCGCGACTGCTGACAGCGGGCCTGCAACTGGGTGCGGCCGCATGACCCGGTTCCTGGTGGTGGATGACAGTGCGGTGATCCGCAAGGTGGCACGGCGGATGCTTGAAGCCCTGGGCTATGCCGTAGATGAAGCGGTTGACGGCGAAGACGCCCTGCAAGCCTGTCTCAGCAACATGCCGGATGCCGTACTGCTGGACTGGAACATGCCCAATATGGACGGGCTGACCTTCCTGGGAGCCCTTAGGGCATCGCCGGACGGAACCCGCCCGAAGGTGCTGTTCTGTACAACGGAAAGCGACTTCGATCACATCGCCGCCGCGATGGAGAAGGGCGCAGACGAGTATCTGTTCAAGCCCTTCGACCAGTCGACCCTGGAGAGCAAGCTGTCGATGACCGGGATCGTCCCGTGACAGCCCAGCCAACCCCTGCCACCGCGCGGGCCGACCGTGTCAGGGTCATGATTGTCGACGATTCGGCGGTCGTACGGGGCATGGTCTCGCGATGGCTGGACGCACGGGCCGACATCGTCGTCGTGGCCATGGCGGTCGATGGCGTACAGGCCCTCAAGAAGCTTGAGGAACATGAGATCGATGTCTGTGTACTGGACATCGAGATGCCCAACATGTCGGGGCTGGAGGCCCTGCCGAAGTTGCTGGCCCTGCGGCCACGCCTGAAGATCATAATGGCTTCGACCCTCTCGGAGCGGGGCGCGGAAATCACCCTGCGGGCTCTGAGCCTCGGGGCGACCGACTTTATCCCCAAGCCGTCGACCAGCCGCATCGGTGGCGCGGAAGCCTATCAACGCGACCTCATCGAGAAGATCGTTCAGCTCGGTCGCCGAAGCGCTCCGGCGATCGATCGTCCGATCAAGTCCTATCTGAAACCGCCAACTGCGCTCCCCTCGGTCGCGCCGGTCTCGCCCGCCGCGCGCAGCGGCCCTCGCCCCGGTCGCAAGGTCCGCCTTGATGCGCTGGTCATTGCGGCCTCCACCGGCGGTCCCCCGGCCCTGCGCGAGGTGATTTCGGGCCTCGGGTCCCACTGGCGAGGACCCATCCTGATCGCCCAGCACATGCCGCAGGGCTTTACCCGGGCCCTGGCCCAGATGATCGGGCGAGTGACGCCTATGTGCGTCAAGGAAGGCGAGCACGGGGAAAAGGTGACCGACGGGGTGATCTATATTGCGCCGGGTGGGTTCCACATGATCGTCGAACGCGGCCGGGACGGTACGCCGACCATCCAGCTCAATCAGGGTCCCGAGGTGCACTGGTGCCGTCCGGCGGCCGACCCCCTGTTCATCAGCGCCGCCGAGGTCTGGGGCGGGGCAGCGGCCGGCATGGTTCTGACCGGCATGGGCCATGACGGTCGCGACGGGGCACGGGCCCTGGCCGATTGCGGCGCGCCGGTCATGGTTCAGGACGAGGACAGCAGCGTCGTCTGGGGGATGCCGGGCTCCGTTATCCAGGCGGGCGTGCCCGCCGAAATCCATCCTCTGTCGGCCCTGGCGCCGCAATTTCTGCAGTGGACACGAGTGGGAACGGCATGAGCACTCCAGATCTCAAGCATTTCAGGGAGTTGCTGCAGTCACGGACCGGGATCGTTCTGGACGCCAGCAAGGGCTATCTGATCAACACCCGCTTGGCCTCGGTGGCCGGGACCAGTGGCTATGAAACCGTCGATGCCCTGCTGGCGGATATCCGCAGGGCCCCGGTCGAGCGGATCGTCGAGGCGGCGATCGACGCCATGACCACCAACGAGACGCTGTTCTTTCGCGATCAGAAGCCGTTCGATCTGCTTCGGCGGACTTTCGTCGACCTGGGCCGCAATCGTCGCGGGCCGATCCGGCTCTG
>Ga0187845_1000072_pt1 | contig 52505 bp, 40 predicted proteins | sample SpaLakP09_SKY_68_FD_134515 | JGI IMG/M metagenome (GOLD analysis project Ga0187845, IMG submission 134515) | Oligotrophic lake water microbial communities from Sparkling Lake, Wisconsin, USA - SP09_SKY_68 | ecosystem: Environmental > Aquatic > Freshwater > Lake | place: USA: Sparkling Lake... | reverse complement strand
TAGCCTGGAACCGAACGCTCGATAATTGAGGAGGCTGCAGTGGGAAGCGTTCCTTTGTGGGCACAAGCCGGTTTCTGGGGTTTCGTGGCGGGCGCCGCGCTGCTGGCCGGCGCTGCCGTCGCCTATTTCATGCGCGTGCCCCAGCGGCTCATCGCTGGCGTGATGGCGTTCGGCAGCGGCGTGCTGATTTCGGCACTGTCCTTCGAGCTGATGGACGAGGCGTACAAGAAGGTGGATTCGACGCGACGGCGCTCGGTTTCCTCGGCGGCGCAGCGGTCTACACGCTCGCCAACTGGATACTGGCCCGGCATGGCGCCAAACATCGCAAACGTTCGAGCGGCAAGCAGCCCTCCGAACAGGAGGACGGCGGCAGCGGCGCCGCCATTGCCGTCGGCGCACTGCTGGACGGAATTCCCGAATCGATCGTCATCGGCCTGTCGATGCTCAAGGGCGGGACCGTCAGTACCGTGGCGGTGATTGCGATCTTCCTTTCGAATATTCCGGAAGGCCTGTCCAGCGCGGCCGGGATGAAGAGGGCCGGCCGTTCGGCGGCCTATATCTTCGGCGTCTGGGGCGCGATCGCGGCCGCCTCCGGGATCGCGTCCCTGGTCGGCTACACCGTGTTCCAGGGTCTGTCCGCCAACGTCGTCGCGGCGACGACGGCCATTGCCGCCGGCGCCATCCTGTCGATGCTGGTGGATACGATGATTCCGGAAGCGTTCGAGCAGACGCACGATTTCGCGGGATTGATCACCGTAGCCGGTTTCCTGGCTGCTTTCGTACTCAGCAAGACGGGCGGCTGAGCGGCCGTCCGGACCAGGGCAGGGAGCCTGGAGAGGCATCCGTCAACAACTCAAGGAGAACGTCATGCAACAACAGTACCAGTCCTGTATCGCCGCCTGCAACGCTTGCGCCGACGCGTGCGACACGTGTTCCACGGCATGTCTGCAGGAAGACGACGTGAAGATGATGGCGCGCTGCATTGCGCTCGACATCGATTGCGCCCAGTTGTGCCGTCTCGCCGCCGCCATGATGGCGCGTAACAGCGAGTTCGCCGCGGCGTTGTGCCAGGTTTGTGCCCGGGTGTGCCAGGCATGCGGCGACGAGTGCGCGAAGCACCAGGCCCCCCATTGCCAGGATTGCGCGGCCGCCTGCAGGCGCTGCGCGGAAGCGTGCCGCCAGATGGACGGAGCAGCCTAAGTCGCGCCTAATCCTTGCCTGATACGTTGACCACGATGGCGGCCCGCACCGGTGCGGCGCCGCCAGCATCATCCGTGAATCACCGACCGCAGGGAGCACATCATGAACCGTAATATTCGGATGAGGACATCGGCGCTGGCAGCCGTTTTCGCGCTCGCATCCGGGGCGGCTTTCGCCCAGGCCGGCGCGCCGCTTGCGCCGAAGAGCACGCCGGCTGGCGTCGTCTATGTCAGTGGCGGCGTCGGCAACGCGCAACAGCAGGCGATGAAGGATGCGATGAAGGACTACGACCTGCGCATGACGTTCGCGCGCCAGCAGACGGGTTCCTATCTCGCGAGCGTGAAGGTCACGATCGATCGCACGGAAGGACACGGCGCGGGCAGTCTCGTGCTCGACACGGTGTCCAGCGGCCCGATGTTGTTCGTCAAACTCCCGGACGGAAAATACGACGTGCGGGCCGAGGTCGAGGGGCAGGTCCAGACGAGGACGGTCAACATCAGGAAGGGGCAGGCGCAGGATCTGGTGATCCACTTCCCGCCGAAGCAATCCTGACCGCTGTCCCGGGAAAGACGACGCGGGCGCGCAGCCCGCGCGCGCCATCGGGCCTGTCGAGCAGGTAGATGGTCGCGCCGATCCGGTCGACAATCGACGCCGTGATCGCGAGCCCAAGGCCGGACCCGATTTCGCCGCTGCCGAGCACGCGGTAGAACGGATCGAATACGCGCTCGCGCTCGTCGGGCGCGATACCCGGTCCCGTGTCGTCCACGTCGAGAACGATGCGATGGTCTGCGGCGGTCACGCCGATGTCGACGCGTCCCCCTTCCGGCGTGTAGCGGATCGCGTTGTCGACGAGGTTCTTGACGAGGAGCCGGATATCCATGGCGCGCCCGGACACCGACGCATCGGCATCGCCCACCATCCCGAGATCGATCCCCTTGGCCTCCGCCAGCGGTACGAGATCCTCGAACGCTTCCTGGATCGCCTTCTTCAACGGCACCTGCGTCAACGGCTCGCCGCCGCCCCCCTGAGCGCGGGCCAGCGTGAGCAACTGGTCGAGCAGGATCCGGGTGCGCGCGAGGCCCGTCGACAGCGCCCCGAGCCGGTCGCGCGCCTCGTCGGGCATGTCGGTGGCCGCCAGGCGTTCGGCCTGCAGCGACATGGCCGTCATCGGCGAACGCAGTTCATGGGCCGCATCCGCGATGAAGCGCCGTTGCAGGGCCAGTGCGCGCGCGGTGCGGGCGATCAGCTTGTTGATTTCGCCGACGAACGGCCACACCTCGGACGGGAGCGGCATCCGGTCCAGTTCCCGCAGGTCGTGCTCGCGGCGCTTGCCGAGTTGTACGGCCAGCCTTTGCAGGGGCACGAACATCGTACGCACCAGCAGTGCCGCCAGCAGGACGAGGACCGGACCGAGGAACAGGATGGGCATCGCGGTGCGCAGGGCGCTCGAGCGCGCGGCGGCGTCGCGCACCGCCGTCTGCTGGGCGACCGCCACGCGCACGCCTTTCGCATTGGTGCGGACGAAGACGCGCCACGTTTCGTTGCCGATGGCGACCGTCTGCAACCCGTCGGGCAGGGAGGGCGCGAAACGGGGCGGCCGTTCCGGTTCGGGAACGCGCGTGCCGGGCGCGTCGATGAAACGCACGACCAGGCGGGCGTCGTAGTCGACGTCGCCCGCCTTTTCGCGCGCCATCGGCGATGCCGGCACGGCGTCCAGCCTGCTGATGAGGTAGCCGACCTGGCGCAGCTGGGTGTCCTGGCCACGGTGTGCCTCGGCGGTGGCGGCCATGTACGAATAGAGGCCTGCGATCGCGGCGCCGATCAGGATGGCCGCCGAAATCCACAGCGACAGCCTGAAGCGCAGCGACGCCGTCAACGGCCCTTCCCGACCATCCATCCGACACCCCGGACGTTCTTGATGATGTCGCTGCCCAGCTTCTTGCGGATCGAATGGATCAGGAACTCGATCGCGTTGCTCTCGACTTCCTCGTTCCAGCCGTAGACCCTGTGCTCGAGTTCGGCGCGGGACAGGATCGCACCGGGGCGCACGAGCAGCGCCTGCAGCAGGGGGAATTCACGCGCTGTCAGGCGGACGGCCGTCGTGGCGGTGCGCGCCTCGTGGGTCGCGGGATCGAGTTCGACGATGCCGTTGCCGAGTACGGTGCTGCCCGTCCCCTCGGCGCGGCGGCTCAGCGCGCGCATGCGTGCCAGCAGTTCGCTCATCGCGAACGGCTTGACGAGGTAGTCGTCCGCGCCGCCGTCGAGGCCGGCCACGCGGTCTTCCGTCGTTTCCCGTGCCGTCAGCACCAGCACCGGCACGCCGTTGTGCGCCGCGCGGATGCGGCGCAGCGCCTCCATGCCGTCCATGCGGGGCAGGTTCAGGTCCAGCAGGACCAGCGCGTAGTCATGTGCCAACAGCGCCGTCAGCGCGGCCTCGCCATCGCATATCCAGTCGGCCGCGTAGCCGGCGTCGCGCAGTGCATGCTGGACGACGCTGCCGATCATGGGGTCGTCTTCGACCAGCAATACTCTCATTGTTCCACTTTCCATCCGGACGCCACCGGGCTGTCGAACATCGCGCTTGCCAGCCGCGCCAGGTCATCCGGCCCGGTGCCGGCGGCCACGTGGGCAGTCAGCCAGTGTGCCTGTCCACCATTATGCAGCAGCTCATGGATCAATACGCACGCGGTCGGGAAATCGGGATCGTCCGAGCGTGCCGCCAGGCGGGCCAGGTCGTTGCGCACCACGTGGTCGATGCTGAGTTTCTTTCCCGTGCACGGGTCGATCCAGTCGCCCAGCACGCCGCGCCGCGTGGCGTTGAACCGGTTCCATGGGTACAGGTCGGCGGCGCGCGGGCACGGCCAGCTGCCGGGACTTGCCGCGATGTCGATGCACAGCTCGCGCGCGTAGCAGGCGAGGGCCGCCGCGTAGGCAGGGTGCAGCGGCGCGTCGAGCGCACACAGCTCGACCGCCCCATGCTCGGGATCCGGACGGACGTCCCAGTCCACGTCCTGCACGCGCGTGGCGAGGCCATGCCGCGCGAGGCGCGCAACGTGCCGGGCGATATCCTGCCAGCTGCGCAGCGAGGACGGCATCATGCCGCTGGCCTGGAGCGTACCGGCGACGTTGTTGCGTGCACTGCAAAAGCCCGAGTCCAAGCCGCGCCAGTAGGGGGAGCTTGCGGACAGGGCGATGAACAGTGGCGCGCGCTGGTTCAGCCAGGCCCCGATGCGCACTGCCTCGTCGGCGTCCGGCGCACCGATCTGCACGTGCATGCCGAATCCCGCGAACCGCCCCGGCGCCCGCTGTCCGCCGCATGTCCGGACCGGATGGGCGCCGCCGCCCGCGACCGCGGCCCCGACCGAGCGGGCGGCCCGGCGCACGCAGCAGCGCATGTCCTCGAGCGTGTGCGCCGCCGCCCGGTAACCGTCCAGCGCCGACGTGGCCACGTCCAGTGTCGTCGCATCGATCTCCGGCGTGGCGGCCCAGGCCCCGTGCTGCCGGTCGAGCCGGAACACGATGTCCGGCGCCGCGGGATGCAAATCGTACGTCACCCGGTCGAGTACCATCCACTCGAGTCCGATCCTCATGCTGCCCGCTCGTGCGCCGGCAAACCGCGGCGGCGGGATCGATCCAACCATGCTCGACTTCCTTCCGTGATCTCCTCCGGCCCGGGCGGTTGCCGCGGTCGCGGATGACGACCGCAAGGATAAGGCCCCTCACTTAGCGAACACTTAGCTCACCGGGAGGACACCCTGCGGTAGCGGAATGGAGGCATACTGATGGCGCCGCTGGCAACGTGACCTGGCGTAAACATGACCCAATGCACCCGATCCGCTCCTCGCCGATTCGCCATGCTCCTGGTGGGACTCCTGCTGTGCATGTGGTCGTGCACCGTGTCCGCGGACGACGATGACTTCCGCTACTTCGTGGTCGGCGATCCGCAGGTCGGTATCGCGATACCGGTGCGTCATCCCCAGACGAGCATCGTGCTCATGGGCGGCGGCCAGGACGTCGACCAGGCCTTTCGCTGGATGATACGCAAGGCGGGCGTCAAACCGGGCACCGGCGGGCGCTTCGTCGTTCTGCGGGCCAGCGGTGCCGATGGCTACAATCCCTATATCTACTACAGCGGTCCCGGCGGAAAGACGGGCGAGCCCGCGGATGCTTACTGGGTAGGCGGAGCGGCGCTGGGCCTGAGCTCGGTCGAGACCCTCGTCATTCCCAGCAGGACCGCCGCCGACGATCCATTCGTCAACGCTGTCGTGCGCCGCGCCGACGCCGTCTTTATCGCAGGGGGCGACCAGAGCCGGTATATCCGCTTCTGGAAAGGAACCGCGCTCGACCGCAGCCTGAACGCCTTGTTGGGCCGGAACATACCGATCGGCGGGACAAGCGCCGGCCTCGCCATCCTGGGCGAATATGCGTTCGCCGCGCTGCAGGGCACGATCGATTCGGCGGCGGCGCTGTCCAACCCGTTCGATCCGCGTATCACGCTCGACCCCGACCCGGTCGACCCCGGCAAGCGCTTCCTGGTGCCCGAGCCGATGATGGGCGTGCTGACGGACTCCCATTTCGTTCGTCGCAAGCGGATGGGGCGCCTGATCGCCTTCCTGTCCCGCCTGGGTGGCGGAGAGGGAGCCGGCTGCCTGGGCAAGTTGTCGACGGCGCACAAGAACCTGGGCGGCATACGGGGCATCGGCGTCAGCGAACAGGCGGCCCTGCTCATCGAAAGTACGGACAAGCACGACTATATTGCCCGCAGGGTCAAGAATCCGTGGAGCGGCGCCGAGGGCGCCGTGTATTTCGTGCGTCCGCTGGCGCCGCCGACCGAATGCGAACCAGGCGTACCGCTGTCGATCGACCGCGTCGAAATCAGGAAGCTCGCGGATTCCCGCACCGTGTTCAATCTCACCGACTGGTCCGGTGTCGACGCCTATACGGTCAGCATCGACAACGGTCACTTCGACATTCCGCCTTACTGATTTCCTGACGCTAAGGATTTGCTAAGTCGGCCTGCCTACCATGGCCGCGTTCACCCAGCTGCCGATCCGGCGATATGAAATTCCTTGCCTCTCTCCTGCTGGCGCTGGCATGCGTGTCAGTGCCGTTCCACGCCGCCCATGCGCGCCACGCCCGCACCGCCAAGGTGGCCAGGATGGTGGCGCTGAAGTCCAGTGCAGTCCTCATCCTCGATCCGAAGACGAAGGCAGTCCTGTACGGGAAGAATGCGCAGGCCGTGATGCCCGTCGCCTCGCTGACCAAGCTGATGACGGCCCTGGTCGTGCTGGAAGCGCGGCAGGCCATGGCGGAAATGTTGACGGTAACGGATGCGGACGTCGACCGTCTCAAATTCTCGTCGTCGCGGCTGAACGTCGGTACGCGCCTGTCGCGCGCGGTCATGCTGCACATTGCGCTGATGAGTTCGGAAAACCGCGCGGCGTCGGCCCTCGGGCGAAACTACCCCGGCGGTACGAAGGCCTTCGTCGCGGCCATGAATGCGAAGGCGCGGACGCTGGGCATGCGGCGTACGCGCTACGTGGAGCCGACCGGCCTGTCGAGTGCCAACGTCTCCACGCCGGAAGACCTGGCCCGGCTCGTCGTTGCCGCCGAACGCCATGCGCTCATACGGCGCTATTCGACGGACCGGCATTTCACGATCCGCCAGGGCCGGGAGCGTACCGCCTACCACAACACGAACCGGCTGACGGCCAACCGGCACTGGAAAATCCGGCTGCAGAAGACGGGCTATATCTCGGAGGCCGGCCGTTGCATGGTCCTGCATGCCACCGTCGCAGGACGGCCGACGGTCATGGTGTTTCTCGACGCGCAGGGAAAATTTTCCCGCGCGGCCGACGCCAATCGGGTGCGCACCTGGCTTGCCCGATACCGGCTCGCGGTACGTGACTGAACCTGTCCAAAACATGTTCGGTTGATAACACATTTGTGCAAATGCATAAATTTTGTTAAGATGCAAGCCTCTCCGAAGGAAACGCGTATTTCTTCCCGACGCGACAGGCGCCCACGTGCCCGCGTCTCATTCTGTCAATTGCCGGTGACGCAACCGCGTCACGTTGCCGCCGATTGCGTTCGCCCTGTGCCGCGCCGGCACGCCATCAGGCCGTGCAGCGCCGCCTTCCGCATCGCCAAGAAAGGACGAAGACGATGACTCTTGTATATCCCCGACGACTGGCCGCGCGCCCGTCGCCCGACAATTTTGTGCTTGCCACCGATCTCGACGGCACGCTACTGGCCGGCAGCGTCGAGGCCCGGCGCCGCATCCGCGACCTGTTCGCGGCGGCGGCATCCGGCGTGCGCCTGGTCTACGTGACCGGGCGCGGCCTCGAATCGATCCTCCCGCTGCTGAGCGATTCCACGATACCCGCGCCGGACTACATCATCGCTGACGTCGGCGCCACGATCGTGCACGGCGACCTGCGCCCGGTCGGCGACGTCCAGCAGGAAATCGCCGCGCGCTGGCCGGGCTCGCAGGCGGTGCTGAAGGCGCTGGCCGGCTTTCCCGGCCTGCGGCGCCAGAGCGTGCCGCAGGAACGGCGCTGTTCCTTCCTGGCGGGCGAGGGCGATGTCACGCCCCGGCTGCGCGCGGTCGTGGACCGCCTCGGCTGCGACCTGTTGCTGTCGGCCGGCTGCTATCTCGACGTATTGCCGCGGGGCGTGAGCAAGGGCGCGGCCGTGCTGCGGCTCGCGCAGGCGGTCGATATCGACCCGGCCGCCATCGTCGTCGCCGGCGATACGCTCAATGACCTGTCGATGTTCGAGACGGGGCTGCGCGGCATCGTCGTCGGCGGGGCCGAGCCGGAACTGGTGGAGCGCGTGCGCAAGCGTCCGCTCGTCCACATCGCGACGGGCGAGGGTTGCGACGGCATCCTCGAGGGGCTGGTGCACCACGGCGCGGTCGCCCCCGCGGCGCCGGCGCAGGAGGAACGCGCACGGGGCCGGGCGGAACTGGTGATGGTGTACCACCGCCTGCCGTTCGACGAAGTCGTCGAGGACGGCGTCGCGCACCGGCGCCGTCCGCGCAGTCCGAACGGCATCATCCCGACCCTGCTGCGCTTCTTCGCCGGCGAACGTGCCGGCTCCTGGGTTGCGTGGTCGCAGCAGCCGTGCCGCGACCCGGACGGGTTCGCGCCGAATGTCGCCGTCGATCCGGAGCGCTATCCGCAACTGCAGGCGGCGCGCATCGCGCTGACCGCCGACGACGTCGACGTCTTCTACAAGAAATTCTCGAAAGAGGCATTCTGGCCGATCATCTTCTCGTTCGCGGACAAGGCCGAATTCAACCAGGCGCACTGGGAGCGCTTCCTCGAAGTGAACCGCCTGTTCGCCGAGCGCACGGCGCACGAGGCGGCGGAGAACGCCGTGGTCTGGGTCCACGACTACAACCTGTGGATGGTGCCCGCGTTCCTGCGTCCGCTCCGCCCGGACCTGCGCATCGCGTTCTTCCACCACACCGCCTTCCCGTCGAGCGACGTGTTCAACATCCTGCCGTGGCGGCGCGAGATCATCGGCAGCCTGCTCCAGTGCGACTACGTCGGCTTCCACATCCCGCGCTATGTCGAGAATTTCGTCGACGCGGTGCGTTCGTTCGCGCCGGTCGACCCGTGCGGCAGCGTGCCCTGCGCGCCGCGCTTCCTCACCTACGGTTGCGCGCTCGGCGTCGATACCATGACGACGGCGATCGAGGCCGGCGGCCGGCGCGTCAGCCTGGGCGCGCATCCGGTCGGCACGGACGCCGCGCTGATCGGGCGCATCGTCGCGTCGCCGCAGGTGCAGGCGCAGGCCGACGCGATCCGCGACTACCTCGGCGGCGCGGCCGGCATCGTGTCGATCGAGCGGCTCGACTACGTCAAGGGCACGCTGGAAAAGCTGGAGGCGTTCGAGCGCCTGCTCGAGATGGACCCGGAACACATCGGCAAGGTCACGCTGCTGAACATCATCACGCCGGCGGCGCCGGGCATGGAGATCTACGAGAGCCTGCGCGTCGAGGTCGACCGCACGGTGGGGCGCATCAACGGCCGCTTCTCCACGCTGAACTGGGTGCCGGTGCGCTACTTCTACCGCTCGCTGCCGTTCGAGGAAGTCGTCGCCCACTACGCGGCATGCGACGTGGCGTGGATCACGCCGTTGCGCGACGGGTTGAACCTGGTGGCGAAGGAATTCGTCGCGGCCAAGAAGGCCAGCGGCGGTACCGGCGTGCTGATCCTGTCGGAGTTCGCCGGGGCGGCGGTCGAGCTGCACGGCGCGCTGCTGACCAACCCGTACGACGGCCACGCCATGACCGGCGTCCTGCACCAGGCCCTGTCCATGCGCGAGGACGAGCGCGCCTACCGCACGGCGCGCATGGCCATGATCGTTGCCGAGCACGACGTCGTGCGCTGGGGCGACGATTTCCTGGCCGCCGTCGAGACCGCGTGCGTCCCCGTGCTGGAGGAGGCGAAGGCGGCATGAACCACGTCATCCTCGGCAACGACGTGGCCGCATGGACGGCCGCGCTGGCGACCGCCGCCGTCGTGTGCGTGCTGCTGTACGGCGTGCGCCGCTTCGTCGTGTCCCGCCTGCAGGCCTACGCGCATGCGACCGCAACCCACCTGGACGACGTGGCGATCAAGGTGCTGTGCGCGACCAGCCCGCTGTTCGTGCTGTTGATGGGCCTGTATGCCGGCGCCCAGTGGCTCGTCCTGCCGGGCAACGGCGCCGCCGTGCTGGCGCGGCTTGCGATCGCAGCGGCGCTGCTGCAGGTGGCCCGCTGGGGCGACGTCGGCATGCGCGACTGGCTGCATCACTACAGGGCGGAGCGCAGCGCACTGGACGTCGCCAGCACCACGTCGACGGCGGCACTGGGCTTCGTCGTGCGCACGCTGCTGTGGCTCGTCATCGTCCTGATGATCCTGGATAACTTCGGCGTCAACATCACGACCCTGGTCGCCAGCCTGGGCATCGGCGGCATCGCCGTGGCGCTGGCGCTCCAGAACATCCTCGGCGACCTGTTCTCGTCGCTGTCGATCGTGCTCGACAAGCCGTTCGTGGTGGGCGACTTCATCACCGTGGACGACATCGCCGGTACCGTCGAATACGTCGGACTGAAGACGACGCGCATCCGCGGCCTGGGCGGCGAGCAGGTGGTGTTCTCGAACAGCGACCTGCTCAAGAGCCGGATCCGCAACTACAAGCGGATGCAGACGCGCCGCATCGTGTTCACGATTGGCGTCGTCTACGAGATCGACAAGCGCCGGCTGCTGGCGATCCTGGAGATCCTGCGCGAGGTCGTGTCGGCCCAGCCGCAGGCGCGCTTCGACCGCGCCCATTTCAAGAGCTACGGGGCGTCCTCGCTCGACTTCGAGACCGTGTACATCGTGGAAACGCCGGATTACGCGGTGTACATGGACATCCAGCAGGCGATCAACGTGGCCCTGTTCGACAGGTTTGCGCAGGAAGGCATCGCGTTCGCGTATCCTACCCAGACCGTGTACTTCGCACAGGCCGGGGGGACGCAAGCGCCATGCAGATGATATTCACGTCCGGGTTCATCCTGGCGGTCGTGGTCTGGGGCATCGCCGCCCCGGCCGGCATGAGCGCCGTCTTCGGCGCCATGCTGTCGTTGCTCACGCGTAACTTCGGCTGGCTGTACCTGTGGGTCGTCCTCGGGCTCGTCCTGTTCGCGGGCTTCGTCGCGTTCAGCCGGTACGGCAGCATGAAGCTCGGCGGCGACGACGAGGAACCGGAATTCGGCGCCGGCAGCTGGTTCGCGATGCTGTTCGCGGCGGGCATGGGCATCGGCCTCGTGTTCTGGGGCGTCGCCGAGCCGATCTCGCACTACAACACGGCGCCGCCCGGTGTCGTGTCCGGCACGCCGGAAGCCGCCAACGCCGCGATGCGCTACGTGTTTTTCCACTGGGGCGTGCACCCGTGGGCGGTCTATAGCGTGGTCGCCCTCGCGATCGCGTTTTTCCAGTACCGGCGCGGCCAGACGCCCCTCATCAGCAGCGTCACCGGTTCGCTGCCGTGGCGCGCCGTGCGGCCGCTGTCGGGCCTGTTCAACGGCCTCGCCGTCGTCGCCACGGCGTTCGGCGTCGCCGCCTCGCTCGGGGTCGGCGCGCTGCAGATCAACAGCGGTTTGCATGCCGTGTTCGGCGTCCCTGTCGGCACGGGGCCGCAGGTCGCCATCATCGTCGTCACCGCCGCCGTGTTCATCGCGTCGGCACTTACCGGCGTCGAGAAGGGGATCAAGCTGCTGTCCAATTTCAACATGGGCTTGGCGGTCGCGCTGGCCGTGGCCGTGTTCATCCTCGGCCCCACCGTGGCGATCATCGACACGCTGACCAACACGCTGGGCGCCTACCTGAGCGATATCGTGCGGATGAGCCTGCGCGCCACGCCGTTCCGCGACAGCAACTGGGTCGGCAGCTGGACGATCTTCTACTGGGCCTGGTGGATTTCCTGGTCGCCGTTTGTCGGCCTGTTCATCGCCCGCGTCTCGCGCGGCCGCACGATCCGCGAGTTCGTCATCGGCACCGTGCTGGCGCCGTCGCTGGCGGCGTTCCTTTGGTTCTCCATCTTCGGCGGCAGTGCGCTGACCATGCAGATCTGGCAGCACGTGCCGCTCGCGGAAGCTGTCAAGGCCGACGTCGCGACGGCCCTGTTCACGATGTTCGGCGCCATGCCGTTCGGCAGCATCATGTCGGTGGTGGCCACGGTGCTGGTCCTCGTCTTCTTCGTGACGTCCGGCGATTCCGCCGTGCTGGTGCTCGGCATGATGAGCACGCGCGGCAATCCCGATCCGCCGGGCCGCGTCAAGCTGGTCTGGGGCGTGCTCGTCGCGGGGATTGCGGTCAGCCTGCTGCTCGCGGGCGGGTTGCAGGCCCTGCAGACCGCGACGATCCTGTTCGCGCTGCCGTTCGCCCTGGTGATCGTGCTGATGGTCGTCGCACTGTGGCGCGCGTTGCGCGCAGACTGGCGCGAGGAAGTGCGGCGCGAACGCGAACTGCGGCGCCGCATGCGCGAACTGATGCGCGACTAGGTGCCGCGCCGCTTTTACCCTTGTCGCGATCATGACGTGGACGGCATCCGTGCAACGATTCGATGCGTGGCCGCAAGAAATGTTTGGACAAATGCGACGCGTGGGCGACAATCCAGCGCGTACTCTTCCTTGATGCCGATGTCATGAACGCACCCGATACCCAGTCCCGGCCGCCATCGCTGCGCGCCGCGATCGCCCACCGCTTCAGCCTCCACGACGACAAGGCGGACGACGCCGAGATCGACCGCGCCATCCGCGCCGGGGTCGAACTGCAGGGCGCGACCCTGTGGATCCTGATGCTGGCGATCCTGATCGCTTCCATCGGCCTGAACACCAACTCGACTGCCGTCATCATCGGCGCCATGCTGGTGTCGCCGCTGATGGGGCCGATCGTCGGATTCGGCTACGGGATCGGCATTCTCGACTTCGCGCTGATCCGCCGCGCGCTCGCCAATCTCGGCATCGCCGCCACGATCAGCCTGGGGACGTCGACGCTGTATTTCCTCGTCACGCCGCTGGCCGAAGCGCAGTCGGAACTGCTGGCGCGGACGACGCCGTCGCTGTGGGATGTCCTGATCGCGCTCGCCGGCGGCCTGGCCGGCATCATCGGCCAGACGCGGCGCGAAAAGTCGAACGTGATTCCCGGCGTGGCCATCGCGACGGCACTGATGCCGCCGCTGTGCACGGCCGGCTACGGTCTTGCCAACGCGAACTGGTCGGTGTTCGGCGGCGCCTTCTACCTGTTCTCGATCAACTGCGTGTTCATCGCTTTCGCGGCCGTGATCGTCATCGACTTCCTCCGCCTGCCGCACCGTAAATTCATCGATCCGGTGAAGGAGCGCCGGGTGAAGCGGGCGTTGCTGGCGGTCGTGCTGCTCACCGCGCTGCCAAGCATCTGGCTGGCGGCGCGCCTCGTCGACAATGAAGTGTTCGGCAGCCGTGCGCGCGAGTTCGTGCGCAAGGAATTCAATACCGCGGCGGTGCACGTGCTCGAGACCCGCGTCGCGCCGGGCACGCACGATATCGAAGTCACGCTGATCGGCACGCCGCTGGCCAGGACGGCGATCAAGGCCATCGAGCAGAAGCTGGCATCCGCCGGCCTGCCGAACGCGCGGCTGTTCGTGCACCAGGGGGAGGTGCCGCACGTCGAAAGCCAGAAGATCGACGTCGGCAGCCTGAAGGCCGACATCCTGGCCGACATCGTGCGCAACAACCAGGACGCGCTGCAGGACCGGGATGCGACGATCGAGGCCTTGCGCCGCCAGGTGACGGCCCAGCAGGAATGGGTAGCGCAGGCCGGCGCGGTGACGCGCGAATTCGAGGCGCAGTATCCGCAATGCGGCGACGTCCTCATGGGCAAGGCCGCGCAGGATGGCGCGGACGGCACGGCGCCGGTGCCGTTCCTCAGCGCGACCTGCCGGCGGATGCCGCGTGCCGACGAGGTCAAGCGGATCAACGAGTGGCTGAGGGTACGCAGCGGGTCGCCGGACGCCAGGGTGGTACTGGTCGCCGGGCGGCTGCAGCCCGTACGACGTCCGTCGCCGCATCCATGAGCGATCCGCTGCGGACACACGTACGGCCGTGATCGTGGCTGCGCGGTACGATCGGGTGCACCGTCCGGCCGTGCGGCTCGCCCGCGAGCGGGCGTGCGCATTTGGGCCGCGGGCATGACTCAGGAAAAGGAGGCAGCATGTTTTTCAACGGATGGGACAGCATCGTCCGCGTAGTCGTGGTCGGCGTACTCGCCTACGCAGGCCTCGTCCTGATGCTGCGGATGAGCGGGAACCGCACGCTGTCGAAGATGAATGCGTTCGACCTCGTCGTCACGGTGGCATTCGGCTCCACGCTGTCCACGATCCTCGTCAACCAGAACGTCAGCCTGGCCACCGGTCTTGCCGCCATTGCGCTGCTGGTGGCGCTGCAGTTCGTGATCACCTGGACGTCGGTGCGGTCGCGCGTCGTCAGCGAGGCGGTCAAGACGGCGCCCACCCTGGTCGTGCGGGACGGCCGCTTCCTCGACGATGCGATGACGCGAGTGCGCGTGACGGCTGCGGAGATCCGCAGTGCGGTACGCCGGCACGGCATCGGCGCCATGGAACAGGTTGCCGCCGTCGTGCTGGAAAGCGACGGCAGTCTCTCGGTGATCTCCATGCATCAGGCGGGCAATCGTTCCGCGTGCGAGGGCGTGCGAGGCACCACGGACGCCCGGTAGCAGGCCGGCGGCGCCTCATGCGTCGGGTGTTCGCTTCCCGTCTGCCAGCGTCCGCAATACCTCGCCCAGCCGGGCCGGTTCCGGTACGTCGCCTTTGCCAGCCGGCCAGCCTTCGCGCTGGCGGCGGCGGTCCCCGTCCGTCGCTTCGGTCTGGTCGTGGAACAGCACCTGGTGTGTCGGGAAGGGAAGATCGATCCCCTGCGCGGTGAGGGCCGCTTTCACGCTTTCCAGCACCTTGTCCTGCAGGTCCAGCGCATCGGCCCGGCGCGGCGGCCTGATCCACCAGCGGATGCGGATCTTGACGCCGGCATCCGCGTACTCCACGACCAGGGCATCCGGCGCCGGCTCCGCTTCCACGCCCGCTACGGCGCGGATCGCCTCGAGCATCACGCGCTTGGCGGTGGCGATGTCGTCCCCGTTGCCGATCACCACGTCGTACTGGAGGCGGCGCTCGGGATAGGCCGTGTTGACGATGAAGGAACCCTTGTACAGGTCGGCGTTCGGGATGATCACCAGCCGGCCGTCATACGTCCGCATCTTGGTGGCGCGCGTTTCGATCTGTTCGATCGTGCCTTCGAAGTTGCCGAACACGATCTGGTCGCCCATCCGGAACGGCTCGGTCAGCAGGATCAGGATGCCCGCCAGAAAGTTCTCGAAGATGTCCTTGAAGGCGAAGCCGATGGCGATGCCGGTGATCCCCAGCGCGCTCACGAGGTTGGCGGGCGTGAACGACGGGAACGCGATCGTGATCGCGAGCAGCATGCCCAGCATTCCGATGCCCCATTGCGTCATCCGGCCCAGCACGAGCACGAGGTTGTGGTGGTATTTCTTCGCATTGAAGCGCTGGACCACCTTGCGCACGATACGCGCCGCCAGCAGGAACAGCAGGAACACGAGCAAGGCGATGACCAGGTTCGGCAGCTGGCGCATGGCACTGATGCCCAGGGCGTTCAGGCGCTGATAGGCAATGGCGATCTCGGCGTTCATGCGGTATCCGGGAAGTGGAGGGTGGTGGCGCCGGGTCCGCTCCAGTAAGCCGCGTGGCGTGCGCGTACCTGTTCGGTGTCGTCGGGAAAATCGAGCGCCCGTTCGGCGCGGCGCAAAGCGAGGTCCGCGTGGCGCCGCGCGTCGGCGCGCAGCGCAGGATGCTCGCGCCCGAGTTCGCCGAGGTGGCGCTGCAGGCGCAGCGCCACTTCCACGATGCCCGCGCCGTCGCGGGCGATGGCGTTGAACGCGTCGTCGAACAATTCGTCCAGCGCCAGCGCGGGAACGGCCACGCGGTCGCACGTCGGTGCCTCAGCCGCTTCCTCGCGCGCCAGTCCGGCGAACAGGCGCTGGAGCGAGCCCAGCACGCCGATCGCGGTGCCGGGGTCATTGATGCCGGGAGACAGCGCGCGCCCGGCGATTTCCGCCAGCACGACCATGCCGAACCGGGGATCGTCGTCGAACTGGCGCTGGCTGCCGATCGTGAACGCCTGTGCGAACGCCGCGCGCACGGAAGCCTCGTCGATGGCCTGTGTGCCGTGCAGGCGGCACAGCGCGCGCGCCGGGCTCACGTAGGCGCCGGGCAGCACGGCCACGCCGACGCGTACGTCGTGTTCGACAGCCAGCCGCTGCAGGCGCGCCATGTCGATGTGCTGGACGTAGCCGATGCCCTCGCCGTGTATCGCGACGCCCGCTACGGAAGATTCGTCCGCGACGCCGCCCAGCCGCGGCCGGCGCAGGCGGCGCGCCAGCGCCGCGGCCGTCGCCCGCTCGACCTTGTCGACGATCCCCCCGATGCGGCCCAGCCGGGCGATCCGGTCGACCCAGCGCACGAACGTCAGCACCACGATCACGAGGACGACCACCATCAGCACGAACAGCGTGAACCGGCCCGCCCGCCCGTAATAGCCGTTCATTGCGGCGCTGATGCCCACCACGCTGAAGATGAAGGCGCCGACGAATGTCGACAGGGCGTTCTGCGACACGTCGTCGGCGACGATCAGCGGAAACGCGCGGGCGGTCGCGATCTGTCCGGCCGACGCGTAGGCGGACACCATCGATGCTACCGCGAACGTGGCGACCGCCAGCATGCCCGCCGCGATGATCTTCAACAGCTCGATGACCGAGGTCTGGGTCACCTCAGGCACCGAGTGGTCGACCACCATGCGGTCGGCCAGGTGGGCGAGCAGCACGCCTGCAACCGACAGGACGCAGGCGATCAGTGGCTTGATCCACAATCGTTCGCGCAGGCGGTTGAGCAGGAAGCGGAGTCGTTCTCGCATAGGCAATCGGTTCGGCGGGCGCTACGTGCGCTTTCCCGCAGCCTGAGGCTAGAGACAGGCGCCGTCCGTTCGCTTGCGCACGGTAGGATGCATGCATCCGTTTTATTCTATGACAATATTCAGGCTCATCCATCGTCGCGCCTGGCCGTCAGGAGGTCCGTTTGTCCGAAGTGATACCGATCGTTCTCGCGATCACGGCGTTGATCGCATGGTTCAATGCCCGGTTCCTCAAGCTGCCGTCGACCATCGGCGTCATGGCGGCGGCGCTGTTCCTGTCGGCGGCCGCCCTCGTACTCGACCGGCTCGGCGTAGATGCGCCGCACGCACTCGGCACGGAATTGCTGGGCCAGTTCGATTTTTCGGACGTCCTGATGCAGGGCATGCTCAGCGTGCTGCTGTTTGCGGGCGCGCTGCAGGTCGACTTGCGCGAGTTGGCTGCGTACCGCTGGCCGATCGCCTTGCTCGCCCTGGGCGGGACGCTGGCGGCGGCGCTGCTGGTCGGTTTCGGCCTGTACGCCGTGCTGCCTGCGATCGGCTTGCCCGTGCCGCTGGAATACTGCCTGGTATTCGGGGCGCTGATCGCACCCACCGACCCGATCTCTGTCACCGGCCTGTTGCGCAAACTGGGGGCACCGCACAACCTGGAAACGGTGATATCGGGCGAATCGCTGTTCAACGACGGCGTGGGTATCGTCGTGTTCGTGGTCATGGCCGAGCTCGCGGCCAGCCATCACGTGCCGGGCGCGGGCGACGTTGCCATGTTGTTGCTGCGCGAGGCGGGCGGAGGCATCCTGTTCGGCGTCGTCCTTGGCTACGTGGCCTATTTTCTGCTGGCCGCCATCGATAGCTACCAGGAGGAGGTCCTGATCACGGTTGCGACGGTGCTCGGCGGCTATGCGCTGGCGCATTCGCTCGGGGTGTCGGGACCGCTGGCCATGGTGGCCGCCGGCATCCTCATCGGCAACCTCGGACGCAAGCATGCCATGTCGAGCAAGACCGAAGAGCACGTGGACCAGTTCTGGGAATTGCTCGATGCGATCTTCAATGCCATTCTGTTCGTGCTGATCGGTTTCGAGGCGATGGTGCTGCCGTTGTCGGGTACGTTGCTCGCGGGTGGCGTGGTGGCGATCGTCGTCACCCTGGGGGCGAGGCTGCTTACGGCCGGCTTGCCGGTGGCGTGGTTCCAGCGCCGCGGCAGCCTGCCGAAGGGGGCATGGCAGGTGTTCACCTGGGGCGGCCTGCGTGGCGGCATCTCGGTGGCGCTCGCGCTGTCCTTGCCGCCGAGCCCGTATCGGGATGTCCTGGTCACGGTGACTTATGTGGTGGTCGTCTTCTCCGTCATGGTGCAGGGGGTGACGACAGGGCCGTTGGTACGGCGATTGGTGCCTTGCACGGGCTGAGTGGCTGTGCTCGCGTTATTTCAGTAACCCGCAGACGTGATCGAGCTGGACCGCAGCGCTTCCTCGGTCGCCGCGTCAGGCTGCGCATCGTCACTCCTCATGAGTTAACTCGACGATGCGTGAGACCTCTACAACGGGTTTCAGTTCACATCAATAACGCGAACACAGCCAATTTGCCCGTTGAAGGTATCGGCACGTTACCTGCCGCATGAATGCCGGCTGGACGCGCGCGCATCCTTGGCGTCTGTGAGCTCCCCGCCCGGCAATGAGGCGGACGGCGATCACGCTTATCCGATACCGAAACGACGGATCAACCACGATTTCGCGGCCTGCGTGAGGAGGGCATAGACGAGCAGGATTGCGCCCAGGTCCCACCAGTAGGCGGCGGGCAGCGGCACGAAGCCCAGCGCGCCGGCCAGGACGGAGTGCGGCAGCCACAGGCCGATGCCGCAGACGAGCAGGCTGGCCGCCAGCAGCGGCGTCGACGGACGATTCGCGAGTGACGGCAGCGTGCTCGTACGGATGACATGGACGATCAGCGTCTGCGACAGCAGCGACTCGACGAACCAGCCGGTCTGGAACAGGGCCGGCGCGTGTCTTGCGCCGAGCCCGAACCAGAGCAGCGCGAACGTCGCGTAGTCGAACAGCGAGCTGATCGGCCCGAAGCACAGCACGTAGCGCAGGATACTGCCGATATCCCAGCGGCGCGGCCGGGCCAGGTAATCCCGGTCGACGCGGTCGGTCGTCAGCGCGGTCTGCGAGCAATCGTACAGGAAGTTATTTAATAGCACTTGCACCGGCGCCATCGGCAGGAAGGGCAGCAGCATGCTGGCGCCGAGCACGCTGAACATGTTGCCGAAGTTCGAGCTTGCGCTCATGCGGATGTACTTGACGATATTGCCGAATACCGTGCGCCCGGCCATGACGCCATCGTCGACCGCGACCAGGCTTTTCTGCAGCAGGATCAGGTCGGCCGATTCGCGCGCGATGTCGGCGCCCGTGTCGACCGAGATCCCGACGTCGGCCTGTTTCAGCGCCGGGCTGTCGTTGATCCCGTCGCCGAGGAAGCCGGTCACGTGGCCTTGCTGCTGCAGGCAACGGATCACCCGGGTCTTCTGGTCCGGGGTGAGCTTGGCGAACACGTTCGTGCGGGCGGCGGCCCGGGCCAGCCCGGCATCGTCGAGCGCGGCGACGCCGGCGCCGTCCATGATCGCCGTCGCGTCGATGCCGACCAGGCCGCAGACGTGGGCGCAGACGGCCGCGTTGTCGCCGCTCAGCACCTTCACGGCGACCCCGTGCCGCGCCAGGGCGGCGAGGGCGGCCGGTGCGGATTCCTTGGGTGGATCGAGGAACGCGACATAGCCGACCAGGACCAGGCCGCGTTCCAGCGCGGGATCCGTCAGCGCGGTCTCGCCAGGATCCAGCAGACGATACGCGATGGCGATCGTGCGCAGCCCCGCCGCGTTCATGCGTTGCACGACGGTACCGAGCGCACCGGCACGTTCCGCGTCGAAAGCGATCCGTTCGCCGGACCGCTCGGCCCAGCCGCAGACGCTCGTCACCTCCTCGACGGCGCCCTTGCACACCAGCACGCGTGCCCCGTCCGTCCGGGCCAGGACGACCGACATGCGGCGCCGCCGGAAATCGAACGGGACCTCGCCGATCTTGCGGTATTGCCTGTCCGCGTCCAGCCGTGCATGCACGTGGGCATGTTGCAGCACCGCCGTGTCGAGCAGGTTGTGGAGCCCTGTCTGGTGAAAACTGTTCAGGTAGGCATAGTCGACGACCGTCTCCGAGTCGTTGCCGTCGATGTCGACATGGCGTTCCAGTACGACGCGGTCCTGTGTCAGCGTGCCCGTCTTGTCGGTACAGAGCACGTCGATCGCACCGAGTGTCTGGACGGCCCCCAGGCGCTTGACAATGACCTGACGGTCGGCGAGCTGCAGTGCGCCGCGCGCCAGGTTGATGGTGACGATCATCGGCAGCATCTCCGGCGCCAGGCCGACCGCGACGGACGTGGCGAACAGCAGCGCTTCGTGCCAATCCCCTTTCGTCGCCGCGTTCAGGAACAGCACCAGCGGCGCCATCGCGAGCATCATCCGCAGCAACAGGCGGACGACGCGATCGATGCCGCGGTCGAAGTCGCTCGGCGCGCGCGGCGCCGCCAGCGCGGCCGCGACCTGGCCGAAGCCGGTGGCCGCGCCGGTGGCGATCACGAGCGCCCGGGCGCTGCCGCTCGTCACGTGCGTGCCCATGAAGCCGATGTTCGCGAGTTCGGCCGCGGGCGCCGCGGCGGGGACCGGTTCCGCACGTTTTTCCACCGGCAGCGATTCGCCCGTCAGCGCCGACTGGTCGACAAACAGGTCGGTGGCGTCCAGGAAGCGCACCTCCGCCGGGACCAGGTCGCCCGCGCCCAGCAGCACGATATCGCCGGGCACCAGTTCGTCCAGCGGGAGGTCGACTGCCGTGCCGGCGGCCGCCCCGCCGGCACGGCGGACCACCCGCGCGGTGGTGCGCACAAGGCTGCGCAGGCGCTGGAATGCGAGGTCCGCGCGGTGTTCCTGCACGAAGCCGAGCAGGGACGCCAATGCGACCATCGTGGCGATCACGATGGCGCTGATGGGCTGGCCGGTTGCCCAGTTCAGCAAGGCGAGGCCCAGCAGCAACAGGGGCAGCGGGCGCGCGAACTGGCGCAGCAGCGCCCGCAGCGGGTGGCGCCGGCGCTCGCGCGCGACGCTGTTGCGGCCATGCCGCAGCAACCGCGCGGCCGCATCGCGATCGGTCAAGCCGTTGGGGTCCGAATCGATGAGGCGCAGCGCTGCGTCGGCGTCGAGCCGGGCGACCCTGGCCACGCTGTCGGCGGCGCCCATGTCCGCGCGCCGCGCTGCCATGTCGGGCGGTTCATCCATCCGCGCGGGTGGCGGTGCGTCGCGCAGTTCGCGCCGGACCAGCCACAGGCCGGGCAGCATCGGCAGCCAGGTCGTCATGCCGCGCAGCAGCAGCGTGGCCGCCAGGCCGGCCTCGACGCCGACGCCGGCGCCGTGCAGCATGCCGACGCAGGTCGCTTCGAACGTGCCGAGGCCGAGTGGAATCGGGCTCAGCGACATCGCCATCGACGCCGTCATGAAACCCGAGAAGACCAGCGCGGGCGGCGTGTCCTGGCCGAGGCCGCGCAGGATCGTCCAGAGCGTCGCCGCGTCCAGCAGGATGATGGCGGCGCGCAGCGCGGCCATGCGCGCGAACAGCCCCGGGCCCAGCGGGAGCCCGGTTGCCGCCTGCTGCGCCAGGCGCGTCCACTCGTGCAGGCGCGGCAGGTGCCTGCCCAGTCCCGGCGCCGGCAAGCGCCCGTGGCGCCGGACGTGCCAGAGCGCGAGCGGAATGCAGGCCTCCAGCGCGGCGAACGCCGCCGTCGCGCCCAGCAGCCAGTGGCGCGGATCGCGTTCCCCGAGGAGCACCAGCAGGCTGCATGTGGCCAGGAATGCGTAGGCGGCGAAGTAAGCGGCGGCCTCGTAGAACACGCAGCCCAGTGCCGTCGTGGACACGATGCCGCGCCGGCGCAGGGCGGCGATGAAGAACGCGTTGCCGCTCACGCCGGCACTCGGCATGGCCTGGTCGGAAAACAGCTTGGCGAGGCTCAGCGGCAGCAGCGTACCCATGGGCAGCCGCAGGCCGAAACGGTCCAGCGCCGCTTTCCAGGCCCATCCCTCGCACAGGTAGGTACCGGCCTGCAGCAAAGCGCACAAGGCCAGCCAGTCCAGCGCAAGACGCCGGACGAGGTCGGTGAAGCGCTCGAGGTCGCCCAGCCGTGCCACCATCCCGACCAGCGCCGAGAACACCAGGATGCCGAACAGGTACGACGCCATGACGATGCGCGGCTTCGGGCGGCGCATCGCTTCGAGGGAAGGCGGCGGTAACGGGTTCAAAGCAGGGACCGTCCATCACCGGCGCGCATCCGCCGGGTCGCGCACGCCCAGGCAGATGCCGAGTTCGCGTGCGGTGCGCACGGTATCGCAGTCGACCGGTACGCGCCGGGTCCGGCCTGCGACGTCCGCCAGCGGCACGGTGGCGATGGCCTGGCCGGCGAGCGTCACCATGACGCCCGATTCGCCGGCGGCCAGCGCCCGCACCGCCGCCGCGCCGAAACGCGCGGCAATGATCCGGTCGAACGCGGAAGGCGGGCCGCCGCGCAGCAGGTGGCCGAGTACCACGCTGCGGCACTCCTTGCCGGTCGCCTCCGCCAGGCGCGCCTCCACCCAGGCGCCGATGCCGCCCAGGCGCTCGGCGCGGCCGGCGCCGGCCGCTTCCAGCACTTCGCGCCGGCCGCCGGCAGGGAGCGCGCCCTCGGCCACGACGACGATCGAATGGCGCCAGCCGTGCGCGTCGCGCCGGGCGATGGCGTCCGCGACGACGCCGATATCGAAGGGAATCTCCGGCAGCAGGATGGCATGCGCGCCGCCGGCCATGCCCGCGTGCAGGGCGATCCAGCCGGCGTAGCGTCCCATCGTCTCGACGACCACGACCCGGTGCTGGCTGTCGGCGGTGGTGTGCAGGCGGTCGATGCATTCGGTGGCGAATGCGACGGCCGAATCGAAACCGAACGTCTGCTGCGTGCGGTCGAGGTCGTTGTCGATGGTCTTGGGCACGCCGACCACGCGCAGCCCCTGGCGGTACAGGCCTTCCGCGATCGCCATCGAACCGTCGCCGCCGATCATCACGAGGGCATCGAGGCCGCGCTGCCTGAACAGGCCGACCAGTTCGCCGCTGCGGTCCTGTTCGGACACGGTGCCGTCGTCCTGCCGGCGGGGATAGCGCATGGGGTTGCCGCGGTTGGTGCTGCCGAGGATCGTGCCGCCGAGATGGCCGATGCCGTGCACGGCCTGGACCGTGAGGGCGACGACAGGCTCGTCCAGGCATTGCGCCGGCGCGAGCAGGCCGTTGAAGCCGTCGCGGATGCCGTGGCATGCCCAGCCGCGCTGGCCGGCCGCGAGCACGACCGCCCGGATGGCCGCGTTCAGTCCCGGCGCGTCGCCGCCGCCGGTGACGATCGCGAGGCGCCGGATGGCCGGTTCCATGGCGCCCGTGCCTACTGCCCGCGCGGTGCGATGCCGAGGCCGCGCTCGACGTCGACCAGCGCGCGGACGGTCGCCACTACCGAATCGGGATTCAGGCTGATCGAATCGATCCCCTGCTCGACGAGGAAGCGCGCCACTTCCGGATAGTCCGACGGCGCCTGGCCGCAAATGCCGACGTGGCGTCCGTTGCGCCTTGCACCGGCGATGGCCTGGCGCAGCATTTCCAGCACGCCCGGGTCGCGTTCGTCGAAGTCGAAGGCGACGATGTCGGAATCGCGGTCGACGCCCAGCACCAGCTGGGTCAGGTCGTTCGAACCGATCGAGAAGCCGTCGAACAGGCGCGCGAAGTCGTCGATGCGGATGACGTTGTTGGGAATCTCGCACATGACGTAGATCTCGAGCCCGTCCTTGCCGCGTTCCAGTCCGTGCTCCGCCATCGCCCGCAGCACGGCCTCGGCCTCCTCGACGCGGCGGCAGAACGGGATCATCAGGCGCAGGTTCGACAGGCCCATCGCGGTGCGCACGCGCTGCATGGCGCGGCACTCGAGCGCGAAGCCCTCCGCATACGCCGGATGCGTGTAGCGCGCCGCGCCGCGAAAGCCCAGCATCGGGTTGGCCTCGAGCGGTTCGAAGCCGGCGCCGCCCAGCAGGCTCGCGTACTCGTTGGTCTTGAAGTCCGACATCCGCACGATGACCGGCTTCGGCCAGAACGCGGCCGCGATGGTGCCGACGCCCTCGGCCAGCTCGCGCACGAAGTACTCCGCCGGCGACGGTGCCTCGCGGGTGAGCCGTTCGATGGCGCTGCGCACGGCCGGGTCGGCGATGCGTTCGGGATGCACGAGCGCCATCGGGTGGATGCGGATGTGTTCGGCGACGATGAATTCCATCCGCGCCAGGCCGACGCCGTCGTTCGGCAGGAAGCGCGTGCGGAACGCGGTGTCCGGATTGCCGATGTTGACCATGATCCGCGTGCGGGGCAACGGCAACGCGGCGACGTCGATCGTGGTATGGCGGAAGGGCAGGCGGCCGGCGTACACGTGGCCGGTGTCGCCCTCGGCGCAGGACACGGTCACGTCGTCGCCCGTGCGGATCGCCGTCGTCGCGTCGCCGCAGCCGACGAGAGCCGGCACGCCGATCTCGCGCGCCACGATGGCGGCATGGCAGGTGCGGCCGCCCCGGTCCGTCACCACGGCGGCGGCCGTCTTCATGACGGTGCCCCAGTCCGGCATGGTGGTGGCCGCCACGAGGATCTCGCCGGGCCGGAACTGCCCGAGCGCGCCGACGTCCGCGATCACGCGGGCCTTGCCGGACGCGATCCTGCCGCCCACCGCGCGTCCGGTGGCCAGCAAGGGACCCGTGGCCTCCAGGCGGTATGCGTCGACCTCGGTGCCGCTCTTGCGCGACGCGATGGTCTCGGGCCTGGCCTGGACGATGTAGAGCTTGCCGTCGAGGCCGTCGCGCGCCCACTCGATGTCCATCGGCACCGGGTGCCCGGCCCGCGCGGAATAATGGTCCTCGATGCGCAGCGCGGCTTCGGCGAGCTCGAGCACGGCATCGTCTTCCAGGCAGAACCGGTCCCGCTCCGCGGCGCCGGTCGGGACGTTGCGCGTGACGGCGGACCCGCCGGCCGGCGCGTACTCCATGCGCATCTCCTTGCCGCCGAGGGTACGCCGCAATACGGTGCGCCGGCCCGCGCGCAGCAACGGCTTGAACACATAGAATTCGTCGGGATCGACGGCGCCCTGCACGACGTTTTCGCCCAGGCCGTACGCGCCCGTCAGGAACACGACGTCGCGAAAGCCGGTGTCGGTGTCGAGCGTGAACATGACGCCCGCGCTCGCGAGGTCCGAACGGACCATCTTCATGATGCCCACCGACAGGTACACCTTGAAGTGGTCGAACCCGTTCTCGCTGCGGTAGACGAGCGCGCGGTCGGTGAAGAGACTGGCGAAGCAGCGGCGCACGCTGTCGACGAGGCCCGTCCCGTCGACGTTCAGGAAGGATTCGTGCTGGCCGGCGAAACTGGCGTCCGGCAAGTCCTCGGCCGTCGCGGAGCTGCGTACCGCGACCGTCAGGCCGTCCCCGTATTCGTCGCGCAGCCGGTGCCAGGCTGCCAGGATGCCGTCCTCGAGTTCGGGCGGCAGCGCGCAGCCGTAGACGATCGCGCGCGCCTGCGCGGCGCGGCGCGCGAGGTCCGTGACGTCGCCCGGGTCGAGCCCGTCGAGCGCCGCGTGGAGGCGTTCCCACGCGCCGGCGCGGTCGAGCGTGGCCCGGTAGGCGGCGGCGGTGATGGCGAACCCGTCCGGCACGCGCACACCGCGGCCGCCGAGTTCCCGCACCATCTCCCCGAGCGACGCGTTCTTGCCGCCGACCGACGGCACGTCGCCGATACCGAGATCCGCGAACCACCGGATGAATGCTTCTGGCGTGCCCATGGCGCCCACCTCCGTGACGAATGCATGCCCATTCATGTTAGCAAACGCACGCACCCGCCGATACCTCGATGTGGACGGAATGCCGGGTTGACGTCAAGCCGCCACATCGAAAAGTAATTTGACTTGGCTCAAACATTTTTGCGTTTGCCGCGCCTAGCCTGTGCCTCTGGCCACGTCATGCGCCGTGGTCCGACCATTGCCCGCCGAGGGCTGCTGGAGGTGCCGGTGACGACGTCGACGACTTCGCCAATGCGAACAGGCGCATGCCGCCCGCTGTCGCCGGCCAGGCTGATGCGGTCGTTTTCGTTCTGCACCGGCATCGAGAACAGCGCGCCCGTCATCCGCGACGAGCGCGGCGCCGCGTGCCGCATCGACCAGATGGCCGCCTCGGGACACGACAGGCGCTGGCGCGAGGACTTTCGGCTCGTGCACGACCTCGGCCTGCGCTGCCTGCGCTACGGACCGCCGTATTACCGCACCCACACCGGGCCCGGCAGCTACGACTGGTCGTTCGCCGACGATACGTTCGCGGAGCTGGCGCGGCTCGACATCACCCCGATCGCCGACCTGTGCCATTTCGGCGTGCCCGACTGGCTCGACAATTTCCAGAATCCCGATTTTCCTCATTACTTCGCGGAGTATGCCGAGGCGTTCGCGCGCCGCTATCCGTGGGTCTGGCTGTACACGCCGGTCAACGAGATGCTCGTCACCGCGGAGTACTCGGCGCTGCGCGGGATCTGGAACGAGCGCCTCAGCAACGGCCACGCCTTCGTGAGCGCGCTGTCGAACATCGTCGAGGCGAACATCCGCGCCAGCGAGGCGATCTGCCGCTGCTGCCATCCCTGGTTCGTCCAGAGCGAAGCGACGCGCTACTACCATCCCTACGATCCGGACGCCGCGCAGCGGACCGAGTACCTCAACGCGCACCGTTTCCTGTCGCTCGACCTCAACTACGCGCGGATGCCGTCCGCCGCACTGGTCGACTACCTGTTCGACCATGGCATGGCGCCCGCGAAGCTCGACTATTTCATGAAGCGCAAGATCTGGCCGTCGTGCATCATGGGCACGGACTACTACGAGACGAGCGAGTCCGTCGTGTTCCCGGACGGCCGGACGAGCCACTCGAACGTGCTGGGCTACTACGGCCTGACGCGCCAGTACCACGACCGTTACCGCCTGCCGATCATGCTGACCGAGACCAACCAGGTCGACGGATTGAACGCGGTGCACTGGCTGGAACGCCAGTGGGCCAACGTGCTGCGCCTGCGCCAGGAAGGTTATCCGATCATCGGCTTCACCTGGTACAGCCTGACCGACCAGGTGGACTGGGACATCGACCTGCGCGAGCGGCGCGGCAACGTCACGGAGAATGGATTGTTCGACATGGAGCGCCGGATCCGTCTGGCCGGCGTCGAGTACCGGCGCATCATCCGCGACTGGAGCGGCGCCCTCGATTACGAGGAGCGGCGCGGGGCCGTGAAAGGAGGCCCACATGGCTGACCCGGCATTGCTGACCGACCTGTACGAACTGCACATGATGCAGTCCTACCATGCGCAGGGCATGGACGCCACGGCGGTCTTCGACTTCATCGTGCGCACCCTGCCGCCGGGCCGCAACTTCCTCGTCGCGGCGGGCCTCGACGACGTGCTCGGCTATCTGGAAGCGCTGCGGTTTACCGACGCCGACCTGGACTGGCTGCGCGGCACGGGCGGGTTTTCGGACCGCTTCCTGGAGCACTTGCGCGGGTTCCGGTTCGGCGGCAAGGTGGACGCCATGCCGGAGGGCACGGTCTTCTTCGCCGGCGAACCCGTGCTGCGCGTCAGCGCCCCGATCGGGCAGGCCCAGCTGGTCGAGAGCCGCATCATCAACCTGCTGCAGTTCTCGATCCTGGTCGCGTCCAAGGCGGTGCGCTGCGTGCTGGCCGCGCGCGGACGGCAACTGGTGGACTTCGGCATGCGGCGCGCCCATGGCGCCGAAGCGGCCCTGCTGGCGGCGCGCTGCAGCTTCCTCGCGGGTTTCGATGCGACGGCGACCGTGCTCGCCGGACAGCGCTACGGCATTCCCGTCGCGGGTACGATGGCGCACGCCTACGTGCAGGCGCACGCGCACGAGGAACAGGCGTTCGCCGCCTTTGCGCACGGCTACCGCGGCGGCTGCACCCTGCTGGTCGACACGTACGACGTGCCGCGCGCCCTGGACCGGGTCGTCGCGCTCGCGCGGCAGTTGCGCGGGAACGGCCACGGCCGGATCGACGCCGTCCGCATCGACAGCGGCGACCTCGACGCGCAGGCGCGCCTGGCCCGCGGGGTACTCGACGCGGGCGGGTGCGCCGATGTGCGGATCGCGGTGAGCGGCGACCTCGACGAGCACCGGATCGCCGCGCTGGTGGAGCGGGGCGCGCCGATCGACAGCTTCGGCGTGGGCACGCGCATGGCCACGTCGGCGGACGCGCCGTTCCTCGACTGCGCGTACAAGCTCGCCGAGTACGACGGCCAGGGGCGGCGCAAGCGTTCCACGGGCAAGCAGACCTATCCCGGGCGCAAGCAGGTGTTCCGCGTCCTGGACGACGTCGGCATCATCGCCGGGGACACGGTGGGCCTCGAGACGGAAGCCGTGCGCGGGCAGCCCCTGCTGCAGCCGGTGATGCTGGCGGGCGTGCGTTGCGGTCCGGCGTGGACGCTCGCACACATGCGCCAGACCTTGCGCACGGGACTGGCGTCGCTGCCGTGCGGTCTCGCATCGCTGGACGCGGCCGCGCCACTACCGGTGGCGCTGTCGCCTGGCATCCTGCGCCTGACGGCGGCCGTCGACCACCAGCTCGGGTGAGCGCGGGCGGCGTCAATGCGCGAACAGGACGGGTAGACGGGCGTCCGCCAGGACGGTCCGGCTCGCGCCGCCCAGGCACAGCTCGCGGAAGCGGCCGTGGCCGAAGCAGCCCATCACGAGCAGCCGGCAGTCCTGTTCATCGGCAAGCGCCAGCAGGTCGTGGCCGGCGTCGTGCCAGGGCGCGCGGACCACCATGCGCGGCGTGACGCGGTGGCGCGCAAGGAATTGCTTCAGGTCGTCCTGCTCGGCCTCGAAGGCCTCCCCGGCGGCCGCGTCGCCGGCGCGGACCGCCACGATGACTTCCGACGCGCGCCGCAGCAGGGGCAGCGACGCGCTCAGCGCGAACGACGCTTCCTTGCTGCCGTCCCACGCGACCAGCACGTTGCCGTCGTGCCAGGGCGCTGGATCGGTGCGCGGCACGACGATCACGGGTCGTGCGCAATTCAGGATCAGGGATTCCGGCAGGTGGACGGCCAGGTCTGGCATCGACTCGGCCGGGTCGTCCTGGCTGATGACGACGAGGTCGGCGAAGCGCGCCAGCCGGCCCAGGCCGTCGTCCGCCTGGTCGCACACGAAACGCTGTTCGTGCCGCACCTGCATCGCGCCGGCGATCTCCTCGAAGCGCGCGAGCGCGTGCCTGGCCTGGTCGGCGAGCGGCTGGAAATAGCTCGCGCCCAGCGTGTCCGGCACCTCGCGGTAGCCGTTCGGAAAGACGTTGCGCGAGACGCCGAACATCGCCGCGCCGACGAGGACGGCGCCGGTGGCGTGGGCCAGGGCCGCGGCATAGCGCATGCGCGCGGGGGCGTGCACGGACAGGTCGACGTGGACGAGGATGGTCTTGAACATGGCGTGGCTCAGTGTGCGAGAAGGACGGGCATCGACAGGCGCCGCAGGACGGTACGGCTGGCGCCGCCCAGCAGGATTTCGCGGTAGCGCGAATGCCCGTAGCAGCCCATGACGAGCAGGTCGACCTTGCGGTCGTCGGCCCGGACGAGAAGGGCATTGCCGACCGGGCCGCGCGGATGATGGCGGCACACTTCCACGGTGACGCCGTGCCGGGCGAGGAATTCCGCCATGTCCGCGGCATCCTCGGGCGAGTGGACGCTCGAGCTTTCCTCGTCGAAGACGGCCAGTTCGACGTGGTTCGCCCGGGAGAGCAACGGCAGGGCGAGGCGGACGGCGCGTGCCGCTTCCGGGCTGGCGTTCCACGCCACCAGGACGCGGTCGATGGCGCGGGGGTACGCCCGATGGCTGGGCAACACGAGCACGGGACTCGGCGAGTTGAGCGCCAGATATTCGGGAATGCCCGCGATGCCGGCAATGCCGGGCGCGTCATATGCGGTGCGGCCGACGACCGCGAGGTCGGCGTACATGGCCCGCCGGGCGAGCGCGAGGCCCGGCTCCTCGTCGTCGATCCGGTGCGAGAACGAGGCCACGCCGGCCTCTCGCGCCTGCGCCTCGAATCGGGCGATGCGCTGCCCGGCCGCGTCGCGCAGGTTGCCGAACAGGGGCGTGAGGTCGCCGAGTTCCACGCCGGGCAGGGTGGTCTCGCGGATGAAGCGCGCGATGCCCGTCTGCGCCATCCCGACCAGGTGCGCCTCCTGGGCGAGCGCGAGCCGGGCGGCGAATGCCACGCGGTCCGGCGTTTCCGGCGTATCGTCGACGTGGACGAGAATGGTCTTGTAATCCATGCTGGACTCCTCGATGCGCTGCGATGTGGATGCTTGTGTCGGATCGATCGTAGTCCTGCGCATCGGGTCTCGGGTATGACTTAGGTCAAAAATAAGCAGGAAGGCATTGAACACGCTTCCATGTGGCTGAATTTGATTTGGGTCATACCCGGTGCCGTGACCGCGCCCCTATAGTGAGCAAGATTGACACGATCGAAGACCCACCATGGACACGCTGGAAACGCACCGCGAGTCGCTCGCCGGCAAGATGCTGGCGAACCCCATCGCCAGGAAGCGCTTTGCCGCGGGCCTGGCCCTGCTGTTGCTGGTGGCCGGCGCCGTGTATGCCTGGCGGGCGTCGCGGCAGCCGGGGCCCGGACCCGGATTCGTCAGCGGGAACGGCAGGATCGAAGCGGTCGAGATCGATATCGCCAGCAAGCTGCCGGGCAGGCTGGCCGACGTGCTCGTCGCCGAGGGCGATCCGGTGCGGGCCGGCCAGGTGCTGGCGCGCATGGATGCGGGCACGCTGCGTGCGCAAAAGAGCGAGGCGCTGGCGCGCGAGCAGCAGGCGCGCGACGCCGTGGCGGGTGCGCAGGCCCAGCTCGCGATGCGGCGCAGCGACCTGGCGGCCGCCGCAGCGGTCAGGGTGCAGCGGGAAAGCGAGCTGGACGCCGCGCGGCGGCGGCTGGCCCGCTCGACGGTACTGGCGCAGGCGGGCGCGGCCGCACAGCAGGAACTCGACGACGACCGCGCGCGCATGGACGGCGCGCGCGCGACGCTGGCCGCCGCCGCTGCCCAGGTCGAGGCCTCCCGTGCCGCCGTCGCGGCCGCGCAAGCCGTGGTCGTGCAAAGCCGTTCGGCCGTCCTGGCGGCCACGGCCACCACCGCGGCCATCGACGCCGACCTGCGCGACGAGGTGCTCGTGGCGCCGCGCGCGGGGCGGGTGCAGTACCGCGTCGCGGAGCCGGGCGAAGTGCTGGGAGCGGGCGGCAAGGTGCTGAACATGATCGACCTGACGGACGTGTACATGACATTCTTCGTGCCCGAGGCCGCCGCAGGCCGGATCGCGCTCGGGACCGAGGTGCGGCTCGTGCTCGACACGGCGCCGGGCTTCGTGGTGCCGGCCGCCGTCAGCTATGTGGCCAGCAGCGCCCAGTTCACGCCGAAATCGGTGGAGACCGCGAGCGAACGGCAGAAGCTGATGTTCAGGGTGAAGGCACAGGTCGACCGGCGCCTGCTCGAACGCTACCCCGACCAGGTCAAGGCCGGGGTACCGGGCGTGGCCTGGATCCGTATCGATCCGGCCCGTCCGTGGCCGGCCGACCTGGCGCTGCGGGGAACGCCGTGAGGGATGCCCGTGCCGCGCCGGTGGCGCGCCTGGACGGCGTGTGCGTCCGTTACGGCGCCGTACGCGCCCTCGATCAGGTGTCGCTCGGCCTGCCCGCCGGACAGATGACGGCGCTGATCGGCCCGGATGGCGTAGGCAAGTCGAGCCTGCTTGCAGTCATCGCCGGCGCCCGCAGGATCGCCGCGGGGACCGTGGAAGTGCTGGGCGGCGACATGGCCTCCGCCCGTTTCCGCACGGCCGTCTGCCCGCGCATCGCCTACATGCCGCAGGGACTGGGACGCAACCTCTATCCGAGCCTGACGGTCGGCGAAAACCTGCAGTTCTTCGCCCGCCTGTTCGGGCTCGGTCCCGGCGAGCGGCGCGCGCGCATCGACATGCTGGCCGCCAGCACCGGCCTGCTGCCGTTCATCGGCAGGCCCGCCGGACAGCTGTCGGGCGGCATGAAGCAGAAGCTGGGGTTGTGCTGCGCCCTGGTGCACGATCCCGACCTGCTGATCCTGGACGAACCCACGACCGGCGTCGATCCGCTGGCGCGCAGCCAGTTCTGGGAACTGATCGGCGCGATCCGGCGGTCACGGCCCGGCATGAGCGTCGTCGTCGCGACGGCGTACATGGACGAGGCCAGCCGGTTCGACTGGCTGGTCGCGCTCGACGCCGGCCGCGTGCTGGCCTGCGGCACGCCGGCGGCGCTGCTGGCACGGAGCGGCAGCGCCAGCTACGAACAGGCCTTCGTCGCACTCCTGCCGGCGGAGCGGCGCGCCGGCTACCGGCCGTTGATCGCGCAGGCGCGCGCTCCCGTCGCGGACGATGCGGTGATCGAGGCCCACGCCCTGTCGCGCCGTTTCGGCGACTTCGACGCGGTGCTGGACGTGAGCTTTCGCATCGCGCGCGGCGAGATATTCGGCTTCATCGGCTCGAACGGCTGCGGCAAGACGACCACGATGAAGATGCTGACCGGGCTGCTGCTGCCGACCGGCGGCACGGCGACGCTGTTCGGCCGCCCGGCCGGGGCAGGGGGGGCGCAGGCGCGGCGCCGGGTCGGATACATGTCGCAGGGCTTCTCGCTCTACCAGGAATTGACCGTGCGGCAGAACCTGGCGCTGCACGCGCGCCTGTTCGACCTTCCCGAGTCCCGGATCGACGCGCGCTGCGCCACCCTGGCGGCCCGTTTCGGCCTGGAGCCGGTGCTCGACGCGTTGCCGGACACCCTCCCTCCAGGCGCGCGCCAGCGCCTCTCGCTGGCGGTCGCCCTGGTCCACGAGCCGGAACTCCTCATCCTGGACGAACCCACGTCGGGCGTCGATCCGATCGCGCGCGACGGGTTCTGGGAAGCGCTGCTGGCGCTGGCGCGCGACGACGGCGTGACGATCTTCATCTCGACGCATTTCATGAACGAGGCCGAGCGCTGCGACCGTGTGGCGCTGATGCACGCGGGCCGCGTGCTGGCCACCGGCGCCCCGGCCCGGCTGCGGGAAGAGCGCGGTGCCGCCAGCCTGGAAGACGCGTTCATCGGCTGGCTGCTCGCCGCGGCGCCGGACGCCGGCCGTCCGCTGCCGGCGCTGCCGCCGGCGGGCGCGGCGCGCCATGGCGGCTGGCTGCGGCGCGCGGCCGGCTACGCCTGGCGCGAAGCGCTGGAACTGCGCCGCGATCCCGCGCGTTCCGTCCTTGCACTGTGCGGCTCCCTGTTGCTGATGGTCGTGATCGGCTACGGCCTCGACATGGACGTCGACAACCTGCGTTTCGCGGTGCTCGACCGTGACCATACGGCCCTGAGCCGCGACTATGCCCTCAACCTCGCCGGCTCGCGCTATTTCGTCGAACGTCCCGCGCTGATTGACCATGCGGACATGGATGCCAGGATGCGTTCCGGCGAACTGGCGCTGGCCATCGAGATCCCGCCCGGCTTCGCGCGCACGGCCGCGCACGGGAGGCCGGCGCAGATCGGGGCCTGGATCGACGGCGCGATGCCGGTGCGGGCGGAAACCGTGCAGGCGTACCTGCAGGGCCTGCACGGCGAATGGCTGCGCAGCCGCGCCGCGGCGGCGGGCATTGCGGCGCCGCCCGCCGCCACCATCGAGACGCGGTTCCGCTACAACCCCGACGTCCGCAGCCTGCCGGCGATGGTGCCGGGCATCATGGCGCTGCTCATGCTGATGCTGCCCGCCATGCAGGCGGCGCTGGCCGTCGTGCGGGAAAAGGAAATGGGGTCGATCGTCAACCTGTACGTGACGCCGGTACGGCGCAGCGAATTCCTGCTCGGCAAGCAGGCCCCTTATGTCGTGCTGGCGATGACGAACTTCGTGCTGATGTGCCTGATGGCGGTGACCGTGTTCGGCGTCCCGCTCAAGGGGAGCGTGCCGGCGCTGACGGTGGCCGCCCTGTTGTACTGCATCTGCTCGACCGGCATCGGCCTGCTGGCGTCGAGCTTCACCCGCAGCCAGATCGCGGCGCTGCTCTTCACGATGATCGGCACCATCGTGCCCGCCATCCAGTTCGCGGGACTCATCGACCCCGTGGTCGCGCTGGAGGGCGCCGGGCGCGTGATCGGGGAAGCCTATCCGGCCTCGCATATGCTGACCATCAGCCGCGGCGTGTTCGCCAAGGCGCTCGGCTTTGCCGAACTCGCGCCGGACTTCCTCGCGCTCGCGGTGGCGGTACCGGTGATCCTCGGCCTGGCGATCGCCGCGCTGCCGAAGCAGGAGCGCTAGCATGCCGGCCGTTTCGCTGCGCAAGATCTGGCACCTGGGCATCAAGGAATGGTGGAGCCTGTGGCGCGACCCGGTGATGCTGCTGCTGATCCTGTACACCTTCACGGCCGCCGTGTACATCGCCGCGACGGCCCAGCCGGAAACGCTGACGCGCGCCGCGCTGGCGGTCGTCGACGAGGACGAGTCCCAGTTGTCGCAGCGCCTGCGCGCCGCCTTCGCGCCGCCGCAATTCCTGCCGCCCGAGCCGATCTCGCTGGAACAGGCCGACGCCCGGCTGGACCGCGGCCGCGCCACGTTCGTGCTGGTAATCCCCGCCGGGTTCCAGCGCCGTGTCCTCGCGCAGCGGTCCGCGACCCTGCAGCTGAACGTGGACGCGACCCGCATGAGCCAGGCCTTTTCCGGCAGTACCTACGTCCAGCAGATCGCGCTGGGCGAAATCGACCGGTTCCTCCGCCGCGGCGGCACGGCGCCGGCGGTGCCGGTCGACCTTTCGGTACGGGCCAGGTTCAACCCGGCGCTGGCGCCCTCGTGGTTCGGCGGCGTCGAGGAACTCGTCAACAACGTGACGATGCTGTCGGTGATCCTGGCCGGCGCGGCGCTGATCCGCGAGCGCGAGCACGGTACCGTCGAGCACCTGCTGGTGATGCCGGTCGGCCGGCTCGAGATCCTGCTCGCCAAGCTGTGGTCGATGGGCAGCGTCGTGCTGGCGGCCACGCTCGTCGCGCTGCTGGGGATCGTGCGCGGCCTGCTGGGCGTGCGGCTCGGCGGATCTGTCGTGCTGTTCCTGGCCGGCACGGTGGTGCACCTGTTCGCCGTGACGTCGTTGGGGATCCTGCTGGCGACGCTCGCGCGGGGCATGCCGCAGTTCGGCATACTGGTCGTCCTGGTCCTGTTGCCGCTGCAGATGCTGTCGGGCGCGAACACGCCGCGCGAGAGCATTCCCTGGCTGCTGCGCGACGCGATGCTGGCGGCGCCGACCACGCATTACGTCGAATTGAGCCAGGCCATCCTGTTCCGGGGTGCGGGGCTCGACGTCGTATGGCCGCGGATGCTGGCGCTGCTGCTGATCGGCGCGGTCCTGTTCGCCGCGTCGCTCGCACGGCTCGGGGCGGCAATGCGCCGCTGATCAGCCCGTCCCGGCCAGCGCGACACGGTTGCGGCCGGCCGCCTTGGCGCGGTACATGGCGCCGTCCGCTTCCCGCAGCAGGGTCTCCCAGTCGTCGCCGTCGCGGCGGACGGCGATGCCGATGCTGACCGTACAACGCAATTCGTGCGGCGCGCCGGGGATGTCGAGCCCGGCGAAGGCCTCGCGCAGGCGCTCGGCACAGGCCCAGGCCTCGTCCGTGCCCGCTTCGGGCAGCACGCAGGCGAACTCCTCGCCACCGATGCGGCCGATGTAGTCGGTGGCGCGCAAGGTCTTCACGCAGGTCGCGGTCAGCGCGCGGATCACCGCGTCGCCGACCGCATGGCCATAGGTATCGTTGACGTTCTTGAAGCGGTCGATGTCGAGCATCGCGACGCTGAGTGGGTGGCCATGCCGTTGCGCCAGCGACAGGTCGTGCCGTGCGAGTTCGACGAGGTACTGGCGCGACAGCGCCCCGCTGAGGCTGTCGTAACGGCAGGCGCGCAGGAGCTGCCGCTCGCGCACCCAGAGGTCGTGCCGCAAGCCCAGCAGGCGGCTGCCCAGTCCGATCGCGAGCGCGGGCCCGGCGATGCAGGCCATCCAGATGGCGGGCGCCGCCGCGGACGGCAGCATGAACGCGCCGAGCACGGCACAGAGCAACGCCGTCGGCGCCAGGATGCGCAGGCACCGGCGGGGACGGGGCTCGACGAGGCCGAGCGCGACCATCCAGACGAACAGCGATGGCATGGCGTGCAGCATGCCGTCCGCCAGGGACCGCGCCGTGGTGGCGAGCGCGGCCGCGTGGACGAGGTACACGAAGGCGGCGCGGTCCGCGGGCCGCGGCCCCGAACGCGGCATCCGGTAGGCGAAGGAAGCGATGGCGACGAGGCCGGCGCGCAGCGCGAGGCTGGCGGGGCTCTGCGCCGATTCCACGAGGTGGCTCCACAGGCCGTCGCACAGGACGCCGATCCCGAACACCGCGCCGAAGCCGGGCAGCAGGCGGCGCAGGTAGCGCTCGCAACGCCGCTCGAAGACCCGGTCCGCCGCGGCGGCGGGCGTCTCGACGCTGCGGTCGGCCGGTGCCGGCAAGGTCTGTGGCATGCCTGTCATCGGCTGCATCGCCTTCGCTCGGAGGTGCGTTCAGTGCGCGAGGAGCAGCGGCACCGGCGCGCGTGCCAGCAGCTCCCGGGTGACGCCGCCCAGCACCCATTCGCGATAGCGGCTGTGGCCGTAGACGCCGGCAACCAGCAATCCGGCGCCGCAGGTGCGCGCCATCGCCATCAGGGCGGTGCCCGTGGTGGACCGCGTCCGCTCGACGACGACATCGACCTGCACGCCCTGGCGCGCCAGGTAGAGCGCCATGTCCGCGCCGGGTTCCTCGCCGTGCAGTTCGGACAGTTCGTCGGGGTTGATCAGGGCGAGCTTGACGCTTTCGGCGCGCTGCAGCAGGGGCAGCGCGCCTTCGATGGCGCGAATCGCCTGCATGCTGCCGTCCCAGCCGACGACGGCCGTGCTTGCGATGGGCTCGCCGTGGTAGGTGTCCGGCACGACCAGCACGGGGCGCGCGCCGTGCAGCGTGACATGTTCGGGCAGCGCGCGCACGCGCACCGGCAGCGCCGGGTCGGCGTCGGTGTCCTGGCTCAGCACGGTGAGGTCGGCGTAGCGCGACTGCATCAGCAGGGCGAACCGGGGCTCGTCTTCCACGAGGCGCGACTCGAGCGACGCCACGCCGAGACGGCGCGCTTCCTCCACGAACTGCTCGAGCCGGATGCTGACGGCGTCGCGCAGCCCCTGGAAATCGGTCCCGGGCATCATGGGCATGCCCGTCGACCCGGTCAGCAGCGCGTAGTCGACCCAGGACATGCCCGTCATGCCCGCGCCGACGAGGTGGGCCTCATGATCGGCAGCCAGCAAGGCGGCGGCGCGCAGCCTGCTGTCCTGCTGGTGGCTGCCGTCGATGTGAACTACGATAGTCTTGTACATGGCACGTTCCTTTCGGTGACCTGGGCAATGGCGGTTGAAGGTTGTCGCTGTCACTGTATCGCCCAACGAAGTCGCCGTCAGGTCTGCATTTGATGGAGATCAAAAAGTAAAAGATTTTTCTGCGACGCACTTAAATAATCCGCAGCGGCTTTGATGCCGATGAAAAAAACGCCTATGATGGTCGAGTTCATGTATTGACGGCGGAACCATGAATCCAACATGCATCGACACCCGTCTGGACTGGCTGTTGTCCGCAGCCCGCGATCCGATGCTCGTGTGCGATCGGGCCGGCGTCATCGTCCGGGCCAACAGGCCGCTGGCCGAGCTGTTCGGCTGGGCGCTCGAGGACCTGGTCGGCGAACCGGTCGAGATCCTCGTGCCGCCGGAGGCACGCAGCCGGCACGCGCAGCTGCGCCGCCATGGCGACGGCGCCCGGGCGATGGGCGGCGGACGCTTCACGGCGGTCGACCAGGCCGGCAGGACGTTCCCCGTGGAGGTGAGCCTGGCGCCCCTCGAGGCGGACGGGACGGTGCTGACGCTGGCCACCGTCCACGACGTGCGTGCCCGGGCCGGCGCCGAACAGGCGTTGCGCGACAGCGAAGCGCGCATGCGCGCCGTGTTCGAGACGGCGGCGGACGGCATCATCACGATCGACGAGCGGGGCCTCATCGAGCGGGTCAATCCGGCGGCCGAGCGCATGTTCGGCTACACGGAAGCGGAATTGGCCGGACGCAACGTGTCGATGCTGATGCCGTCGCCGGACCGCGAACGCCACGACGGCTACCTGCGCCATTACCTGCGTACCGGCGAACGGCGGATCATCGGCAGCGGCCGCGAAGTGCATGGCCTGCGCAAGGACGGGACCGTGTTCCCGATGGAGCTGGCGGTGACGGAGATGCGCATCGGCGATGCACGCATGTTCACCGGGCTGGTGCGCGATATCACGGCGCGCAAGGAAAGCGAGCGGCAGGCGGCCGTGCTGCTGCAGGGCCTGCGCGCCGCCAACGAGGAGTTGAGCAATTTTGCCTACGTGGTGTCGCACGACCTGAAGGCGCCGCTGCGCGCGATCGGCGCGCTGGCGGACTGGGTCGCGACGGACTACGGCGACCGCTTCGACGACGAGGGACGCGAGCACATGCGCCTCCTGATCAGCCGCGTGCACCGGATGGGGAGCCTGATCGACGGCATCCTCCAGTACTCGCGGCTGGGCCGCGAGGGCGGCACGCTGCGGATGGTCGACCTGAACGCGGCGGTGGCGGAGGTCGTCGACCTGCTGGCGCCGCCGCCGTCCATCGTGGTGACAGTGGCGCCCGGCCTGCCTGCGCTCTGGACCGAACCGACCCGGATCCGCCAGGTGTTTCACAATCTCGTCTCGAATGCGATCAAGTACATGGACAAGCCGGACGGGCGCATCGACGTGCGCTGCGCCGACGAGGGCGAGCGCTGGTGCTTCGCCGTGGCCGACAACGGGCCTGGGATCGAACGGCGCCACTTCGAGCGCATCTTCCAGCTGTTCCAGACACTGGCGCCGCGCGATCGCGTCGAGAGCACCGGCGTCGGGCTGGCACTCGTGCGCAAGACCGTCGACCTGCTGGGCGGGCAGGTGTGGCTCGATTCGGTGCCCGGTGCGGGCAGCACCTTCTACTTCACCATCCCGAAGGCGCGCGGCGACGCACGCTTGGACAGGCCATGACATCCGCCGTCAAGCCGATCCTGTTGCTCGAGGACGACCAGGTCGACGTGATGACCACCCGGCGCGCCTTGAAGGAAATCCATGTCACCAATCCCCTCGTCGTGTGCGAGAACGGCGAGGAGGGCCTGGCCTGGCTGCGCGACACGGCCGAGCCGCCCTGTCTCGTGCTGCTCGACCTGAACATGCCCGTCATGAACGGCATCGAATTCCTCGAACAGGTCAACGGCGACGAACGCCTGCGCCGCATTCCCATGGTGGTGCTGACCACGTCCGAGGAAATGGAAGACAAGGTGCGCAGCTTCGACCTCGGCATCGCCGGCTACGTGGCCAAGTCGGTCGATTACCGGCGCTTCGTCGAGGTCATGCGCTCCATCGACACCTACTGGACCACCAACGGGCAGCCGTGACATGAACACCATCCTTGTCCTGATCGTCGAGGACGACGTCGTCGACCGCATGGCATGCCGCCGCAAGCTGGGCGACGACCCGGCCGGGCGGTTCCGGCTGATCGAGGCGGAAGAGGGCGAGTGTGGACTGGCGCTCGCACGCGAGTGCAGGCCGGACTGCATCCTGCTCGACTACCGGCTGCCGGACCTGACCGGGCTCGACTTCCTCGCACGCCTCGGCGCGGACCCGGACGCCGCGGTGCGGGCGATCCCGGTGCTGATGCTGACCGGCTCCGACAGCGTGGCCGTCGCCACGGAAGCCATGCGGCGCGGCGCCCGCGATTACCTGGTCAAGGATGCCGAAGGACGCTACCTCGAGCGCGTACCGGCCGCGATCGAGCGCCTGCAGCGCGAGCAGCGCCTGTTGAAAGAGAAGGGCCGGGCCGAGGCCAGGTTCCGAACTCTCGTCGAACAGATCCAGGCCATCAGCTACGTCGTGGCGCCCGGCGGAACGGACCGGCTGCATTACATCAGCCCGCAGATCGCCATGCTGGGCTACACGCCGGAAGAGTGGCTGGACGATCCCGGGCTGTATGCGGCGTGCATGCTGCCGCAGGAGAAGGAGAGGGTACTTTCGGAAGTGCGGCGCTGCCGGGAGGGCGGATTGCCGTTGCGCCTCGAGTACGGGCTGCGCGCACGCACGGGGGACGTATTCTGGTTCCGCGACCAGGCCGACGTCGTGCGCGACGAGTCCGGAAAACCGTTGTTCATGCAGGGCACCCTGATCGACATCACCGCGAACAAGCTGGCCGAACAAAAGCTGACCGAGGCCCGGGACGAACTGCGGCGCCTGGCGGCCTACCAGGAGAAGATCAGGGAAGACGAGCGCCGGCGCATCGCGCGCGAGGTCCACGACGAACTGGGGGGGCTGCTCACCGGAATCAAGGCGTATGTGTCCGTGATCGGGGAGCGCGCGGCCCAGGCGGGCCATGCGCCGGACCCGTTGCTGGCCGAGACGGCGGGCCTCGCGCAGGAAGCCATCGATACGATCCGGCGGGTGATCGCCGATCTGCGTCCGAGCGTGCTGGACCAGCTCGGGATCTGGACCGCGCTCGAATGGTACGCGGCGCAGGTCGCCAGGCGTTCCGGCCTCGTATGCCACTGCGACATCGACCCCGCCGCGGTGGCGCTGGCCGTCGACCCCGACCGCGCCATCATGCTGTTCCGGATCGTCCAGGAAGCGATGACGAACATCCAGCGCCACGCGCATGCCCGCGAGGCCTGGCTGCGCGTGCGCCTGGCCGACGGGCGGCTGTCGGTCGCGATCGAAGACGACGGACGCGGCGCGCCGGAGCCGCCGGAGCAGGCGTCCGGCACAGGCTGGGGCATCCTCGGGATGCGGGAGCGCGCGCGCAGCCTCGGCGGCGAACTGACGGTCGCGCGGCGGGCCGGCGGGGGCACCGTCGTCACGCTCCGGGTACCGGTCGAGGCGTGCCATGCCGCCTGAACCCGTCCGCGTCCTGCTCGTCGACGACCATGCCATCGCCCGCAACGGCGTGCGCCTGATGCTCGGTACCGCCGGGGACATCGACGTGGCGGGCGAGGCCGCCGACGCGCAGCAGGCGCTCGACCTGGTCCGCCGCGCCGCGTTCGACGTGGCGCTGCTCGACATCGCGATGCCCGGCACGAACGGACTGGACCTGCTGCGCCAGCTCCGCAGCGTGTGTCCGGACATGGCGGTACTCATCCTGAGCACGTATGCGGAAGACATCTATGCCGTGCGCGCGCTGAAGCAGGGCGCCGCGGGATACCTGACGAAGGATGTCGCGACCGCGGTGCTGGTCGATGCCGTCCGCCGTGTCGCAGCGGGCCGCAAGTATGTCAGCCCGTCCCTGGTCGAGAAACTGGCCGCGATCGTCGGCGGCGACAGTCGCGTTGCGGGGCACGATGTGCTGTCCGACCGCGAACTGGAGGTCTTCAGGCTGATCGCGCGCGGCGAGGCGCTCGTGCAGATCGGCGAACGCCTGCACCTCAGCCCGAACACGGTCACCACCTACCGGTCCCGCATCCTCGACAAGATGGGCCTGTCGAGCAACGCCGAGCTGACCCGGTATGCGCTCGAGCACGGCCTGATCTGACGCTCCGCCACGGGATCGCGTAGGGGATCCCCTACATCCTCCGTCGGTCCGGCTTGACAGGTACTTGATGGAATGCGCGCTGTCGGATGGCCGGGCCCGGGCCGATACTGATTGCATGAGCGGCAACGACCTGCAAGGAGTGGATGATGAGCGTGCAGACCTACCGGATTGCCCCGGCGGCCGAACCCGGCGGCAGCGGTGTCGACGCCGTGGGCGCCAGATGCGGGCGCTGCGCCTATCGCACGCTGTGCCTGCCCCTGGGACTGGGCGAACGCGACCTGGCCCGGCTGGAAAGCGTGATCGGATGCCGGCGCAGGCTGGCGCGCGGCGATGTGCTGTTCCGCGCCGGCCAGCCGTTCGCCAACCTGTACGCGCTGCGCTTCGGTCACTTCATGACGTGCCGCACCGACCACCGGGGCGAACGCTACATCACCGGATTCCAGATGGCGGGCGACCTGATGGGCATGGATGCGATCGGCAACGGCGAACATGCGAGCACCGCCATCGCGCTGGAAGACGGCGAAGTGTGCGAGGTGCCCTATGCGCGCTTGCAGGCCCTGATGGCCGAGCTGCCGCAGGTGATGGCCCATTTCCACCGCGTCATGAGCCAGGAGATCCTGCGCGACCAGTCGGCGATCCGTTTCCTGGGCATCCTGCGCGCGGACGAACGCATGGCCAGCCTGCTGCTGAACCTGTCGGCCCGCTACGCCATGCGCGGCTTTTCCCCGCGCCGTTTCCAGCTGCGCATGTCGCGCGACGACATGGCGCGCTACCTGGGCCTGAAGCTGGAAACCGTCAGCCGCCTCCTGGCCCGTTTTCGTGACCAGGGGCTGATCCGCCTGGAGCGCCGTGAACTCGAGATTCTCGACATGCGCCGCCTGGAGACCATGGCGGACGGCATGCATACCCCGCCGGCGGGTGCATGCCGTCCATGTCATCGGCCGGCATCTTGTACAGGAGAGTCATGATGTTTCACCATTCGAAGCCGTTCGAACCGTTTGCCGTCATCCGGTTCGACATCCATTGAGCACATCCCATCATGCGAGCCCTCGTCTACAAGGGGCCGGGCGCACGACAGCTGGAAGAGCGCCCGGAACCCACGCTCCTGCAACCAGACGACGCCATCGTGCGCCTGCGGCGGACCACGATCTGCGGTACCGACCTGCACATCCTGAAGGGTGACGTGCCGACCTGCCTGCCGGGCACGATCCTCGGCCACGAGGGCGTCGGCGTCATCCACGAGGCCGGCGGCGCCGTGCGCGGCTTCAGCCCCGGGGACCACGTGCTGATCTCGTGCATCACGTCCTGCGGGCGGTGCGATTACTGCCGCAAGGGGATGTACTCGCACTGCCTCGACGGCGGCTGGATCCTCGGAAACCGCATCGACGGCACCCAGGCGGAGTACGTACGGATCCCGCACGCCGACTTCAGCCTGCACCACATACCGGAAGGTGCCGACGAGGATGCGCTGACCATGCTCAGCGACATCCTGCCGACCGGGTTCGAGTGCGGCGTCCTGAACAGCAAGGTGCAGCCCGGCTGCAGCGTCGCCATCGTCGGGTCGGGGCCGATCGGGCTGGCCGCGCTGCTGACGGCGCAGTTCTTCACGCCCGCGATCCTGGTCGTCATCGATCCGGACCGGCATCGCCTGGAGATCGCGCAGTGCTTCGGCGCGACCCACGTGCTGGCGCCGGACGCCGACACGGCCGGCCTCGTCAAGGGACTGACCGGGGGACGCGGCGCGGACGTCGTCATCGAGGCCGTCGGGATACCGGCCAGCTTCGAATTGTGCGAGGACCTGGTGGCGCCGGGCGGCACGATCGCGAACATCGGCGTACACGGCACCAAGGTCGACCTCCACCTGGAGCGGCTGTGGTCGCACAACATCACGATCACCACGCGCCTGGTCGACACGGTGACGACGCCGCAGCTGCTCCGGGCGGTGATGTCGCACAAGCTCGAAGCGGCCACGCTCATCACCCACCGGTTCCGCTTCGAGGACATGGACCAGGCTTACGATACGTTCGGGCGTGCGGCCGATACGCATGCGATGAAAGTCATCATCGAGGTCTCGTGACGTCAATGCGCCATGAGCACGGGAACGGCGGCCCCGGCCAGTATCGCGCGGCTTGCGCCGCCGAGGAGAAGTTCGCGCATCCTGCCGTGGCCGTACGCGCCCATCACGAGCAGGCCCGCGTCCATGTCCGCCGCGGCCGACAGCAGCGCGTCCCCGACGTCGTCCACCGGCGCGCGGTGGCTGGGGCGCGCGGCGACGCCGTGCCGGCCGAGCCAGGCGGCCAGCCGCGCACAGGGGTCGCCGCCGGCGGTGTCGCCGGCATCGTCGCCGAAGCCGACGACGGTGGCGGTGCGTGCCGCGCGCAGCAGCGGCAAGGCGGCCGTCACGGCGCGGGTCGCCGGGATGCTGCCGTCCCACGCGACGAGCGCCGCGCCGCCCGGACGCCACGCGCCGGGGGCGTGCGGTACGATCATGACGGGGCGTGCACCCGCGAGCAGCAGGTATTCCGGCAGGTCGGGCGCCGGCGCTGCGGGGGCGGGCCGGCCCACGAGAACGAGGTCGGCATAGCGGGCCTGCAGGGCCAGGCCGCCGTCGGCCTCGTCGTCGACGACGCGGCCCTCGTACGATGCCAGGCCTTCCGCCCGCGCGAGGTCCTCGAAGCGCCGCACCGCTTCCGCCGCGTCGCGCCGCAGTGCCGCGCAGTGTTCGGCCAGCCGGCGGTCGCCGGTCGCGAGCATGCCTGTCGTGACGAAGCGCGATACGCCGGTCGCGGCCCCGCCCACCAGGTGGGCGCCGGCGGCGCGGGCAAGGTCGAGCGCCAGCCGGATGCGGGCCGGCGCGGCAGGGGTCGTGTCGACGTGTACGAACAGTGTCTTGTAATTCATGATGTCCTCGCGACGAAGGGAGTTGTTCGGCTTGGCGCCAGCTTACGCCGTGGCGCGGGAGAGGCGAAATGAGCATGCGGCACCTGAATTGTTTCTTCGCGCCGGCGTCGGTCGCCGTGATCGGTGCGTCGGCCCGGCCCGGCAGCGTCGGCGCCACCGTGCTGGCGAACGTGGCCGGCGGCGGGTTCTCCGGTCCGATCTGGCCCGTCAATCCGAAGTATGGGGAGCTCGCCGGTTTGCCTGTCTTTCGCGACGTGGCCGACCTCCCGCGGGCACCGGGACTGGCCGTGATATGCACGCCGGCCGCCACGGTGCCGGATATCGTCGCCACGCTGGGCGAACGCGGCTGCAAGGCGGCCGTCGTGCTGAGCGCCGGGCTCGATGCGCAGGCGGCCGGCGGACGCACCTTGCGCCAGGCGATGCTGGACGCGGCCCGGCCGCACCTGCTGCGCATCCTCGGCCCGAACTGCGTGGGCCTGCTGGTGCCGGGGCAGGGCCTGAACGCCAGCTTCGCGCCGGTGGCGGCGCTGCCCGGGCGCCTGGCGTTCGTCGCCCAGTCCGGCGCGCTCGTCACGGCGGTGCTGGACTGGGCGCGCACGCGCCGGATCGGCTTTTCCTGCTTCGTGTCGTTGGGCGACGGCAGCGACGTCGACTTCGGCGACCTGCTCGACTATCTCGCCGGCGACCCGGGCACCGACGCCATCCTGCTGTATGCCGAGAGCGTGTGCCAGGCGCGCAAGTTCATGTCGGCGGCGCGCGGGGCGGCACGCGCGAAGCCGACCGTGATCGTCAAGGCGGGCAGGGTGGCCGAGGCGGCGCGCGCGGCGTTCAGCCACACGGGCGCGCTGGCCGGGTCGGACCTCGTCTACGACGCCGCGCTGCGCCGCGCCGGCATGCTGCGCGTGTATTCGACGGGCGAACTGTTCGACGCCGTGGCGATCCTGGCGCAGGCGCGCCGGCCGGCCGGACCGCGCCTCGCGATCCTGACCAATGGCGGCGGACCCGGCGTGATGGCGACGGATGCCCTGGTCGCGGGCGGCGGCACGCTCGCGCAGCTGGCGCCGGGCACGCTGGCACAGCTGTCCGGCAACCTGCCCGCCAGCTGGTCGCACGGCAACCCGGTCGACGTCATCGGGGACGCGCCCGTCGGGCGGTACGTCGTGGCGCTGCGGGCCCTGTTGGACGAGCCGGGCGCCGACGCCGTCCTGCTGATCCACGCGCCGACGGCGATCGTGGCCAGCGCCGACATCGCGCGCGCCCTGCTGCCGCTGCTCCGCGCGGCGGCGCGCCCCGTGCTGTGCTGCTGGCTGGGCGGGGCCAGCGTCGCCCAGGCGCGCAGCCTGTGCCTGGATGCGGGCGTGCCCGTGTTCGATACGCCGGAGGAGGCGGTACGCGGCTTCCTGCAACTGGTCGACTATGCGCGCAACCAGCGGATGCTGATGCAGGTGCCAGGTGCCGGCACACTGGCGACGCCCGACCGGCCGGCGGCGCGGGCGTGCGTCGCCGGGTTGGTGGCAGCGGGTACGAAGGCGGTCGGCGAGGCCGATGCCAAGGCGATTCTCGCGGCCTACGGGATTCCCGTCGTGCGGACGGAGACGGCGCGCGACCTCGACGGCGCCCTGGCCGCGGCGCAGCGGATCGGCTATCCGGTCGCGCTCAAGATCCTGTCGCCGGACATCGTGCACAAGACCGACGTCGGCGGTGTCGTGCTCGACCTCGCGGACGACACTGCGCTGGCACAGGCGCACGCGGCGATGCTCGCGCGCGTGCGCGTCGCGCTGCCGCAGGCCCGCCTGGCCGGCTTCACGGTGCAGGCGATGGCGCGTCGTCCGCGCGCGCACGAGCTGATCGTCGGCATCGCCACGGACCCCGTGTTCGGCCCGGTCGTGCTGTTCGGCCAGGGCGGCGTGGCGGTCGAGGTGACGGCCGACCAGGCCGTCGGCCTGCCGCCGTTGAACCGGGTGCTTGCGGCCGACCTCGTGGGCCGCACGCGTGCCGCGCGGCTGCTGGCGGGCTTTCGCGACCACCCCCGCGCCGACCTCGAGGCGCTGTACGACGTGCTGGTACGCGTGGGGCAACTGGCCGCCGACCTGCCCGAGGTGCTGGAACTGGACATCAACCCGCTGCTGGCGGATGCCGCGGGCGTCGTGGCGCTGGACGCCCGGATGCGCCTCGCGCCCGGGCCTGCCGGCCCGGACCCGCTTGCCCGCCTGGCCATCCTGCCGTATCCCGACGACCTGGAACGCCGGGTCGACAGCGCGCTCGGCCCGCTGCTGGTCCGGCCGATCCGCCCGGAGGACGCACCGGCCCACGAGGCGTTCTTCGCTGCCTTGAGTGTCCAGGACATCCACTTCCGCATGTTCGGCGCGATGCGTGCGCTGTCGCCGGCGCAACTGGCGCGTTTCACGCAGATCGACTATGCGCGCGAGATGGCGCTCATCGCCACCCGGCCGGGACCCGATGGTGCGGCCGAGACGCTGGGCGTGGCGCGCGTCGCCATCGACCCGGACGGGATCGTGGGCGAATTCGCGATCGTCGTCCGTTCCGACCTGCACCGGCGCGGCCTCGGCCGCCTGCTGATGGACCGGCTGCTCGACTACTGCCGTACGCGCGGCCTGGAGCGCGTACGCGGCGTGGCGCTCGCCGACAACGTCGTGATGCACCGGCTGGCGCGCGCCTGCGGGTTCCAATTGTTGCCGGCCGCGGACGGCAACGTCGAGATGGTGCTGACGCTGCACGGCTAGCTTTCGGCGCCGGTGGCGCGCGATGCCTGCAGGCCCAGCAGCATCGCGACGGCCGTCAGCGCGGCCAGCGCGAGCCACCGGCCCGGCGGCGGTGCAAAGCGGAACAGCTCGGCCAGCGGTGGCCACCACAATGCCGCCGCCAGCAGGGCCAGCGCGCCGGACGCGATCGCGACGAACACGGGGTCGATGGCGCGCAGCGCGGCCACGATGCCGCGCTGGCGATGGCTGAGCAGCAGGCCGAGGTTGCACAGGATCAGGGCGGCGAACGCAGTCGCGGCGGCTTCCCGCACGGGCAGTCCGGCGAGCGCCCAGCCGTAGAGTGCGGCGAGCAGCGCCGCCGCCCACATCCCGCGCAGCAGCGCCGCCAGCAGCGCGCGCCGGTCGAGCACCGATTCGTCGGGCGAGCGTGGCGGGCGGCGCATCAGGTCCGGCTCTTCCGGCTCGTTCTCGAACGCCAGCGAACAGGCCGGGTCGATCACCAGTTCCAGGAACACGATGTGCGGCGGATAGAGGAGCACCGGCCAGCCGAGCAGCGGCGGCAGCAACGCCAGGACGGTGATCGGGACGTGCGCGGCGACGACGTAGCGCATCGACTTGCGCATGTTGCTGAAGATGCGCCGGCCCGCGCGCAGCGCCAGCACCAGCGACGGGAAGCGGTCGTCGAGCAGCGTCAGCTCGGCCGCCTCGCGCGCCACGTCGGTGCCGCGCAAGCCCATCGCCACGCCCACGTTCGCCGCGCGCAGCGCGGGGGCATCGTTGACGCCGTCCCCGGTCATCGCCACCACGGCGCCGCGGCGCTGCAGCGCGCGCACGATGGCCAGCTTCTGGCCCGGCAGGATGCGCGCGCAGACGCTCACGTCTTCGAGCCGGGTGGCGAGCCGCTCCGCATCGAGGCGCGCGATGTCGGGGCCCGTCACGGTGGCGCCGTCGGCCAGGCCGGCCTGGCGCGCGATGGCGCATGCCGTCTCGGGGTGGTCGCCCGTGACCATGAGCACCTTCACGCCCGCGCGCCGGCATTCGGCGACGGCGTCGGGAATGTCCGCCCGCAGCGGGTCGGCCAGCGCCACGAGGCCGAGCAGCCGGTAGCGCAGCGCGGCGGGGTCGTCCGGCCACGGCGGCGCGATGCCGCGGGCCTCGGCCACGGCGAGCACCCGCAGCCCGGCGCGGGCCATGTGCGCCGCGGCTGCCAGCGCCGGCGCACGCTCGTCCTCCGGGCACAGGGCGGCGATCGTCTCCGGCGCACCCTTGGCGGCCGCGAAGGATGCCCCGCCATCGTTCCAGATCCGGATCATCGCCGGCCGGTTCGCCGTCAGGCCGTATTCGCGCACCATGTTCGCCGACGCCGCGGATGCCGGGCGCGCCGGCTGGGCCGCCTGCGCCTGCCGCAGCGCTTCCTCGATCGGGTCGGCCGAGTGCGGCCTGCTGGCGCGCACGGCGGCGTCCAGCAGGTCGCGCAGCGCCGGCGCCAGCGGCGCCCCGGGTACCACGTCGTGCCCGGCGCCGGCGCACCACAACCCGTGCAGCGCCATGCGGTTTTCGGTCAGGGTCCCGGTCTTGTCGACGCACAGCACGGAGGTCGAACCGAGCACTTCGATGGCGGCCAGGCGCCGCGTCAGCACGCGGTTGCGCGCGAGGCGCCACGCGCCGATCGCGGGGAACACGGTGAGGATGACGGGAAACTCCGCAGGCAGCACGGACATCGACAGGGCCACGCCGGCCAGCAATGCCTGCAGCCAGTTGCCGCCGCGCCAGCCGAGCAGCAGCACGAGCAGGACGCTGACGGCCAGGCCCAGCACGGCCATGCGACGCGCGAGCGTATGGGTGTCGTGCTGCAGGCGGCCGGACGGCGGACGGATCGCGCCGAGCGCCGCGCCGATGCGTCCGAGTTCGCTGCGCGCGCCCGTGGCGGCCACCTGGGCCAGCGCGTCGCCCTGCACGACCAGCGTGCCCGCGAACACCCACGGCAGGTCGGCGCCGCCCGGTTGGGCGGGCGGCGCGGAGGGCGGTCCCGGCCGCTTGCCGACGGGGACGGATTCGCCCGTCAGCAGCGACTCGTCCGCCAGCAGGCCGCTCGTCTCGACGATGACGGCGTCGGCCGGCACGCGGTCGCCTTCCGCCAGCACGATGACGTCGCCGCGCACGAGGTCGGCCGCCGGCACCCGCTGCCGGCGGCCGTCGCGCACGACCGTCGCAGTCGGGGCGCTGAGGTCGCGCAGCGCCTGCAACGCGCGTTCCGTCCGCCCTTCCTGGTACAGCGTCATGCCCAGCATGAGTACGACCATCAGCAGCAGGAAGGCGCTCTCGCGCGGCTCTCCCAGCGGCAGGTAGAGCAGGGCGGCACCGACCAGCAGCAGGAACATCGGCTCGCGCGCCGCTTCGCCGAGGATCGTGCGCCAGCCGCGCCGCGTGCGGTCCGGCAGGGCATTGGGACCGTCGGCCGCGAGCCGGCGCGCGGCCTCCGCGCCGGTCAGGCCGTCATGGCGGTGCCGGGTCGCGGCATCGCGGCGGTCCAGTGTGGTTTCGTCGACATTCATCGAGAGGCCGCCCGGCGGTCAGCGCCTGCGAACCGGCGGCAGCATGCGCGACAGGACCGGGTCGCGCAGTACGTAGTGATGGTAGAGCGCGGCGGCGGCATGGCCAGCGGCGAGGATGACGATCGCCCAGCCGTTCAGCTCGTGCAGCTCTTCGACCAGGTGTTGCGCCGGTTTGGAAAACGGGGCGAACGGCGGCGGGATCGACCATCCGAAAAAAAGCATCGATTCGGCGCCTGCCCAGCGCAATACGAAGCCCAGCACCGCTTCCGCGACGAGCATGGCGTAGAGCAGGAGATGGACCGTCCTCGCGGCGACGTCGGCCCAGCCGGAAGTGGCGCGTGCGACCTGGTGGCCCGGCAGCGCGCGCCAGGCAAGGCGGATCACGATCACGACAGACAGGATGATGCCGAACGACATATGTGCGACCACCATCAGGCGCTCGGTCGGGCGCCCGAACCATTCCCAGGTTGCGGCCAGCACGATCTGGATCAACACGAGCGCCGCCGTCAGCCAGTGCAGGGCGATCGAGAACGTGTCGTAGGTCGTGCGGTCGTCACCGGCGGCGACCCGGGCCAGCCGTTTGATGGTCGAGGTTGATTCAGTGGTCATTGGTGCCTCCGCAACTGTAAACCGCTACGAAACTGGAACTGATGCTTCACAAAGATACGCGCCAATGAGGTTGTTACTGAATGATCTGGATCAAAAACCGATGATTCATGGCTCATCCGCGAGCTCGAGTCCGGTCATGCCCGGCATCGTGATGTCCGATAAAACGGCATCGATTTGTTTATCGCTCGAAAGCGCTTGCAGTGCCTCGGCTGCCGAGTGAGCCACCGACACTCCAGGCCGTGCGAACGCAACAGCGTTGCGGCGAATGGCGCACCGTCGGGTAAAAGCAGGGGTGACGAGATATCCCAATGATGTGAGAATGGCAGAGGTATCGGTGGAATGAAGCCGTGCGCAACGAAATGTACGCAGTATCGCTCTTCTGGCTCCGGAAGGATTACCATGGACTGTATCGGTTTTTACGTTCGTACGCCGGGGCTTCATAAATCGCATTGATTGAGATTGAGTTGTTTCACGAGGCCATGATGAAGTCGAGTCAGCGCAATTCGAATGCGGGCATGAACCTGAATGCGGCCAGTCTTGCACTGGCCACGACGGTGGCCGCGGCGGGCATGCCGGACGTCTGCCGCGCCCAGGATGAGATGCCGGTGATCGTGGTCACGGCCCAGAGCCGCAGCCAGCAGATCCAGAACGTGCCGATCGCCGTGCAGACGCTGGCCGGCAGCGCGCTCAAGGACGTCGGCGTGGTCAACCTGGCCGGCATGGACGCGTTCGTCCCCGGCTTGTCGGTGGAGCCGTTGCAATCCACCCGTCCGATCATTTCCCTGCGTGGCGTCGGCACCGAGGACTACGGCATCGGCACGGACTCGCCGGTCGGCATCTTCGTCGACTCCGTGTACGTCGGCAAGACCGGCGGCGCGCTGGTGAACTTCAACGACGTCAAGCGGATCGAGGTCCTGAAAGGGCCGCAGGGGACGCTGTTCGGACGCAATGCGGCAGCCGGCGTCATTTCCATCGTCACCAACGATCCCGTCGAGCGGCTCGAAGCCAGCGGGCTGGTGCGGATCGGCAACCGCGGTGCGGTGCATACCGAGCTGCTCTACAACACCCCGCTGGCCGAGGGGCTGGCCCTGCGCATCTCGGCGATCGACCAGCACGACAACGGCTGGGTTCGCAATACCTTCAACGGCCGGCGCATGGGCGACGACGGCGACCGCGGCCTGCGCACGGCCCTGCGCTGGCGGCACGGCGACACCGACGCCATTCTCGGCTGGGAACACGAGGTGATGCGTGTGTCCGGCCCGCCCGTGTTCTCCCTCACGGGCGGGAAGATCGACTTCGGCGGACCCGCGACATGGATCGATCCGCGCAAGCAGCCGCTGGCCAACGATGCCTTTCCCGATGCGCAGTCGCGCACGTTCGACGGTTTGACGCTGCGTGTGACGACGCCGCTGCGCTTTGCGACATTGAGCAGCATCACCGCCTACCGCCACTTCAACACGCAGAACTGGCAGGACAACGACGGCTCGGCGAATCCCGCAACATATATCGCCATCGGCAACGTCGAATCGAACTCGACCTGGCAGCAGGAGTTCAAGTTGAGCGGACAGACCGGCGCGCTCGACTGGGTGGGCGGCTTCAGCGCGTATCGCGAGCGCGCCACGCAGACGCAACATGTCGACCTGACGACCCTGTCGATGGATACGCTGATCGGCCACGCGGCCCGCACCACGCCCTATGCCACGCTGACCAGCCTGGCCCAGGGCATCGGCCGCGCCTCCGGCAACGCGGCGCTGCAAGGACTGAGCCTCGCCGGCCTGCCGTGGCGCGAGAGCATCCACGACAAGGGCGACTACCGCGCGTATGCCATGTATGGCGACCTGCTCTGGCATCTGGATCCCGTCACCAACCTGACCGTCGGCGGCCGCTTCACGCACGACGACAAGCACTTCAGCTGGTACAACCCGCCGCGTATCGCCAGCGAGCTCGACGCTCGCCTCGCCGTCATGCGGCAGGCACAGTTGTTTCCGACCGCGGTCGCCCTGAAACTGCTGACCCCGCAACAGGCGGCGTCGCTGCAGGCCGTCGTGGCACGCAATGTCGAGTTCAACAACATCGTGTCGAGCGCCAGTCCCTTCCCGGCGTCGCGGAGCTGGAACAACCTCAGCCCGCGCATCGTGCTGGACCGTCACCTGACGCCGGACCATATGGTCCGGCGTCAGGTGACGGTCCAGCACGATGCGCGGGCTGAGGTTGTTC
>Ga0187845_1000069_pt1 | contig 52758 bp, 42 predicted proteins | sample SpaLakP09_SKY_68_FD_134515 | JGI IMG/M metagenome (GOLD analysis project Ga0187845, IMG submission 134515) | Oligotrophic lake water microbial communities from Sparkling Lake, Wisconsin, USA - SP09_SKY_68 | ecosystem: Environmental > Aquatic > Freshwater > Lake | place: USA: Sparkling Lake... | reverse complement strand
CTTACACCACCTCCTGGGACATCACCGGAAAAAGAGGCGGCGGCCCAGCCGCTGCTGATTTCGCCGGAAGACTTGAGTCGCCTCAGCGTCGGTTCCTACGATTCTGGCCCGGTGATCACCGGGTCGATCCAGCCCGAGAAGCGCGCTGATCTGCGCGCCGAGGTCTCGGCCGTGGTGCTTCAGGTGCTGAAGGAAAACGGCGAGAAAGTGCGCCGCGGGGACCTGATCGCAAGGCTGGATGACAGCGCCATCCGGGAAAGCCTGTCTTCCGCCGAAGAGGCCGGCCGCGCCTCGGCACAAAGCTTCGAGCAGGCCGAGCGTCAGTACCAGCGCCTGCGGACCTTGCAGGCCCAGGGCATGAGCTCGATGCAGGCGATGGAAGACGCCGAGGTGCGCCGCAACAACGCGCAGAGCGACCTGGTCGCGGCCAAGGCCCGGGTGGCCACAGCGCGCCAGCAGATCCAGCGCACCGAGGTGCGCGCGCCGTTCGACGGCGTGGTCAGCGACCGCAAGGTCTCGCCCGGCGACACGGCCCAGGTTGGCAAGGAGCTGGTCAAGGTGATAGACCCCACCAGCATGCGCTTCGAGGGCCTGGTGTCGGCCGACTGTATGTCCGAGCTGAAGATCGGTGAGACGGTGTTTTTCCGCGTCAATGGCTATGCCGAGACCGACTTCCAGGGCAAGGTGCGCCGCATCGCCGCCGCAGCCAATGCCGCCACCCGCCAGGTCGAGGTGCTGGTGGACTTCACCGGCAAGGAGGCACCGGCCGTGGCCGGGCTGTATGCCGAAGGCCGCGTGCAGACACAGACCGTCAGCGCGCTGCTGTTGCCCGAGGCCTCTATCCAGCGCGAGGGCGACGCTGCCTTTGCATGGCTGGTGAAGGGCGGCCAGATCGCCAAGACACCGCTCAAGTTGGGTGCGCGCGACGAGCGCCAGGGCCTTTATGTGGTCACCGGCGGCCTGGCCGCCGGCGACGTGGTGCTGCGCCGCCCGACCAGCGCGCTGCAGGATGGCCGCAAGGTGGAGATGGCGAAGGCTGCAGCCGCATCAGCGGCTTCGGTTGCCAAGACGGGAGGCTGATATGTTTCTGTCCAATTTCAGCGTCAAGAAGCCGATCGCGACGGTCGTCATCATCATCAGCCTGATGTGTCTGGGCCTGTTGGCCCTGAAGAAGTTGCGGGTCAACCAGATCCCGGACGTCGAGCAGCCGCTGATGGTGGTCAATATCGCCTATCCGGGCGCGTCGCCCGAGACGGCCGAGCGGGAGATCATCAACCGCGTCGAGAAGTCCCTGCTGAGCATCAATGGCGTGTCCGAGGTGCGCTCGACGGCGAGCGAGGGCAACGCCCAGTTCTTCCTGGTCTTCAACTTCAACAAGAACATGATCGAGGCGGCGGATGACATCCGCAACGCCATCGGCGCGGTGCGCTACAAGCTGCCGCTGGAGATGCGCGAGCCGGTGCTGCGCCGCATCGACCCTGCCGCCCAGCCCATCATGCAGCTGGCGCTGTCCAGCAAGAGCCAGACCCATGCCGAGATATCCCGCGTGGCCGAGGACCAGATCGCCGACAAGTTGCGCGGCATCAACGGCGTGGCCACGGTCAATGTCGACGGTGCGCTGACACGGGAGCTGTCGGTGCTGCTGCGTGCGCAGAAGCTGCGCGAGTTCAATGTTTCGGTGACCGAGGTCGTCAACGCGCTGCGCAGCCAGAACACCACCGCGCCGGTGGGCAAGGTGCGTGGCGCGATGGAAGACCAGAGCATCCGCCTGCTGGGCCGGCTGGAAAGCCCGGCCGAGTTTGAGCAGATCGTCGTCAAGCGCATGGGCGCCGAGTTGGTCCGCCTGGGCCAGGTCGCGACGATCCAGGACGGTTTCGCCGAGCGCACCAGTGTCAGCGTGCGCAATGGCTCGCCGAATGTGGGCCTGTCGGTCACCCGCTCGCGCGATGCGTCCACCGTGTCGGTGGCCAATGAAGTGCGCAAGATGGTGACCGAGATCCAGAAGACCCTGCCCGAGGGCAGCAAATTGGAGGTCACGCAGGACGGCGGCCGTGACGCACAGAACAGTCTCAACAATGTGATCGACGCGCTGATCTTTGGCGCCGGCCTGACCGTGCTGGTCGTCTATGTGTTCCTGAACTCCTGGCGCTCGACCCTGATCACGGCGCTCTCGCTGCCGACCTCGGTGATCGCCGCCTTCATCGCCGTCTGGCTGTGCGGCTTCACGCTGAATTTCATGAGCCTCCTGGGCCTGTCGCTGGCGATCGGGGTGCTGATCGACGACGCGATCGTGGTGCGCGAGAACATCGTGCGCCATATGGAGCGCGGTGCCGACCGCGTCACCGCGGCGCTGAACGGCACGGCCGAGATCGGCATGGCCGTGGCCGCGACCACCTTCTCCAACGTCGCCGTGTTCATACCCGTGGCCTTCATGCCCGGCGTGTCCGGTGAATGGTTCCGGCCCTTCGGCCTGACCGTCGTGGCCTCGGTGCTGGTGAGCCTGTTCATCTCGTTCACCTTGGACCCGATGCTGTCGGCCTTCTGGGGTGACCCTCCTGGGCACCATGAGGCGCCGAAGAAGGGCATCTCCAAGGTCCTGCATCGCTTCAATGTCTGGTTCGACCACCAGGCGGACCGCTATGGCAACGTGATCGCCTGGGCGCTGCACCACCGCATCTGGATGGCGATCTTCGCCGTCATGAGCTTCGTGCTGGCGATCGTGCTGCAGATGACTCTGGGCGGCTCCAGCTTCCTGCCCTCCAGCGACTACGGCACGATCGCCATCGAGGTGCGCACGCCCGCCAGCGCCAGCCTCGAGTACTCGAAGCTGAAGATGGCCGCTGCGGCGGCTCAGGCCTTCGAGCTCAAGGAGACCAAGGCGACCAACAGCTATGTCAACGTCAGCGGCGGCCGCATCTATGTGGACCTGGGCAAGAGCTATGAGCGCAAGCGCTCGGCCACGGAGATCGCCAAGGAGCTGCGCGAGAAGGTCTCGCGCCTCGTCGGCGCCGAGTACGTGGTGCTGGACGATCTGAACAATGGCGCGCAGAAGCCGGTGCAGATCCGTTTCCACGGCGCCGACTCGCGCAAGCTCTTGCAGATCACCAATGACTACATGGCCCAGCTGCGCCAGGTCAAGGGTGCGGTCGATGTGGGTCTGTCGGAGCAGGACCCTCAGGACGAGCTGCAGATCGAACTGAACCGCGGCCTGGCCAACTCGCTGGGTATCTCGGTTGGCGATGCGGCGACGGCGCTGCGCGTGGCCTTCGCCGGTGTTGAGGTCGGCGACTGGGTTGACCCCAGCGGCGAGACCCGCGACGTGGCTGTGCGCCTGCACCCGGCCGACCGCGTGGACGCGAGCAATATCGAGCGCCTGCCCATCACCGTGGCCGGCAGCGGCACGATGGTGCCGCTGGAGCAGATCGCCACGGTGACGATGGGCAAGGGTCCGGCCAAGATCCAGCACTCTGACGGCAAGCGCATGATCGCCGTCTCGGCCAATGTGCAGGGCCGCTCGCCCGGCGAGGTGACGGCCGAGGCCAAGAAGCTCGCCGCCGCGATTCCATTCCCGCCCGGCTACGGCATCGAGCTGGCCGGCGCATCCAAGGACCAGGAAGAGGTGTTCGGCGCGATGGCCGTGGCCCTGGCCTCCGGCATCGGCCTGATGTACCTGATCTTGGTGATGCAGTTCGGCTCGTTCACCGCGCCGCTGGGCGTGATGCTGTCGCAACCGCTGTCTCTGATAGGCGTTGTTGTGGCGCTCTTGCTGACCAAGGGCACGCTGAACCTGATGAGCTTCATCGGCATCATCATGCTGGCCGGCCTGGTGGCGAAGAACGCGATCCTCTTGCTTGACGCTGCGCGCGCCGAGGAGGCCGCCGGCGTGCCGCGCGAAGAGGCGCTGATGCATGCGGGCCGCAAGCGCTTCCGGCCCATCCTGATGACGACCTTTGCGCTGATCGCCGGCATGCTGCCGGTGGCCATCGGCATAGGTGAGGGCGGCGAGTTCTACCGCCCGATGGCCGTGGCCATCATCGGCGGCACCATCACCTCCACTTTCCTGACCCTGCTGATGGTGCCGAGTTTCTACGACAGCATAGAGATCGCGCGCGAACGGATGTTCGCCAAGTTCGAGCGCCGACAACTGCGCTGGAACGCCTTTGTCGCCTTCGCGCTGACTTTTGTCGAAGCGATCCTGACGTTGCTGCTGCTGCGCTTCCTGTTCCGCACCCTGAAGCGGGGTGCGGGCCTTGTGCAGCGCCGCGGCGGTGGCGCGGCCAAGCCGGGGGTGGTGGGCGGCGAGTGAATGCGCCCATCGGCGAGGGTCAGGGCTGAGCCGCTTGCACGAAGGCCGCAAACTCGGCCGCCGGCACCGGTCGGCTGACGTAGTAGCCCTGAACCTCGTCGCAGCCCATGGCGCGCAGATGGTCCAGTTGGCCGACCGTTTCCACGCCCTCGGCAATGGTCTGCAGGCCCAGGCTGCCGGCCATGCTGATGATGGCGCTGACGATGGCCTTGTCTTCGGGGTCATCGGTGATGTCGCGCACAAAGGACTGGTCGATCTTCAGCTTGTAGATGCGGAACTTCTTCAGATAGCTCAGCGACGAGTAGCCGGTGCCGAAGTCGTCGATGGACATGCGCACGCCTCGGTCATGCAGGTCGTTCATCACCGCGATGGCGCCCAGCGGGTCCACCATGGCCACGCCTTCGGTCAGCTCCAGCTCCAGCAGATTGGGCGCGAGCCCCGCCTCGCCGAGGATGCGGCTGACCAGCGCCGGCAGATCGCCATGGCGGAACTGTACCGATGACAGATTGACCGACATCGTCAGCGGCGCCATGCCCGCGTCCATCCAGGTCTTGAGCTGCAGCGCGGCGCTGCGCAGCACCCATTCGCCAATGGGCAGTATCAGGCCGCTGGCCTCGGCCACCGGTATGAACTCGGCCGGCGAGACCTGGCCCAACTCGGGGTGCTGCCAACGCAGCAGGGCTTCGGCACCTATCACCCGGCCGGTGTTCAGGCAGACCTGCGGCTGGTAGTGCAGGCTCAGCTGCTCACGCTCCAGCGCGCGGCGCAAGGCGTTCTCGAGCTGCAGCGCACGCACCGACTGGGCCTGCATCTCGCCGGTGAAGAAGCGGAAGTTGTTGCGGCCATCGTGCTTGGCGCGGTACATCGCGATGTCCGCGCAGCGGCACAGGGTGTCAAAGTCGGCCCCATCGCCGGGATAGAGCGAGATGCCGATCGACGGCGTGACGGTGAGCTCGTGATGCTCGATGTGAAAGGGCAGGGCGGCCAGCTCCATCACCTTGGCCGCCACATGGGCCGCACCCTGGGCATCTGTGCCGGGCAGCACCAGGATGAACTCGTCGCCGCCCAGGCGGGAGACGGTGTCCTGCTCGCGCACGGCGGTCTTCAGGCGGCGGGCCAGCAGGGTCAGCAACTCGTCGCCGACGCGGTGGCCCAGCGAATCATTGACGTTCTTGAAGTGGTCCAGATCGAGGAACAGCAGGGCCAATGGCTCCTGCTGGCGGCGCGCAATCTCGAGCGCCTGACTGGCGCGATCGCTCAGCAGCAGGCGATTGGGCAGGCCGGTCAGCGAATCGTAGTGGGCGAGCTGCTGGATATGGGCCTCGGCTTCCTGCTGCTCCAGCACCTTCTGCTGCAGTGCGGTGACGGTCAGCTTCAGCTGCCGCGTGCGCTCGTCGACGAGGCGCTCCAGCTCGTCCTTGGCCTTGACCAGCGCGCTTTCGGCGTTCTTGCGCGCGGTGATGTCCATGGTGATCCATATCGAGCCCTGCGACAGGTCGTTCGGATCGATGGCCTTGCTGCGCACCTCGCAATGGACGGCCGTGCCGTCCTTCTTGCGCAGCAGCATCTCCCCCTCAAAGGCCTGGCCCTTGGAGAAGGGCTCGTAGCAGCGCCGGCCGGCTTCGTTCCAGTCGTCCTCTGTCAGGTACCACTGGCGAGAGGAGCTGCCCGCCAGCTCGCCCGGGCCATAGCCGAACAAGGCCTCGAAGCTGCGGTTGCACTGCGTGACCTTGCGGTTGCGCAGGAACACGATGCCGACCATCGAGTGGTCGAGTATCAGGCGCTGTTGGTGGGTGACGGTCTGCAGCTCGCTCTGCGCCTGCTTCTGCTCATTGATGTCATCGACAATCCAGATCGAGCCGTCGGCCGGATCATCGGCATTGATCAATCGTCCGGTCAAGCTGCACCAGAACAGCTCGCCGCTGCGGCGTTTCATCAGTCTCTCGGTCTTGTACGTCTGGCCGGTGGCGAGTATCGGGTAGGCCTCGGCGCCCAGCTGCTTGAAGTCCCGCTCGCTCGGATAGATCGCGATGCTGCTGGTGCCCACCGGCCCCAGCGGGTCGGTGAAGCCGTAGATCTCGGCATAGCGCTGGTTGCAGCGCACGATGGTGCGCTGCTTCACGAATACGATACCGACGCCGGCGTTCTCGAGAATGATGTCCCGCTCGCGCAGGGCGTGCAGCAGCGACGCTTGCGCGTCACTGGCCGAGCGCGTCAGCGAGGTGGCGGGCTTTTCGAGGGGCGTGACCATGAAGTCTGCGGCGGTGCCCCGCGTGCGGGGCACACCTGGGTGCGTGAAGTCAGTCCGGATCGGCTCATTCTGACGCAGATGCGATGCGGAGGCGGCGCGCCACGGGCTGCATGCACCGCCGGGACGTGCCAAAGTGGACAGCCGGCTAGGCTCGCGGGCTGCTCAGCTTGCCCATCGGCGGCATCTCGAGCTCCTGCTGCGGCAGTTCATGCCCCACAATGCCCACGGTATTCGGCGGGCAGCCGATGAGCCAGCAGCTTGATGGCCCGGCGCATATTCTGCATCCGGCGGTGATCCTCCAGGTGCTCGCGCGAGTGGCTGGCGTACTGGATGCTCTTCTGCCGGGCCATGGCCTCGCTGATCGAGCGCGGTTCGGCCTCGCTGGGATCCCACAGGTCGACCATGAAGCACAGGGTGTCGCAACGTTCGGCATCGTCCATGACGATGTCCACCGGCGTGTTCGAGTAGATGTCACCGTCCCAGTAGGCCTGGCCCTTGATCATGATGGGCGGAAAGCCCGGAGGGGCCGCTGGCCATGATGTGCAAGGCGCTCAGACGCTCCTTCCTGCTGTCGAACACCTTCAGTTCGCCACTGGCCACTTCGACGGCGCAGACCGTGCAGCGCACCGGACCCTCGTTCAGGTGGTCGAAGTCCACCAGTTCCTCCAGCGTGGCCAGCAGCGGGCTGGTGTCGTAGAAGCTGGCGTCCTGGGTGGGCACCGGCTGGTCGATGTTCAGCAAGCCGTTGCGGCGCGGCACGAAGAAGCCCGGCACGCCGCGCGTGACCGTATCGAAGCGCCCGCCGGCATTGAGCCAGGGCTGCAGCCGCCGCTCCGGCGGATTGCCGGCAATCAACGCCGCATTGATCGCGCCGATCGATGTGCCCACCACCCAGTCGGCCTGGAAGCCATGGGCGGCCAACTGTTCGTAGACCTCGCCCTGATAGGCGCCAAGCGCTCCGCCGCCTTGAAACACCAGCACGATCTGCGATTCGGGTTTGCGGGGCATGGGGCAACGGTCGGATGACGATCATCCGCCTATAGCAGCGTGACCTGGGGCCGCCTCAGCTGACGATGTAGGCCCCTGCCGCGACACTGAGCAGCTTGCCGTCCTGGTCGAAGAACTCCATGCGCGTCGAGGCCACGCGGCTGCCCAGGCGTAGCACCTCGGCCCTCGCGCCGAAGGTGGCGCCGGTGGCGGGGCGCAGGTAGTCGATGCGCAGATCGATGGTGCCCAGCTTGCCGAAGCGGGCCAGGCGGGCGTTCACCGGCTCATCCATATGGCGTGCGCCGATGGCGGCCATGGCGGCCAGACCGCCCATCGCGTCGAGCGTGGCGCTGATCACGCCACCATGAAGGCGCTGGTGGGTGTAGTGGCCAATCAGCTCAGGCTTCATCGCGATGTGTCCCAGCACATGGTCTGCCTCCAGCGCGTCGATGCGCAGGCCCAGCACGCGGTTGAAGACGATCTTCTCCTCGAAGATCTCGCACAGCAGGCGCTGAAAATCTGGCTCGAACAGGGTGGAGGTGCAGGTCATGATCGGCATTGTCGGTCAGCAACGGTAGGCCGGATGAAATCCGGGGGCGCAACGGCGAGAAGTCCCCGGATTGCATCCGGGCTACGGAGGTCAGCATTGTCCCAACTGGCGCGCGGCCAGCTCCTTCATGATCTCCTCGGCGCCACCGCCAATCATCATCACCTTGACCTCGCGGTAGATGCGCTCGCTCTTGCTCCCTCGCATGAAACCCATGCCGCCGAGGATCTGCACCGCCTGGTCGGCGCAATGCTGCATCGTCTGCGTGGCCTGGTTCTTCAGCAGGCACAGGTCGGCGACCCACTCGGGTGTGGTCAGGCCGGCCTCTTGCTGGGTGATCAGCGCATCGATCCAGGCGCGGGTGGTCTGCACGCGCATGCGCATGTCCATCAGCTTGTGGCGTATCACCTGGTGCTGGATCAGCGGCTGGCCAAAGGTCTGGCGCTGGCGGGCCCAGTCCAGCGCCTCGTCGAGACAGACCTGGGCAAAGGCATTGGCGCCCACGGCCAGCATCAGGCGCTCGCCGTTGAAGTTCTCCATGATGGCGCGAAAGCCGCTGTTCTCCGCGCCGATCAGGTTGGCGGCCGGCACGCGGCAGTCGTTGAAATGCAGCAGCGCCGTGTCGCTCGCCCACCAGCCCATCTTCTGCAGCGGGCTGCGCGTCAGGCCCTGTGTATCTCCAGGCACGGCCAGCAGCGAGATGCCACCTGCGCCTGGGCCCCCGGTGCGCACGGCGACGGTCAACCAGTCGGCGCGCATGCCTGAGGTGATGAAGACCTTTTCGCCATTGACGATGTAGTCGCTGCCATCGAGCCTGGCTGCTGTGCGCAGCCGGGCCACGTCCGATCCGCCCGACGGCTCGGTGATCGCCAGTGCGGCGATCTTGGTGCCGCTCAGAACATCGGGTAGCACGCGCTGCTGCAACTCACCGCTGGCTTGAGCCACCAGCGGCGGCAGCGCGATATTGTGCGAGAACAGGCTGGCCATCAGGCCCCCGCTGCCGGCGCGGGCGATCTCCTCGGTGGCGATCAGGCGCAGCCGCGTGTCCTGCGGCGAGGCGCCCAGCCCGCCAAGGTCCTCCGGGTAGCCGATGCCCAGCAGCCCCATTCCGGCCGCGCGGGCATACAGCTCACGCGGGAAGGTTCCCGCCTCGTCCCATTCGTTCATATGCGGCGCGATCTCGCGCGTGACGAACTGGCGCAACGCGTCGCGAAAGGCTTGCAGCTCGGCGCTCATGCCGGTACCACCTCCAGCAGCAGCTTGCGCGCGGCCAGCTGCTCGCCCAGGCGCACATGGACGGCGCGCACGATGCCGCTGATCGGTGCGACCAGCTGATGTTCCATCTTCATCGCCTCCATCACGGCCAGCAGGGCGCCGGCCTCGACCTTGTCGCCGGGTTGCGCGTTCAGCAACACCAGCCGGCCGTGCATGGGCGCCAGCATCGCGCCGGTGGCCAGGGCCTGGGTCTGCTGCGCGGGGCTCAGGCGGCGGTCCTCGACGGCAAGCTCGACGCCATCGGCCATCAGCCACAGCGTGTTGCCATCCACCACACGGGTGGCGCGCAGCGGGCGGCCGTTCAGCGTGGCGCTCAACTGCTGCGGCCCGGTCAGGCGCAGATCGTTGATCTGATGTGTCTCGATGTCGCAGCTTGCGCTGAAGCTTGAGCCGGTGCCCTGGAGCTGCCAGCGCTGACGTTCCAGAGGTACTTGCTGATCTACTGGCTTGTCTCGCGACCACTCCGCCCAGAGCTCGGGCAGGGGTGAGGCAGGCAGCAGGGCCAGCGCGGCGGCGGCGAGGGCCAGCAGCCCGGCGGGCAGCGGCGTCTGGCGTGCGGCATCGTCAGGGAAGCGCCGCGCCAGCAGGGCGGTACTGAACTCGCCATCGAGGAACTCATCATCACGCAGGATGCGCGCCAGCAGACCACGGTTGGTGGCCAGGCCCAGGCACAGCGTGCGGTCCAGCGCGTCGGCCAGCTTGGCCGCAGCGGCCGAGCGTGTCGGGGCGTGTGAGATCAGCTTGGCCAGCATGGAGTCGTAGAAGGGTGCAATGTCCAGGCCGTCGGCCAGCGCATGGTCGCAGCGAATGCCCGATGGCGCCTGCCAGCGCAGCAGCCGGCCGGCCTGGGGCAGGTAGTCACGCCCCGGGTCTTCGGCGCACAGCCGCACCTCGATCGCATGGCCACCGGCCTCGAAGCGCCGCAGCAGTTCGTCCTGGTCCAGCGGCAGCGGCTCGCCCTGGGCGATGCGCAGCTGCCAATCGACCAGATCGACGCCGGTCAGGGCCTCGGTCACCGGATGCTCGACCTGCAGTCGGGTGTTCATTTCCATGAACCAGAAGCTGCCATCGCGGTCGAGCAGGAACTCGACGGTGCCGGCACCGACATAGCCGATGCTGCGGGCCACCTGCACCGCGGCCTCGCCCATGGACCGGCGCAGCGCGGGCGTGACGGCCGGCGAGGGCGCCTCCTCGACCACTTTCTGATGGCGGCGCTGCACCGAACAGTCGCGCTCGCCCAGGTGGACGACCTGACCTTGCTGGTCGGCGAAGACCTGGATCTCGACATGGCGCGGCGCCAGCAGCGCGCGCTCCAGCAGCAGCTGGCCGTCGCCAAAGGCGGCCAGCGCCTCCGAACGGGCCGATTGCAGCGCAGCGTCGAGCTGATCGACCTGCAGCACCAAGCGCATGCCCCGCCCGCCGCCACCGGACGCCGCCTTGACCATCAACGGGAAGCCGATGCGCCGGGCATGGCCGGCCATCAGAGCCAGGTCTTGCTCGATGCCGTCATGGCCGGGCAGCACCGGCACGCCGGCAATTGCCATTGCTTGGCGAGCGGCCGACTTGTTGCCCATCGCCGCCATTGCCGCCGGTGGCGGACCTACCCAGACCAGGCCGGCATCGAGCACCGCCTGGGCAAACGCGGCGTTCTCGGACAGAAAACCGTAGCCCGGATGGATGGCCTGGGCGCCGCTGACGCGCGCCGCCTCCAGCAGCTTCGCAACGCTCAGGTAGCTGTCGGCCGGCCGCTCGCCGCCGATGGCGATGGCGCTGTCGCACAGGCCGGGATGGACCGCCTTGCGATCGGTATCCGAATAGACGGCGATGGTGTGCAGTCCCATGGCCTTGGCCGTACGTGCCACACGGGAGACGATTTCGCCGCGGTTGGCAATCAGCAGGCGGGTGATGCGCGTCATGGCTTGCTTGCCTCCCGTGCCCACAGCGGCGGTCGTTTGGCGCCGAAGGCGGCCAGCCCTTCGGCCGCCGTGCCGCTGCGCAAGGCCTGGGCAAACAGCTCGGCGGCTTGATCCAATGTGACGCCACGACCCGCGGTGCTGCGCACGATCTGCAAGGTATGGCGCAGGCATTGCGGCTCGGCCTTCTGGAGCAGCTTCAGCCAGTGCTGCAGCCGCGTGTCCAGATGGTCGCCGGTCAGCATCTCGTCGCAAAGGCTCAGTGCCAGCGCCTCGGCGGCGTTGATGCGCCGGCCGGTCAGCATCAGGCGCAGCGCCGGCCCGGTGCCGATCCGGCCGGCGACGAAGGGCGAGATCTGGGCTGGGGGCAGGCCCAGCGTGACTTCGGGCATGCCGAAGCTGGCGGTGTCGGACGCCAGCACGACGTTGCAGGCGGCGGCAAGTCCGACGCCACCACCAATGGCCGCGCCCTCGACCACGGCAATTGTCGGCACCGGGCTGGTGGCTAGCTGCTCCAGCAGCGCGCCGAAGCGTCGGTTGGCTATGGCAATCGGGTCCGGACCGGCCTCGGGCCGGGGTTCGGCGATCAGGCGCTTGAAGCCGCTGAAGTCACCACCGGCGCAGAAATGCCCGCCGGCGCCGCGCAGCACGACGGCACGCAAGTTCTCGATTCGCGCCGCCTCCGCCAGTGCCTCGCCCAGGACTTGCACCATCGCGTCGTTCAAGGCGTTGCGTGTGGCCGGCGCGTTCAGCGTGAGGATAAGGGCCGAGCCCTGCTGCAGCAGATCAATCATCGCCGTGCCGGCAATGTGTGCATGTACTTGGCGATGATGCCCAGCATCACCTCGTCGGCGCCGCCGCCGATCGAGCCCAGGCGGCCGTCGCGGTACATGCGCGAGACCAGGTTGTCCCAGGTGTAGCCCATGCCACCCCAGAACTGAAGGCAGGCGTCCGGCACCTCGCGCAACAGCCGGCCCGCTTTCAGCTTGGCCATCGAGGCCCATTCAGTCACGTCCTTGCCGGCCACGTAGTGCTCGGTGGCCAGATAGGTGAGGGCGCGCAGCGCCTCGACCTCGGTCTTCAGCTCGGCCAGGCGGAAGTGCACGACCTGGTTGTCGAGCACGGACTGGCCGAAGGCCTTGCGCTCGCGGGTGTAGTCGATGGTGTGGGTGATGCAGTTGCTCAGGCCTTGCACCGCGTTCGCCGCGGCCCACAGGCGCTCCTCCTGGAACTGCATCATCTGGTAGGTGAAGCCCATGCCTTCATCGCCGATGCGGTTGGCCTGCGGCACGCGCACATCGTCGAAATGAATCAGCCCGGTGTCGCTGCTCATCATGCCGATCTTGCGGATCTTCTTCGCGCGGGTCACGCCGGGCGTATTCATCGGCACGACGATCAGGCTCTTGTTCTTGTGCGGCGCGCCCTCGCTGGTGTTGCACAGCACCACCATGAAATCGGCCTGCAGGCTGTTGGTGATCCACATCTTGCCGCCGTTGATGAGGTAGTCGGCACCAATCTTGCGCGCCGTGGTCTTGATCGCCGCCACGTCCGACCCCGCACCGGGCTCGGACACGCCGATGCAGGCCACCATGTCGCCGGCAATCGCCGGCACCAGGAACTCGCGCTTCAGCGCATCGCTGCCGAACCGGGCCAGCGCCGGCGTGGACATATCGGTCTGCACGCCGATGGCCATGGGGATCGCACCGCAGTGCACATGGCCCAGCGTCTCGGCCATGGCCACAGAGTAGGAGTAGTCCAGCCCCAGGCCGCCGTACTCGACCGGCTTGCACAGGCCCAGAAGCCCCAGGTCACCGAGCTGCTTGAATACCTGGTGGGCGGGAAAGATCTCCTCGGCCTCCCAGGCATCGACGTGGGGGTTGATCTGCTCGTCGATGAAGCGCTTCAGGGTGCGCTGCAGCTCTTCGTGCTCGTGGGTGAATTGCATGTCTTGTCTCCTTGAGATTCTTGTTCAGGGCCGGGCGACGCCGAACTGCATGGGCCGCAGCTCGCGCTCGCGCGCCTCGGCGCACAGCTGCAAGGCCAGGGCCAGCACGCGGCGGGTGTCGCGCGGGTCGATCACGCCATCGTCGAGCAGCTGGCCCGAGGTGTAGAAGGCGCTCATCTGGCGCTCGAAGGTGGCGATGATCTGCTGTTTCAGGCCGGCGATCTGCGCCTCATCTACGACCAAGCCCTTGCGCGCCGCGCCCTCGCGCATGACGATTTCCATCGTGTCGGCGGCCTGCTGCGGGCCCATCACCGCGGTGCGTGCATTCGGCCCGCTGAACACGAAGCGCGGGTGAAAGCCGCGCCCGCACATGCCGTAGTTGCCGGCCCCGAAGGAGGCGCCGCACATCACGGTGATCTGCGGCACGGTGGCGTTGCTGAGCGCCTGAATCTGCTTGGCGCCGTGCTTGATCATGCCGGCGCGTTCTGCCTCCGTGCCAACGATGAAGCCGGTGGTGTTCTGCAGATAGATCAGCGGCAAGCCGCTTTGCTCACAGGCCTGGATGAAGTGGGTGATCTTGGTGCTGCCGGCAGGATCCAGCGGCCCGTTGTTGGTGATGATGCCGATGCGGTGGCCGGCGATGGATGCATGGCCGCAGATCGTGGCCGGGCCATAGTCGGGCTTGAAGTCGAGGAAGTCGGAGTGGTCGACGAGGCGGGCGATCAGCTCGTGCATGTCCACCGGCTTCTTGGCATCTGGCCCCATCAGGCCCAGCAGCTCTTCAGCAGAGTGGCGCGGCGCGGGTCCGTCGGGCCACAGATCACCCTTGCCGGCCCAACCCAGCGAGGCGATCAGCTCGCGGCAGATCGCCAGCGCATGGGCATCGTCCTCGGCCACATACTCGGCCAGGCCCGACACGCCGGCATGCATTTCGGCGCCGCCCAGGTCTTCGTCGTTGGCGATCTCGCCGGTGGCGGCCTTCAAGAGCGGCGGGCCGGCCAGGAAGGCGCGGGCGCGCTTCCTGACCATCACCACATAGTCGGCCAGGCCGGTCATATAGGCGCCGCCGGCTGTGGATGCGCCATGCACGACCGATATCACCGGCAGACCGGCCGCCGACAGCCGCGCCAGCCACCAGAAGCCGCTGCCACCGAGCACGAATTGCTCGACGCGGTACTTCAACAGGTTGGCTCCGGCCGATTCGACCAGATGCACAAAGGGCAGGCGGTTGTGCAGCGCGATTTCCTGCGCGCGCTGCAGCTTCTCCAGCCCCTTGGCCTGCAGCGCTCCGGCCTCGATGCCGGCGTCATCGGCGACCAGCAGTACCTGGGTGCCAGACACCACGCCAATGCCGGCGATGAAGCCGCCACCGGCGATCGAGGTCTCCGGATCGGGCTGATCCTGCAGATAGCCGGCCAGCGAGGACAGTTCGAGAAACGGTGTGCCCGGGTCCAGCAGCCGCGCCACCCGCTCGCGGGGCAGCAACTGGCCGCGCTTGTCGAACAGCGGTTTGCTCTGTGCGCTGCGGCTGACGGTGCGGGCTTCGATCGCACGCATGTGAGCTATCAGGCCCAGCGAATAGGTGCAGTTCTCGGCGAACGTGGCGCTGCCGACATCCAGCTGCGACTCAATCCTTGGCATTGCTGTTCTCGCCGCTGAGCACTTTGGGCGTCGTCGCCAGATGGAAGCCATCGAACTGCGCCGGGCTCTTGCCGGTGCCGACCTGAGGCCAGATGCGCTTGGCGTTCGGCGCGCCGCCGTCGATGCGCAGACAGGCGCCGCTGATGAAGGCGGCGGCCGGCGATAGCAGGAAGACGATGGCCGCAGCCACTTCGCTCTCGCTGCCCATGCGGCAGGCCGGTGTCATCCGGGCCATATTGCGTATCAGCGGGCCCATCTCGGGCGGGTACTGGTCCATGCCGCTGGAGGCGATCCAGCCCGGCGCTACGGCGTTGCTGCGCACAGGCGCCCATTCCAGCGCGGCCGTCTCGGTGAAGTTCAGCATGCCGGCGCGCGCGGCGCCGCTGTGGCCCATGCCGGGCATGCCCATCCAGATGTCGGCAATGATGTTGACGATGGATCCACCATGGGCTTCGAGATACTGCGTGTAGCACTCGCGCGCCATCAGGAAGCCGCCCGTGAGGTTGTTGCGCACCACCGCGTCCCAGCCTTTGGCCTTGATGTCGCGCAGCGGCGAGGGGTACTGACCGCCGGCGTTGTTGACCAGGCCGTCGATGCGGCCGTGCCGGGCCAGTACCTCGGCAACGCTGGCGGCCACGACGCTCTCTTCGCGGATGTCGCAGGCATGGCCGCTGGCCTTGCCACCTGCGGCCTCGATTTCGGCCTGTACCGCTGCCAGCTTCTCCGGCTTGCGGCCTACCAGGGCGACGGTGGCGCCCAGCGCGGCCAGCTCGTGTGCGGTGCAGCGGCCTATGCCGGAGCCTCCGCCGGTGACGATGACCACCTGGCCGTTGAACAGCCCGGGTCTGAAAACACTGGCATAGCCACTCATCTCAATCCTTAGTTCAACCAAGCACTTGCTTGGTAAGTGTGCGTCGCTCCATAATGAGTTGTCAATCGGCCGCGCCCGCGGGCGCGCCGTGCATTGGAGACAACCATGGCGCAAGCATTGATTTATGAAGCCGTGCGCACGCCGCGCGGCAAGGGCAAGAAGGACGGCAGCCTGCATGAGGTCAAGCCGGTGGACCTGCTGGCCGGCCTGCTGGGCCAGCTGCAGCAGCGCCTCGACTTTGACCCGGCCCTGGTGGACGACGTGGTGATGGGCTGCGTCACGCCGGTGGGCGAGCAGGGGGCGGTGATTGCCAAGACGGCGGTGCTGAAGGCCGGCTGGGACTTCCGGGTGGCTGGCGTGCAGATCAACCGCTTCTGTGCCTCGGGCCTGGAGGCCGTCAATCTGGCCGCGCAGAAGGTCGCCAGCGGTTGGGAAGACCTGGTCATCGCCGGCGGCGTCGAGAGCATGTCGCGCGTGCCCATGGGCAGCGACGGCAGTGCCTGGGCTCAGGATCCCGAGACCAACGCCGTCACCGGCTTTGTGCCGCAGGGCATCGGTGCGGACCTGATTGCCACCTTGGGCGGCTGGGGGCGCGAGGATGTGGATGCCTTTGCGCTGGAGTCTCAGCAGCGCGCCGCACGGGCCCAGGCGGCCGGCTATTTCGACCGTTCGGTGGTGCCGGTACTTGATGCGATCGGCATTCCCATTCTGAAGCGCGACGAGTTCATCAAGCCGCAGAGCACCTTGCAGGGCCTGGGTGCGCTGAGGGCCAGCTTCGAGCAGCTGGGCGCGATGGGCTTCGATGCGGTGGCCTTGCAACGCTATCCTCAGGTCGAGCGCATCCTGCATGTGCACAGCCCCGGCAACTCGTCGGGCATTGTCGATGGCGCGGCCGCCGTATTGATCGGCAGCGAGTCCATGGGCAAGACGTTGGGCCTGACACCGCGCGGCCGAATCGTCGCCACCGCGCTGTCCGGCGCCGACCCCAGCATCATGCTGACCGGCCCGATGCCGGCGACACGCAAGGCACTGGCCAAAGCGGGACTGACGATCAATGACATCGACCTGTTCGAGGTCAACGAGGCTTTCGCCGCCGTGCCTATGCGCTTCATGCAGGAGATGGGCGTGCCGCACGACCGGGTCAACGTCAATGGTGGCGCGATTGCGATGGGCCATCCGCTGGGCGCCACCGGCGCGATGCTGCTGGGCACGCTGCTGGACGAGCTGGAACGCCGCCAACTGAAGCGCGGCCTCGTCACGCTGTGCGTGGGCGGCGGCATGGGCATTGCCACCATCATCGAGAGGCTCTGAACATGCGCACAATCCAATACGAGCTGACCGCTGACGGCATTGCGACCTTGTGTTTCGACGAGCCCGGCTCGCCCATCAACACGATGAACCAACGCTGGCAGGCCGATATGGCCGAGGCCGCGGCCTTGCTGCAACGCGACAAGGCGCAGATCAGCGGCGTGCTCCTGACCTCGGCCAAGAGCACCTTCTTCGCTGGCGCCGAGCTGAACAGCGTACTCAAACTGAGACCTGAGGACGCAGCCGAAGGCTTCAAGAATGTCGAGGCGTTGAAGAAGGCCTTCCGCGCGGTTGAGACCTTGGGCCGACCTGTTGTCGCGCTATTGAACGGTGCCGCACTCGGCGGCGGTTGGGAGGTGGCGCTGTGTGCCCATGCCCGCTTTGCGCTGGACGATCCTAAGATCCAGTTCGGCACGCCCTAGGTCAGCCTGGGCCTGATTCCCGGCGCCTGCGGCATCACCAAGACCGTGCGCATGCTGGGCCTGATGGCGGCCCAGCCCTATCTGATCGAGGGTCGGCTGTTCGGCCCGCAGGAAGCCGTCCAGCTGGGCTGGGTGCAGGGCCTGGGCCAGAGTGTCGACGAGCTGAAGGCACAGGCGCTGGCCTGGATTGCCGCCCATCCCGACGCCCGGCAGCCTTGGGACGCCAAGGACTACCGAATGCCCGGCGGCACGCCAGCCAACCCGAAGATCGCGCAGGCCCTGATGGTGGCACCCGCCATGCTGGCGCAGAAGACCCGCGGCCTCTACCCGGCGGCGCAGGCGGCGCTGGAGGCCATGGTCGAGGGCGCGATGGTGGATTTCGACACGGCCACGCGCATCGAGAGCCGCAAGCTGGCCCGGCAGATGGTGAGCCAGAACGCCAAGAACATGATCACCGCCTTCTTCTTCAACCTGAACGCGATCAAGACCGGCAAGTCGCGGCCCGGCGCATCGTTCAACAACAGCCCGCGCTGGAAGCCTGCCAAGGTCGGCATCCTCGGCGCCGGCATGATGGGGGCAGGTATTGCCTATGCCAATGCCTCCAAGGGCATTGCCTGCGTGTTGAAGGACGTGAGCCTGGACAGGGCCGAGAAGGGGCGGGACTACAGCCGCAAGATCACCGCCGGCCGCGTGGCCAAGGGCCAGATGAGCGCAGACCGGCAGGCCGGCCTGCTCGCGCTGATACGGCCCACCGAGGCGGCGAGCGATCTGCACGGCTGTGACCTGATCATCGAGGCGGTGTTCGAGCAGCGCGCACTGAAAGCCCGGGTCACGCAGGAAGCTGAACCGATGCTGGCCGCAGGCGGCGTGTTCGCCTCGAACACCTCGACCCTGCCCATCACCGGCCTGGCCCAGGTCAGCCGCGACGCCACGCACTTCGTCGGGCTGCATTTCTTCTCGCCGGTGGACAAGATGGGTCTGGTCGAGATCATCCGCGGCCGGCAGACCAGCGACGAGACGATCGCCCGCGCCTACGACTATGTGCTGGCCTTGGGCAAGACGCCCATCGTCGTCAATGACTCGCGGGGCTTCTTCACCAGCCGCGTGTTCGGCACCTTTGTGATGGAGGGCGCCGCGATGCTGGCCGAGGGCATCCCGGCACCGGTCATCGAGCAGGCCGGGCTGATGGCCGGCATGCCGGTGGGCCCGCTGGCGGTGCTGGACGAGACCAGCCTCAGCCTCTCGGTCCATGTGATGGAGCAGACCCGTGCTGACTTGGCTGCCGAGGGCCGACGTGTCAACAGTTCGCCGGGTGAACGCCTGGTCGAGCGCATGGTCAAGGAGCTGCAGCGCCCCGGGCGTGCCGGCGCCGGTGGTTTCTACGACTACCCCGCAGATAGCCCCAAGCACCTGTGGCCGCAGCTGAAGTCGCTATTCGAGAAGGCCGACGCGCGCTGGGACATGCAGGAGCTGAAGGATCGCCTGCTTTACCGCCAGGCGATCGAGACCTTGCGCTGCCTGAGCGAGGGCGTGCTGAGCAGCACGCACGACGCCAATATCGGCTCCATCTTCGGCATCGGCTTCCCGGCCTGGACCGGTGGCGCGATGCAGTTCATCTACTCGGAAGGCGAGCGCTTCGAGAAGCGCGCCGCCGAGCTGGCCGTCTGGCACGGCTCGGGCTTCGAGCTGAGCGATACGCTGCGTGACTGCATCGCGCGGCACGCGCCGCGCTAGGCCTACCGGCCCATCGGCAGCGGATAGCTGGCCAGGCTGGCCTGGCCGCGCGCGCCTATCGCCTGCACGCCGAACACGACATTGTCCTTGGACACGCCGGTGATTGTCGTGCGGGTGACCAGGCCCACATCCCGGTGCTGCTGCCAGGTCGGCGAGCCGGTCTCGCGCCAGACCACGCGGTAGCCCTTCAGGCCCGGCTCGGCATTGGCGTCCCAGCGCAGCGTGCTGTTGTTGTCCAGCTCGATCGCCTCGAGCTTCACGTTCTGCGGCGCGGCCGGTGCCAGCGCCAGGGTGGCCAGGCCGGCGGCATTGATGCGGGTGACGTTGGCCAGATAGGGCATGTCAACGAACTCGACCAGGTCGCCATAGACCACTCCAGCCTCGGTGCGCACATCCTGGTGCTGGTGGCGGAAGTTCTCGAATGGCTCGGTGAAGCGCACGGCCGCATAGCCGCGCTCCAGGAAGGGCAAGTGGTCGCCGCCGCGCAGATAGCGGTCACGGCGCTGGATCAGATTCACGGTGAAGCCTGGCACATAGCGTTCCCCGGCGGCCTTCAGGTGGCGGCCGAGCTGGTGCGTGGGCAGGTCTTCGCCACCGCCGGCCAGGGCCAGTTGCTGCAACTGGTTGCGCACAGCGTCGCCGGCGCTGTCGACATCGGCCGTCTGCTGATTGCTCTGCGCCTTGACCAGCATGCGCAGCAGCGGGTCGAAGCCGTCGGCGAACAGGCGCAGCTGTTTCGGGTCGTGCTGACCGGCATCTCCGGTGGCGCTGCCGACAATGTCGTTGGTGATCATCGCCTCGATGCGCAGGTTCTTGGCCCGCGCCGTCTTGGCCCAATGGGTGGCGCCCAGCAGCCCCTGCTCCTCGCCGGCCACGGCCATGAAGACCAGGGTGGCATCGAACTGATGCGCCGCCATCACGCAGGCCAGTTCCATCACCGCCGCCACGCCGGAGGCATCGTCATTGGCACCAGGGGCAAAGCCGCTGGCGTCCATCACATCGGTGTTGCGCGAGTCGTAGTGGCCGCTGACGATGAGCAAGCGATCCTTGGACGCGGTCGACGTGCCCGGCAGGGTGGCGACCACATTGACCAGCGTCGTGGGCTTGGAGATGCGCCGGCCGGCCGGTTCGATGTACTCGTCCATCTCGACCTGTAGCCGCCCGCCCGCGGCTTTGGAGCAGGCCTGCAGCTCGCGCTGTATCCAGCGACGGGCGGCGCCGATGCCGCGGGTGTCGGACTCGGTTTCCGACATCGTGTGGCGGGTGTGGAAGCCGACCAGGGTCGCGATGCGCTTGGCGATGCGCTGCGCGGACACGTCAGCGACCATCCCGGCCACGGTCGGGTCCAGCGGTTCGGTGTCGGCGGCCGCAGCAGGGCCGGTCGAGGCGATCAGCAGCGCAAGGCTTGCGCAGGCGAGCGGGGTGGAGGTGGGCTGACGCATGGTGAGCAGGGTCGTTGGTGAGTGCGTGGAGATTCTTGCACCGACAGACGAGGCCTGGGCGTCGGCTGTGCGAGGGCTGGCACAAGACCTCATTGCGCGCCGCGGTCATTCTGGGCCCAATCGGGGTTTGACCCTATTCGGAGGACATCCATGACAACACTTGCCGCCATCGCCGTCACCCTGGTCGCGCTCTTGCACCTGTACTTTCTGGCGCTGGAGATGTTTTTCTGGACCAAACCGCTGGGCCTGCGCACCTTCGGCAACAAGCCCGAGTTCGCCGAAGCCTCCAAGGTGCTGGCCGCCAATCAGGGGCTGTACAACGGTTTCCTGGCGGCCGGCCTGCTGTGGGGCCTGAGCCTGGGGTCGGCCGGCCGCTCGGTCGAGATGTTCTTCCTCGGCTGCGTGCTGGTGGCCGGGGTGTTTGGCGCCATCACGGTCAGCCGCAAGATCCTGTTCGTCCAGGCCTTGCCCGCGGCGATTGCGCTTGCGCTGGTCTTGCTCAGCTGAGGGGACTCACTCCAGCTTGAAGCCGACCTCGACGCTGGCCGTACGCTCCTGCTTGATCGGCGCGAAGCGCCACTGCTTGACTGCATCGATGGCGGCCTGCGACAGCCGCCTGTGGCTGCTGGACACGGCCTCGGCCTGAGAAACCGTGCCGTCGGGCCGCACGGTGAAGCGCACGGCGACCATGCCGCTTTGCAGTGTGTTGACCAGTTGGCGCGGAAAATCGGGCTGCACCTGGAATAGCGGTCTCAATGGCGCTTCGGGCTCCTCGACCACCGGGGGTGGGGGCACCACCTGGGCCCTGGCGACCGGCGAGGCCAGGGCGATCCGGGTGCCGGGGTCAGGGCTGGCCGGGGCCGACTCGACCACCGGTGGAGCCGCCGTTGCCGCACTGGTCTCTGGCAAGGCCTCGACCTGCCTGCGAGCGGCCGCCAAGGTGGCACCGCCGTTGCCGGTCGGCGCGATTGGCGTCGGGCCGGCTCTCTTTGCCGCCGTTGCCGCCGGCGCTGGCGCTGCCTTGGCAGCCGCCTTGTCTGCCACCAGGCGTATCCACTGTGAGACCTTGTCGCCGTCGCGTTTGGCGCGATCGGCATCGCTCAATGCGGGCGCCTGCCTGGCGGCATCTGCCGTCTGCGCGTGCAGGGCTGGCGACAGCAGGGCGCTCATCAGCAAGGCCAAGCCGGCAAGGCGGCGGCAGTGACTGTGCATGGGCAACATCGGTACCTCCAAACGACGCCGCTGCCTTTGCGTGGCAGCCATCCGGCTATCCGTCGGCGCTGGCGTCCGATCGGGGCCCGCTTGTGACGGGTTGCGGCGCAGTGTACGCAGGCCGCACACCTTGGGCACGTGAGAATTCAACGTTTCGGCCTAGTGAAATCCCTGAGCCGGTGTCAGTTCAACGGCTCACAAATTCCTGTGCGATGGCGTCGATCAAAGGGCCTGTTGCTTCTCTCCGGTGCAGCAGGCCGACCTCCCGCAGCAGGCCCAGCTCGGGCAGGGGCAGTACGCGCAGGGCCTGGTCTTGCTCCCAGGTGGCGCGTCGCAGCCGGGGCAGCAGGCTCACGCCAACGCGCTGACGGACCAGCTCCGCCAGGGCCTCGATCGAGTTCAGCTCCAGGAACTCGCTCGCCACCACCCCAAGCTGCTTCAAGGCCTGGGCCACCAGCGCGCCGGTGCGCTCGTTGCGATCGAAGCGCAAAAACGGTTGTCCGATCAGGGCCTTGACGGCGGTGCGCACGCGCACCCCGGGATGGGCCAGCACGATCAGCGGCTCCTGGTAGAGCGGCGTCCAGGCCAGCGAGGAGGGCAGGCGGGCCGCTGATTTGACGAGGACGGCGGCATCGAGCTGGCTGGCCTCGACCAGGGCCGCCAGCGGGCCGGAGCGATCGGAGATGACCTTCACCTCCAACTGGCCATGCTTGTGCTTCAGCGCCACCACCGCATGGGCCAGCGAGGACATGGCCGAAACCACCGCGCCGATGCGGTAGGCGCCCGTCAGCGGATCGGCCAGCAGGGCGCCGCCGCGCAATTCGTCATGCAGACTCACCAGCTGCTGGGCCCTGGGCAGCAGGGCCCGGCCGGCGGCGTTGAGGGTCAGCACGCGGCCGCCGCGATCGAACAACTCGCGGCGCAGCTCGGCCTCAAGCGCGCGCATCTGCAGGCTCACCGCAGCCTGGGTCAATGACACCCGCGGGGCGGCAGCGGCCAAGGAGCCTTCCTGGGCCACGGCCAGAAAGGTACGGAGATAGCGCAAGCTGCTCATGTTTATCAATATTTCCTTGATTCCGTTGCAAGTATTATTAGCTTTTCTTGTGGAAGATTTCCCAACAGAATCCAGTCGAACAACAGCCTGCAACTACAAACGGTTGAGGTTGGAGCTGTCGGGGGTACCCGTCAGGTCCAACCCGCAATGACAAGGGACCGCCCATGAAAGCCATTCTTCGATCGCCTGTTGGTGCCGGGCTGGCAGCCCTTGCACTGTTGACCTTGATGAGCCTGCCGGCCAAGGCGCAGGCGCAGGCCTATCCGTCCAAGCCGATACGGCTGATCGTGCCGTTTCCGGCCGGTGGGGCCACCGATCTGCTGGCGCGCTCGATATCACAGCGCCTGGGGCAAAGCCTCGGCCAGGCCGTGGTGGTGGACAACCGCCCGGGCGCCGGCGGCAGTTTGGGTTCCGGCGAGGTGGCACGGGCTGTGCCCGATGGCTATACCATCCTCTTGGCCACCAGCAGCACGCATGCGATCGGCCCCAATCTGAGCGCCAATCTGCCTTACAAGGTCGATGCCGACTTCACGCCCATTGCCCATGTGGCCAACGCCGGCAATATCTTCCTGGTGCCCAACAGTCTTCCGGTCAAATCGGTGGCCGAGCTGATCAGCTATGCCAAGTCCAACCCGGGCAAGCTGAATTACGCCAGCAGCGGTAATGGCACCATCATCCATCTGAGCACCGAGGCCTTCAAAAGCCAGGCCGGCATCTTCGTCACCCACATCCCCTACCGCGGCACGGCGCTGGCCATTCCCGATCTGGTGGTTGGCAATGTGCATCTGCTGATGGACAGCATCGTCTCCGGCCTGCCCCATGTGAAAGACGGCAAGCTCAGGGCGCTGGCCTACACCGGCCCGAAGCGCTCGGCGCTGCTGCCGGACCTGCCCACGGTGGCCGAGTCCGGCCTGCCGGGCTATCAGTCGGTGACCTGGTTTGGTGTGTACGGGCCCAAGGGTTTGCCGCCCGCGCTGGTGACTCGGCTGAACAGCGAGCTGATGAGCGCCATGCAGACCACCGAAGTGCGCGAGCGCCTGGCCAAGCTGGGCGCCGAGCCGGTGACCAGCGGCACGCCGGCCCAGTTCGAGGCCATGGTCAAGGCGGACAGTGCACGCTGGGCCACCTTGATACGTGAGCGCAAGATCACCGCCGACTGATTGAGATCCCTACGGAGCAAGCTGCCATGACCCACAAGTTTGACTGGACCAACCCCTACCCCAGCACCCGCACGCCTGTGTTTGCGCGCAATGTGGTCGCCACCTCGCACCCGCTGGCCGCCCAGGCCGGCCTGCGCATGCTGGCCGATGGCGGAAATGCGGTCGATGCGGCAATTGCCACCGCTGCGGTGATGACCCTGGTCGAGCCCTGCAGCAACGGCCTCGGCTCCGACGCCTTCTGCATTCTGTGGGACGGCAAGGAGCTGCATGGCCTGAATGCCTCGGGTTGTGCCCCCCAGGCCTGGACGCCGGAATTCTTCCGTAACAAGTACGGTGCCGACGCCAAGACCCCGCCCAAGCGCGGCTGGGATGGCGTGACCGTGCCCGGCGCCGTGGCCGGCTGGGTGACGATGAGCGAGCGCTTCGGCAAGCTGCCCTTCGCTGACCTGATGGCCCCGGCGATCGAAATCGCCGAGCGCGGCTATGCGGTGCCGGTGATCGTGCAGCAGAAATGGACCTTGGCGGCGGCCGTGGGCGAACTGACCTCGCAGGCCGGCTTTGCCGAGGCCTTTCTGCCCAAGGGCCGTGCGCCCGAGGTGGGCGAGCTGTTCAAGTTTCCCGGTGCCGCGCGCAGCCTGCGGCTGATCGCCGAGACAAAAGGCGAGGCCTTCTACCGTGGCGAGATCGCCGAAGCGGTGTCGGCGTTCGCGCGCCAGACCGGCGGCTCGATGACGGCGGCCGACCTGGCCGGCTTCAAGCCCGAGTGGGTCAAGACGATCTCGCAGGACTATGCGGGCCACACCTTGCACGAGATTCCGCCCAATGGCCAGGGCATTGCCGCGCTGATCGCGCTGGGCATACTGAAGCACCACGATGTGCGTGCCCACAAGGTCGACAGCGTGGCCTCGCAGCACTTACAGATCGAGGCGATGAAGCTGGCTTTTGCCGACACCTACCGCTATGTCGGCGAGCCGGGCGATATGGCCGTCAGCTCGGCGCAGATGCTGGACCCCAGCTATCTGGCCGAGCGCGCCAAACTGATTTCGATGGACAGGGCGCAGGACTTCGGCGCCGGCAACCCGGTCAAGGGCGGCACCATCTACCTGAGCACCGCTGACGAGAGCGGCATGATGGTCAGCTTCATCCAGAGCAACTACATGGGCTTTGGCTCCGGGCTGGTGGTCCCGGGCTATGGGGTGTCGCTGCAGAACCGCGGCCACTGCTTCACCCTGGAAGACGGTCACGCCAACCAGGTGGCGCCGGGCAAGCGGCCCTTCCACACCATCATCCCGGCCTTCCTCACCAAGGACGGCAAGCCGGTGATGAGTTTTGGCGTGATGGGCGGCAATATGCAGCCCCAGGGCCATATGCAGACGCTGGTGCGCATGCTGGACTACGGCCAGCAGCCGCAGACCGCCTGCGATGCACCCCGCTGGCGCTACAACGAGGGCCTGTCGCTGAACGTCGAATCGGCGATGGACCGCGACGCCGTGCAGGGCCTGCGCGCGTTGGGCCACGAGATCGCCGAGATCAATGACAGCTACCAGGACTTTGGTGCTGGACAGTTCATCTGGGGCCTTGGCAGCCCGTCGGAAGAAGGCTACGCCGCGGCCAGTGATCCACGTCGAGACGGAGCTGCCGTGGGCTTCTGACGCCGTTCGGTTAGGCTTGCGGCCTATGAGTATCCTGCAAGACCTGACCCTGGGGTGGCAGACCAACCTGATCTTCGCCCGTTTCGATGGCGAGGTGATCGAGCGGCGCGATTGCGTGGTGGTGCGCACGCCCAACAATCCGCTCTACTATTGGGGCAACTGCCTGATCCTGCCGGAGCCGCCGCGCGATGCCGATCTGGTGCACTGGTGCCAGCGCTTCGACGAGGAGATCGTCGCGCTGCAACCCGAGTCGGCCCATATCGCCATCGGCTTCGACGCACAGGCGCCGCATGAGCCACTGGTCAGCTGGCACAACGCCGGTTTCGAGGTTTTCGGTACGGTGGCGCTGCGGCTGCGCCCGCAGCAGCTGCGTGAACCCAGGCGGGTGCTGCCGGCCGGCATCAAATTCCGCGTGATGGACCTGCCGCTGGGCCTAGACGCCTGCGTCGATCTGCAGTGCGAGGTCGATGGCGGCTTGCACAATCCGGCCAGCTACCGCGAGCACCGCAAGCGCCAGATGCGTCGCCACCAGGCGATGCAGGAGCAGGGCATGGGCCGCTGGTTCGGCCTTTGGCATGAGCGTGCCTTGGTCGCTGACTGCGGGCTGTTTTGTGCCGGCACGCTGGGACGCTTCCAGATGGTGGGCACGCACCCGGCCTGGCGGCGGCGCGGCCTGTGCGCCGGGCTGATCCATGCCGTCTGCCGCCATGGCTTCGAGCAGATGGGGCTGGAGGAACTGGTGATCTGCGCCGACCCCAACGATGTCGCCATAGGCATTTACGAGGGCCTGGGCTTCGAGCGAGAGAGCCGCTACTGGGGGGCGCACAAACATCCGCCGGCGCTGATCGGGGATTAATTCACAGCAGGCGGCGCTGCGTCGGCCCACCGTCACGATTGATTGCAAATTACGGTTTTCCCTGCCTTGGCGGACGCAGGCCGGGCAGTACCATCCGGAGCGCCCTGAGCTAACCCTCCGGGCACGCATCCTGACACTCGCGACCGGACAAACCCATGCACCTGACCCCTCTGGCACTGCGGGCCGCGTTGGCACTCAGCCTGCTGCTGCCCCTGAGCGCGGTGGCGCAAATCAAGATCGGCCAGACGGCAGGCTTCTCCGGCCCGGTGGCGGCTGGGGTGAAGGAAACCACGGACGGCGCAAAGCTGTATATCGATTCGGTCAATGCCAGCGGCGGCATCAATGGCCAGCAGCTCGAGCTGATCTCGCTGGATGACGGCTTCGACCCGAAGCTGGCGGCCGAGAATGCCAAGAAGCTGCTGGCCCAGGACGTGCTAGCCCTGTTCCTGACCCGCGGTACGCCCCATGCGCAGGCCATCCTGCCGCTGCTGGCCGAGACCCGCACACCGCTGATTGCCCCCAGCACCGGCGCGATGGTGCTGCACGCTCCCGTCAACCCCTGGGTCTTCAATGTGCGTGCCAGCTACCAGCGAGAGGCGGAGAAGGCGGTGCAATACCTGTCCACCGTCGGTGCGCGACGCATCACCGTGGTTCATGTCGACGACAGCTTCGGCGCGGATGCGGCGATCGGTGCACTGAAAGGCTTTGACGCGGTCAAGCTGCGCCCCCAGATCGTCCTGAAGTACGACCGCGCCAAGCCCGAGCTGGCCGGCCTGGTGGAGCAGATCGTCCGCGGCGACAGCCAGGCGGTGCTCTTCATCGGCAGCGGCTCGGTGGTGGCCGATGGCGTGGCCCTGATGCGTGCGGCCGGCTCGAAAGCCCAGGTGGCGACGCTTTCCAACAACGCCGCCTCGGGTTTTGTGAAGTCACTGAAGGAGCATGGCCGGGGCGTCATCGTGACCCAGGTCTTCCCCTATGAGCGCTCGCTGGCCACGCCGCTGGTGCGCCAGGCCCAGGAACTGGCCAGGGCCAAGGGCCTGGGCGATCTGACCCCCGCCAATCTGGAGGGCTTCACCGCCGCCAAGGTACTGGTCGAGGGCATCAAACGTGCGGGCAAGAACCCGACCCGCGTTGGGCTGCAGCGTGCGCTCGATGGGCTGAAGGGTTTCGATGTCGGTGGCCTGGAGGTCAGCTTCAGCCCCACCGACCACAGCGGCCTGGATTTTGCCGATCTGTCCATCATCGGGCCCGACGGCAAGTTCTGGCGCTGAGCCCGCGCACAAGGCCCGGAAGGGGCTTGTGGCTGGCGAAGGCCCGGAGGCGATACATGCCGAAGGGCTGAGACCCCACGCATCACTGTGCGTTGAGTGGTGCCTGCCCTCCGACGGGCGACATGGCCTTGGGTATAGTCGGCAGTTCCCATGAGCAGTCCAGCCCCCGCCGTCGCCTCAACCCACCACGCACCGGCACTCTGGCCCGGTCTGGCCCTGGCGCTGATGGGCTCGATTGCCTTCTCCGGCAAGGCCATCATCGTAAAGCTGGCCTATCGCCATGGGGTCGATGCGGTCACCTTGATCATGTACCGCATGCTGTTCGCGCTGCCGCTGTTCCTGCTGCTGACCTGGTGGTCCAGCCGAGGCAAACCGGCGCTGACGCGCCGCGACTGGCTGGTGGTCCTGGGCCTGGGCTTCTCGGGCTACTACCTGGCCAGCTTTCTCGACTTTGCCGGCCTTGCCTATATCAGCGCCAGCCTGGAGCGGCTGATCCTGTATCTGAATCCGACCCTGGTGCTGGCCTTCAGCGTGTTCGTGTTCAAGCACCGCATCAAACCCATGCAGTTATTGGCCCTGGCCATCAGCTACGCCGGTGTGCTGCTGGTGTTCGGGCAGGAGATCCATCTGCAGGGCGCGCACGCGGTGCTCGGCGCGGTGCTGGTGTTCGGCAGCGCGATCAGCTATGCGCTGTACCTGGTCTATAGCGGCGAGGAGGTGCGGCGCCTGGGCGCGATGCGCCTCACCGGTCTTGCCACCACCGTGGCCTGCCTGCTGTGCATAGCGCAGTTCCTGATATTGCGGCCGATGTCCGCGGCCATCGTCGCGCCCGAGGTGATCTGGCTGTCGGTGTTGAATGCGACGCTGTGCACGTTTGCGCCGGTCTTGATGGTGATGCTGGCGATCGAGCGCATGGGTGCGACGATGACGGCGCAGACCGGCATGGTCGGTCCGATGTCCACCATCATCATGGGCGTGTTGATACTCGGAGAACCGTTCACGCTGTGGGTGGTGTCGGGTACGCTGCTGGTGCTGACCGGTGTGTGGCTGCTGGCGCGCTGGCGCTAGCATTTCGTTGGTCCCGGATTGCATCCGGGCTACGCAATCCATGTAGCCCGGATGCAATCCGGGTTCAGATACAACGAGGACGGATCATGGATCTCGGACTGCAAGGCAAATGGGCGCTGGTCTGCGCCGCGAGCAAGGGCCTGGGCCGTGGCTGCGCCGAGGCGCTGGTCGGCGAGGGCGTGAACGTGGTGATCACCGCGCGCGGGGCCGAGACGCTGGAGACCACGGCCCAGGACTTGAGGGCATTGAACCCGGCCGTTGAGGTGCGCAGCGTGGCCGGCGACATCACCACGCCCGAGGGCCGCGCCGCGGCGCTGGCCGCCTGCCCGCAGGTGGACATCCTGATCAACAACGCCGGCGGCCCGCCGCCGGGCGATTTCCGAAACTGGGACCGCGAGACCTGGCTCAAGGCGCTGGACGCCAATATGTTGACGCCGATCGAGCTGATCAAGGCCACGGTGGACGGCATGGCCGGGCGGGGCTATGGCCGCGTCATCAACATCACCTCGGGCGCGGTCAAGGCACCGATCGACATCCTGGGGCTGTCCAATGGCGCGCGCAGCGGCCTGACCGGCTTTGTCGCCGGCCTGGCCCGCAGCCCGAAGCTGGCCGCCCGCAACGTCACCCTGAATGGCCTCCTGCCCGGCGCCTTCGACACCGACCGCCTGCGCGTCACCATGCAGGGGGCGGCGGCCAAGAGTGGCGGCAACTTCGACGAGGACTGGGACAAGCGCCGCATGGCCATTCCGGCCCAGCGCTTTGGCACGGCGCAGGAGTTCGGCGCCGTCTGCGCCTTCCTCTGCAGCCAGCAGGCCGGCTACCTGACCGGGCAGAACATCCTGCTCGATGGTGGTGCCTACCCGGGTACGTTCTGACCATCGCGGTGCAGGGCGCACCCGCTTGAGGCGAGTCAAGGGTTTGTGCTGCCCCGTGCCTGAGGGGTGCGGCTCCCGGGTGGATGCGGAAATCGAACCAGCATCGCCTCTGGTTCGATATGCTTCATTTCGAAGCCCGCAGAGGGCTTTCAGGCAGGGCGTCTCGATTTGTTGGCTTCCAGTGTGCCTGGCCTACGCCAAACGTTTGCGCCATCGTGCCGGAAGCAACGGCGCGTCGGCGTTCATGCGTCATCAACCTTTCCGAATGAGCTATTCACCATGACCCAAAAATCCGTCGTCACCTCGCTGGCCCTGGCCGCACTGGCCGCCGCCATCCCGGCCCATGCTGCCATCTCGGTGGGCAGCGCTGCGTTCACCTACAGCCAGTCGTTCGATTCGCTGGCCACTTCGGGCGGAACCAATGCCTGGGCCAATGACATCACCTTGGCCGGCTGGAGCCTGTTCAACAAGACGCCCGCAGCGATCACCACCTATGCGGCAGGCGACGGCTCCAGCAATACCGGCGCGTTCAACAGCTTCGGTAGCGGCGGTTCAAGCGAACGCGCCCTGGGAGGCACGGCTTCGGGCGGGGCCTACTTCGGTTCTCCGGCAGCGGGCGCCGTTGCTGGCTGGATCGCTGTGGCGTTCAAGAACAGCACCGGCTCTGCGCTGAACAGCTTCAAGATCGGCTTCGACGGTGAACAGTGGCGCAACGGTGGCAATGTCAACGGCGCGACGCAGACCATGGTGATGCAGTACGCCTTTGGCAGCACCTTTGCCGCGGCCACCACCGCCGGCTGGACATCGCCCGGCGCCCTGTTCGACTTTGTCTCGCCCGTTCATCCCGCCAGCGCCACCGCTGCAGCCGTCAATGGCAATGTTGCAGGGCTTGTTACCGGCCTCGGCGGCACCGTGGTCACCAACTGGGCGGCGAACGACACCTTGTGGGTGCGCTGGGTCGAGAACAACGATGTTGGCTTCGACCATGGCATGGCCATAGACAACCTGACCCTCAGCGTCACCGCCGTGCCCGAGCCCGAGAGCTATGCCCTGATGCTGGCCGGTCTGGCTGGCCTGGCCCTGGTGGCGCGCCGCCGCAAGAGCTGACCCTGGCGGTCCATCCGCTGGCGCTCAAACGCCGGCGGGCCACTATTTCTTCGACGCGCTGCGTTCCCGATCGAGGCACTGGGCTGAGCCGTCCTGCCGCACGATGTTGCCGCCCTGCTTCAGGCCCGCGGCGTAGAGCGAGGCGGTCAGTTGCTTGGCCTCAGCGGCGCTCAGGCCCTGGCCGGCGAAGATGCCGAATCTGCGGGGAGACAGCCTGTCGCCTTCGCTGGCGTTGAGTTCGAACTCGTAGGCCGGGAAGTTGCGGCGCAGATCACTCAGCACCTGCTGGGCCGATTCCCAGTCCTTGAAGCTGCTGGCCACGACCACGTTGTAGCTGCCGTCCACGCAAGACCTGATCCAGCTTGGCCGGCGGCTGGCCTGAGGCAGTTCCAGGCGCTGCTCGGGCACCGTGTTCCTCGGCGGCAAGGGGACGGGCTCGACGGAGGCGGCCGGGGCAGGTGCCGGCGCTGCAGACTTCGTGCCGTCCAGGTAGAACGTCTTGACCAGGCCTGCGCCGGCTATCACGACCGCCGCCACCGCGACCAGCGTGGTGACCACCACGCTCCGGGACCGGGCCTGGGCCGCCTGCACCTCGGCGCTGTACTTGGACACCACGACCGTGCGCTCCAGATCGGCGCCGCGCTGCTCCAGCTCCCTGGCCTGGGTCTGGGCCAGGCCCAGTTGGCGCTCGGTCTCGGCCAGGCGCTGGGCCAGGCGGTCCATCTCCAGCACGGCGCGATGGCGCTCCTCGGCCAAGCGGGCTTCGAACTCCTGGCGGTCGCGGACGCTTTGCTCATCGCGCCGCTGGGCCTGGGTCTTCAGCTCTTCGGCCAGGATGTCCTGCCGGCGCCGCTCCTGCTCACTGGCCGCGCGCAGCAGCTCGATGTCCTTGCTCAGCGTGTCGCGTTCGGTCTGCAACGCCTGATGGGCGGTGGCGCGCGCCTCGTCCTCGAGCTTCTTGGCCTCGACGGCCTGGTTGTGCAGAGCGATAGCGGCGTCGATCTTGGCCACCAGCTCGTTCCATTTGCGCGCCCGTTCATGGGGCCATTGCGCCGTCACGACCTTCAGAATCTTCTGGAAGGCCTGCATCGCGTCGAAGGCAAAGCGCGAGGCCGGCGCTTCCAGGAAGATCGCCCTCTGCATCTTGTAAACCTTGGCCGCTTCGACATCGAGGGTGACGGAGAAGGTGTCGTCCATGCGCACGCCGAACTCGCGCACCAGCTCGTTGCGGAACGACAGCTCGGGCGGATCGGTGGCCTTGTTGACGATGATGCCCCGCAGCAGAGAGCGCGTGCCCATCTGCTGCGCGGCGCTGCTGATGCGGTCCACCAGATTGCGGTCCTGGTAGAAGTTGGTGTAGGTGGCCTCGGTGACGATCACGAAACTATCCGCCGCTGCCGCCACGTCGGTGCTCTCGAACGAGAAGCCGCCGCGGGTGTCCACCAGCACATAGTCGTACTGCTGCCAGCCTCGGATCTGGTCGAACATGGCGCGTACCGCAGCCTGGAAAACGGGGCGGTCGTACTGCCGGTTCCAGTCGGCCGACGGCGGGCCGTCGGCAGGACTGTGTCGCCGTAAAGGCCTTTGCCGCTGATGATGGCCTCGTAGCTGAGATCATGCTCGCCCGGTCCCAGGCGGTGTACCTGATGGGCAGACACCGCCAGGCTGCCGGTGCTCGCATAGTGGCTGAGGATGCCGCCAAAGGTGCTTTGTGGCGCGAAGGCCTCGACTTGGCTGGTGCCCTCGGGGCCGAGGATGAACAGCGAGAAACCGTCGGTGGCGCGGTCCGCATCGACCATCAGCACACGATGACCGCTGTAGCTGAGCGCATAGCCCAGGGCCGCAATCAACGAGGTCTTGCCCGTGCCGCCCTTGCCGCTGCAGAAGGCGATGACCTCTGTCTTGGACGTGGATGTCTGCATGCTCATGGATAGCCTCGCGTCGCGCCTGCGGCGCCCGGGAGCGGGACCACGGTGCCCGGGCCTCTGAACTCGGGCCAGCGCCGCGGCGGCGTCCGGGGTTTGTGCAGCTCGGCGGCATTGGCCTCGAAGCCGGGCTCCTGGGCCGCAGCATCGGGCAGCACGATGCCCGGGCGCAGCGGTTGCGCCCGCGGTCTGAAGTTGAAGGACACATCGTCCACGTGGCTCAGCCCTTCTTGGGCCCGGCTTGGGTTTCGGTCAGCTGCAGAATCTTGCGACGCAGCTCGAGATCCTTGACCACCAGACGCCGGTACAGGCGGCTGAAGTTGAAGCAGGCCTGGGCTTCGAGTCCGAAGGGGTAAACGTGCACCAGGCGCAGCATCTCGAACTCGCGAAACGCATCCAGGTAGAGTTCGCGCGACTCGCGCGTGCTGGTCTTCTTGTCGGTGAAGTTGAAGAAGCTTTCCAGATTGGCCAGCATGGCCAGCAGGCTGGCATAGATGGCGGCAGCGAAGGAGATGTACTCCCTGTGTGCCTTGGTGGGGTCCCACTGCGCCGGCCAGCTGGTGGCGAGGATGTTCAGCACCGCCAGCAGCCCCATCAATACAATCAGCAGCGTGCGCCACTGCTTGCCGCGGCGGCCATAGCGGGTGTAGTCCTTGACAGCGCCGTTCGCATTCTCCAGGAAGTGTTCGAGCAGGTTCTGGTAGTAGGTCTCGATCAGCGCATGGCACTTCTCGCGATCCTCCTCGGCCATGCTGCTCCAGTACTCCAGTGTGGTTTCGGCCAGGGGCGAGCCGGGCTCGAAGGCCGGCTCGGTGCTGGCGGACGACGCTGAGGGAAGCTCTTGCCCACCGGTGGAAGCCGGGGTGGCGGCCGGATCGGGCTTGACCGGAGGTTCGGTTGCCATATATCCCCCTTTGCCGGTGGCGCGCTGCGCGCCGCGAGCGGTGGTTCTTGAGCGAATGTACTAAAGGCCCGGCCGTGCCGCAAGCCATGCACAACAGGCATTCCTCAATGCTGTGGATGGTGTCACCAGGCCTAGGGTTTGGAGCTAAGCTCCTCGCTGTCGCAGGTCGGACCACAAGTCCGACCTGACCCCTCCGATCAGCAAGGACCCAGCCCATGAATGCCTCCACCGACGCATTGCGCCGCGAAACCATTGACGCGGTGCTGGCTCTGGCCAGCGGCCGTCTGAGCGCCGAGCAACGACCGCTGCTCGACAGCTTTGCCCGCGAATATTTCCGCCAGGTCGATGCTGATGATCTGGTCGAGCGCTCGGCCGAGGACTTGTGTGGCGCGCTGCTGTCGCATTGGCAGTTCGGCGCCCAGCGGGTGGCGGGTCGCCCCAAGGTGCGGGTGCTGAGCCCGAGCATGGCCGAGCACGGCTGGGCCTCGCGTCATTCGGTGCTGGAGATCGTCAACGACGACATGCCCTTTCTCGTCGATTCGACCACCACCGAGATCAACCGCCAGGGCCTGACGCTGCACCTGATCGTGCACCCGATATTTGCCGTGCAGCGCGATGCGGCTGGCGGGCTGACCACACTGCACTCGCCCGGTGAATCGCCCGAGGCCGCGCGCGAATCCTGGATGCATATCGAGATCGACCGCATGGTGGATCCGCAGCAGGGCGCCGAGCTCGCGGCCGGGATCGAGCGGGTGCTTGGTGACGTGCGGGCCACCGTCGAGGACTGGCGGCCGATGGTGGCACGGCTACGCGAGGCCACGGCCGAGCTTGACGCTGCGCCGTCCGGCCTGCCCGCCGAACAGGTCGCCGAGAGCCGCGCCTTTCTGCAGTGGCTGGCCGACGACCATCTGACCCTGCTGGGCTACCGCCAGCACGAGCTGGTCAACGTCGAAGGCGAGGATGCGCTGAGGTTGGTGCCTGGCAGCGGCCTGGGTGTGCTGCGCGAGACCGACCTCGAGAAAGCGGCTGGCAGCGTCTCCGTGCTTCCGCCCAATGCGCGCGAAATGGCGCGCTCGCCAAGCCCGCTGCTGGTCGTCACCAAGGCCAATACCCGCTCCACCGTGCACCGTCCGGGCTACACCGATTACGTGGGAGTGAAGCGCTACAACGCCCAAGGGCAGGTGATTGGCGAGCATCGCTTCCTGGGCCTGTTCACCTCCACCGCCTACAGCGCCCGCGTCGCCGAGACGCCGCTGCTGCGCGGCAAGGTCGGCGCCATTGCCGAGCGTGCCGGTCTGCCTCCGGGCGGCCATCTGGCCAAGGCGCTGGCTCATATCCTGGAAACCTATCCCCGCGACGAGCTGTTCCAGATTTCGGACGATGAGCTCTACCAGACCGCCTTCGGCATCCTGGCCCTGGGCGACCGCCAGCGTCTGCGCCTGTTCCTGCGCCGCGACCCGTTCGACCGTTTCGTCTCCTGCCTGCTCTATGTGCCGCGCGAAGCCTACGCGACCGATCTGCGCATCAAGTGCCAGCGCATCCTGATGGAGGCCTTTGCGGGCACGAGTGCGGACTTTGACGTGCTGCTCAGCGACACCGTGCTGGCCCGCATCCACTTCACCGTGCGCACCACGCCGGGCCAGGTGCCGCACTTCGACCGCAAGGAGCTGGAGGCCAAGCTGGCCGCCGCAGCACGGCGCTGGCCCGACCTGCTGCGCGATGCCTTGATCGAGGCCGAGGGTGAGGCCCGTGGCATTGCGCTCTACAAGGGCTGGAGCGCCGCCTTTCCGCCCGAGTATCGCGAGCGGGTGACCGCGCGCGCTGCCGTGCCCGATCTGCGGCGCATTGCCGCTCTGTCGGCCGAGGCACCGCTGGCCCTGGCCCTGTACCGGCCGCTCGGTGCAGGCCCCCATGCGCTTGGCTTCAAGGTCTATCGCCTGGGCGATCCCATCGTGCTGTCCGACAGCCTGCCGATGCTGGAGCATATGGGTGTGCGTGTGCTGGGTGAGCAGAACTACAGGCTGCAGTCCGACGGCGCGGCGATCTCGCTGCATGACTTCGAACTCTTGGCCCCGGCCGCCGAGGAAATCGATCCCGACAAACTGGCGCGCTTGTTCGAAGACAGCTTCGAGCGCGTATTCCGCGGCGAGGTCGAGAACGACGACTTCAACCGCCTGGTGCTGCGTGCCGGCCTGGCCGCCGACGAGATCGTCGTGCTGCGCGCCTATGCCAAGTACCTGAAGCAGATCGGCTTTGCGCTGTCGCAGGGCGCGATCGAAACCACCTTGATGACCCACCCGCGCATCGCGCGCATGCTGGTGACGCTGTTCAAGCTGCGCTTCGACCCCGCCGCCCATGACGAGCAGGGCGCGCAGTCACAGGTCAATGCGATCGAGCAGGCGCTTGACCGGGTCAGCAACCTGTCCGAAGACCGGGTGCTGCGCCAACTGTTGGCGCTGATACAGGCCACCCTGCGCACCAATTTCTGGCGCACCGGCGTCGGCCACACAGGTGCCGCCGGCCTGCGGCGCAGTTTCCTGAGCTTCAAGCTCGACTCATCCAAGGTGCCGGGCCTGCCCGAGCCCAAGCCGCTGTACGAGATCTTTGTCTATTCGCCGCGCTTCGAGGGCATCCACTTGCGCGGCGGCAAGGTCGCGCGCGGCGGCCTGCGCTGGTCCGATCGGCCGGAAGACTTCCGCACCGAGGTGCTGGGCCTGGTGAAGGCGCAGATGGTCAAGAACACGGTCATCGTGCCGGTGGGCTCCAAGGGCGGCTTCGTGCTGAAGAAGGCGCCGCCGGCCAGCGACCGCGAGGCCTATATGAAGGAGGGCATTGCCTGCTACCAGGACTATCTGCGCGGCCTGCTGGACCTGACCGACAACCTGGCCGGCACGGCCCTGGTGCCACCGCCGCAGGTGCTGCGCATCGATGGCGACGACCCCTATCTGGTGGTGGCCGCCGACAAGGGCACGGCCACCTTCTCCGACTACGCCAATGCCGTCAGCAAGGAATACGGCCACTGGCTGGGCGATGCCTTTGCCTCGGGCGGCAGCGTCGGCTACGACCACAAGGCGATGGGCATCACCGCACGCGGCGCCTGGGAGAGCGTCAAGCGCTTCTTCCGCGAGCAGGGGCGCGACATCCAGAGCAGTGAGTTCACCGTCGTCGGTGTCGGCGACATGTCGGGCGATGTGTTCGGCAACGGCATGCTGCTGTCGCGCCACATCCGCCTGGTCGCGGCCTTTGACCACCGCCATATCTTCATCGACCCGACGCCCGATGCCGCAGCCTCGTTCGCCGAGCGCGAACGCCTGTTCAAGCTGCCCCGCTCGTCCTGGGCCGACTATCAACAAGACCTGATCTCGGCCGGCGGCGGCGTCTGGGCGCGCTCTGAGAAATCGATTCCGATCTCGCCGCAGGCCCGCGCCGCGCTCGGTATCGAGGCCGAGCGGCTGACGCCGCTCGAGCTGCTCAGCGCCATCCTGAAGGCGCCGGTGGACCTGCTTTACAACGGCGGCATCGGCACCTACGTCAAGGCCAGCAGTGAAAGCCATGCCGAGGTTGGCGACCGCGCCAATGACCTGCTGCGCATCAATGGGCGCGAGCTGCGCTGCCGCGTCGTTGGCGAGGGCGGCAATCTGGGCTTCACGCAGCGCGGCCGCATCGAGGCCGCCCAGTGCGGCGTAAGCATCAATACCGATGCGATCGACAACTCGGCCGGCGTGGACACCTCGGACCATGAGGTCAATATCAAGATCCTGTTGGGCCTGGCCATGGCCGACGGCGAGATGACCGAGAAGCAGCGCAACAGCGTGCTGGCGCAGATGACCGATGACGTCGCCGCCCTGGTACTGCGCGACAACTACTTCCAGGCCCAGGCCCTGTCGGTCACCGGCCGGCTGGGGCCGCAGCTGCTGGACCAGGAAGCGCGCTTCATGCGCTATCTGGAGAAGGCCGGCAAGCTCAACCGCGCGATCGAGTTCCTGCCCACCGATGACGAGATCGCCGAGCGCAGCGCCCGCGGCGCCGGCCTGGCGCGGCCCGAGCGGGCCGTGCTCCTGGCCTATTGCAAGATGTGGCTGTTCGACGAAATCCTCGAATCCGACCTGCCCGAGGACGGCTGGATAGGCACGGCCCTGGCCCGCTATTTCCCGGCCCAGCTGCGTGACGGCTACGGGGCCTATATCCCGCGCCATCCGCTGAAGCGCGAGATCGTCGCCACCCACGTGCTCAACAGCATGGTCAACCGGGTCGGCTCGACCTTCATTCACCGCCTGGCCGACATGACCGGCGCCAAACCGGCGCAGGTGGTGCGCGCCTATCTGTGCACCCGCGAGGTGATGGGCCATGTCGGCCTGTGGCAGCAGGTCGAGGCGCTGGACAACAAGGTTGCGGACAGCGTGCAGGCCGAGATGCTGATCGAGGAGGGCTGGCTCACCGCCCGGGCGACCACCTGGTTCCTGCGTTCGCGCCGCCTGGCCGAGCCGGTGGAGACGACGATTGCCCGTTTCACGCCGGCCGTGGCCGCGCTGCGCGAGCGCTTGTCTGCCGAATCGGCCCAATCCACACAGGCGATGGCCTGGGTTGCCGCCGGCGTGCCCGCCGAGCTGGCCCAGCGCGTGGCCAGCGCCGACGGGCTCTATGCCGCGCTGGACATCGCCGAGGTGGCCGAGAGCACTCAGCGCGATGTTGGCGAGGTCTGCGATGTGCACACCGGCATCGCCACCAAGCTGGGCCTGTCGCGCCTGCGCCAGCAGATCGACAGCCTGCCCACCGGCAGCTACTGGCAGAGCCTGGCCAAGTCCGCGCTGGGCGACGACCTGGCAGGCCTGCAACGCGCCATCACCCAGGAGGTGCTGACGGGAGCCACCGGCAGCCCGGTGCAGATGCTGGCCGCCTGGGAAGGGCGCAACACGATTGCGCTGGAGCGTGCACAGCGGCTGCTGGCCGAGTACGAAGATGCGAAGAGCGCCGACCTTGCGATGCTATCGGTGGCGCTGAGGGAGTTGCGAAACCTGGCTTGAGGCTGTGCCGGCTCCCGCCATCACGCGGCCGCTTCCCCTCATAGCCCTGTTTTGTTAATTTTGTCGCAAAGTTCATATGTATCAAATTTGAAGGCTGAACCATTGCCTGAGCAGCGCAGTACATTGACCCCTGTGATGTGAGCCCCGGCAGCCTTCCGGGCGCGCCGGACGCCGAGTGACGATCTGCCTCGGCCCGTCGTCCAGTAAAGGGATCTGCTGCCATGAACTATTTCGCCAATCTCGGCATTGCCAAACGTCTGTATTTGGTGTCTTTCGCCTTGATCGCCGCGCTGGGCGGCGTGGCCTGGGTGACCTGGTGGCAGATGGGGCATGCGACCGGCCTGGTGGACGCCGCTGGCGGGGTCAATGTGCCGCAGCTGCAGCGCATCGCCGACACCGAGCTCGACGTGACCCGGGTGTCGCTGCAAATCCGCCATGCCCTGCTGGTGAAGACGCCGCAGGACCAGAGCGCCACGCTGGCCGACATCGGCGCCAGGCGCAAACACCTTGAGGAGACCTTGACCGCCTTCGCGGCGGCGCTGGTCACACCGGCCGACAAGGCCGTGATGCCGAAGATCGCGGCACTGGTGGCCGATTTCTGGACCGTCGGCGGCGCCAATATCAAGCTGATCGAGGCCGGCCAGAAGGACGAGGCCTTCGAGATGCTGGTCAGCAAGACGATCCCGGCCCGCAACCAGCTGCTGGCGGCGCTTGACACCGAGAAAAAACGCCAGAGCGAACTGTTGAAGGACGAGTTGAACGGCATCGAGGCCGATATGGCGAGCATCCGCAACATGGTCGTGAGCCTGGTGGCGGTGATCGCCATCGGCCTACTGTGCTTTTCCTGGCATATCGCCGCCGTGCTGCTGCGCCGGGTGAGCGCCGCCCAGGCGGTGACTGACCGCGTCAAGGACGGGGATCTCAGCGTCATCATTGCCGACCCGTCGCACGACGAGTTCAGCCCTCTGCTGGCCTTCCTGGGTGCGATGCAGGCCTCGCTGGCCGGCGTGGTCGGCACGGTGCGTCAGAACGCCGACAGCGTGGCCACGGCCAGCGCGCAGATCGCGCAAGGCAACCAGGACCTGTCCAGCCGCACCGAGGAGCAGGCCAGCGCGTTGGAGCAAACCGCCGCCTCGATGGAACAGCTGGGCTCGACAGTCAGGCAAAACGCCGACAACGCGCTCCAGGCCAATCAGCTGGCGCAGGGCGCCTCGGTGGTGGCCGTGAAGGGCGGCGAAGTGGTCGGCCAGGTGGTGGACACGATGAAGGACATCAACCACAGCTCGAAGAAGATCGTGGACATCATCAGCGTGATCGACGGCATCGCCTTCCAGACCAATATCCTGGCCCTGAATGCGGCGGTCGAGGCCGCCCGAGCCGGCGAGCAGGGGCGCGGCTTTGCCGTCGTCGCCGCCGAGGTGCGCAGCCTCGCCCAGCGCAGCGCCGAGGCCGCCAAGGAGATCAAGAGCCTGATCACCAGCAGCGTTGAGCGCGTGGACCAGGGCACGGTGCTGGTGGACCAGGCCGGGGCCACGATGGCCGAGATCGTTGGCGCGATCCGCCGCGTGACCGACATCATGGGCGAGATCAGCAGCGCCAGCACCGAGCAGAGCGCTGGCGTGGCCCAGGTGGGCGAGGCGGTGACGCAAATGGACCGCGCCACGCAGCAGAACGCCGCCCTGGTCGAAGAGAGTGCGGCGGCTGCCGAAAGCCTGAAGGTGCAGGCACAGCAACTGGTGCAGGCGGTGGCGGTGTTCAAACTCAGCCAGGGCGCTGCCCATGCCGCTGTTGCAACCGCGTCGGCCAATCGGCCGAGCGTGGCCGACAAGCGCGGGCCGCATCGCGCCAAGAATGTGGTGCGACCGGCGTTTGGCGGCAAGCCGGCGGCCGCCGCCAAACCGGTGTCGGCGCCCCGCGCTGCGCCAGCCGCGCCGCCTGCGGCCACCGGCACCGATGATTGGGAGAGCTTCTGACAGGTGCCCGGTTCCCTTGACCGGCCTCGGCGCTGGCGCCGCCAGCAAGCCACCCAGGGCATGAGCGCAGCGGCGCAGGGGGCAGGTCTTTGTGCCCCTTCCTTCCTGTGCCACGCGTCCAGGAGCCTCTGTCATCGCAGGCTTGGCGCCGGACACAGACCTTGCTCGCCGGCTTTTGACCTGGCCAACCTGCAACGCGCCATCACCCAGGAGGTGCTGACCGGCGCCACCGGCAGTCCGGTGCAGATGCTGGCCGCCTCGGAAGGGCGCAACACGATTGCGCTGGAGCGTGCACAGCGGCTGCTGGCCGAGTACGAAGATGCGAAGAGCGCCGATCTGGCGATGCTCTCGGTGGCCTTTCAGATGTCCAAGGAGTTTGGCTCGTCGCATTCCGCATGCCGTTTTCAGTGGCCACGGCCCGGGCGATCCGGCTGCCGGTCGTGGCGGTTCGGGATGCCATCACCATCGCGGTCCCAGGCCGGGTTGTAAACGCGGTCATAGCGATTCGGCACGCCATCGCCATCGCGGTCCCAGACCGGGTTGTAAACGCGGTCATAGCGATTCGGCACGCCATCACCATCACGGTCCCAGTGCCTGGGATGCTGGTAGTTGCCGCCATGACGCGGAGCCCGGGAGTTGTTGTAGGTGTTGTAGGCGGGATAGACCTCATAGGCTGGATAGGCAGGCTGCACATAGACCGGGGCAGGGCGGCCATAGACCGGCGAGCCGCCGCCGATGGTGACCGACCACTGCACATCGTCGTTGCCGCGGGCCATTGCCGTGCCGGTCAGCAGGGCGCCGGCCAGGCACAGCCCGGTGAGCATCAGATGGCGTGTTTTCATGGCAGGGATCTCCTTGATCTGAGCGGCAGGCAGGATTGGCCGCCGCCCCGATACAACGTGACCGCCGCGCCCGATGCCGACCGCTGGCTGGTTAAGCCAAGTAAAGCTCGATCAAGCGGGTGTGAGCAAACGGCGTCCGTTGTAAGCGGATGCAAGCCTCACACCCCGGTGCCGTTCAGTGCCGCCGCCGCGCCAGGGCCGACACCGCCAGCAGGCCGCCCAGCATCAGCGCCCAGGTCTCGGGCTCGGGCACGGGGGTCTGCATGAAGTTGTCCATGTGCGCTAGAGCCGAGGTGGTGTTGACGTCCAGGCCGAGCCTGACCTCGGTCCTGTACGCATTGCCAAGGGTCTGCGCGAAACTGACCACCGGGCCGGCCTCCTGGAGCCAGCCATTGGCCATCGCCTGCGCATCGGACCAGCTCGGGTCAAAGGTGACGGAGTAGGTGGTCCAGCTGCCGTACTGGTCGAAGGGGCCGGTCATGGCATGGCGCCAACCGTTGAAGGTGGAGTCCTGGTAGCGGTAGCGCAGCCAGAGGTTGTCGAACTTGCCGACATTCGGTTGCAGATCGAATGACACCTTCCATGGGCTGCCGGCAAAGCTGCCGCTGGTTTCGGCAATGGAACCTGAGGTGAAGCCGATGTCGAAGGCGGCGACCGAGCCGTCAAAGCGGGTGGCCACCGATCCGGCCGGATTGCCAACGGTGCCGTCGAACACGACGACGCTGCTGATTGTGTTGGCTTCCCAGCCTTCGGTGCTGGCGCCGCTCCAGGTCTGTGAATAGGCCGAGGCCGCTTGCGCGCCACCGGCGACCAGGCCGGCGAGGGACGCTATCAGTGCCATGCCCAGCAGGGCGGTAGGGGACGATTTCATGGGGGATCCTCCAGTCAACGATGGGTGAAACGCGTGCCGATACTGGAAGCGTTTGCCCGCCCCTGCCATCCCAAGGGTGTGGGATGAGGTGCCGGCCTGCGCTGTAGGACAGCTACTACGCCAGGCGGCGATCCCGTCCGATGGGCGCGCTGATGACGCGCGTCCAGACTTGAGACTTACATCGACCGTTGTGACCTGTCATGACGGTCGGTGCCTATTCCCCCGATGTTGGAGCGCCTCATGAATACCATCACAAAGATCTCGCTGGCCGTTGCCGGCCTGGCGTTGGCGGCACAAGCCGGTGCCCAGGTCACCTTCTATGAGAACGATGCCTACCAGGGCCGCTCGTTCACAACCGAGCGGACGGTAGAGAACTTCAGGCGCTTCGGCTTCAATGACCGCGCCTCGTCGGCGGTGGTGGCGGGCAATCGTTATGACCGCTGGGAGGTCTGCGAGGACCGGCGCTTCCGTGGCCGCTGTGTTGTCTTGCGGCCGGGCCAGTATGGGTCGCTGGCGGCGATGGGCCTCAATGACCGCATCACCTCGGTGCGCTCGGTGGCCCGCAACGCCCGTATCGACGACGATCGGTACGCGCCTTCGCCGCCGCCAATGGCGGCCAACCAGATCACCTTCTACGAGGGCGAGGGCTTTCAGGGCCGCGCCTTCACGGCCGATGCGCCGGTGAGCGACTTTCGCCGCAGCGGCTTCAATGACCGTGCCTCGTCGGCGGTGGTCAGCGGCGGGCGCTGGGAGGTCTGCCCGGAGACGCGCTTCGACGGCCAATGCGCAATCCTGCTGCCGGGCCGCTACCCGTCGCTGGCCGCGGCGGGTCTGAACGACCGCGTCTCGTCGGCGCGCAAGGTGAGTGATGAGCGACCGGTGCCCCCGCCGGTGCAGGCCATCCAAATCGTCTTCTACGAGGGTGAGGGCTTCCAGGGCCGCACGTTCACGGCCGATGCGCCGGTTGCCGATCTGCGCCGCGCCGGTTTCAATGACCGTGCCTCGTCGGCGGTGGTCAGCGGCGGGCGCTGGGAGGTCTGCCCGGAGACGAGGTTTGATGGTCAATGCGCGATCCTGCTGCCGGGTCGCTACCCGTCGCTGGCCGCCGCGGGTCTGAACGACCGCGTCTCGTCGGTGCGCATGGTGAATGCTGAGCGTCCGGCACCCCCGCCGGTGCAGTCCAGCGAGATCGTGTTCTACGAGAGCGAGGGCTTCCAGGGCCGCACCTTCTCGGCCGATACACCGGTTGCCGATCTGCGTCGCGCCGGTTTCAACGACCGCGCCTCCTCGGCGGTGGTCAGCGGCTCGCGCTGGGAGGTCTGCGACGACACCGAGTTCAGCGGTTCCTGCACGGTCTTGCGACCGGGGCAGTATCCGTCGCTGGCCGCGATGGGACTGAATGATCGCATCTCATCGGTGCGCGGGGTGGGGCCGAATGCCCGGGTCGATGACCCGCGCTATGCACCGTTGCCCGTGGTCTCGCGAGACTATGGCCGGCGCAACAACGAGCGGCTGTATGAGGCCAATATCACCTCGGTCCGTGCCGTGGTCGAAGACTCCGGCCAGCGCTGCTGGGTCGAGCGCGAGCAGGTCTCGCAGGAGCGCAGCAGCGCCAATGTACCCGGCGCCTTGCTGGGCGCGGTGATCGGCGGCATCCTGGGCCACCAGGTGGGCGGCGGCACCGGCAAGGACGTGGCCACCGGTATTGGCGTGGTGGCGGGCGCGGCGATCGGCGGTAATGCCGGCCGAGACAACAACCAGCAGGTCGTGAAGACGCAGAACGTGCAACGCTGCAGCACGACGCCCGGCCTGGCCCGCCCCGCCTACTGGGACGTGACCTACAACTTCCGCGGCCAGGACTATCACGTGCAGATGACGGCACCGCCCTCCGGCTCGTACGTGACCGTCAACGAGCAGGGCGAACCCCGGGCCTGATCAGGCTTGGATCAGGCCTTGTGCGGCAGACCGCGCAACGCATGGGCCAGTTCGCTGGCCTGCCAGATGGTGATGCCATGCTGGGCAGCAAAGGGCTGGGCCTGCTCGCTGAGCGGGCCCAGTGCTATGTAGAGGGCGTCCTGCGCCTCGGCGGCGTCGCGCGCCGTCTGCAGGGGCCGCAAGGCCTCGAGACCGGTACGGGCCGACTTCCAGCGCTTGGCGCTGACCAGCATGCGCCGGCCCTGGCGCTCCAACTCGAAGTCCACCGCTGGCGTCTTGCTGCGCTGTACCGTGTAGCCATCGCGCCGGAAGGCCTGCTCCAGCAGATCGGCGAAGGCGGGCCAGGCCATGGTGGCCAGGGCCTGTTGCGTCTGCTCGATGCGCGCCGCGCTGGGCAGATGCCATTGGCGACGCAGCGCCATGACGGCGATCACCGCAAAGGGCAGACCCGACATGGCACCAACGACGCGAAAGCCCTCGGGCAGCAGCGCAAAGCTGATCGCTCCCATGATCAGCGCGATCACGGCGCTGATCCACCAACGCGAGCGCAGCAGGATGGCGAACAGCGAGTTCTTCGCCATTTGATATTTCAATCGATTCTCCCAGGGGACGGCTGCATCGGCAGGCTGGTCATGCGACCCAGTAGCAAATGGGCGCCGCCTGCCAGTAGCAACAGCAGCAGCATGCCCAGGCCCCAGATGGTCCAGGTCAGCGGCGCCAGCCAGGTCAGGGCCGAGCCCAGCATGGCAGGCCCTCGCCAAGGCCTTGCAGCAGCGCGATCATGGCGTCCTGCACACGTTGATACCAGGCGGCATCCAGCCAGCGGGCCAGCATCAGCATCGGGGGCGACTCGGCCACCTTGCCCACCCAGTCCACCGTGCCACCGGTGGCCGCGAGACCCGCCGCCCAGCCACCGAGCCTGGCCAGCACCCAGGCGCCACCGGTCCACAGCAGGGACAGCAGGCCGAACAAAATCCAGACGAGCGTTTTCATGGGCGCGAGCATAGCCGCTGCGCGCTCACGGGGCGTGGGGCTTGCCTTCCAGGCGTCTCCAAAGCTGCAAGGGATTCGCGTTCTGCAGCGCCGGTGGCAGCAACCAGTCCGGCAGGTCCTGGTAGCAGACCGGGCGCAGAAAACGCGCTATCGCCGTGCTGCCCACCGAGGTGTGCAGGGCGTTGCTGCTGGCCGGGAAGGGGCCGCCATGCACCATCGCATGGCAGACCTCGACCCCGGTCGGGAAGCCGTTGGCCAGGATGCGGCCGGCCTTGCGCTCCAGTATCGGCAGCAGGGCCCGTGCCAGATCGGCATCGGCCGCGTCGAGTTGCAGGGTGGCGGTCAGCTGACCCTCCAGTGACTCTGCCAGAGCCAGCAGCTCCGCCGGGTCGCGGCAAGTCACCAGCAGCGCGCTGGGACCGAACACTTCGTCGTGCAACGCGGAGTTGGCGATGAAGGTGGCGGCATCGGTGACGCACAGCTGGGCCGCGCCCTCGGCTACGGTGCGCACACCCGGCTGCTCACGCATGCGCGCCGCACCCGCCTCATAGGCTGCACGTATGCCCGGCGTCAGCATGGTGCCGGCCGGCTTGGCGGCGAGCAGCGGTGCGGCCGCGGAGACAAAGCGTTGCAGCTCGGGGCTGTCGATGGCAACCAGCAGCCCGGGGGTGGTGCAGAACTGGCCCACACCAAGGGTCAGCGAGTCGGCAAAGCCCTGGGCGATCGTTTCGGCCCGTGCCTGCAGCGCGGCCGGCAACAGGAACACCGGGTTGACGGCGCTCATCTCGGCATAGACCGGAATCGGCTGCGGCCGGGCCTGGGCTGCAGCCTGCAGGGCCAGGCCACCGCGGCGCGAACCGGTGAAGCCGACGGCCTGGATGACCGGATGCGTGACCAGGGCGAGGCCCAGCCGCGTGTCGCTGTCGTGCAAGAGCGAGAACACGCCCTCGGGCAGGCCCAGCTCCCGCACCGACTGCTGTATCACCCGACCGACCAGCTCCGAGGTGCCCGGATGGGCCGGATGCGCCTTGGCAATGACCGGGCAGCCGGCGGCCAGCGCCGAGGCGGTGTCGCCTCCGGCCACCGAGAAGGCCAGCGGAAAGTTGCTGGCGCCGAACACGGCCACCGGGCCCAGCGCGATCTGCTGCGAACGCAGGTCCGAGCGCGGCGGCTGGCGCTCGGGCAGGGCCGCGTCCAAGGTCGCGGCGCTCCAGTGGCCGTCGCGCAGCGTCTGCGCAAACAGACGCAGCTGATTGACCGTGCGCAGGCGCTCACCCTGCAGCCGTGCCAGCGGCAGGGCCGACTCCAGATGCGCGCGCGCTATCAGCGCATCACCCAGCGCCAGCAGGCCCTCGGCAATGGCCTCCAGCAGGCGAGCGCGCTGCTCGGGCAGGCTGCGCCGGAACGTATCGGAGGCCGCCTGCGCCAGCGCGCAGGCCTGTTCCACATCGGCCGCATCGCCGCCGCCAAAGGCCGGCTCCAGCGACTCGCCCCGCACCGGGCTGAAGGCCCGGAACTCGCCCACCGCGCCGCGGCGCTGCTGGCCGCCTATCAGTTGTTCTCCGCTGATCATCACAGCTTGGCGCCGACCTTGCGCAGCTCGGCAATCTGCGGCGACTTGGGCAGCCAGATCTTGTCGAACTCCTGGATCAGCGCATTGGTGTCAAGACCTGGCTCCGTCTTGATCGCGAACGGCACGGCCTTGAACTTCTCAATCAGACCCAGCTCGGTGGTGACGATGTCCCTGATCTGCAGGTCCAGCGACTGGCGCACCAGGCCGCGTATCAATTCCTTGTCCTTGGCATCCAGCCCCTGCCAGATGCGGCCCGAGACCAGCGGCGCAAAAGGCATGAACAGCGCGTTCATCTGCAGCATGGCCTTGGCCACCTTGTCGAAGCGCTGGTTCCAGGAGAACTCGATGTCGGCCTCCAGGCCGTCGACCTGGCCATTGGCCATCGCATCGAAGACCTGCGGCGTTGGGATCGGCGTCGGCGCGGCGCCCAGCGACTGGTAGAAGTCGCGATAGACCGGCGTCGGGTTGATGCGCAGCTTCATGCCCTTGAGGTCCTTGACGCCGGCAATCTCCTTGGTGGAGAACACCACCCGCATGCCGGTGATGCCCCAGCCCAGGCCTATGGTGCCAGTCTCGCGCGGCAGCACCTCGAGCAGCTTCAGGGCAGCGTCATGGCGCACCAGCTTGGCCACATCGGTGGTCGAGCGCACCAGATAGGGGGCGTTGATCGAGGCCACGCTGGCCACCCGCGAGCCGAGTTCGGCGGCCTGTATCCAGCCCATGTCCAGCGCGCCGGTCTGCAGCTGCTGCATCATCGCCGACTCATTGCCCAGCTGGCCCGAATGGAACACCGAGACCGACAGCCGGCCATTGGTTTCCTTCTTCAGCGACTCGCCGAACTGCAGCGCGGCGCGGTTCCAGGAGTGGCCCCCCGGCGTGATCAGGCCGAGACGGAATTCCTTGGCCTGGGCGCGGGCGCTGCCGATGATGGCGGGTGCAGCAAGAGCGGCACCGGCCTGGACGAAATGGCGACGGGTCAGGGTCATGATGAAGGCCTTTCGGGGTGGGGTTATTTCAAAAGTCCGAGCGACAGGCTGGGGAACAGCGAGAGCAGCACCAGCGCGACGCAGGAGATCAGGAAGAAGGGCATGGTGACGATGAACATCTTCCCCGGTTTGGCGCCGGTGACGGCGGCGGCGACGAAGAAGCTCAGGCCCACCGGCGGCGACATCAGGCCCAGCACCAGATTGACTACCACGACCACGCCGAAGTGGCGCGGGTCGATGTGATAGACCTCGGTGGCGATCGGCAGCAGGATGGGCACGGTCATGATCAGGCCGGGGATGCCGTCGATCACCGTGCCGATGATGAGCAGGATCACATTCGTGATCAGCAGAAAGCTGACCGGGTCCTTGGCCACCGACTGTATCCAGGCCGCCGCCGCCTGCGGCACCTTGCCGTAGATCAGCAGCCAGGAGAACACCGCCGCCGCGGCCACCAGGAACAGCACGATGGACGAATAGACGGCGGCGCGCAGCAGGATCTGCGGCATCATCGAAAAACGGAACTCGCGCGTCACATAGCGCCCCACCAGGGCGGAGACGACGGCGCCCACCGCGGCCGACTCGGTCGGGTTGGCCACGCCGCCAAGGATGGAGCCGACGATGACGATGGGAATCAGCAGCGTCGGCGAGGCGTGGACGATGGTGCGGGCGCGCTGGCGCAAGGTGCGCTTCTCGCTGCGCGGGTAGTTATAGACCATGCCCATGCAGGCGATGACGATGAAGAACAGCAGCGTCAGCAGGATGCCCGGCAGGATGCCGGCCATCAGCATGTCGCCCACCGCCACCTGGGCCAGCACGCTGTAAACCACGAACATCACCGAGGGCGGGATGATGGGGCCCAGCATGCCTCCGTAGACGGTGACGCCGGCGGCGAAGGTCTTGTCATAGCCCGCCTTCTCCATCTCGGGCACCATGATCTTGGACATGATGGCGACCTGGGCTGTGGCCGAGCCGATGATGGAGGCCAGCATCATGTTCGCCAGGATGTTGACGTAGGCCAGGCCGCCGCGTACCGAGCCGACAAAGCCCATTGCCAGTTCGACCAGGCGCCGTGTGATGCCGCCGCTGCTCATGATCTCGCCGATCAGGATGAACAGCGGTATCGCGATCAGGCCGTAGCTGTCCACCCCGCCGAACATCTGGCTGGGGAAGGACTGCAGCAGCACGGTGTTGCCGTTGCTGTAGATGTAGACAATGCCCGACAGGCACAGGCACACGCCGATGGGCACGCCCACCAGCATGATGACGAGGAAAAAGATGCTGGTGATCATGGTGTCTGTTCGCCGTTCAGTTGACGCTTAGTTGACGGCTTGTTCGGCGTTGCCGAGATCGAAGCCCGCCACGGTGGCGCGGGGCTGCAGGCCGAGGTCTTCGACCAGATTGGCGGCGGCGTGGATCGTGAAGGTGATGCCGAAGATGGGCAGTATCAGCTGCACCACCCAGGTCGGCCAGTTCAGCGTCTGGGTGCGTTCGGTGTAGAGGAAGTTGAAGCTGTCGGCGGCAAACTCCTTGGCGTCGAAGCCATGGCTGGCAATGCCCACCGGGTCCATCCACAGCCAGCACATCGCCAGCATCGCGCAGCCGAACAGAAACACCCCGGCGGTGGCCGTGGCCTTGAGCCGGCGCGCGGCGGCTTCGCCCAGATAGTCGGTCATCAGGGTGACGGCAAAGTCCATGCGCAGCCGTGTCATCGTCGAGGCACCGACGAAGCACAGCCAGACCACCAGATAGACCGCCGCCTCGTCGACCCAGTAGATCGGCATGCCGGTGTAGCGGGTGACGACGTTGAGCAGTATCAGCAGGGTCAGCCCGCCCATCAGCACCATCAGCGCCAGGCGTTCGACGCTGAGGAGGGCGCTGGACGCCTGCTGCACCCAGCGGGCCCAGCCATGTGTGTTGTTGCTTGTGGTGTCTTGCATGGTGGGCTCGGGCTGGATGCTTGAACTCAGGCGACCGAGCGGTACTTCTCGGGGCGGGTGGCCAGGGCCTTCTCGACCACCGCCGTGACGAAGGCGCGCTCGTCGCCGATCAGCGGCAGGCGGGGGCGGCGCATATGCTCGCTGCCCACACCGACCAGCAGGTCGATCAGCTTCAGGTTCTGCACCAGCTTGTTTGACACATCGAGGTGCAACATCGGCGTCATCCACTGGTAGAGCTTCAGCGCCTCGGCCCACTGGCCGGCCTTCATCAGCTCGAACAGCGCCACGTTCTCGCGCGGGAAGGCGCAGCCCACACCGGCCAAGAGGCCGTCGCAGCCCAGGGCCAGGCCCTCGAAGGCGAGGTCGTCAACGCCTAGGAAGAGCTGATAGCGGTTGCCCAGCAGATTGCGCAGATCGGTGATGCGGCGGATGTCGCCGGTGCTTTCCTTGATCGCTTCGATCCACTTGCAGTCGGCCAGCTCCAGCATGTGCTCCGGCTTCAGGTCCACACGGTAGGCGATCGGGTTGTTGTAGACCATCACCGGCTTCTGCGCCGCCTCGGCCATCGTGCGCACATTGAGCATGGCCTCGCGGGCGTCGGCGACGTAGATCACCGAGGGCATGACCATGTAGCCGGCCACGCCCAGCTTGTTCGCGCCCTCGATATAGCGCAGCGCCTCGCGGGTGCTGGTCTCGGACACATTGGCCAGCACGGGCACCCGGCCCTCGGCGGCCTCCAGCGCGATGCGGGCGACCTCGAGCTTCTCTTCCAGGGTCAGGGTGCTGGCCTCGCCCAGCGAACCGCAGGTCACGATGCCGTGGATGCCGTTGCGGATCTGGAAGTCAATGTGGCGGGCCGTGCCTTCGGCATCGATGCGCTCGTCGGCAAAGAACTTGGTCGTGATGGCCGGGAAGATGCCGGTCCAGCGGGTTGCGCTCATGTAGTGGGGCTCCTGTGTCGATGGGGCTGATGCGTTGCCTGGAGTAAATATATTAGTAGTATTCTTGCAAAACATCAGTAATAACCACTACGCGAGCAACGTTTCCGCCACCCGCTTGCTTGGCTGTTTGCAAGGAGCATGCCCAGCGCTGGCCTCCGGGACGCGACGGTCCGGGCCAGGTTCGGCAAGGGGCGGTGGGAAAGGGACGGGAGGTGGGGGCGCGGCGTGCCGGCCCCGGGGCTCAGGTCGCGCTGCGCAGCGCCTCGAAGCGGGTACCGAATTCGCGGCGCAACTGCTTGCGCATCTCGGCTGCAGCATGGCGCCGCAGCTCGTCCGGCGTGGCAGGCGTCAGCACCGGCACGGCCACCGGCTTGCGCTCGTCGTCCACCGCCACCATCGTGAAGAAGCAGCTGTTGGCATGGCGCACGGCCTGGGTGCGGATGTTCTCGGCCAGCACCTTGATGCCCACCTCCATCGACGAGGTGCCGGTGTGGTTGACGGCGGCCAGAAAGGTCACCAGCTCGCCCACATGGATGGGCTCGCGGAACATCACCTGATCGACGGACAGGGTCACCACATAGCGGGCCGCATAACGACTGGCGCAGGCATAGGCCACCTGGTCGAGGAACTTCAGGATCGTGCCGCCATGCACACTGCCGGCGAAGTTGGCCATATCGGGCGTCATCAACACCGTCATCGTCAGCTGGTGCGCAGGCAGGTTCACGCTTGGTTCCTTCAGACCTGGGTTTATGCCTGGATATAGGCCGTCTTGACCACAGTGTAGAACTCGGCCGCATAGCGGCCCTGCTCGCGCGGGCCGTAGCTGGAGCCCTTGCGGCCGCCAAAGGGCACGTGATAGTCCACGCCCGCCGTGGGCAGATTGACCATCACCATGCCCGCCTGCGAATGGCGCTTGAAGTGCGTGGCGTGTTTGAGCGAGGTGGTGGCAATGCCGGCGGCCAGGCCGAACGGCGTGTCATTGGCCAAGGCCAGCGCCTGCTCGTAGTCGCGCGCACGCAGCACGCTGACCACCGGGCCGAACACCTCCTCGCGGTTGATGCGCATCTCGGGCGTGGTGTCGGTGATCAGGGCCGGGCGCAGATAGAAGCCCGGCTGGCCCTCGGCGTTGCGCTCAATCGCTTCGCCGCCAAAGGCCAGGCGCGCGCCCTCGGCCTGGGCGATGCCGAGGTACTCCTGGTCCTGGCCCAGCTGGCTCTGGTCCACCACCGGGCCGATATCGGTGCCGGCCTTACGCGCGTCATCGACCTTCAAGGTCTTCATCTTCTCGATCACGGCGGCAACGAAGCGGTCGTGGATGCCGTCGGTGACGATCAACCGCGATGACGCCGTGCAGCGCTGGCCGGTCGAGAAGAAGCCGCTCTGCACCGCGCAGTTGACGGCCACGGCCAGGTCGGCATCGTCGAGCACGATCATCGGGTTCTTGCCGCCCATCTCGAGCTGGAACTTGGCCATGCGGCTGACGCAGGCGGCCGCCACTTTTTGGCCGGTGGCCACCGAGCCGGTGAAGGTGACGGCGGCAATGCGTGGATCGTCCAGCAGCGTGGCGCCCACTTCGGAGCCGCGGCCCATCACCAGATTGAACACGCCCTGCGGCAGGCCGCTGCGCGACAGGATCTCGGCCAGTGCCCAGGCCGAGCCCGGCACCAGATCGGCCGGCTTGAAGACGACGCAATTGCCGTAGGCCAGGGCCGGCGCGATCTTCCAGGCCGGAATCGCGATAGGGAAGTTCCAGGGCGTGATGATGCCCACCACGCCGACGGCCTCGCGGGTGATCTCGACACCGACGCCGGGCCGCACCGAGGGCAGGGCCTCGCCGCCGGGGCGCAGCGCCTCGCCGGCGAAGAACTTGAAGATATTGCCCGCGCGGGCGACCTCGCCAATCGCCTCGGGCAGTGTCTTGCCCTCCTCGCGGGCCAGCAGGTCGCCGAGCTCGGCG